>ERZ1066130.45-NODE-45-length-72953-cov-10.118330_pt1 | contig 72953 bp, 64 predicted proteins | sample MGYA00382777_ERZ1066130 | MGnify/ENA primary metagenome ERZ1066130 (study PRJEB33369, sample SAMEA5778360) | biofilm metagenome | biome: Industrial cooling water; feature: Water cooling tower basin; material: Biofilm | place: United Arab Emirates | collected...
GTCCGGTGCGACGTGGATGATCGATCCGTGGATGACGGGGGATCCTTCGCGGCTTTTGGCGTACGACGCGGGCGATGTGCCCGGGCATCAGGATTGGGTGTGCTGGACGCAGGGCGATCCTGAGGTGAAGGCGGAGGCGGAGGAGGGACAGTCTGGGACGCGGGCGATTCAGTCGCTTCGAACGTTCCGGCTGGCGATGGCGTGCACGGGGGAGTATGGGGTTCACCATTCGACGCTGCAGGGCAACCCGCCGAATGTTGCGGACGCGTTGGCGGCGATCGTGACGGTGGTGAGCCGGAGCAACGTGGTGTTTGAGCAGGATCTGGCGGTGAGGTTCGTGCTGGTGGCGAACAACGCGCAGGCGATATTCATCGATCCTGCGACGGATCCGTTTCCGTCGACGTGCGACGGATCGAACGGTGCGGACTGTTCGTCGGCGGTGCTGGGGTCGCTGCCCGGGGTTCTGTCGAGCCGGTTGGGTGCGGGGACGTACGACACGGGGCATTGCGTGACGCGTGTTTCGGGCGGTGTGGCGTACCTGCGAGCGGCGTGCGGCGGTGGCGTGGGCGTTTCGGGGATTCCGCGCGGGGGGGACGATGATCCGTTCTCGCCGAACGTGGTGATCCACGAGCTTGGGCATCAGTTGGGTGCGAATCACACGTTTTCCGGGACGCGTGGGCGGTGCGGGAACAACGCGAACCTCAGTACGGCGTGGGAGGCGGGTTCTGGCTCGTCGCCGATGGCGTACGCGGGGGCGTGCCCGGTCGGAGATGCTGAGCCGTCGGACAACATCGTGCGGTACGCGGATCCGTTCTTCCACTCGGGAAGCCTGGTGGAGATGCGGAACTACCTTGCGAACGACGCGACGTGCGCGGGGGTGAGTTCGACGGGTAACAACATTCCGGAGATCACTGGGATCACGGCGGAGACGTTCGTGCCGCCGGGGACGCCTTTCACGCTCGGGCTGACGGCGACGGACGCGGACAATGACCCGCTGACGGTGTCGTGGGAGCAGTATGACAGCGGTGTTCGTCGGCCGATCTCGGGGGATGGGTCTGAGGACAACGGGCAGGGGTCGCTCTATCGGATCTACCCGCCCGTGGCGGATCCGTCTCGCACGTTTCCGCGACTTGCCGACGTTCTGTCGGGGACGTTCACGCGGGGCGAGCGGTTCGTGACGGCGGTGAACACGACGAGGAGGTTCCGGGCGGTGGTTCGGGACAATCGCGCCGGGGGCGGCGGGGTAGCGATCTCGGCGAGGATCGCGCTCACGTTCCCCGCGGGAGCGACGCCGTTTGCGATCACGGCACCGGGTGCGGGCGTGCTGCGTGCGTCGGGGGAAATGGGCGTGTCGTGGAGCACGGGCGGGACGCAAGCGACCCCGTTCAACGCGGCGTCGGTGATGGTGGACCTGTCGCTTGATGGTGGGATGACGTACCCGATCTCGCTGGGGAGCCTTCCCAACACGGGGTCGGGGACCGTGACGCTGCCCGCGGTGTCCTCGGCGGACGCGAGGCTTCGTCTGCGGCCTTCGCAGGGGATTTACTTTGCGGTGTCGAGGGGATTCCGGGTTGCGGCGTGCATCGCGGACGTGAACGCGGACGGGTTCATCGATTTCTTCGACTTTGATGAGTTCGTCGGGGCGTTCGAGGGCGGGCTGCCGCTGGCGGATCTGAACGCGGATGGGTTCCTGGACTTCTTCGACTTCGACGCGTTTGTCAACGGGTTCGAGTCGGGGTGCGGCTGAGACGGGGCTGGTGGGGGACCATCGCGCGGCGGCGGGTGGATGAGCGGTGCCGAAACGAAAGCGCGGGAGACGCTCGAGTGGGCGTCTCCCGCGCTTTGTTGCTTGTGTTCAGGCGGCGATTACTTCGAGCCGGCCTTGGCGGCGATGGCGGCTTTGGCGGCGTCGTCGCCGCTGTCGAACTTGGACTTGCATCCGGCGCAGCAGAAGCCGATGGTCTGTCCGTTGTAGTCGCTGGTGAAATCGGCCTTGACCTTTCCGCCGCTGTAGGGGCAGGCGGAGTTGACGGGTCCGACGGCACCGGCGGCGGGTGCGGTCTTCTCGGTGCCCGAGCAGCCGGCGAGTGCGAGAGCTCCAAGGGCCATGATCGCGATCATCTTGTTCATCGGTGGTTCTCCGTGTGCTTCGCGCGTCGGAAGGGCTGCGCGAGCATGGTGGATGATACCGAGAAGGTGCGTCAGGCGTTCTGGGCGTGCTCGACCTGTGTGCGGAGCAGCTGGGCGTATCGCCCGCCCGCGGCGAGGAGTTCGTCGTGGCGGCCTTGCTCGACGATTCGGCCTTGCTCGAGGACGACGATCTGGTCGGCGTTGCGGATGGTGCTGAGGCGGTGGGCGATGATGAAGCAGGTTCGTCCGCGCCGCAGTTCGGCGAGGGAGGCCTGGATGAGGGATTCACTTTCGGCGTCGAGGTTGCTGGTGGCTTCGTCGAGGATGAGGATCCTGGGATCGGCGAGGAGAGCACGAGCGATGGCGAGCCTTTGGCGTTGTCCGCCGCTGAGCCGGACGCCTCGTTCTCCGATGACGGTGTCGTAGCCTTGTTCGAGTGCGGCGATGAAGGAATCGGCGTTGGCGGCGCGTGCGGCGGCGAGGATCTGGGCGCGGGTGGCGTCTCGGCGCGCGTAGGCGATGTTGTCGGCGATGGTGCCGTCGAACAGGAAGACGTCCTGCTCGACGATGCCGAGGTTTGTGCGGTATTCGGCGACGGGGAGATCGCGGAGGTCGATGCCGTCGATGAGGACGCGACCGTGGGAGGGGTCGTAGAAGCGAGCGACGAGGTTGGAGAGGGTTGTCTTGCCGGAGCCGCTGGCGCCGACGAGAGCGACGGTCCATCCCGGGGTGACGTCGAGGCAGATGTCCTGGAGGACTGGCGCTGCGGGTTCGCCGCTGGCGCGTGGGTAGGAGAAGGTGACGTGGTCGAGGGTGACGCGGCCTTGGATGGGGTGCATGGCGCGGGAAGGGGTGTCGCGTTCGAACTCGCGCGGTTCTTCGAGGAGATCGAGGACGCGATCGAAGGCGGCGAGGTTGGTCTGGACGGAGGCGGCGGTGGAGGTGAGCGTTTCGAGTGGCGAGAGGAGCATGAGGACGTACGCGGAGAACATCATGACGTCACCGACGGTGAGGTCGCCGCGCATGACGCGGGAGCCGCCGTAGAGGAGGACGCCCGCGGAGGCGGCGGGGATGAGGAGGGCCCAGACGATTTCGAGGAATCTGGAGCGCCACCAGACGAGCATTTCCTGACGTGCGAGGAGGTGGTTGGTGCGCATGAAGCGGGCGCTTTCGGCGGGGCCGCGGGCGAATCCGCGGACGACGCGGACGCCGGCGAAGGCCTCGGCGCTTTGGCCGTCGGCGCCGGAGCGTGTGATCTTGAGGTCTCGGTAGATGGGTCTGATGCGGTTGATCCACTGTCGGTGGGTGATCCAGACGGCGGGGACGAGGAGGACGCCGCCGACGACGAGTCTCCAATCGACGGAGGCGAGGATGAGAAGGGTTCCGACGAGTTGGATGACGGCGCGCCAGGGGTTGTAGAAGAGCGCGAAGAGGAGATCACCTGCGGCGCCTGCGTCTTCGCGGAGGAGCCCGGAGATGCCGCCGCTCTTGAGGGCCTGGACGCGGACGAGGGGGAGGTCCATGGCGCGGGCGAAGGCGCGGCGGCGCATGCGGGCCTGGAGGAGTTTGGTGAGCCTGGTGGTGTGATATCGGCCCCACATGCCGATGGCGGCGGCGAGTGAGGAGAGGAGGAGCATGGCGGCGCCGATGAGCCAGAGGAGTGTGGTTCGATCGCGGGTGAACGTCCACCAGTCCGGGATTCCGTTGACGCCCGGGGTATCGAGGATGACGTAGTCGACGGCGATCTTGGTGGCGCTGGGGACGGCGAGGGCGATGAGGGTTGCGAGGGTGAGCGTTCCGAGGGAGGCGACAAGAACGCCGCGAGAGGAGCCCAGTTCGCGCCAGAGGAGGCGGACGAGAGCGAAGAAGCCGCGGGTTGGTTTGGGCTGGTGGGGTCGGCGACCTTCGGCCTCGGCGGTGTTCATGGTCGCCCAGGCGGGCGACCTTTGGCGTTCGAGATAGTCGGCGTAGCGGGCTCGGCTGGAGCGTGAGGGTGATGGTCGGGTCACATGGGGAGCGTATCCGCGGAGTCGCGGGGAATATGAGGCGAATCCGCCGCTCGATCTGGTACGATACGCGAATCGGCACCTGCCGAAAGAGGCGCCCAACCCCACGTTTGGGTTGGGTGGTGAAGGGAGTAGATTGAGTATGGTTTCGTTGTCGAGTCTGCGTCGAGCGGCGTTTGTGCTGGCGATGGTTGTGGTTGCGGTGGCGCGGGCGCAAACGACGTGGTACGTCAATGCGGAGATTGGTGACGATGCGGCGACGGGAAAGACGGCGCTGACGCCTTGGCGCACGCTGGCGAAGTTTCAGGAAGTCTTCGATGCCGGGGGCGTCGGGCCGGGTGAGACGCTGGTTCTCGCAGGGACGTTCCGCGAGAGTTTGCTGCTGAACTTTTCGTTGCAGCCTCAGGCGAGCGGGCTGACGATTCGTCGGTGGACGTCGCAGGACGACCCGATCGGTCTTTCGGCGGGGAACCCGGTGGTGCGGGGCGACACGCCGGTGACGGGGTGGAGCCGGGCGGGGCAGACGCTTCGTTGGACGGCGACGGTGGCGTCGGATCTGGTGATCGAGTCGGTTGTGGCGGGCTGGGATCACCAGGTGGACGCGCTCGGGCGGCGGTTCGGGCATCTGAGGCGTGTGTCGAGCGCGGCGTTGTGCGAGCAGACGCCTGGGAGTTGGCACTACGAGGGCGTGACGCTGTCGGTGAATCTGGGGACGGAGGACGCGACGAGCCCGGAGCAGATGGGCGTGGCGTATGTTGCGCGCGGAGGGAACGCGGGGATCTGTCTTCAGTATGCGGATGGGGTGACGGTGAACGGGATCGACGCGTATCTGTGGCTGAATTCGCGGACGGGGACGTACGGGTTGTCGATGGAGAACGCGGTGAACTCGCGGTTCATCAACTGCCGGACGCGGGACACGTCGCACCACGGAATCGGGTTTACGGGGGCGACTGGGAACGGGAACCAGATCATCAACTGCGATGCCGGGGGGCTGATGGGGCTGGCGGACGACGTGGACCCGTCTGGGGATGTGTTCGGGATGCTGTCGGACGGGACGAGCATGTCGGGGGCGGTGATTTCGGGATCGACGGCGCACTGCTATTCGCTGCTGGACGTGTTCGGGCAGCCGCTGAATCCGCAGCGGACGATTCACGGGATCCGCACGGGGACGAACTGGCATCCGACGGCTCGGGTGGGCGGGCTTGAGGTGGTGGATTGCACGATCGTGCACTATGGGTGGGACGGCGGGCAGTTCTCGACGGCCTTGCGAGCGGGGAACGGGATCAACCCGACCGATCCGACGAACGCGGCGACGTACGGGATCGTGTTGAGGCGTGTGACGGTGATCGGCGGCGGGTGGATCCACATAAGCGGGCTTCGGTACAACGTGGCGTTCGTGGACTGCGACATCGATCTGTCGCGGGCGTCGATGCTGGGGCTTTGGCCGAGCGGGGCGGTGGTGGCGGGGGTGACTCTTGGGACGACGAACAGCGTGCTGTTCGAGGGGTGCCGGATCCGGACGAACGTGGACAATCCGAACGGTGCGTTCTGGAACAGCGTGGTGTTCGGACTTCGGGGAGGGACGAACCTGTACCTTTCGGGGACGCGTGTCACGGAGGCCGGGCTTCGGCGTCAGAATCAGCAGGTGACGATGTTCTACTGGATCGACGCGCAGGGGTCGGTTCGTGCGAGAGCGAGCCGGTTTGAGTACGCGAACGCGCGGGGGATCCGTCGTCTGTGCGGGAACGATTCGACGGTGTTCCCGTTCCTTCGGGACTTTGACAGGTGCAACTACACGGGGCTTTCGAACGGGACGGTGTACACGCAGTTCTTCGGGCCCGCGTTCGGGCTGCCGGACATCCGCTCGTCGGCGGGTTGGCTTGCCCACGAGATCGGGGACGTGAACGGCGTGGCGGTGGGCGGGCTTGACTTTGGGCGGCTTCCGGTGCGTCGCGCGGGTGATGTCGCGGAGGACGACCGGCCTCGCTAGGGCTGGTTGGAGGACCTAACCTCTGCCCCGTGAACCAAGACTCGGGCGTTTCGCGGGCCGGCCGGCTCGTGCTCCCCGCGCACATGCTCGGCGTGCTGCTGCTGCAGGCGACTCAGAACGCCTGCTGGTTCATGCTGCCCGTGATCGCGCTCAAGCACTTCGAGGCCGGGAAGGGCCAGATGCTGGTGCTGACGGCGGCGCCGACGGTGCTGTTCGTGCTGTCGATCTTCTGGAATGATCTGTTCTCGAGGCTGAGCCTGGGGCGGTTCTGGCTTGTGTACTGGACGGTGGCGGGTTTGCCGCTGGCGGGCATGGGGCTCGCGCCGAGCTACGCGGTGTTGGCGGGGCTTGCGGTGCTTTCGTCGGTGGGGGTGTCGGGGTATCACCCGGCGTCGGGGGAGTTGCTCAAGCGGCTTTATGGGGACCGTCGTCGAGGAAGGATCTACGGGTTGATCCAGACGGCGAGCCTGCTTGCGGGGGCGGGGATCACGTGGCAGATGGGTCGCTGGCTGGAGCGAGATCAGGACGCGTTCCGCTGGTTCCTTCCGGCGGCGGCGGTGGCGCAGCTTCTGGGCGTGGGGATTCTGTGGAGGCTTGCGCACGCGACGGGGATCGAAGCTCAGCGGGCGCGTGCGACGGGCGAGGCGTGGACGTTGCGGCGGACGTTCGAGCCGGTGCTTCACACGCGGGAGGTGCTCGCGGGGGATCGGGTATTCGCGCGGTACGAGGCGGCATTCATGACGTACGGCGTGGCGTGGATGATCTGCTACGCGCTGGTGCCTTTGATCGCGACGGAACGGCTGGGGCTTGGGTATGAGAAGGTGGCGGAGTCGACGCATTCGCCGTATCAGGCGGCGTTGGCGGCATGCATGATGCCGGCGGGGCTGTTGCTGGACAAGTTGGGGCCCGCGCGGACGTGCGGTCTGGCGTTTGTGACGTTGGCGATCTATCCGATCGGGCTGATCCTCGCGGGGAGCGCGGACGGGCTGTTCGCGGCGTCGGTGGTGTACGGGATCACGCACGCGGGTGTGAGCGCGGCGTGGATGCTTGGGCCGGTGGCGTTGGCGCCGTCGCCGGACAAGGTGCCGCAGTATGTGGCGATCCATGCGACGCTGGTGGGATTGCGGGGTGCGGTGTTCCAGGCGGCGGGGGTGTGGCTTTACGCGTTGACGGGGAGCGTGACCTGGCCTCTGGTGATCGCGGCGGTGGCGCTGGTGGTGGCGGGGTGGCAGATGTTCTCGCTGTCGGGGTCAATCCGGCGTGGCGTGTCCGCAATGAAGCGGTAGGGCTCAGGGCGCGAACCTGACGCGCTTATGATTCGTTGAAGCGTGGGAATCCGCCGGCAGGCTTGTGGGCAAGGTGCCGGAGCGCCGAAGAATGGGGCGAGAGGAATTCCCAAAGAGTTCACGGAGGAGCGCACAAATGATGCGATCGTCGAATCCGGTGTTTCAGAGCAACACGTTCCGGACTGCAAGTTGGGACCAACTGGGCGGCCCCGTGGAGCGGGCGGCGCAGGGGGTGATGACGCTGCAGGGGACGATCAACAAGACGGCCCTGCTGCTGGTGCTGGCGATCGGTTCTGCGGCTGGGGCGTGGTGGGCGGTGGCCAACGGGCATGTCGCGGGGAATCTGATCACGCTGGGTGGTGCGGTGATCGGGCTGATCGCGTCGCTGGCGGTGATGTTCGCGCCGCGGACGGCGCCGATCGCGGCGCCGGTGTACGGGATCGCGCAGGGTGCGGTGATGGGCGCGGTGTCGCTGACGCTGTCGGCGGTGCTGGAGGCGAAGTTGGGCAAGGGCGCGGGCGGGGCGATGGTGGTGCAGGCGGTGGCGCTGACGTTCGGGGTGTTCGCGGCGATGCTGCTGGCGTACACGCTGCGCGTGATCCGGATCGGGCCTGTGGCGGCGAAGGTGCTCTTTGCGATCCTGATCGGGTCGATGCTGTTCGGTCTTGTGGCGTTGGTGGCGAGTTTGTTCGGGGCGACGGGGATGATCTCGTTCCTGTGGAGCAGTTCGCCGCTGTCGATCGGGTTGTCGGTGGTGATGGTGGTGGTGGCGTCGCTGTTCCTGGTGATGGATTTCCAGCAGATCGAGGACGGCGTGCGGTCGGGGGCGCCGAAGGAGATGGAGTGGCTCGGCGCGTTCGGGCTGATGGTGACGCTGCTGTGGCTTTACTTTGAGATCCTTCGGCTGCTGTTCAAGTTGAAGAACCGCGAGTGATCGCGGGAGGAGGGGGAGGGGCGGGTTGAATGCGAAAGGAACAAGAGCCCCGGGGTTTGCGACCCGGGGCTCTTGTGTTTGCTGGGTGAGGGGTCTGGGGCTTACCAGCCGCCGCCGCGGCCGCCGCCGAATCCACCGCCGCCGCCGCCGCGACCACCACCGAATCCACCGCGGCCGCCGCCACCGCCGCCGAAGCCGCCACGTCCGCCGCCGCCTTCGGTCTTGGGACGCGCTTCGTTGACTTGGAGGGATCGTCCGCCGAGGGGCGCGCCGTTCATCTTTTCGATGGCTGCAGCGGCCTCGTTGTCGTTGGCCATTTCGACGAAGCCGAAACCTCGCGAGCGGCCGGTCTCACGGTCCATGACGACGGAGGCCGACGTGACCTCGCCGAAGGGCTCGAAGGCGGCGCGGAGGTCCGCGTCGGTGGTGCTGAAGGGGAGGTTACCGATGTACAACTTCTTCATGATCCGATCCCGCCCGAGGTATGAACCCTTCCGGTGCGCAGCGGTCGCTCGGGCCAGAACGGCCGCGACGCCGGTGGACCCACGAGGGGGCGCGAGAGGCCCCAGGTCCGTCGGGGAGATGATACCAGCAACGAGGGGGAAGCGGAAGAGGGATTCGTGATGGGCCGGGAGGCGGCGCGACGGGGCGTGCGGAGGGGGATACGGTTCGCCCGGACTGGCACGGAAGTCGTGGGACGGGGCCCGGGCCGCCCGGAGAAGGCATGACGCTCTGGATTGTTCTTGGCTTTTTGGCGGTGATCGCGGGGCTGGTGGCTCTGGATGTCGGTGTGCTGACGCGGAAGCCCAGGGCCGTGTCGACCACCGAGGCGTGGCTGAGCGTTCAGACGTGGGTCGTCACGACCCTGCTGATGAGTCTGGTGCTGTTCGCGGCGTACAAGTACGACGCGATACCACCGGAGGTCTTTGTCCGAGTTGAGCGGAACGCGGACGCGGCCTGGCTTCAGTTTCTGACGGCGTACGTGGTGGAGCTGGGGCTGAGCCTGGACAACATCGCGGTGCTGGCGCTGATCCTGGCGCACTTCAACGTGGATCCTGCGAAGCGTGCGCGGACGCTCATGTGGGTGTTTGTGTCGTGCCTGGCGTTGCGGGCGTTGCTCATCTACGGTGCGGCGAGCGTGCTGACGTACGCGTGGACGCACTGGATCTTCGTGTTCATGGTGGGCCTGTCGGTGGTGCGCACGGCGGCGATGCCGGACAAGGACTCGAAGCTGGAGCGGAAGTGGCTGGTTCGCCTGGCGCGGTGGTGGACGGGGGAGCCGGCGGGCGGGGCGACGTCGGCTGAGGACGGCCCGGTGGATCGGCTGCGCGGGTGGACGAGGCGATCGCCGATCGTGGTGATCGTGCTGACGGCGGCGGCGGCGGATCTGACGTTCGCGCTGGATTCGATTCCGGCGGTGTTCTCGGTCACGCGGGACCCGCTGATCGCGTTCATTTCCAATGCGCTGGCGATTCTGTCGCTGCGGTCGCTGTACTTCGCGCTGGCGGGCGTGATCGGTCGGTTGAGGTATCTGCGGCTTGGGGTGGTGCTGGTGCTGGTGGGTCTGATGGTCAAGCTGATCATCTTCAAGGACACGCCGGTGCCGACGCTGTGGACCTTGGGCGGGGTGATCGGGACGCTGGGCCTGGCGATCGCGGCATCGATTCCGCATGCGAGGCGGGAGGCGTTGGCGCGTCCGACGCCGATCGAGGATCTGGCGGACGCGGTGGATTCGGCGCGGCGGAATGTTCGGAAGCTGGGGGTGTTGATCGCGGGTTCGCTGGTGCTTTTGACGGCGATTCTGATCGGGCCTTTGCCGGGGCCTGGCTTTTTGATTCTGGCGCCGATCGGGGTGGGGATTCTGGCGACGGAGTTTGTGTGGGCGAAGAGCCTGATGGGTCGGCTGCAGGCGGTGCAGGACCGGACGGACGCGTATGTGAAGGGGATGAGCGTGTGGTGGGTGCCGCCGGTGGTGGTGGGGTTCTGGGGCGGGATTGCGTTGATCGCGTGGGGGCTCAATGCGCAGTGGGGCGTTCGTTGGGGTCTGACGTTCACGCTGCTGGGCGGGGGCTTTTTGCCGGTGGGGTTCTGGGCGTACCGCACGATTGTGATGGACTACAAGAGGAGGAAGGCGGCACGGGGGGCCCGCGGCGCGGTAGGCTCGGGGGGTGCCGGGTCGCGGGTGGACGGAGGCGAACGATGAAGATCGGGATCACACTGGTGATGGTGTTGGGTGTGGCGATGGGTGGGGGGTGGGGGGGGGGGGGGGGAGGGGGGGGGGGGGGGGGGGGGGGGGGGGCGGGGCTGAATCCGCAGGGGCCGACGAGCGTGCTTGGGAAGGCGAGGCAGTCGGCGCGGGATGTGGGGGAGAGGGTGTCGCAGGGTGGGGATTCGAAGGAGGCGGTGCTCCAGTCGGCGCAGGGGCGGATCGAGCAGGCGGAGGCCGAGCTGGCGTCGCTGAAGGGGATGGGGATCGGTGCCGGGACGGACGCGGCGCGTGAAGTGGCGAAGGCCGAGACGCATCTGGCGTCGGCGAAGCGTCGGCTGGCGTCGTTCGAGCAGGTTGGTCAGGAGAAGGAGGCGAGCGAGCGTGACGCGCTGCGCCGCGACCTCTCCGCTGCGGAGAAGGCGATCGCGGAGGCCCGTCGGTTCCTGCAGGGCGGGTGAGCTGTGATCAGCGTGGGCGGGGCTGGTTGTCGGGTCGGGGGCCGGGCCGGCCGTTGGGTGCGTTCTGGGGGGAATCCGGGGGCGGGGGGTCCTTGGGCTGGTTGAGTCGGCGTGCGACTTCGATGCCGCGTTTGACGAGTTCGTCGATCCAGCGATCGATGGACTCTTCGCGTTTGGCGGCGCGGTCGGCGATGTCGCGGCGGAGGCGTTCGAGCCGATCGACGAGCGCCTCGACGTCGCGTTCCTGGATCTTGCCGCGAATGTCGTACTGCTGGCTGACGGTGGCGCGGAGTTCGGCGCGGTGGTTCCCGGCTTCGGGGCTGTCGCTTTTGCCCGCCAGATGCAGTTCGACGAGCGGGCGGACCTGCCTCATCATCTCGATGCTGCCCGAGAGTTCGTCGAGCTTGAGTTCGAGGAGAGCGGGGTCCTCAGCGAGGAGGCGCTGGATTTCGCCGGGCCTGGGCATGAGGCGACCGAGCAGCGCGCCGCCGACGGGGGTCTCCTTGGTGAACTGATCGATGCGGTCGGCGAGATCGGGGCGGAGGTCGCGGATGGACTGGAGGACTTCGCGGCGTTCTTCCGGTCCCGGGCGGCCGCCCTGCGGGCCGCCACCCTGACCGGCGCCTGGGCCGCCGGCGTTGGGGCCGGAGCCGAACTGACCCCAGGCGAGTCCTTCGCGCAGTTCGCGCTGGAGGGCTTGCACGTCTTCGCCTGCGGCGATTCGTTCGCGGAGTTTGGAGAGGCGGTCGCGCTGGCGTTCGATCTCTTCGAGCCGGCGATCGATGGCGGCCTTGGCGAGTTCGGGGGTGTTGAGGCCGCCGCGGCGTGGGGGGCCCTCTTCGCCGGGGCGGCCCGGATCGGTGTCCCGCGGCCGCTCGCCGTCGCGGCCCTGTTCGCCGCGGCGGATGCGTTCGATGGGGCGTTGTCTCTCCCGGGGCTCGGCGGGCTGCGCGGCGCGCTCCTTGGGCGGCTCGGCGGGCTGCATGGCCATCGAGCCGACGAACGCCAGCCCGGCGGTGAGCGCGAGGGCGAGCGGGGCGATCCTGCGGCGGAGGGTGAGGTTGGCGGGGGTATTCATGGGATCAACTCCCGAGCGACTCGGTTTCTGTGAATGGGCTGGAGAGGGACTTGGTCATGCGATCGGCCTCGGAGGTGATCGCGCTGTACTCGCTGGCGAAGGAGCCTTCGTCGAAGGCGAGGGCCGCGGCGAGCTGGTCGAGTTTGGCGCTCGCTTCGTGGGTGGTGTCGGTGCTTTGAACGAGGGTTGCGCCGGTGTCGGAAGGGTTGGTGCTGCGCGGGCCACGCAACGCGAGGAAGGTTGCGCCCGCGACGAGCGCGAGGGCGGCTGCGGCGGCGAGGAGCCGGGGTGCGAGGTGGGGTGCGAGGCGGGGTTGAGCGGAGCGGCGGCCGATGGTCGCGACGACGGTGGGGGAGCCATCCCGAAGGGCGGGAAGGCTCGCGGCGAGGAGTCGATCCTCGAAGGCGGCGTCGGGCTCGCGCTGGTCGGCCGAAGCGAGGGCGTCCAGATCGCGGGCGAGGTCGCGCAGGTCGTGGGGCAGGTGGTCGTGCACGGCCGGATCGTTCGCGGCGGCGGGGGCTGGGTCGAATGGGTCGCGTGGGGCGTTCATGATGCGGCCTCCAGTTCGTCGCCGCCGTCGGACAGCAGCGATTGCAGTTTCTTCAGGGCCCGATGGTGCCGGGCGAGCAGGGTGCCGAGCGGCTCGTTGAGCAGGTCGGCGAGTTGTTTGAAGGAAAGCCCGCCTTGGTGGCGGAGTTCGACGATCTCGCGGTCGGCATCGGGCAGGCGGAGCATCGCCTCGCGGAGTCGGCTCAGCAGGTCGGTGCTTGGGGAATCGGTCTGGGTCGCGGCGGGGTGGGCGAGCAGTCCTTCCGGGTCGACGGGCGAGGCCTGTCGGCGGGCGCGTCGGATTTCGTCGCGGAGGCGGTTCATGGCGACACGGAAAAGCCAGGATTCGAAGCGGCCCTGCTCCGCGTACTGGCCGGAGGGCAGCTTGGCCGCCACGGTCGCGAAAACGGATTGGGTGATCTCCTCGGCCATTTCAGCGCTCTTGCAGCGGCTCTTGGCGAGGGCATACACCCGCCGCCCGAAGAGCCTGACGATTTCCCGCCAAGCGGCCTCATCCCCGTCGGCGGCACGCCCCAAGAGCCGACCCAGCTCCGGCTGGTCGATCGGCGAGTGCTGGGGAGGGCTGGCTTCCGCCACGGGCTCCATTCCTGGGGCTGAACGAACAGTGGGGCGAGGGATTGCACCGGACAAGGGGATCGGGGGGCTGCCCGGGGCTTGCTGGGGGAGTCTGTGCAGGCCGAGGGTCGACGGAGAGGTTATCGTCCAATCCCATGGAGCACGTTGTGTACCTTGTCCGGGCTGAACATCCGTCGGAGGCGTCGGCGTCCGAGTATGTGTCGTGGCTGCTGGGTTCGTCTGAAAGTGGGGAGCAAGGCCACGCGGCGGAGGTGGTGGCGGCGGGTGCGCTGCGTGCGGAGGTGGTGGTGCCGGAGGATGCGCCGCGAACGGTGGAATGTCGGTACACCTTTCCGAACCTTTCGGAATTCCGCAGGTACGAGTCTGATCACGCGCCGCGGCTGCGGGCGGAGGGGCTGAGGCGGTTCGGTCCGGAAAGGGGAATCCGGTTCGTGCGTTCGATTTCCCGAGTTGCGGGGATTGTTCTTGGCGGGTCGTGTTTCGGGGGCGGCAAGGTCGCGAGGGAAGAGGAGTCGGCGTGAGCGAGCGCACGGACGAGCAACTGCTGGCGGCGTTCCGGGGCGGTGACCTCGGAGCGTATCGGTCGCTGGTGGAGCGCTATCACGATGATCTTGTTCGGTTTCTGATCCGGTTTCTCGGTGATCGGGCGTTGGCGGACGACGTCTTTCAGGAGACGTTTCTGCAGGTGTACCAGTCGGCGGGGACGTTTGATCCGGAACGTCGATTTCGCCCGTGGTTGTTCACCATTGCGGCGAACAAAGGTCGGGACATGCTCCGTAAGAAGGGGCGTCGGCAGGAGGTGGATCTACACGCCTCGGTCGATGGCGGGCAGGGGGAAGGGCGGTCGGCATCGTTTGTGGACCTGATGGAGGTCCGTGTCGAATCGCCGCAGTCCGGCGTTCTTTCGGAGGAGCAAGATCGATTGGTGGATCGGGCCTTGTCGGCGTTGTCCCCGCCGCTGCGAGAGATCCTGCTGCTGGCGTACTTCCAGAGGTTGAGTTATCAGCAGGTGGCGGAGGAGTTGGGGATTCCGCTGGGCACGGTCAAGTCGAGGCTGCACGCGGCGGTGGCGGCTTTTGCGGCGAGTTGGCGGCGGCTGACGGGAGAATCGAGTTCGGCGACGGGCCGGGGCGACGGTGCTTCGGGCGGGCAGACACGAGGCGGGCGATGACGACCGACGGCGGATCCAATCAGGACAGCAGGTTGACGCCCGAGGGCGAGGCGGCGGTGGACGCGCTGTTCGCGGCTCGGGCGGAGGGGCGAGAGATCTCGGCGGCGGATGGTTCCGGGGGAAGCGGTTCGGCGGGCCCGTTGTCGGCGTTGCTGTCGCTGCTCGGGGCTTCACCGATCGCGGATCGGGATCGCACCGCGATGGTGGACGTGACGGTGCTTCGGGCGGTGCGGGCGGGAAAGACGCGAGCGGGATCGGCGTCGGATTCGGCGAGCCTGCAGCCCGTGGACGAGGATGCGCTCGACGCGCTGGTGGAGGCGGAGTTTGACGTCTCTCGGGTGCCGGCGGCGTTGCGCCAGCGTGCGGCGAGAGCGGCGTTGGTGGGCGAACTGGTTCGGGGAGATGCGGCGGTTTCGTCGTCGGCGGCGGAGGCGTTGTCGCCCCGCGCGCGGGCGGAGCGGGTTGAACGGCTCATGGCGAGCGTGGAGGGCGCGAGGCCGATGCGTTTGACGCCGGAGTACGGCGTTGAGGTGCCTGCGTCGCGTTGGCGGCTTCGTGAGGTGGTGTCGGTGGCGGCGGTGGTGGCGATCGGTGCGAGCCTGGCGTGGCCTGCGATGACGGAGTTGCGGCATCGGGCGCAGCGAGAGGCGTGCGCGGCGGGTCTGGTGTCGGTGGCGTCGGCGATGGCGCGGTACGCGGGGGATCACCGGGACAGCATGCCGATGGCGACGGCGTCGCTGGGGAACGCGCGGTGGTGGGATGTGGTGCGGGAGAGGCCGGTGTCGAACGCGTCGAACCTGTTCACGCTGGCGCGGACGGGGTATGCGACTCTTGGGGAGATGGCGTGCGCGGGGAACGCGTCGGCGTGCCGGACGCCTTGCCAGCCCGGGGCGTACGACTGGGCGTGCCTGGACGAGGTGTCGTACAGCTACCAGTTGATGTTCGGTCCTGCGGCGGGGATGGGCTGGGGCGATCCTTCGTCGCGCGTGGTGCTTGCGGATGCGTCGCCCGTGTCGAGGCGGGCGGCGCGCGGGGAGCGGTTCAATCCGATGGAGAACTCGCACCAGCATCAGGGCCGCGGGCAGAATGTGCTGTTCAGCGACGGATCGGTGCGGTGGTTGACGACGCCGATGCGGACGAGCACGGACAACATCTGGCTGCCCGCGCCGCGCGTGCTGGAGTTGCGTGTGGGCGTGTCGCCCCGTGCGGGCACGCTTGACGAGGCGGTGGTGACGATCACGGGTCGGGAGCTGCCGCGGTCGCCCGACGATGGCTTCGTGGGCCCGTGAGCGAGCAGGGCGGGCGGATTAGTGGCGGGGCAGCGCCTGGGGCGCGAGGCGTTCGGCGATCGCGTGTTCCATCGCGGCGAGGACGGCGTCGGGGTTCAGATCGTCGGTGCGGACGAGGACGGCGTCGGCGGGAATCTGCAGGGCGTGGTTGCGGCGGTCGTGATCGTCGCGGGCCTTGATTCTGGTGATGCGCTGGGCGAGGGCGGCCTCGTCGAGGGTGACGCCGTGGCGGTTGGCGTCGCGCTTGGCCCGGGTGGCCTCGGAGGCGTCGAGGTAGAACTTCACGTCGGCGTTGGGGAAGACGATGGAGCCCTGATCGCGTCCGTCGCAGACGATGCGCGGATGTTCGCGGGCGAGTCGGCGCTGCTCTTCGATGAGCACATCGCGGAGGGCCTGGACGCCGGCGTAGGCGGAGACGACATCGTCGACCTGGGGGGTTCGGATGCGGTGCCCGAGCGGGATGCCGCGGGCGATGACGACGGGCGGGTCGTTGTGCCAATCGAAGGAGATGCGTGCGTCGCGGACGAGTTGCACGAGGGCGTGGTGGTCGGAGGGGGGCACGCCGGCTTCGATCGCGAGGAGAGCGGCGGCGCGGTACATCTTTCCGGTGTCGAGGATGGAGAGGCCGAGCCTGGAGGCGAGTCGTTGGGCGGCGGTTCCCTTCCCGACGGCGGCGGGCCCGTCGACCGTGATGATGACGGGCTTGTCGGCGAGGAGTTGCTTGAGGAGAGGCATGGTGAGGTCGGCGGCGAGCCCCGAGAGGTCAAATGCTCGGACGGGGAGTCCCGGCAGCGAGGAGACGGTCATCGGGGCGACTCCTGCGGGGTGAAGGGTTAGCCCTGGGCGGCGTACTCGAGCGCGGCCTGGAGGACGCGTCGGCTGGTCTTGACGCCCAGTGTAACGTCGCCGGTGCCGCGGAAGTCAACCGCGAGCGCGCCGTCGTATCCCACGGAGGAAACAGCCATGACCATGCCGAAGAGGTCCCAGGCGGGGTGCGAGGGGAGCGGCTCGGGCGGGGGGGCGTCGTCGGCGTTGTCGCCGGCGTCGCCGAACATGCTCTCGAGTTCCTGCTCCAGCTGGTCGTCGTCGAGGTCTTCGTCGTCTTCCTCTTCTTCGGGTGGAGGAGGCGGGGGCGGCGTCTGGGCGAGGATCCCCTTGCCTTTGCCCTTGGCGGGAGGCTGGGCGGGCGAGGACTTTCCGGCGGAGGCGACGGCCTTGAGGAGCGAGGCCATCGGGTTGGCGTCCTCGTCGTCGTCCTTGGGGGGGCGTTTGGCGGGAGGCGGGAGCTGGATGGGTTTGCCGGCTTCGAAGGCGAGTGTGGCGGCGCAGACGGCGGAGGCGTAGGGGCTGAGCCTGCGGAGGTAGGCGATGGGGTCTTTGGTGGTGGAGGCGACTTGGAAGTCGGGGTAGGTGCCGATGCGGAAGCCGCCGATGCGCTTCAAGAGGTCGGTGACATGCTCGGGCTCGATGGCGGGGGAGGACTGTGCGGGGCCGACGAGCACGTTGATATCGAGTTTCTCGGCGCGTTCGAGGGCGAGTTTGAAGCGTTTGGCGGTGGCGTCGCGTTGGGCTTCGGTGGCGATGCCGCTGACGCTGAAGGCGGCGGAGGAGCAGCCGAGGAGTTGGGCGGCCTGGATGACCCGTCCCATGCGTTCGACGGCGGCCTTGGCGGCGGCATCTGCGGCGGCGGTGGGCTTGTCGGGGAAGGTGAGGGTTGTTGGCTCGACGAGCACGAGGCAGGCGCAGCCGGCCTTGTCGGCGCGTTCGCGGAGCAGTTCGAGCTTTCGTTTGTCGGCGCCGACGAGGAGGTCGGTCGAGAGGGTGAGCCCTCTCAGGCCGAGTTCGTCGCGTGTGAAGACCGGGAGGTCGAGAATGGACAGCGATGGCTTGCCCGATTTGGAGGCGGGCAAGAGGAGGGAACGAAGGGAGCCTGCGGCGAGCGTCAGGATCATGGTGCGCGCGGACTATAAGGCCTCCGCCCGATGTCCGCCACGGGCTTCTCCCGGGGAAGGAAGGACCGAAAACAAGACGGCCGGGCCCGTGAGGGCGCCGACCGTCAGGAGGGGAGAACGGGTTTAGGGGACTGGAATTCGGAAAGAGGGTAAACGATCCCTGTTGAAACGTCAACCCGGGGGAGATATGGGGTGATGGTCGACAGGGGCGGAGAAGGTCCGCTAGCATGGGTCGTGTCGCTGGGCGAGCGGCCTGGAGCGTGTTGCTCGGGTCGCAGTGTGCTTCGGCGATGCAGAGCGAGCGTACCGACCATGGGCAGCCCGACCGATCGCGTGTATTCGCAGTCTCACGAGTGGCACAAGTTGGAAGGTGATGTGGTGACACTTGGGGTGACGCGGTTCGCGGTCGATCAGTTGACGGACGTGACGTACGCCGAGATGAAGAAGGTGGGAACGAAGCTCAAGGCCGGGGAGACGGTGGGCGAGGTCGAGAGCGTGAAGACGACGAGCGACATTTACTGCGCGTGCGCCGGGGAGATCGTGGAGGTGAACGGGGCGTTGGCGGATGATCCGTCGCTGATCAACGCGGACCCGTACGGGAAGGGGTGGCTTTGCAAGGTCCGCGTGTCGGACAAGGGCGGGCTTTCGGGGCTGCTGTCGGCGGCGGACTACGACAAGCAGTATCCGAGCAAGTGACGCGGGCCGGTCGGGCGGGCTGGTGGCGGGCGTGAACTCTGGAGGCGCGTGAAGGCCTGACGTGCATCGGGCGGCGGTGAGGGTGCGAACAGGCATGACCGGGCGCAAGGGCGCGTGGGGGGCATGATGATCCGCTGTCGAGACGTGCACAAGTCGTACGAGATCGGCGGTCGCCGGGTGGAGGCGCTCCGCGGGTTTTCGCTTGAGATACCCGAGCCGGGGTTCTACGCGATCATGGGGCAGAGCGGCAGCGGGAAGAGCACGCTGCTGCATCTTCTGGCGGCTCTGGATCGGCCCGACTCGGGCGAGGTGGAGGTAGGCGGGCGTGCGGTTCACCGGATGACGGAGCGAGAGGCGACGGCGTATCGGCGCCGGGACATCGGGATCGTGTTCCAGTCGTTCAATCTCATTCCGACGCTGACGGCGCAGGAGAACGTGGAGCTGCCGGGGGTGCTGGCGGGCGAGGATCCGGGGGTGGTTGGCCCTCGAGCCCGTGCGCTGCTGGATCGTCTTGGGGTCGGGGCGAGGTGGGATCATCGGCCTGACGCGCTGTCGGGAGGCGAGCAGCAGCGAGTGGCGATCGCGCGGGCGCTGCTTTTCTCGCCGGGGGTGCTGCTGGCGGACGAGCCGACGGGCAACCTCGATTCGGCGAGCAGCCAGCGGATGTGGTCGTTGCTGGCGGAGTTGGCGGGGGAGCGCGGGATGACGATTTTCATGGTGACGCATGAACCGGCGGCGGCGACGCACTGCCGGCGGATTTATGTGCTGAAGGATGGGCGGTTGCACGGCGAGATCGCCACGGAGGGGCTTGATGCGGTCGGCGTTGCGTCTCGCTACCAGCAATGTCTTCGGTAGGCGCGGGCGGACGGTCCTGCTGACGGCGGTGGTGGCGATGGCCGCCGCGCTGGTGGCTGCCGTGGCGACGGCGCTGGCGTCGGTGGATGCGTCGCTGGCGAAGCGGATGGACCTGATCACGGGGCGTGCGGACGTGCGGGTCCGCGCGGGATCGGGGCAGACGCTGCCGGCGGATCTGGAGTCGAGGCTGGCGGGGTTTGAGGGAGTGCGTGACGCGTCGGCGATGCTGCAGCAGCCGGTGTCGGTGCGGGTGGTTCGGCCTGTGTGGGAGGCCGCGGAGGGCGGGGGTTTCGGGAGGCGGATTCGTTCGTACAGCACTTCGGCGATGGGTCAGAGCGCGGGCGAGGGCCTGCCGCAGGAGATCCGTCCGATCGAGTTGCTGGAGGGGAGGTTGCCTCGGGCGGACGACGAGGTCGTGATCAGCCAGATGGTGGCGCAGCGTCTTCGTGGGGTGGAGGGGAAGGAGGCGCGGCGGTCCTCGCGGCTGAGTCAGTTGACGACGGGGCTTTTGAGCGGGATTCAGCGTGCGGAGCTGCCGCCGGGGCTTGCGGACGGGCCTGAGTCGGCTGAGACGGCGGAGGAAGCGGAGCGGCTGACGGCGTTGAACGCGCTGGGTGTGGGGCGAGAGAGCGACGTGGTGGAGGTGCTGCGGTTCAACAAGCCGGCGCAGCGATTCCGTGTGGTGGGGATTTCGCGTGCGGAGCTGCTGGGCAGCCGGGCGATGATCTACTTCACGCGGGCGGGGCTGGCGTCGGCGACGGGTCAGGAGGGGCGGGCGACGCAGGTGGATGTGCGGCTTGAGCCCGGGGTGAAGGCGGAGGCGTTCGTGTCGGCGTGGGGCGACCGGATCTCGGCGCTGGAGCCCGGGGGGCTGGACGTTCGGACGACGGAACGGATCAGCGCGGGCTTCAACCGCAACCGCGAGACGACGAACATGGCCCGGCTTCTGGCGTCGGTGATGGCGTTCCTGGCGGCGGCGTTCATCATCATGACGGGGATGGCGACGAACGTGACGGAGCGGCAGCGGGAACTGGCGATCCTGCGGTGCATCGGCGCGTCGCCCTGGCAACTGGCGGAAAGCCAGTTGTGGAGCGGTCTGTTGATCGGAACAGCGGGGGCGATGGTCGGCGTGCCGGCGGGCTTTGCGCTCGCGCTGGGTGTGGTGACGTACTTCCGCGATGAGATGAAGGTGGATGTGACGCTGCCCGGGTGGGGGTTGGCTGTGGCGTTCGGGGGCGCGGTGCTGATGGGATTGGTGGGGGCGTTGTGGCCGGCGTTGCAGGTGGCGCGGATGAGCCCGCTGGCGGCGTTGTCGATCCGGTCGAGAGTGACGGCGAGCCGGACGACGCTGTTGATCACGGTGGTGGCGCTTGTGCTGCTGGGGGTTCACCTCGGGTCGGCGTTCCTGATCGAGGACCGGACGTGGAACTTCTGGATCTACATCGGGCTTGGGTTGCCCTCGTTGTTCCTGGGGTACTTTCTGTTGAGCGTGCCGGCGGTGGTGTGGATTGTCCGAGTGTTCGGGGGGGTGCTCGCGCGGGTGTGGGCTGTGCCGCGGGAGATGCTCGGGCGGAGTGTGGCCGCGACGCCTTACCGGTTCGGGTTTACGGCGGGCGCGATGATGGTGGGGCTGGCGATCATGACGGCGATCTGGACGCAGGGTCGGAGCATCCTGGAGGACTGGATCGGTCGGCTGAAGTTTCCGGATGTGTTTGTTCTCGGGCTCAATCTGACGGATGAGCATCGGTCCCGGATCGAGTCGCTGCCGTTCGTCTCGGGGACGGTCCCGATCTCGCTGCAGGCGGTGGAGACGGACGCGTTCGGGCTCGAGGGGTTGACGTCGAGTAAGTCGACGTACATCGGGTTCGAACCGGAGTCGTTCTTTGAGCTGGCAGAGCTCGAGTGGATTCAGGGGGACATGAAATCGGCGACTGCGCGTCTGAACGAGGGTGGAGCGGTGCTGGTGCCGAAGGAGTTTCAGGTCGCGCGCGGGCTGGGCGTGGGTGACACGATTTCGCTGAAACTGGACGGCAGTTCGGCGACGTTCGAGATTGTGGGCGTGGTGACGAGCCAGGGGCTGGAGATTGTGAGCCGGTTCTTTGATCTGCCCGAGACGTACGAGGAGCAGGCGATCCACGCGGTGTTCGGGACGAGGCGTGATCTTCGGGACCGGTTGATGGAGGGGAAGGAGCCGGCGATCGCGATGCTGCAGGTGGGGCTGAAGCCATACGACCCGTCGATCCCCGAGGAAGGGCAGAACATCGGCGACGCGGAGGCGGAGCGGCGGATCCGGGCGGCGACGCTGGACGGGGGCGTGTTGGATGTGGGGAACGGGCGGCGTCTGAAGGCGGATCTGACGACGATCATCTCGCGGTCGCTGCTGATCACGTCGTGCATCGCGGTGATGTCGATGGTGGTGGCGTGCTTCGGCGTGGCGAACCTGATCGTCGCGGGGATCGACGCGAGGCAGTTTGAGTTCGGGGTATTGCGGGCGGTTGGCGCACCCCGCGGGCTGGTGCTGAGACTTGTGCTGGCCGAGGCCGCGGTGGTTGGGCTTGCGGCGGCGGCGCTGGGGACGCTGATGGGGATCCAGGCGGTGTTCGGGGGGCAACACTTTGACGCGGCGCTGCTCGGTCTATCGCTGCGAGTCCGGCCGCCGGTGATCCCGATCGCGGCGGGGTGCGTGATCGTGATGGTGATCACGCTTGGGGCGGCGGCGCCGGCGGTGATGGCGCTGGCACGCAAGAGGCCTCGGGAGCTGCTGGGCGCAGTAAAGGGCTAGCGGGAGCTTTCGAGTTCGGCGAGCACCTGTGTGGCGGGCAGCTGGAGGTCTGGTCGCGAGCGGAGGCGCTGGATGGCCTCGGTGCGGCTGCCGGTGTTCGCGAGGATCAGGGCGGCAAGGGCGTCGTGGTCGGGCCTGCGGGACCAGTAGGAGTCGTTCTGCCAACGCGGGCCGCCGGCGAGCACGAGCGCGCGTGCTTGAGGGAGGAGGCCGGCGGCGACGGCGGCCTCGGCGCTCTTGAAGGCGAGCCCGCCGACGCGCATCCAGAAGAGTTCGAAATGGGGATCGAGGGAGAGTGGAGCCTGCGCGATCGCGTCGAGCACGGCGCCCGCGTAGGCCGTGGCGCCCGGGGCGGCGGCGGGGTTGGCGAGCGAGGCCTCGCAGCGGTCGAAGGCGTCGGTGAGAGCGGCGTCGAAGGAGATGGACCCCGCCCGGGCGAGCGTGGCGAGTTGGGCGGCGGCCTGGGCACGGCCGCCGGCGGGAGCGGCGGCGAGCGAGGCGACCGCGGCGAGGCGATCCTGTTCGGACTCGCAGCCCTGGAGGAAGGAGGCAAGGGCGAGCAGGAGAGCGGGGAGTGTGCGCACGAGAGGGGCTACCGGGGGTCGGTGGTCTGGGTTGCTTCGGCTTCCTGGGCTTCGCGTCGGGCGAGGGAGAGGCCGATGCCGCCGAGCATGAGGGCGAGAATGACGGCGAGGGAGACGGTGGAGGGGATGTGGAAGTCCCACTGGGGGATGTGGTCTCGGATCCCGGGGATGTGCTGCATGAGGGGGAGGAGCATCTTGGCGCCGATGTAGGCGAGGATGAGGATCATGGAGTGGGTGAGGTAGGGGAATTTGCGTGTGATGGCGGTGACGGCGAAGAAGATGGATCGCAGCCCGAGGATCGCGAAGCAGTTTGAAGTGAGGACGATGAAGGGGTCGAGCGTGACGGAGAAGATGGCGGGGATGGAGTCGATGGCGAAGATGACGTCGGCGGACTCGATCGCGACGAGGGCCATGGCCATGGGAGTGAGCGCGAAGCGTCCGTCGATTCGTGTGGTGAAGCGTGTGCCCTCGTAGGTGGGGGAGATGAGGAAGAAGCGTCGCGCGAAGCGGATCGCGGGGTTTCGCTCGAGATCGGGCTCTTCGCCGTGGTCGCGGAGAAGCTTGATGGCGGTGAAGAGGAGGAAGATCCCGAAGAGGTAGAGGACCCATTCGAACTGGTGCACGAGCGCGGCACCGGCGCCGATCATGATGCCCCGGAGGACGACGGCGCCGAGGATGCCCCAGAAGAGCAGTCGGTGCTGGAAGGCGTGGGGGACCTTGAAGTAGGTCATGATGATGGCGATGACCATCATGTTGTCGAGGGACATGGCCAGTTCGAGGAGATACCCGGAGATGAACATGGCGGCGGCGTCCTGCCCGTTGGTGGGCATGAGCCTGGGCGGGGCGGGCAGATCCGCGGGGGAGAGCTGCTGGCCCGGGGGCGGCGTGCCGGTCAGGACCGGTTCGGGCGGGCCCAGGCCAAGGACGCGGTGCTCGTAGGTGAGGTAGATGATAGCGGTGAAGGCGAGGGCGAGGGCGACCCAGAGGCCGGTCTGTCGGAGCGCCTGCGGCCCGGAGATGACGTGCGCCTTGCGGTTCAGCAGGCCGAGGTCGATGAAGAGGAGGACGAAAAGAAAGCAGAGGAAGACTGCGGTGGGAAGGAAGGGCACGTGGGCACTCCGGCGGCGGGGATCGCGGCTGTGAGCATAGCAAAGCACCCCCCGGGGGACGGGGGGTGCTGTTCGCGGATCAGCGATGAGCCCGAGAGATCAGTGGGCGGGCTTGGCGTCCGGGGGCTTGGGGAAGAAGACGGAGAGCACCACGGCTGCGCCGAGCGTGGCGAGCACGATCACGAGCGAGAGGGTGGTGTCGATCTTGATGGGCTTGCTTTCCTGGAGCCCGATCACATCGAGGTAGGGGGGCACGGAGAGCAGCAGGAGCTTGACGCCCACGAAGGCGAGGATGAGGATGAGCGCGGGCTTGAGGAAGCGGAACTTGGCGATGAGAGCGGCGAGGCAGAAGTAGAGAGCGCGGAGCCCGAGGATCGCGAAGATGTTGGAGGTGAAGACGATGAAAGGGTCCGGGGTGATGGCGAAGATGGCTGGGATGGAGTCGACGGCGAAGACCAGGTCGGTGATCTCGACCATGATGAGCGCGAGGAAGAGAGGGGTGATCGCCCACTTGGCGGAGAGCGTGCCGGGGGGCGCGGGGTCCTGGACGAGTTTGCCCGTCTTCGGATCGGTCGAGTAGGTCGGCTTGAGGGTGCGCTTGGTGAAGAACTTCTGCCCGTCGAAGAAGTCGACGGTTCGGAAGAACTTCTTGCAGAGCTTGACGGCGACGTTCTGGCTTGGGTCGTCGTTGCCCTTGAGGAGGGCCATTTTCAGGGCGGTGAGGATCAGGAAGAGCCCGAAGCCGATCAGGATCCACTGGTACTGCATGATCAGCTCGGCGCCAAGGAAGATCATCGCGCCGCGCATGACCAGCGCGCCCAAGATGCCCCAGAAGAGGACGCGGTGCTGGTACTTGGCGGGGATGGCGAAGAAGCTGAAGATGATGGCGATGACGAAGATGTTGTCCATCGCCAGCGACTTCTCGACGACGTAGCCGACGAGGTACTGCTTGGCCGCTTCTCCGCCGAGCACCTCGCCCGCGATGATGAGCTGGCTGTTGGGATTGGTGGGGTCGTAGGCGGGGTTGTACTTGGGGGTGTCAAGCCCAAGCCCGAGCCAGTGGTTGTTGTACGCATAGAAGACGAAGATGGAGAAGAGGAGCCCGCAGGAGAGCCAGACGATCGACCAGGCGGTCGCCTCCTTGATGGAGACTTCGTGCGCCTCGCGGTGGAAGACGCCCAGATCGAGCGCCAGGAACAGGACCACCAGCGAGATGAATCCCGCGTACGCCCAGACCTTCAGGTTGGCAGGATTGGAAGCAGCGTCCGCGGCAAGAAGCAGCAGGTCCAACGTCATCCCTCCTTGGGGGGCCTTGAGAGGCATCCCAATCGGACTGGTTGGTCTTGCACGGTGCGTCGAGCGACGCAGGCAGGGCCGGGGCTCGATCGGAGCCCGTGTTGACGACCTCTGCTCCCGCCTGCACAAGGCGGGTGGCTACTCCCCAACGAAAGTCCGCGAGTGTAGAAGTGCTCGAAAGGCGTGGCCTGCGAAGCGAGGGAAAAACCTCTCAGGACGGACGGGTCATCTGCTGAGCGGGATCCAACAGGACCTCGCCGTCCGCTGGGCTTTCGCCGTCGTTCACTGAAAGAGGTGGATTCTCGATCTCCGCCGGCTGGCGCGTGTGGACAGCGTGGACCTGGATTCCGCGTTCGGGCTCGCCCCGTACTTCGCGGTAGACGTTCTTGTCGACGAAGCCCTGCAGCTTTCGTGCGCGGACGGGGTGCTGGAGTTTGCGGATGGCCTTGGCTTCGACCTGGCGGACGCGTTCGCGGGTGACCTTGAAGATGCGACCGACTTCCTCGAGGGTGTAGGTGTACCCGTCGCCGATGCCGTAGCGGAGCTTGATGATCTCGCGTTCGCGGTACGTGAGTGTCTTGAGGACGGCCTCGATGCGTCCCTTGAGCATCTCGGAGGCGGCGGAATCGCTCGGGGCGTCCTGGCGGGAGTCTTCGATGAAGTCGCCGAAGTAGGAGTCTTCGTTCTCGCCGACGGGGCGGTCGAGGGAGACGGGGCTGCGGCCGATCTTCATGACGCGCTTGACGTCGCCGACGGACATTCCGGCGCGATCGGCGAGCTCGTCGAAGGTGGGCTCGACGCCGCTGGAGAGCACGATCTGCTTCTGGATGTTCCGGAGCTTCCCCATGGTCTCGATCATGTGGACGGGGATGCGGATGGTGCGGGCGTGGTCGGCGATGGCGCGGGTGATGGCCTGCCGGATCCACCAGGTGGCGTAGGTGGAGAACTTGTACCCGCGCTTGTATTCGTACTTGTCGACGGCGCGCATGAGCCCGGTGTTTCCTTCCTGGATGATGTCGAGGAAGGCGAGCCCGCGGTTGCGGTACTTCTTGGCGATGGAGACGACGAGGCGGAGGTTGCCGCCCGAGAGGTCGCGTTTGGCCTGTTCGTACTCCCAGAAGACGGTTCGGACGGTGCGGATGCGTTCGCGGAGTTCGGAGGGTTCTTCGAGGACGAGGGCGCGCAGGCCGTCGAGCTCCTCGCGGATGACCGAGAGGTCCTCGTCGTTTCGGGACTTCTCCGATTTGGCGGCCCGCTTGAGTTCGTGCTCGAGCTCGGTCATCTTGTTGGCGATGGACCGGAGCTTGCGGAAGAGGGGGATGATGCGTCCGGTGCGGAGGCTGAGTTCCTCGGTGAGCGCGGCCATGCGCCGGCGGCGCGCGGTGAGCCTGCACTTGATCGCGCGGTAGGTTTCCTTGTCCTTGGTCTTGCGTGCTTCCTGGAGTTGCTCGAAGTCCGAGCGGTTCATGGCGAGCAGCTTCTCGATCGTCTCGAGGTTGCCCGGGATGCGCTTGGCGATCTTTTCGCGGGCGTTGCTCTCCGCGGTCGAGATCCGCATCGTGCGGTCGAAGGGCATCTCGCCCTTGTGCACGGCGCGGAGCACGTCGACGGCCTGGGCGATGATGTAGTCGCTTTCGAGGCAGCGCCGGCGGAAGATCATGCGGGTCGTCTCGACCTTCTTCGCCAGGCGGATTTCCTCTTCACGCGTGAGCAGGGGGATCGAGCCCATCTGCGAGAGGTACATGCGGATGGGGTCGTCGACGCGGCGCGAGTTGGATTCGGCGGCGACCTCCTCGAAATCGTCGGCGTCGGCATCCTCGCCGGCGGAGCGCGTGTCGGCGAGGGTCTGGCGGAGCTGGGCCGCCTCGGCCGCCCGCTCGCCCCCGGCGACGGACATCGCGCGGAAGGACTTCTCGGGGATGGCGGGGGTGGAGGTGCCGTTCTCCTTGCTGGCGCGCCAGAGGCGGGCCTTGAACTCCAGTTCGTCGACAAGTTCGATCCCGAGGGAGTCGACGATGAGGAGGAGTTCGTCCACGCGAGCGGGATCCACCCACTCATCGGGGAGGGTGTTGTTGAGTTCCTCGATCGAGAGCCAACCGCGGTTGGAACCGAGCGAGAACAGGGCGGACATCGCGGGATTCAGATCGCCGATCAGGTTCATGCCTTCGCCTCTGGCGGTGGGTGCGGGATGTTCCTTGGTGGTCGCGGCCTTGCGTTTCACGGCGTCCCCCCTCCCGGGGCTGCCCGCCCGGGGGTACGCACGCCCGGAAGGACACGGCGGTCGCCCCCCGTGTCGGCGTGCTGCTTGCGCTTGAGTTCGATGGCCGAGGCGAGGTCGAGCCCGCGTTGGGGCGTGGCGGCCTCGGCTCGGAAGGTGACGAGCGACTGGGTCAGGTGCATCGCCAGACGGTCGGGCTGGCTCTGGGTCTGGGTGTCGGTGCGTGCGGCGAGCGATGTTCCCGCCGAGACGACCTCTTCGCTCGAGCCCTGCTCGTGCAGTCTGGCGAGGGTCGTGTGCAGCGAAGGCGTGAGGCCTTCGTCGGCGAGGTCGAGCATGGTCTGAGCGAGCAAGGCCACGTGGGGCGAACGGTACGCATACCCGCGGAGCCGGGCGCGATCCTCGGGCGTCAGCCGGTCGATCAATCCGCCGTCGACGAGCAGAGAGCCCAGAACAGCCTCGGCGGCGGGGAGCAGGACGCGGGAAGGTGAATCGGCTTCATCGCGTGTTTCGGCGCGTGCGACGCGGCGCGAGCCGCCCCGTTGGCGCAGGACCTGCTCGCGGATGGTCTCTTCGGGCAGTTCGGCGAGGGAGGCGAGCCGCCTGATGACGAGGCGTTGCTTGATGGGGTCGAGGTCGGCCAGACCCAGTTCGATGAGACGAGCGATCTCGTCGTTGATCGCGCGGGCGAGGGCCCCGGTTCCGGAGCCGGCGAGGCGGGACCGGAGCCTTGCGAAGCGATAGTCGATGAGGTCGGAGGCGCGGGCGATGGCGTCGCGGAGGACCTCGGCCCCGCCCGGGCGTTTCAGGAGTTCGTCGGGGTCCTTGGCGTCGGTCGAGGCCGAGAGGGTGCAGATCGCCACGTCGACGGGCTCGGCGAAGAAGACCTCGACCGCGCGGTCGGCGGCCCGTTGACCGGCGTCGTCCCCGTCGAAGAGAAGAACGATCCGCTGGGCGTATCGACCGAGGATGTTCGCGTGCTCGCGGGTGAGGGCGGTGCCCAGCGTCGCGACGGCGTTTCGGATGCCGGCCTGATGGCAGGCGATGGTGTCGGTGTACCCCTCGGTGATCAGGGCGGTGCGTTCCTGCTGGATCGCGCGGGCGGCCTGATGGAGCCCGTAGAGCGTCTGCGACTTGTTGAACAGGCGGGTTTCGGGGCTGTTGATGTACTTAGGTTCGTCGGCCTCGTTGATCTTTCGGCCGCCGAAGGCCACCACGCGACCGGCGGCGTCATGGATCGGGAACATCAGGCGGTTGCGGAAGGCGTCGTACAGGCCGCCCGAGTCACGGGGCTTGAGAAGGCCGGCCTCGGCGAAGTCCCGCTCGCGGAGCCCCTTGCTCCGGATCAATGCGAGCAGGCCGTCCCAGCGGTCGGCGGCGACGCCCAGGGCGAACTGCTCGACCATGTCGGGGTTGATTCCCCGGCGCTCGATCACGCCGCGCCCCGCCACGCCGTGTTCGGGATGGCGGAGCAGCACGCGGAAGAACTCGGCGGCGGTGGCGCAGGCGGCGAGCAGGTCGCGTCGGGAGGTGGTGCCCTCATCGCCCGGCGTGGGTTCTTCGCGGTGCTTGCGCGGGGTGAGCGTGATGTTGGCGCGTTCGGCGAGGAACTCGAGCGCCTCGCGGAATTCCATCTTGTGCAGACGCTTGACGAAGGCGAAGCAATCGCCCCCCGCCCCGCAGACAAAGCAGTGGAACAACTGCTTGGCCGGGACGACGTACATGCTGGGGTTGTGGTCTTCGTGGAAGGGGCAGAGCCCGACGTACTCGCGGCCTTTGGGCTTGAGGGCGACGTGCTCTCCCACGAGGCGCACGATGTCCGTCGCGTCCTTCACGCGCTCGAGGTCATCGTTCCCGCGCGGGTTGTGCGTCGCACCAGCCACTCTTCATGCCTCGCGACCCTTGGACCTGCGCCCCGACGCACCGACACCGGGGCCCACCGAATCGATCACGGGAACTCGACGCAAACCCGCTCCCGCACGCGGGAGGGAGGAACACTGCTGCTTGGTCCCGGAACATCAGGGTGCCGGGGCGTCGAGGCCGTGGCGGGGGAGCGCGGGTGCGAAGCACGGTCCTGTGGGCACGTGGGCACGTTGGCCGCTGGCCCGGTGGACTGGTATTGCGGTCCCTGCCAAAGGTGACACTAGCACGCGTTGCGGGTTCCGCCCACAGAAAGTGGCAAGTTCGTGCGCACGACGCCGGATCGTCGGCGGAGGGGCGGATTACAGGGACGCTGATCCGGCACGCGGGTTGCAGAGCGGGTCTGCCCCGGGGACACTGGGCGCATGATCCGATGGGCCGTGATGTACGCGGGAAGGGTGCAGGGTGTGGGATTCCGCGCGACGGCGTCGTCGATCGCCCGTGACCGCCCCGTCTCGGGATGGGTGCGGAACGAGCCGGACGGGCGCGTTCGGCTGGAGGCGCAGGGTGCGGAGGAGGCGGTGCGCGAGTTCCTCAGCGTGGTGTCCGAGACGTTCGGCGGGCGGATCGTGTCGCTGGATGTGACGGTGATGGACGTGATCGAGGGGGAGCAGGGGTTCCGCGTGCGGCGGTAGGGTTATCCGGTCGTTGCGAGGCGTGCGGCACCGCGTGCGGCGTGGAAGGTGTCGTCGGCGGGAAGCAGCCGCCAGTTCGGGCGAGCCAGGCGGGTGAGGGCCGTGCTGGTGCGCGCGTGAATGGCGGGGATGAGGCGGGCGAGACCCAGGCCGATGCCGCCGAGGAGGGCGACGGTGTCGGGGCGGTAGATGGCGTGCGCGATGCGGAGCGTGCGCACGAGGGCGAGGACGGCGGGGTCGTCGGCGTTGAGGTCGGCGAGGGCGGCGTGGAGGTCTTGGCCGAGCCTGGCTCGGAGGGCGGGCGCGCCGAGGTAGGCTTCGAGGGATCCACGCCCGCCGTCGGGGCCGATGGGGGGCTCGGTGTCGGCGGCCATCGAAACGTCGATCTGGCCGAGGTGTCCTGAGGAGAGGGGAGCGTCCGGGGGGCTGACCTTGAGCGGGACGCCTGCATCGAGCACGCACGCGCCGACGCCGGTGCCGAGGCAGAGGGCGAGGAGTCGGCCTGGGTGATGGTGGAGCGCGGCGAAGTCGGCGGCGGCGGCGTAGGCGTCGGGGAAAACGCTGGCGTGAGGGAGATCGCCGCGGGCCGAGGCGAGGAACGCGTCGAGGTTCAAGCCGACGAGATTGGGATGGTTGACGCTGGCGGTGAGTGTGCGTGTGCGCTGATCGAAGAGCCCGGGGAGGCACAGGCCGAGGCGATCGATCGGGGGCAATTCTGAGAGCGACCTTGCGAGGATGGGGATGAGTTGATCGGGTGTGGGGTGCGGCGTGTGGGCGGGGAGTTCGCGCAGGGTGGTGGTGCCCCTGGTCAGGAGGGCGAGCTTGATGGAGGTGCCGCCGATATCGATGCCCAGGGTGTTCATGGTGTGGTGGAGGTCGCGGACGGCGGTGTGGAGGTTTGGGCGTGAGCGGGGAGGAGGTGATCGGGGATCATGGTGAGGATGGAGTGTCGGATGCCCCAGAGGCCGATCTTTCGTCCGTCGTTGAAGTCTCGCATGGGTTCTGGGTCGATCCCGTAGCCGTTGTGGGCGACGAACATGGTGTTGACCTTCCAGTCGTGGTGGTCTCCCGGATCCCATCGGAAGGCATAGACGGCACCGCGATTGGAGTCGGCGAAGGCTGCGGCGACGCGGGAACGGGTCCAGACATCGTACATCTCGCTGGTGAGCCAGCCGCCGTTGAGGTCGAGGTTTCCGACGCGGGTGGTCCGCCATGCGGACCAGGTTCCGCCCTGATCGGCCCAGCCGGTGTGGAAGATGACGAGTTGGGGTTTGCCGCCGGCCTGGTGGTAGACGGGGACGGGGCGAGAGGTGCAGTGGTTGGGGTTGCCGTTGTGAGTCCAGGTCTGTTCGGCGAGGAGGAGGTTGTCGTTGTCGATGCGGAAGGAGGAGATGCGCATGCAGTAGGGGCCGCCCTTGTCGGAGCGATCGCTGTGGACGAGGGTGATGGAGGCGTCATGGGGGTTGAGCGCGAGGCCCGGCGGGACCATGGACGCGGCGGGGAGCGGGGCCGGTTCGGAGAGGGTGGGGGCGAATTGCGGGGCGGGGCCGAAGGAGAGCCATCGGCGTTCGAGGGAGTGATCGTCGCGGCGGGAGATGAGCAGGAGTCGTTCGCCGACGCGGATGCCGGAGAGATCGGCGAGCGGGAGTGCGGGGAGTGCTGAGAGCTCGGCGGGGATCGCGGGAGCGTCGGGCGAGGTCGGAGCGGCGACGCGGGCGAAGGTCCATTCGTTGAATCGGCGGACGAAGAGGATGCCGAAGTCCGGCCCGCCGACGAGCACGGGGTCGCTGCGGCTGGCGGAGTTCGGGACGTGGGCCGTGGGCGTCCACCGCTCGTTGCCGAGGTAGGTTTTGAGTGCGACGGCGGACTGGTTGTGTACGAGTGCGGCGAGGACGGCGGTGTCGCCGATCGTGGCGAGGCTTGGGGAAGAGCCGATGAGTTCGTGGGTTCGGCGTGTGCCGGCGTGCGTGGAGCTGCCGTAGTTGATGTCGGCCTGCACGGTGCCTTCGTCGAAAGAGCCGTTCTGATTCCAGTCGATGAGCGTGGAGTTGGGATCGGAGGGGTCGGGGGCGAGCGTGAAGCGGAAGGGCCACTTGGCGAGGAAGGCGAGGTCGGCGTGTGGGTAGGGAAGACGTTCGACGAGGGCGGATTCGAGGAGGACGGTTCGGTCGAATCGGCCCCGGCTGAAGTGGACCTTGGCGGGGTCGCCGTCGAACTGGTAGGAAAAGGCGTAGGACATCATGGAGGTGTAGAGGGGGCACCAGGCGGGGATGGAATCGCCGGTGTGGGAGAGAGAGAGCTGGTGCCCGAACTCGTGGGAGAAGACGTGCCAGCCGTTGCCCGAGCCGCCCATGAAGCCGGTCTCGCTGCTTTGTCCGCCGCCGCCGGGTGTGATCTGCATCCAGTGCATGATTCCCCAGCGGTCTTTGGAGAAGTACTTGTGCCCGATGTCCCACCAGGGGAGGGCGTGGTCGGCTTTGGGGACGAAGCCGGGGAGTTCGACGAAGTGGACGAAGAGCCCGGTGGAGCCGTCGGGGTTGGTGATGTCGAGGTCGCGGTAGACGCGTTGGACCTGGACCATTTCGCGTCGGAACTGTGCGGGATCGACGCCTTCGAAGTAGGAGAGGGCGCAGATGACGTCCTGGCGTGTGGGGCTGAGCTCGTTGTCCGCGGTAGGGCCCCAGGGTTGGGCGAGTCTCTCGGGCGACCGTGGCGGTGCGATGAGGTCGCCCGTGGGGATGGAGCGGGGGAGCCCGAGGACTTCCCAGGGGTCGGGCAGGCCGTCGGCGTCGGTGTCGCGGTCCGCGGGGTTGGAGCCGATGAGTGCTTCTTGGGCGTCGGAAAGCCCGTCGGCATCCCGATCGCCGGGGAGCCCGACGGCGACGCCGACGCGAACGACGCGGTGCGGGGAAGGTCGGGTGGTTTCGAAGATCTCCCAGGCGAGCCGCCCGCCGTTGGCGTTCAGCGGTGAGGTGAAGCGGAGCACGCTCCTGGCGTCCGGGGAGTAGGGCGGTGGAGAGATGGGGATTGGAGGTTCCGGCTCGGCCGCTTTGGGAGGCGTTGGGGGCGAGAGCATGATCGTGCCGCCGCGGATCTCGGCGGTGCGCCAGCCGTCGGTGCAGGCGATCTCGATGGGCGAACGCGAGACGAGTGAGAGGAAGGAGGAGCCTGCGGGTGCGGGAACGACGTAGCGGCTCGTGAGGGTGTTGTTGACCAGGTTGGAGAGCAGAACGACGCGAGCGGGCTCGATCACGAGCACTTCCGCGCCCGGAGAGGCGGGGTCGAGATCACCGGCGACGATGGCGACCGCTTCGGGTGCGAGGTCCGGCGCGAGGACTGCCCAGGCGGAGGCCTTGAGGCCCAGAACGGTGAGGGAGGCGCAGAGATCGCGGTGTCGGTTGATGGTGAGGAGATCCGGGATGCCGTCGGCGTTGAGGTCGCCGGCGTCGAAGCGATCGCAGTCGGGCCCGGTGGTGATCCAGTCGGTGGCGGGGAGAGGATCTGGTGCGGCGGGGTTGAGGAAGGCGAGGCAGAGCAGGACGCTGACCATGCGCACAGGGTACTGTGATCGGGGAGGTGGATGCGGTGGTGGTGTTGCAGCGGGAGGTCGGGCTGCAGGGTGGGGGAGGAAGAAAAGAGTGGTGAAGGATGCCGCAAAGTCGGGGGCTTGCTCCACTCTTGTGTACTGAGCGAGATCGAGGAGACCCCGGGTGATGCGAGAGGATGCCGAACTGATCCGAGCGTGCCTGGCGTGCCGAGACGGTCGGGGTGGGTCGGGTGATGGCTGGGACGAGTTCCGAGAACTGGCGGATCGCCACGCGGAGGGTCTGCGGAGGCTGCTGATGGGCCGGTTGCGGGACCCTTGGCGGGTGGACGAGGCGGTTCAGGAGACGGTGGTTCGGGCGTACGAGGGTCTGTCGGGGCTTCGGGATCGGGAGCGATTCGGATCGTGGTTGATGGGGATCGCGGCGCACGTGGCATCGGAGCAGGCACGCGAGGCCGGGCGGAGCGGGGGCATCGATCAGGGTGAGCGAGCGCAGTCGGCGGGTGTGCGCGGGCCGGACGAGTCATTGAGGCGTGCTGTGGAGGGACTTCCCGAGGTGTACCGGGAGGTGCTGTGGTTGCGGTATTGGGGCGGGCTGAGTTGCGAGGAGATCGCGGGGACCCTGGGTTCGCCGGTGGGCACGGTGACGAAGCGATTGTCACGGGCGATCGCGATGCTCCGGGAATCGATGGCGGGCGAGGAAACAGCAGGAAAGGAGGCGGGTGATGGAGTGCGATCGGTGTCGTGAGGTGCATGCGGCCGAGGGTTGGACAGCAGAAACGGCGGAGCACGCGGCGTCGTGCGTGGGGTGCCGGGAGGTGCTGGCGATCGAAGCGTCGCTGATCGATCGGCTGGAGCGGGCGGGTCGGGCGTGGCGTCGAGGCTCGGTCGGCGCGTCGCCGCGGAGGCGTGCGGCGGGTCGGCGTGCCGTGGCGGGGGTGGTGCGTCGGAGGCTGGCGAGGGCGGGCGCGGTGGCGGCGGTGCTGGCGGTGGTCGGTGTCGCCTCGGTGCTGGTGCTCGGGCCGACGTCCGGGCCTGCGTTGGCGGTGATGGCCCGGCAGGTGCGCGAAGCGGGCACGGTGCGATTCGTGATCGAGGTACCCGCGGGCCCGCTGCAGAGCGGAACGGTCTGGGTCTCCGGGCGGCGTCTGCGTCTGGACCTGCCCAACGGCGACGCGATCATCGCGGATCCGGAGGCGAGAAGGACCGCGCTGGTGAGCATGAGCTCGAGGACCGTCTCGGCCGCGGAAAGCGACGGGGGATCTTCTCGGCTCTACTCGGTGCTGCTTTCGCTGGGGGAGGCGAGGCGTGTGGAGAGCGAGGGGTTCGTCGAGCAGGAGGGACGAGCGGCCGAGCTGTTCCGGGCGGACATCTCGGATACGTTCGACGGGATGGTGGGCGGGGGAGTGGCGCGGGTGTGGCTTGATGTTTCGACGCGGCTGCCTTTGCGTGTGGAGATCCCGGCGCGGATGAGGGGAGAGGATGGCTCGGAGCGGGACGCGGCGGTTGTTCTCCGCGACTTTGCCTTCGACCTGGAGCTTCCCGAAGCGTTGTTCGAGACGAACCCGCCTGGTTTCTCGGAGCTGATGCCGCGGGCGACGACGCCGGTGGTTGGGATGGAGATCGGGAAGCGCATCCGGAACCTGGCGATGGGCGTGCAGATGTTCATGCACGATCATGAGGGCGCGGCGCCGGACCGCTTGGAGCAGCTGACGCCTTATGTGGGCGTCGAGGGGATCCGCTCGCCGGCGCGTCCGAGCGAGGCGATCGGGTTTGAGTATGTCAAGCCGACGCTGCCGCTGCAGCCCGAGGCGGTGCTGGCGTACGAGCGATTCGCCGAAGGTGCGGAGCACGTGTGGGTGGTGCTCGTGGACGGGAGCGCGCACGTGATTACCCGCGAGGAACTCGGACGTCGGCTGGGCCGATAGCCCGCGTTTGCGGGCGAGCCTTGGGCGTTACTTGTTGCGAAGCTCGGGCAACCTCCCCGGGGTCGCGGGCGCTCCGGCCTGTTCGAGGCGTGCTTCGAGGGCCTTGATGTCCGCGTCGAGCGCCTTGATGTCGGCCTGGACCTTCTGGAACTCGGCGAGGGCGTACTCGTACTGCTGCCGCTGCGTGCCGGTGGGGGGGTGCGTGACGGAGCGGCTCTCGAGCGCGGCGTAGACACGCTCGGTGATCGAAGGCGGGGAGGGTTCGACGCGGCGGGCGAGGGTGCTGTCGCCGAACATGGCGGTGCGGATGGCGATCATGCGCCTGCGGAGATCCTCGTGGGCCTTGATCTCCGGAGCGCCGAGCGAGCCCGTCGCGCGAATCGCGACGCGGATGTGGTTGAGGCGGTCCTCCATCTGCGAGATGTATCGGCCAGCACCGGCGACGACACGGTTGAGTTCGGCGACGCGCTGCTCGAAGTCGAACTTCTCGGTGCGTGCCTGTCCCTTGGCGGCGAGGGTGGCCTGGTTGAGATCCTCGACCTTGAAGGTGACGGGGTCGCCGACGGGTGTTTCGATGCCGTCCTCGATGGAGGAGAGCTGAGCGGAGTAGTCGCCCGGGGGCGCCACGATGCCGCCGCGATCAACGTCCCAGGGGTCGCGTGAGCCGCCGCCGGAGAGAGAGGTGGGTTCGGTGTCGGCGAGGCGGAGATCCCAGGTGATTCGGTGGAGTCCCGAGGCCTTGGGGGCGTCGAGGCGTCGGAGGACCTTGCCGTCCTTGTCGCGGATGCTGAGCACCATTCTGGGTGCGACCTGAGCGTCTTCGGCGCGGGACTGCTCGACGGTGGGGTAGGTCCAGCCGTCCTTCTTCTGGGCTTCCTTGCGGACTTCGGCGAGCGACTTCAGGGAGTCCTTGATGTGGATGGTGAAGGTGGCGCCGACGGGCGGGTTGGGGACGTTGTAGTAGCCGGCGCCGGACCAACCGCGGCCGCTGCCGTTGCCGAGGCGGCTGCGCTCCTTGTAGGAGAGAGCGGTGCGGGGCTGGAAGAGGTGAGCGGGCTTCTCGTAGATCGCGGGGTCGGTGGTGCGCATGGGGGAGTAGTCGTGGAGGATGTAGAACCCGCGGCCGAAGGAGGCCATGACGAGGTCGTCGTCGCGGCGCTGGATCTCGATGTCGCGGATTTCGATGGTGGGCAGGCCGCCGATCTTGGTCCACTTCTCGCCGCCGTTGAGGGAGTAGAACGCGCCGAACTCGGTGCCGCAGAAGAGGAGCGAGGGGTTGACGTGGTCTTCGGCGATGGTGTAGACGGGCCCGCGTTCGGGGAGATCGCCCGCGATGGGCTTCCAGGTGAGGCCGCGGTCGTCGGATCGCATGATGTAGGGCTTGTAGTCGCCCATCTTGTGGTTCTCGAAGGTGGCGAAGACGGTGTCCTTGTTGTGCCGCGAGGCTTCGAGGTCGGAGACGTAGGTGAGTTCGGGGATTCCTGGGACGCTTTCGACCTTGCGCCAGGTCTTGCCGCCGTCCTCGGTGATCTGGATGAGCCCGTCGTCCATCCCGATGTAGATGAGCCCTTCGACGAGGGGGCTTTCGGTCATGCTGACGGCGTTGCCGTAGATGGACGTCGAAAGGTGCTTGCTCGGTGCTTCGGGCTTCTGGATGATGCCGAAGACCTTGAGCTGGTTGCGGTCGAGTCCGCGGGTGAGGTCATCGGAGACGCGCGTCCAGGAGTCGCCGCGGTCGTCGGAGCGGAAGAGGAAGTTGCCGGCGTAGTAGAGACGGTCCTTGTTGTGCGGGCTGAGGACGATGGGGGTGTCCCAGTTGAAGACGTAGGGCTTGTCGCCGGGCTTCTCGCGTGGGCGGATGTCGGTCTGCTCGCCGCTGCGGCGGTCGAAGCGGGTGAGCCCGCCGTCCTGCCACATGCAGAAGACGAGGTTGGGATCTTCGGGGTGGATGACGACGTCGAAGCCGTCGCCGCCGACGCAGTTGAACCAGTCTTCGTTGGTGACGCCGGCACGGTCGGTGGTTCGGCTCGGGCCGCCGATGGTGTTGTTGTCCTGGGTGCCGCCGTAGACGAAGTAGAAGGGCCAGGAGTTATCGATGCCGACGCGATAGAACTGCATGATGGGGAGGTTTTCGACGTGGCGCCAGGCGGTGCCGTCGAAGGTCTCGTAGATGCCGCCGTCGTTGCCCTGGATCATGTGGGAGGTGTCGTCGGGGTTGATCCAGAGGGAGTGGGAGTCGACGTGAACGTCCTGAAGCGGGACGCGCTTCATGGTGGCGCCGCCGTCCTCGGAGACGTGCATGAAGGTGTCCATGCTGAAGAAGCGGTGGGGGTTCTTGGGATCGGCGATGAGTTCGTGGTAGTACTGGGGGCTGGTGGCGATGTAGGAGCTGCGCTTCTCCCAGGATTCGCCGCGGTCGGTGGAGCGGAAGATCCCGCCGGAGCCCTCGGCGGCCTCGACGACGGCGTAGAGGATGTCGGGGTCGGCGGCGATGCACATGCCGATGCGGCCCTTGTCGGCGCCGGGGAGCCCCTTGTCGATCTTGCGCCAGGTCGCGCCGCCATCGGTCGTCTTGTAGATGTTGGACTCGGGTCCGCCGTTGATGAGCGTCCAGACATGGCGTCGGCGCTGGTAGGCCGTGGCGTACATGATGGAGGGGTCGCGCGGGTCGAGGTGGATCTCGGAGACGCCGGTCATGTCGGAGACGTGGAGGATGCGCTCCCAGGTCTTGCCGCCGTCGGTGGTGCGGTAGAGCCCGCGGTCGCCCCCGTCGGACCAGAGGGGCCCCATGGCGGCGACATAGACCGTGTTGGGATCGTGGGGATGGACCTTGATCATGCCGATGTGGTTGGAGTCCTTGAGCCCGACGTGGGTGAAGGACTTCCCGGCATCGCGTGAGACGTAGACGCCGTCGCCCCAACTGACGGAACGCTGGCTGTTGTTCTCGCCCGTTCCGACCCAGATGACATTGTCGTTGTGGGGGTCGATGGTGACGGTGCCGATGGCGAAGGAGCCGTAGGAGTCGAAGATCGGCGTGAAGGTGACACCGGCGTTGGTGGTCTTCCAGAGGTTCCCGGAAGAGACAGCAACGTACCACTCTCGCCGCTTGTTCGGGTTGACGGCGATCTCGGAGATGCGTCCGGACATAATGGCCGGCCCGAGGTTGCGCACACGGAGCGACTGGAAGAGCTCAGGCTTGAAGGCGGGCTTCTTGTCGTCGGCGACCTCCGGCGGCTCGGCGGGCGTGGCGGCTTCGGGCTGGGCGGGGGCTTCGTCCTGCGCCAAGGCGCGAACCTGGCCCGCGGCCAGCGCGAGGAGGAGGGCGAGAGAGGCGTTCAGGCGGGTCGTGGTCATGCGATACTCCAAGCGAATCCCAAACAGGGAGGGATGGTCGGGGGAAGCGTACCGCCAAGAAACGAAATGTGCGGCGGGCGCGGTCACACGGGATGGGCCGCCGCACTGTACCCAGAGAAGGCCCCGCGGGGTGCATCGGTGGGGGTGCGCCGGCGGGCGGCCCGGAGCGGCGCGTCTTGAGAGGCGTCGCGCAGGTGCCACGGGCCCACGCCCGAGCCATCACGATCCACGCGCAAACCTCGCATGCCCTGCTCCCCGACGAGCTGGGCGTGTAGGTCCGTGGGGCGGACGGGGTGGGGATGAGCGAGAAGTCGTGTCACAGCCCGAGGGGGATGGCACTTGGAAAGGTGAGCGATCGACGTCGCCGCGGGAATCGGTGCTCCAGAGGGGAGACGCCGGGCGAAGGGCGCGACGGACGAACTTCCTGGAGAATGACGATGAAGCTGAAGACGATGTTGCTGCTGGCGAGTGGAGCGGCGGCGGGGCTCGCGCCCGCGCGTGCGGACGACGGCTGTTCGATCTATCGGGTGGGCATGCCCGACTTTGACCAGGTGCGGCGGGCGGCGTTTCCGATCATGGGTTTGCCCGGGAACGGAGCGATGTACTGTGCGCCCACCTCGGCGACGAACATGATCGGGTACCTCGACCGGCTGGGTTTCCCGAACTTCATGGGCGGCGACGACTGGAACTGGTATTCCGCGGGCGGTTACACGCAGTCGACCATCTCGATTCAGCTCATGGGCGCGTTCATGGGCACGGATCCCGTGGATGGGACCACGAACGGCTTCGCGGGGCTTCGGGACTTCGTGGACGCGTTCTATCCGGATGAGTTCAACGTGACCTTCTGGGACAGCGCGAACTTCGGGCCCACGCCCCTCGGGTTGCGCAATATCATGAAGATGGGCGGGCTGGCGTACATCTGCTACGGCCGCTACTCGCTCGAGCCGGCGAGCGGGAACCTGCCCGCGCGGCGGGTGCGGCGCGGTGGGCACTGCGTGACTCTGACGGAGGTGATCAACGCGTGCACTGACCCCGTGCTCGGGTACCGCGATCCCGGTACCGGCGGCGACAGCGATACGAATCAGTCGGGCTTCGCGACCACCCGCTGGGACGTTCGGTCTTGGACAACATTGTGGGCGGGCGATGCGGACGACACCCCAATCCTGAGGACGAACTACATCCTGGATGGGACGTTCAACGATGGGCGGCTGCGCGCGATCGACGGCGCCCGCATCATCTGGCCGATCGAAGGGCTCTCGGTGGATGCCACGGAGGGGATCCTGTCGGCGCAGAAGTTCGTGGACCTCAACCTCGGGCTGACGAACGGCGTGCAGCCGACGCATTTGCTGCTGCCGGCGATTCAGCGGGTGCGTGAGGCGGCGGCGCGGGTTCACCGGCATCCGGCGTTGCCCTATGCGGTCGTGGCGCTCGACGGGGACACGACGGGCCGGGACCAGCCGGGGCTGTGGCGGTGCGAACTGCCCACGGGCGAGTGGCTCCGGATCGCACCGATGCCCCCGGGCGGCGGCGGTGGGTGTTTCGGGCCCGACGGGCGGTTCTTCTTCGGGATTCCCGGTGGTGTGCGCGGGGTGAACTGCGACGCGCCGGGAGAATCGCCGGTCGAGTTCCAGACGCGTGAGCACGTGCTGCTCGCGTGCGCGACGGGCGATCCGGATTGGAACGGCGACAGCGATCTTTCGGACTACCCGCTCTTCAGCTTGACGCGAAGCTCCGCGGGGGGCGTGTTCATCGCGGTCGGGGACGTGAACGGCGACGGATGCGGTCCTTTCGAGCCCAGGCCGCTGCCCACGGCGATCCAGGTGCCCGAGGGTTGTGATCTCGACGCTTCGCCGATCGACGGAACGCTTCTGGTCGCGCCGCACGGGTCGCGCACGGTGTACCGCATCGCACGCCTCCCGGGCACGCCCGATTGGTCGCTTGTCGAGACGATCACGCTGCCTTGCGTCCCCAAGGGGGTGCACTTTGACGCGAAGGGGCGGCTGGTCTTCACGTGCGACGGCATCGTGAACGTCCTGCAGAAGAACCCGGCGAACGGCCAATGGGAGCCGAAGGCGGATTCCCGCTGGCACGGTCGCGAGGGCGGGGACGCCTTCGTGCTCTCCCGCGGGCGGCAGTCGCCTTCGCACTGGGCGAACTCTCGCGGCAACTTCAACATCGATCCTGTCCGCGATCCGGCCGAGATCGGCGAACGCAGCACGCCCGACTGCCTGGCGGACTTCAACCGGGACGGCTTCGTGGACTTCTTCGACTTCGCCGACTTCGTGCTGTGCTTCGAGGGTGATGCGACCGGGTGCCCGGCGAACAACCCTGCGAACATCGTGCTCGACATGGACAACGACGGCTTCGTGGACTTCTTCGACTTCAGCGCGTTCGTGGAGGCCTTCGAACGCGGGTGCTGAGTGACCGCACCACGCTCCCGGCGCGTGTTGAAGCAGCCCGGGGCTTTCTGGGACCAATGAAAGGGACCCCTCCGCGTGGAGGGGTCCCTTTGTCGTGAGTATGTGATGTGGAGCCGAAGCGTCCGGCGAGCGGATCGCGGGAGCCCGGGTCAGTGTGCCGAGGCGAGGCCGGCCTGCTCGGGGTTCTGCCCGAGGCTGCTGGTCCGCATGGTCTTCTTCTGGCGTTCGAGTTCGGGCGGGAGGGTGGCGAAGGTCCAGTCGAAGATGTCGGTGACCGGGGGCTTCTCGATCCCCTCGGCGTCCTTGACGACTTGGGCGACGATGGCTTCGGCGCGGGTCTGAGCGGCGGCCTGCTGCTCGTCATTCCAAAGGCCCTTGGCCGTGAGGTACTTCCGCAGGCGGATGATCGGATCCTTGCCCATCCACGCCTCGACCTCCTTGGGGTCGCGGTAGCGGCGGGCGTCGTCGGCGGTGGTGTGGTCGGCGAGGCGATAGGTGACGCACTCGATGAGCGTGGGGCCGCCGCCGGCGCGAGCACGCTCGATCGCCTCGCGAGCGGCCTTGAAGACGGCAAAGAGGTCGTTGCCGTCCACCTGAACGCCCGGCATGCCGTAGGCGATGGCCTTCTGCGCGACGGTCTCGGAGTTCATCTGCTGTTCGCGGGGAACGGAGATGGCCCACTGGTTGTTCTGGCAGATGAAGACGGTGGGGGTCTGGAAAGCGCTGGCGAAGTTCATCGCCTCGTGGAAGTCGCCTTCGCTGGTGGCGCCGTCGCCGAAGAAGGTGATGGCGACCTTGGGCTCCTTGCGCATCTTGAAGGCCCAGGCCATCCCGGTGGCGTGGAGCATCTGCGTCCCGATGGGGATGCACAGGGGGAGCTGGTTGACGCCTTGCGGGATCTTGTTCCCGCGCTCGTCACCCATCCAGTGCAGGAGGATGTAGTGCATCGGCAGCCCGTGCATCCAGAGGGCCGCGTTCTCGCGGTAGCAGGGGACGAGCCAGTCGACGCCCTTCTTGGCGGCGGCGGCGACGCCGATGGCGGCGGCTTCCTGCCCCTTGTTCTGCGGGTAGGTGCCCATGCGGCCGGACCGCTGCAGCTTGAAGGCGATCTCGTCCATGTGCCGGCAGACCAGCATGAACTGGTAGTAGTCCAGCACCTGCTCGTCGGTCAGGGTGTCCTTGGCGAGTGCGGCGTCGATGTTGCCGTGCTCGTCCAGGATGGAGAGGTACTCGATCTTTGCGGTGTAGGCGGTACGCGTGGGCATACGCGGAGGATATCCCCGAGGTCGCCCGCCCGCCGGGGGGATTCGCCCACGGCGTGTGCAGCTTCTTCACCGGTTGTCGAGGGTCCGCCCGGGGACGGGGCGGGGTAGTTCGCCGGGCCGAGGCGTCAGATCGAGGGCTCGATCTGGCGGCTGTCGCCGACGTCGAGCGTGACGTCGCCGTCCTGGCTCATGAGTTCGATCTTGTTGGTCCCGTTGTTCATCACGCCCGTCCAGGTGGTGGCGGTGCGGCGGCTTCGGGTGAGGGCTTCGGTGCGAGTGGCGGCGGCGACGTGTCCCTTCAGGGCGGTGAGTTCGAAGGAGCCCTGCGAACTGGGGGCGATGCGAAGTTCGACGTCGCCCTTGGTGGTGGTCATGCGGACGGGGTCGCTGAGGCGGCTGGGCGTGACGACGAGGATGTTCCCGCCTTCCCCGCCGCGGAAGCCGTTCTCGATGGTGATGGGTCCGGATCCGCCGCGAACTTCGACGTCCCCGCCGTTGTTGCGGACGCGCACGCCCTCGAGAGTTGGAGTCTTGACGGTGAGTTTGACAAAGGTCGGGGGCGTGGAGTTGGCGGTGCGGGTCGTGAGGACGCGGAGCACCGGCCGGCCTTCCTGGGTGGTGAGGTTGGCGGCGTACCAGCCCCGCACGATGGCGTCGTCGGTGCGGCGCATGAAGCCGCTCGATTCGTCCCAGACTTCGGCGGTGATCTCCGGGCGCTGGAGCCCGGGGACGACCTGGATGCGGACGGAGCCGTTGTAGTTCTCGACGTCGACGGCGATGGCCCGATCGAGCCTGGCGACGGTGGGGGAGACGTTGATGGGGAGTCGGTGGTCGGTTGGGGCCGAGCAGCCGGCGAGAAGCATCAGGGCGAGGGTGCAGGTCGGCAGGGCGACAAGGGTGCGCATGCGGTCGTCATCCAGGCGGGCTGCCCGGGGAGGGCCCGGGCGGGGGTGCAACAGAGGGGCGGCCAGCGGCCGACCGTGTACGTCATCGACCAGAACGCCGTTGGAGCATTGAAGGCTCCCGGGCGACCGGGTCCGGGGAGTGTAGCGGCGTGGGTGGAGAGCGTGCGGTGGCCGGTCGGGTGCTCGGCGTGACCCGGTCGAAACTGATATGATTGTGTTCAGCATCCGGGGAGCGTCTCCGGAGCATGGAAGCGTGTTAACCCGTCGGGCCACGATGGGTGTTCAATCGAACGGATCATGACCCCATTTATGGGGTTTGAGCAAGCCAGTCGTGGTCGTCCTTGGCGACGGCCCAGAGAGCGTGATCGCATGGCGGCGGGTCGTTGGGTCGGCGCAGGTGTTCGGAAGAGGTGGTGAGGCGCGTCCGGCAGAGCGGGTCGTCGGCGGAGGGGCTTTGGTCGCGGCCCCCGTGCGGCTCGGGCTTTGGACATCGGGGTGGGGAGGATTGGCGGGACGGAGCGGCGTACGGGCCGCCGTCGGTTCGAGTGAAGGTCGTGGCACGGCGCAGTTCGTGAAAGGACGGCGTCGATGAACATCGCGCTGCTCGCGGTTGATCTGCCCACGCCGGCGTTTGTCGGGGCGTTGCTGGGCTCGGCGGTGGTGGGGCTGGTGATCGGGCTGGTGGTGAGCCGAGGTCTGGCGAGCAAGGCGCTGGCGCGGGCGAAGGAGGACGCGGCGGGGCTGCTGTCGCGTGCGGAGGCGGACGCGCGGGCGGCGGCGGAGCGGATCCGGCTCGAGGCCGAGCAGAAGGCGTTGGAGCAGAAGAAGAGCGCCGAGCGGGAGTTGGAGGGCGCGAAGAACGAGGTGCGCGAGGCGGAGCGTCGGCTCCAGAAGCGAGAGGACGCCTTTGACCGGAAGGAAGAGGCGTTGTCCCAGAAGGAGCAGGCTGCGCAGCGGCAACTGGACCAGCTTCGGTCCAAGGAAGCCAAGTTGTCGGAGAAGGACGAGCAGCTGACGCGGGCGCTGGAGGAGCAGAAGGAGAAGCTCTATCAGTTGTCGCAGATGACGCCGGATCAGGCGAGGGCGGAATTGCTCCGCCGTGTGGAGGACGACTGCCGGCTGGATGTGGCGAAGGTGACGCGGAAGATCACGGAAGAGGCCGAGCAGGAAGCGAAGAAGAAGGCCCGCGAGGTCACCATCATGGCGATCCAGCGGTACGCGACGGAGCACACGCAGGAATCGACGGTGCGGGCGGTGGCGTTGCCGAGCGACGACATCAAGGGGCGGATCATCGGTCGCGAGGGCCGGAACATCCGGGCGATCGAGAAGGCGACGGGCGTGGACATCATCGTCGACGACACGCCGGGCGTGATCGTGGTGAGTTGCTTCGACAAGGTTCGGCAGGCGATCGCGGTGGAGAGCCTCGAGCGGCTGATCGCCGACGGGCGCATGCATCCTTCCCGGATCGAGGAAGTGGTTGAGAAGGTCAAGGGCGAGATCGAGGGGAAGATCGTCCAGTTCGGGAAGGACGCGGTGCTGGAGGCCAACCTGCGCGGCGTTCACCCGAAGGTCTCGGAGGCGATGGGCAAGCTGCACTACCGCACGTCGTACGGCCAGAACGTGCTGCGGCATTCGATCGAGGTCGGGTATCTGTGCCAGATCATCGCGGAGCAGTTGGGGCTCGATGGAGCGCTGGCGCGGCGGTGCGGGTTCCTGCACGACATCGGCAAGGCGATGGACCACGAGATGGAAGGCGGGCATCCGAAGATCGGGATGGACTTCGCCAAGCAGTTCGGAGAGAAGGAGCCCGTGCTGAACGCCATCGGCGGTCACCACGCGGACATCCCGTCGACGAGTTTTTACACACCGATCGTGATGGCGGCGGACGCGGTGAGCTCGGCCAGGCCCGGGGCGCGGCGAGAGAGCATGGAGAAGTACGTGCAGCGGCTTCAGGAGCTGCAGGACATTGCGCTGAGCTTCAAGGGCGTGACGGAGGCGTACGCGATTCAGGCAGGCCGCGAGGTTCGTGTGATGCTCGACGCGGCCCGCGTCGGGGACGACGAGGCGTATCTGATCGCGCACAACATCGCCAAGCGAGTGAGCGAGGAAATGACCTTCCCGGGCGAGATCAAGGTGACCGTGCTCCGCGAGACGCGGGCGATCGAGGTCGCACGCTGACGCATCCGACCCTCGCCAGCGGACGTATCGGCTCGGCCGCATGAACGGGCCGTCGGCACGTGGCAGACGGCGCGGGTTCGGGTGGGGATGGTGGTGGGGTGAAAGCGGGTGGGGGCGAGGAGCGTCGATGGCGGACACACCCGGCGGGTCACCAGCGGATTCTGCGGTCGGGATGCGGGGCGGCGATGCGCCCCCGATGTTTGTTTGTCCGTACTGCGGCGGGGCCACCCGTGATGTCCCGCGTTGCGACTCCTGCAAGGGCTTTCTCGATCCGCTGTCGAGGCAGGCGAGTCAGAACGTGATGGGGCCATGGTTCATCCGCGACGAGGTGGCTCCCTTCCGCCCGGGATGCTCGTTCGAGACGCTTGTGATGCTGGTTCGACGCGGGAAGGTGACGGGGGAGACGATTCTTCGGGGTCCGAGCACCAATCAGTTCTGGATGCCGGCGAGGAGGGTGCCGGGGCTGGCGCACAAGCTGGGGCTTTGCCACGCGTGCGGGGGCGATTCCGAGCCGGAGGACGAGATCTGCGGGGAGTGCGGCGTGGAGTTCGTGATTCGGGGCGACCGGCAGACGCTCGGCCTGCTGCCCGTGAGGCCTGTGCCCGGGCAAACAGGCGTGACACCCGAGGCGGAAGGGTCGGGGCGGGCGACTGAGCCGGACAAGGCGATCGGGTCGGATACGAATGCTCGGCGTCGGGTGGCGGTGCTGGAATCACAGTTGCGGGTGCTGTGGGTGGTCACGGTGGTCATGGGGGTTCTGGCGGCGGCGGGGCTGGGCTTGGCGGCGGCCGCGATGGTGTACGCCGGCGGTGGTGGTGGCATGTCCGGAGGGGGTCGGACGGGAGTGGAGGGTGCGAGCCCGGGGACGAGCGTTCGGGCGACTTCGCCTGGCAGCGAGGCGGTGGGCGTGAGGCCGGCGGGTGCGGAAACCGCGGCCGCTGATGGGGCGGGTGGGCCGATGCCGCAAACCGATCCTGCCAAGGCGGTTACGGATGATGTGATGGAAGACGAAGCGGAGGGGGAGCAAGAGCCGGCACCCGCCGAAACGCCGAGTGCGGAACCGAAGCCATCGGGGGGCGAGGTTGAGAGTGCGGCGGTGACGGAGGCAGAGCGGCTGCTGGCGTTGGACACGACGGCATCGATCCGTCGGGCGATCGCCGTGCTGGAGCAGGCGGGCGATTCGGATCGAGTGAAACGACTTCTGGCGGGCGCGAAGGCGGCGTTGGCACAGAAGGAGCTGAGGGGCGTGAGATAGTATTTTGTTCGGGTTAGGAAAATCGGCTCTTGTTGTCGGAGTTGTCCGCGGGAAATCGCGGTGTGGAGTGGAGTGGCAAGAAGTTTGCGACACTGCTTGTGCGGATAGTCAATTTGTGGTAAACTCTGCCAACGGGTAGTGGGGATCTCTCGGCGTTCTGCCGCCCGCGGTCTGCGGGGATTTCCAGGAGGATCACGGATGAAGAGCACATCGAGCTCGAAGGGTCGTGGGTTCACGTTGATCGAACTGCTGGTGGTGATCGCGATCATCGCGTTGCTGATCGGCTTGCTGCTTCCGGCGTTGTCGGAGGCCAGGCGTATCGCGAGGCTGGTGATCTGCGGCGCGAACTTGAAGATGTTCGGCACGGGCAGCGCGAGCTACGCGGCCGAGCACAAGGATCTGCTGTGGTCGTTCCAGAACCGTGCGGGCACGACGGTGTACTGGGAGGGCTTCGGGCAGTCGTTCACGTACGCCCAGAACGCCGCGGCGGAGATTCAGAGCATCCGCGACCAGTGGGTGGACATCATCCGCCGTCGCGGTGATCGTCAGGACATCGCCCGCATTACTGCGGCGTGGATCCCGGCGCCGCTGTACAGCCACATGGTGCTGCAGGACTACCTCTCGCAGTCGCTGCCGAACAAGACGGTGGCGTGCCCCGAGGACCGCAACCTGCTGACGTGGCAGACGGATCCTCGGAACTACAACCAGCTCGGCGTGCCTTCGCCGATCGGCGTGGGCGGCAGCGCGACGGGCGTGAACGCCCGTTGGCCTTACAGTTCGAGCTACCGGACGAATCCGGCGTGGTGGTCTCAGGACTGGCACAACGCCCGCCGCGGCGCGTGGTACTACGACGATGCGTTCTTCCTGGTGCGTCTGGGCGGGATTTCGCCCAAGGGCGATCTGGCGGGCCGCAAGGCGGCCGACGTGCAGTATCCGCAGCAGAAGGTCGTTCAGTATGACTGGGCGAGCCGTCACTACACGCGGAAGCCGTTCTACTGGGCGTACCCGGACGCTCGTCAGCCGCTGCTGTTCTTCGACAACAGCGTGCGGACGATGGTGACGGGCGATTCGAACCGCGGCTGGGACTACAACAGCCTGAACGATCTGAATCGCTCGAAGAGCTTTGCCTACAACATCGCGGCCGCGGGCGGGGATCTCGGCTGGACGCCGCCCTACCGCGACGGCACGTGGGTCGGCGCACCGGCAACGTTCCCGGCGATGTACTTCGCGGCGACGCGCGGCGGTCTGCAGGGCGTCGACTACGGCGGCGGCGAGGTCAAGGTTCGCGCGAACTAACTCGAAACCACTCGACGATTCAGGGCCCGGGCGATTGCCCGGGCCTTTTTCATGCGCACGGGTGTGAGGTTGGGCATCGCATGCCAGCACATGGGGCGGCCCGCCCGAGCGAGATGGCGGGGGGACGGTGGGTTGGGGCTTTGATATGCGAGGCGATTGAACTCAGCCGACCTGACGAACGCCGCCCCGCTTGGCCTTCTGGTGCACGTGCGGGGTGATGTGGAAGGTGGCGACGACTCGTCCGACGCGGCGGTCCTTGCTGGCGAGTTTGGCGACGAGCGAGCGTTTGCCGTCCTTGCCCATCTTGCCGACGGACTTGGGCAGAACAGCCTGCTGGATGACGTCCATCTCAACGGTGCAGTTGAACTCGCCGCCCGTGGCGATGAGCGCTTCGAGGTTCTCTACGGAGGTGATTTTGTAGAGTGCGGGCCCGAAGCAGGGGCGAAGGAACTTGTAGGTGAGTTCCTTGCAGACGATGGTGTAGGCGCTGCCGCAGACGCCGAAGATGTACATTCCCCAGGCGGTTTCGGCGTTTCCGAGGAGAGCAGCGCCGGCCATGGCGTTGTACCAATTGCGGTTGAACCGTCGGAAGGGCAACTCGGCGGCGAAGGTGGAGTTGTCGAGCCGCTTCATGCGGATCCCCGAGCGGAAGGCGTAGGGGAGCCAGATCATGGAGCAGAGGCGGTGCCAGAAATTGCTCCGCGTGCTGAGGCGTGCGATCGAGGCCTCGAGGCGATCCATGAGCCCGAGCTTGATGGGCGCGGCCGCGGTGGGCCCGACGATCGGATCGCCGTCGAGGCGTGCGACAGTCTCGGCGGCCTGCTCGGGCGACGAGGATTGCTCGTTCGCCGGGCGCTGGTCCGACTGTTCCGCGGGCGTGCTCGGGCTGGTGGTGCTCAAGGCGGGAATTCCCTCGTCAGGACTATAGGGATGGAGGCGAGGATCAACCGGGGAGGGGCTCTTCCGGGAGGTCGAACCAGCCTTTGGCGTTTCGGACGACCCTGCGGAGGGGGTGGCCGGGTTCGTGGTCGAGGAGGAGGCACCATCCGCGGTCGGCGGCTTCGCTCAGGAGCCAGTGGCGGGTGACCATGCTGGTGTAGGGCTCGACGTCGTAGGCGAGGCTGTAGGCCGCCCCGTTGTGCGCGGCGGTGGGGAGGACGTCTGGGGTAAAGACGATGGTCCGCCCGAGGTGATCGGTGAAGAGGAGTGCTTGCTGCCCCCAGGTGTGCCCGGGAGTCAGCAGGGCGTGGACGCCGGGCGCGATGGCGGAGAGTCGCAGGTCGAGCGAGACGAGGGGGAGCTGGTCGCGGTCCGGAGTAAGACCTGGGAAGAAGGGGCGGGGCGAGTCGATCGCGCGGATGTGGGAAGCGATGGGTTCGAGGTGGTCGGGGAAGTACGTCCGGGTCATGACGGAGCGGTTGGCGCGGGCGTCATCCCATTCGCGGGCCTGCACGAAGATGGGGGCGTTCGGGAAGGTGAGCTTGACGGGGTGATCGCCGCGCGAGCCGGAGAAGCAGGAGGCCTGTCCTGTCCAGTCGGGCTTCTCGCCGGGGCGGGCAAGTCGAGTGAGCCCGCCGGCGTGGTCGAAGTGGAGGTGGCTGACGGCGACGGCGCCGATGTCTTCCGGGCGGCAATCGACCTCATGGAGGGCGTCGAGGATGCTGCGGGGCTGCATCGCGAAGATGTCGCGGCTTCGGTCGTCGAGCTTGTCGCCCGTGCCTGCTTCGATGAGGATGAGCTTGGGAGCGAAGGCGCCCGGCGGGGCATCCTGGGTGCGCTCGAGGAGCAGGCAGTTGTGCTGGACGGTGATTCGTCCGCGATCGTCGGTGGGGACAGCCTTGGACCAGACGGTCCTGGGGATGAGGCCGAACATCGATCCGCCGTCGAGCCTGAACTCGCCGGCGCGGAGGAGGGTCCATCGGTAGGTGCAGGTCATGCCTCAGCGTATGGAGTGGGCGGGGTCGGCCGCCAGCAGGTCCGCCCAGGCACGTTCGAGGCGTTTGGCGGAGACGGTGTAGGCGGTGCCGAGTTCCTGGGCGAAGAGGGAGACGCGGAGTTCTTCGAGCATCCAGCGGAAGTCGTCGAGGAGAGGATCTGGGCGTCCGGAGCGGTTTCGGGCGTCGAGGCGGAGGAGATAATCGTGCCAGAGGGTGTGCATCTCGTCCATGGCGCGAGCGTCGCGGGCGGGGCCGGCGGACTGCAGCTTGTCGAGCCGGCGGCTGGCGGCGGCGAGGTATCGGGGGATGTGGGTGAGCTGCTCCCAGGGGGTGGACGAGAGCGAGCCGCGGTTGACGAGGAGGATGGTCTGCAGGCGGAGGTCGTCGGCGGCGCGGGCCCAGGCCTGGGGGAGTTTGCCGGCGAGTCGGAGCGAGAGCTGCTGGTGGAGTTGGAGGATCTGGCGGACGATGCCGGCGACTTCGAGCGAGGTCGAGCGGACGGCGTCCCAGCGGTCGCGGAGCCTGCGGACGAATTGATCTCGCGTGCGGGGTGGGTCGCCCACACTCAGGAAGGCGCGATCGGCGACGATGGCGGCGAGTTCGTCGCGGAGTTCGCCCGGGGACCCGAGCGGGGCGTAGAGCAGGGCGAGTTGCTTCATGTCGGGGATGAGGCGGAGGCTGTAGTCGAGCTCGTCCTTGGCGGCGATGATGAAGAGCCTGCGCAGGCCGCTGCGAGTGGCGGCGGCAGCGGCTGCGGGCGAGTCGAGGACCTGGATGGAGACGCTCGACCCGCGATCGACGAGGGCGGGGAACCCCGCGAGCGTGGTGCCGCCGCGCTCGAGGCGGACCTGCTGGGGCAGGTCGCCGAAGTTCCAGTCGGTGATGTTGTCGCGGGCGAGAGTCTTGCCGGCGGCGTGGAAGAAGCTCTCGCGGGCCTTCGCTCCAAACTGCTCGAGCAGCGAGGGAAGGCTCCGCTGGGTGGCGAGTTCGCGTCCCGATGGATCGACGACGCGGATCGCGGGCTTGAGGTGCCCGGGGAGGCTGTCGGTACGCCAGGCGTTGCGTGGGATCTCGACGCCGGTTTCGGCATGCACAGCCCGGGCGAGTGATTCGACGAGCATGCCACGGCCGAATTCCATCCTCGAGACGCAGCGAGCGGCGAGCGAAGGGATCTCGCCGAGCGACTGCCGGAGATGCTTGGGGAGTGATTCGAGCAGCGTGCGCACCTTCTCGGGCAGCATCCCGGGCACGAGCCAGTCGAGACGGGCGATGTCGACCTGATGAAGGGACTCGAGGGGGACCGTGAGGGTGAGCCCGTCGCGGTCCTTGCCGGGGTCGAACTTGTAGTTGATCTTGAGGCGCGTGCCGAAGGTCTCGAGCTGATCGGGATAGAGGGCCGGGGTGACCATTTCGGCCTCGGGCGGGGCGAGGTCGGCGAGCGACATGAAGAGGGCGCGGGCGTTCCCGCGTTCGTTCTGCTTGCGCCAGAGGTCGAGGGTGGCGCCGGAGAAGACGCCCGGGCCGAGCCGCTTGTCGTAGAAGTCAAAGACGAGCCGGGGATCGACGGAGAGATCGCCGCGGCGTGCTTTGTCGGCGAGCGAGCGGCAGGTCGCGAGCACTTCCTTGTTGTTCGCCCAGAACGGCGCGGGGCTCATGAGCTTCTCTTCGACGAGAGCGTGCTGGATGAAGATCTCTCGTGCGATGGCGGGTTCGATGGGTCCGTAGTGAATGCGTCGGCGTGAGACGATCTCGAGGCCGAAGAGTGTGACTCGCTCGTAGGCGTAGACCTGCGCGTTCTTCTCGTCGTAATGGGGCTCGGTGTGCTGGCGTTTGATGAGGTGGGCTGCGGCACGTTCGATCCACACGGGCTGCACCTTCGCGACGTCGTGGGCGTAGAGACGGGTCGTCTGGAGGAGTTCGCCGCACATGACGTGGCCCGGCCCCTTGCGGAACAGGCCGGAACCCGGGAAGATGGAGAACTTGACGCCCCGGCACCCGTCGTAGCCGCCCTTGTCGTTCTTGACGCCGACGTTGCAGAGCAGCCCCGCGAGCAGGGCGCGGTGCACGTGCTCCTTCGGGGCTTCGCGGTCCTCGGCCTTGATGCCGAGGGAATCGGCGAGGCGGGACAACTGGTCGTGCGTGCTGATCCACTCTCGCATCTTGAGGAACGAGACAAAGCGATCGCGGCACCATCGGCGGACGCGGCCGCCTGTCCCGGTCTCGGCCTGGGCGTGGTAGGCCCGCCAGAGATTGAGCAGGGCGATGAAGTCGCTCTCAGGGTCGTCGAACTCGGCGTGTGCGGCGTCGGCCTTGTCGGCGGCCTCCATCGGGCGTTCCCGCGGATCCTCGACCGCGAGCGCCGCCGCGATCACCAGCACCTCGCGAACGCAGTGCTCATCGACGCTGGCGAGGATCATGCGGCCGATCCGGGGGTCGACGGGCAGCTTGGCGAGTTTCTGTCCCGTCGGGGTGAGGTTCCCGTCGTCGTCGATGGCGCCGAGTTCGAGGAGCGTGTCGTACCCGTCGCGGACGAGGCGGCCGTCGGGGGGATCGATGAACGGAAAATCCTCGACTCTGCCCAGCCGCAAGGCCTTCATCTGAAGGATGACGCTGGCGAGGTTGGTGCGGAGGATCTCGGGATCGGTGAACTCGGGCCGAGCGAGGAAATCCTCCTGGGCGTAGAGTCGGATCGCCACGCCCGGACCGAGGCGTCCGCAACGCCCGCTGCGTTGGCTGGCCGAGGCCTTGCTGATGGGCTCGATGGGCAGCCTGCCGACCTTGGTCGCGGGGTTGTAGCGGGCGATTCGTGCGAGCCCGGCATCCACGACGGAGCGGATACCCGGCACCGTGAGGCTGGTCTCGGCGATGTTGGTGGATAGGACGACGCGTCGCCCCTTGGCGGGCTCGAAGATCTTCTGTTGCTCGCGGGCGGAGAGCTTCGCGTAGAGGGGCACGATCTCGACGCCGCGGGGGAAGTGGTCGCGCAGGTGATCGGCCGCCTCGCGGATCTCGCGTTCGCCGGGGAGAAAGCAGAGGATGTCTCCCGGGCCTTCCCGCGAGAGTTCTTCGACCGCGAGGACAAGCCCATCCTCGATGCGAAGGTCGTCCTCGCGGGCGTCTTCGCCTTGCGTCTCTCTGGAGAGTGGTCGATATCGGATCTCGACGGGGTAGGTCCGACCCGAGACTTCGATGATGGGAGCGTCTGTGAAGTGCTTGCTCAGACGTTTCGGGTCGATCGTGGCGGAGGTGATGACGACCTTGAGGTCAGGCCGTTTGGGGAGGAGTTGCTTGAGGTATCCGAGAAGGAAATCGATGTTGAGGGAACGCTCGTGGGCCTCGTCGATGATGATGGTGTCGTAGTGGGCGAGGGGGCGGTCGTGCTGGGTCTCTGTCAGGAGAATGCCGTCGGTCATCAGCTTGATGACGGTTTCGGGGCTCGTCTTGTCGCCGAATCGGATCTTGTATCCGACCTCGCGGCCGAGGGGCACACCCAGTTCATCGGCGATCCGCTGGGCGACGGATCTCGCGGCGAGCCGGCGGGGCTGGGTGTGTCCGATGACGCCGGCTCGGCCCCGTCCCGCGTCGAGGCAGATCTTGGGGAGCTGGGTGGTCTTGCCGCTGCCGGTTTCGCCGCAGACGACGACGACCTGATGGTCCTGGATGGCGCGGATGATCTCTTCGCGTCGCTGGCTGACGGGGAGTTCGGGGGGGTAGGTGGGTCGTGGCAGGGAGTCGGATCGACGCCTCGCTCGATCGAGGCAGGCTTCGATCCAACGACGAAGGTCCTCGACGGCCTCTTGTGGCGGGCGTTCCTTGCCCTCGCTCCGGTCGATACGGGCGCGCCACTCCCGAAGCCGCCGCGCGATGCGGTAGCGGTCGGTGGTCAGGCAGGCGCGGGCCCGTTCGGCCAATTCACGCAGGAGATCGTCCACGGGCGGAGGGTAGTCCGCGAGCCCGGGAGATCGTCCGCGGGGGTCACTTGTTCTGGAAGCTCTTGTCCGGATAGGCAGGACGCTGGATCGGCGGGATCGGCTTCTCTGCGATGAGTTTCTGGAGGTGTTCGACGGCGGCCTTCAGTTGGGCGTCCTCGCCGCGGAACGTCGCGTGCGGCGGGTTGTCGACGATGATGTCGGGCTCGACGCCCCGACCTTCAATGAGCCACTCGCCTTCCGGGCCCCAGACGCCGAACTCGCCGGCGGTGGCGATGCCGCGGTCGACGAGGACGTTGCTGGAGGTGAGCCAGATCTCGCCGCCCCAGGTGCGCGTTCCGAGGACCTTGCCGAGCCCGAGCCTGCGGAAGCCGTCGGCGATCGCTTCGCCGTCGGAGGCGGTGCGTTCGTTGACGAGGATGACCATGTGTCCGCGGAAGGCGTACTGCATGTTCCAGTTGGGCGCCTGCCCGACGCGCTGGCTCCAGGTCATCCACTGCTTGCGCATGAGTTTGCCGAGGATCCAGCTGTCGATGTTCCCGCCGCGGTTGTGTCGGACGTCGATGATGAGCCCCGAGCGGTTGAAGACGGGGTAGTATCCCTTGACGAAGTTCTCGAAGTCCTCCCCGCCCATCGCGCGGAGGTGGAGGTATCCGATCTGCCCCTTGCCCATCTCTTCAACGGCGAGGCGGCGTGAGTACTCCCAGTCGTGATAACGCAGGTTGCTCTCCGCGGGCATCGAGATGGGCTGGACGATCACATCGCGGCTTTCGCCGCCAGCGGCGGGCCGGACGCGGACGAGCACCTGCCGGCCGGCCTTTCCTCGGAGCAGGCTGTGGAGGTCGGGAAGGTCGGCGGTGGAAACGCCGTCGATCGCCTCGATGACGTCGCCGACTTTGACGTCGACGCCGGGTCTGGCGAGGGGCGCGGCGAGCGAGGGCTCGTCGGGGTCGTGCGTGAAGATCCTGGTCACGACGTGCCCGCCGCGGGCGGGGTCGCGCGTGAAGAGCGCGCCGAGCGAGGCGAGGGGGATCTGGTCCGGGCCTTCGCGGGTTTCGCCGTCACGGACGAAGTGATGGAGCGCCGACAACTCGCCTGTGAGGTGCGTCATGATGTCGGAGAGTTCGGCCCGAGCCCGGACGCGGGCGACCCAGGGAAGGTACTTGTCGTGCATCGCCTTCCAGTTCACGCCGTGCATCGCCGGGTCGTAGAAGTAATCCCGCAGCAGGCGCCACGACTCGGTGTACATTTGGCGGAATTCCAGCTTGGGATCGAGAGAGAGACGCCAGCCGGAGAGATCGACGCCCTTCTTCTCCAGATCGGCGCGGCCTGGGCCGGCGTCAACGACGAAATAGGCATCACCCCGACGCAGGAGCAGCTTCTTCCCGTCCTGCGAAACCTGATACCCGGCGATCCCCTCGGCGACAACCTTGATCTCGGGGCTCTCGTTGCTGATGGGGAAACTGACGAGATTCGTCGGGACGCCCCGCCCGGTTTCTCGGGCGGTGAAGTACAGGTGCTTGTCGAGGGCAGTAAGCGATCCGTAGTTGCCGCTGGGCAGGGGAACCTCGAAGAGCCGTCCGGCGATTCCGTCGAAGACCACCTCTGTGCGCTTGGCCTCGTCCTTCTTGGCATCGGGCTTCTTGGGCTCCTCAGGGGCTGGGTCGGCGGCCTTCTTCTCTTCCTTCTTCTCTTCCTTGGGCTTCCGGCTTTCGAGCTCGTCCTTGGGCAGGTAAGGCCAGCGCAGGCCGGGCTTGAGCGCGATCGCGAAGACGCCCGTGGTCTTGTCGAGGAAGGGGTCGGGCTGGTTCGGGCCCCACGGGCTTGGCACGAGCGTGGTCAGATTGCGATCCGACAGGAAGAACAACCAGTTCCCATCTGGGCTGAACGAGGGCGAGGTGCTCGCGAAGCGGTCGGTGGTGACGGCCTTGGCGGGCCCGCCGGACTCTGTGGAATAGAGCTTGATGACCGGGAAGCCGTTGTCGGCGGCGGCGACATATGCGAGCCACCGACCGTCCCTGGACCACGAGAAGGACTCGATCTGATCGATCATGTTCTGCTCGACCAGCGTGGTCTGCTTGTTGGCGAGGTTGGTCACCCAGAGCCTGTGGTTCTTGTCGTTGTGTGCGATCCACGCGCCGTCGGGGCTTGGCAGCACGGACCAGCGCAGCACGTCCGCGCCGGTGGTGATCTGCTCGCCCTCGCCCAGACCGTCCGCGGGGTAGCGCCAAACCTCGACCTCTCCCGACTTGTCAGAGAGGGTGAAAATCGAGGAGCCATCGGAGGAGAAGGAGCCCCCTCGGCAGCGGATTCCCTCCTCGCGGGTCACGCGAGCGAGCCTGCCCTGGCGTGCGGGCGCGACGAAGACCTGCCCGCGGGCCGTGAACGAGACGCGATCGCCGTCGGGCGAGATCGAAGCGGAGGTGATCCATTCGGTGGGCCGGGCGATCCACTTCTCACGCAGCTGATCAAGATCGCTCGAGAGCGTGATCTCGATGAGGGAGTCCTTCCCGCTGGCGAGATCGAACAGTCGAAGGTCCGGGCCCAGCTGATAGACGATCCGCCCCGCGTCGAGGTTCTGCCCGGCCATGTCGTAGACCGTGTTCTTCGTGTGCTGGCGCAGATCCTTTCCTTCGGCGTCCATCGACCAGATGTTCATGTACCCGTCGCGATCCGACGCGAAGTAGACCCGACCCTGCCACCACATGGGCCGGCGGCTCGTGCCCTCGAAGTCCCCCGTGAGGTTCACGGCCTCTGCGCCGTCGCGACCATCCCAGCGCCACACCTGCTCGATCGTCCCGCCCTTGTATCGCTTCGTATGGCTGCCGTTGAACGGGATGCGAACGAAGTAAAGCGCACCGTTGTCGGCGAAGGTACCGTCGGCCGCCTGTTCGAGCGGAAGCACGGAACGGGCCCCGGTGATCGGTTCGATCGTGAACAACTGCGTGTTCGGAAGGGTCGAGAGGCGATCGGTGGAGGCGATGATCTTCCCGTCGGGCGTCCACCCGCGGGCCCCGATCCGTCCGGAGCCGTCGAACGTCAGACGCCGGGGCAGGCCGCCCTGGATCGGCATGACGTAGAGCTCGCTTGGTCCTTCGTACTCGGCGGCGAAGGCGACCCATTTCCCGTCGGGGGAGATCTGCGGGGTGTATTCGTCGCCGGGGTGGGTGGTGAGCCGGGAGGCCATTCCGCCCGAGACGGGCACGCGCCAGAGGTCACCCTCGGACACGAAGACGACGGAGTCGCCTCGCAACGAAGGCTGACGGTAGTAACCCATGTTCATCGCGGGCTCGCCCGCCAGGGCGGCAGTGCCGCATGTCGCGAGAAGGGCCAACACGCTGCGCGTGAATGTCGTCGTCCGCATAGAAGTCCCGTGTCCTTTCGTCAATGTCCGATCAAGACCGGGGAGGATACCTCCCTGTTGCCGCCCGGGGCTTGGCGGCCCCGGTACCATCCGCCCGCATGCCCGCCCTCGAAGAAAGCCTCTCGATGCGACTCGCCGCCGCCGTGGCCATGGCCTCCGAGGCGGGGGATCTCACCCTCGAGCATTTCCGACGCCGCGGGCTCGCGGTGGAGACCAAGCGAGACGGCACCCCGGTAACAGTCGCCGACCGAGCAGCGGAGCAACTCCTCCGCCGCCGCGTCGACGAGCGCTTCCCCGATGACGCCATCCTCGGGGAGGAGTTCGGCGAGCGTCCTGGGAGTTCCGGATTCTCGTGGATTTTCGATCCGATCGACGGCACCAAGTCGTTCGTCTCGGGCGTGCCGCTCTACGGGACGATGGTCGCCGTGCTGCATCAGAACCAGCCCGTGGTCGGGGTCATCAACATGCCCGCGCTGGGCGAGATGGTGTTCGCGGCCCGGGGCATGGGCTGCACGCTGCGCCGGTCGGGGCACACCGACACCCCGGCCCGTTGCTCGTCGATCAAGGACCTCTCCGAGGCGACGCTGGTGTACACCGGGATCGAGACGTTCGAGGCAGTAGGTCGGCGGGCGGTGCTCGACCGGCTGGTCGCCGCGTGCCGGCTTTCTCGAGGGTGGAGCGACTGTTACGGGTGCGTGCTTGTGGCGACGGGGCGTGCGGACGTGTGGATCGAGCCGGTGGTGGCGGTGTGGGATGTGGCCGCGGCCGTTCCGATCATCGAGGAGGCGGGGGGGGTCTATACGGACCTGCAGGGCCGGCGGGACTGGACAAGCGGAACGACGCTCGCCTCGGCGCCCGGGTTGCACCCCGCCGCGCTCGCCCTGACTTGCCCCTGAGCGTTGGACGCGGTACAAACTCAATCCTGCCGACCCGGAGACCCGCGTGCTCAAGTACAGGCTGCCCATCGGTCTCTCGCTCATCGCCGCCCTTCTGCTGGTGCTCTGGGCGGATGAGACATGGACCGGTTCACCCCTCCCGGAAGATCTGGGCGGTTACACGCTGCCGCGCGGCACGATCATTTTCGTGGTGATGCTGCCCATTACCTTCATGGCCGCACGCGAACTCGCGAGGATCATGCGAGAGAAGCAGATCATGGCCGGCACGGGGATCACGTGTCTTTCCGCTCTGGTCGGGCTGATGCTGTCGTTCTTCGGTCCCCAGGTGCTGTCGCCAGCCCGCGCGCACGAGGCCGCCGCCACCGCCGCCGTGCTCATGCTGCTGACTTCGCTCGCGTACTACTCAAGGCACAAGAACACGCAGGGAGTCGTCGCGGCGGCGGGGGGGACTCTGCTGGCGTTCGTGTATCTCGGGCTGATGTTCGGGTTCGTTCTGGCGATCCGGCGAGAGCACTCCGCGTGGTTGCTCGCCTGGGTGCTTCTGGTGACCAAGATGAGCGACACCGGCGCCTACTTCCTGGGCCGCGCGGTCGGGCGTCACAAGATGATCCCCTGGCTGAGCCCCGGCAAGACCTGGGAGGGGCTCGCCGGCGGGGCGCTGTTCGCGTCGGCGACGGCGGCGGGGGGGCTCTGGATTCTCGCGCAGGCGCTACCCAACGAGTCGCTGCCTTCGCCCGCGTCCGGGCTCGTGGTGGGGGTGCTCGCGGCGGGCTTCGGGCAGGCGGGCGACCTGATCATGAGCCTGTTCAAGCGGGATGCCGGGCGGAAGGACTCCGGGCATTCCGTGCCGGGTTTCGGGGGCGTGCTGGACATCCTTGATTCGCCGCTGCTCGTGACGCCTCTGGCGTATTGGTGGCTTTGCCTCACCGCGTGAGGCTCGGGATGGCTAGAATGGCCAAAGTCGCCCGCGGAGACCACATGGACGTCACCAGCCAACTGCTCAAGCTGTTCAATGTCGAAAAGCAGATCCGAGGCCTGAAATCGCGCCTCACCAGTGCGGAGCGGTTCCTCGCCGAGCAGAACAAGCAGTTGCAGGCCATCGACACGCGGAAGACGACCCTTGACAACGCTCTGAAGCAACTGCAGGTCGCGATCAAGTCCGCCGAGGGGGAGGTCGCCCGGCTCGACTCCCGGATGGACGCGATCAAGAAGTCGATGGACTCGGCCCAGACGAACAAGGAATACAAAGCGTTCCTGACCGAGCACAGCACTCTCAAGGCCGAGAAGGATCGGCACGAGACGACGGTGCTCGAGACGATGACCAAGGCCGACGAGATCCGCAAGCAGATCGCCGAAGCCGACGCTCAGCGTGCCGAACGCGAGAAGGTTCGTGCGGTCGCGGCGGCGGACCGCGACGCCCGGGCCACCGAGATTCAGGGTCGCCTCAATGAACTGACCGCCGAGCGCGCCCACGCCGTCACCGACATTCCGAAGGACACCCTGGCGCTCTTCGAGCGGTTGCTCGATCAGCGTGGCGAGGATGCGATGGCCGCCATCGAGGTTCTGGACCGTCGCCGCCTGGAGTTCACCTGCGGCGCGTGCCAGATGACCCTCACCATGGACGCGATCAACGGGCTTCTCTCCAACGGGAAGCTGACGCGGTGCAACGCGTGCGGGTGCGTGCTGTACGTCGAGAAGGAACTCGCCGAATCGTTTGCGCCCGCCGCCCGCAAGTGAGCGAACCTTCATCCCTTCAGGCTTCGTCGTTCTCTTCGGACGCCGAAGTCGAGCAACGCAGCCCCAGATGTTCCGCTCCGCGCGACGTGAGCGCCCGGCCCCTTCGCGTTCTCGCGAGGAAGCCGATCTGAAGCAGGTACGGCTCGACCACATCCTCGAGCGTTCCCGCATCCTCGTTCATCGTGGCGGCCACCGCTTCGAGCCCGGCCGGGCCCCCGTTGTAGACGTTCCCCAGGGTTCGCAAGTACGAGCGGTCGAGTTCGTCGAGCCCGAGCGTGTCGACGCCTTCAAGACGCAAAGCACCCTCCGCAGCCTGAAGATCGATCCTGCCCTTGCGGTGGACCGAGGCGAAGTCTCGCACGCGGCGGAGGAGCCGGTTCGCGACACGGGGCGTGCCCCGAGCGCGGGCCGCGACGAGTTCGAGAGCTTCCTGCTCGACGGCTTCGACGCCCAGAAGCCGACAGGCGCGCTCCAGGATTCTGACGAGCTCGCGTGTGGTGTAGTACGTCAGGTGGTGGGTCATCCCAAACCGACCGCGCAGTGGTGAAGAAAGCAGCCCCGCGCGGGTGGTGGCGCCGATCAGCGTGAAGGGCTTGCAGCGGATCTGGACCGTGCGTGCCGCCAACCCGCTGTCCACCGTGACGTCCACGCGATAGTCCTCCATCGCGGGGTAGATGAACTCCTCGACCTGGATGGGCAGCCTGTGGATCTCGTCGATGAAGAGCACGTCACGCGGGCCAAGCCGCGTGAGCGCCGCGACCAGATCCGTGCCCTTGGTGAGCGCCGGGCCGCTGGTCACGCAGATGTTGGTGCCCAGCTCCCGGGCGATGACGTGGGCGAGGGAGGTCTTGCCGAGCCCGGGCGGGCCGTGAAGGAGGATGTGCTCGAGCGGTTCTTCCCGTCCTGCCGAAGCGCGGACGGCGATGGAGAGGCGTTCCAGGAATCCGTCCTGTCCGACGTATTCGCCAAGCCTCGTCGGGCGGAGCGCCCAGTTGCGCTGCTCCTCTTCGACGCTCGACGCCTGAGGCGAAATGACCCGCTCGATCGTCATGCCGCCAAGCCTAGCCGATCCGCTCGGGGGGTACTAGTCGAGCGGCAGGCCCTTGGATCGCCACAGGTCCTTGAGCTTGTCGAGCGTGGTGGGCTCCCAGACTTTGCCGTCGGCGTCCCGCAGTTCGATCAGCTCGCCGGTGGAACGAAGCCGCATCGTCTGCCAACCCGATTTTTCGTTCACGCGTGTGCGGAGCTGGTAAACCTTGCCCCCTGTTCCCTCGGCGGAGAACGAGTCGCGGCGAAGAGAGATCTTCTCCCCGTCGTGCTGATAGGTGTAGAAGCCGAAGTCGCTCTGGACACCCTTTCGGGCGAGGATCTGAGGAAGCAGGTATGACTCGACTCGGCTGAGGTATCCCTCTCCCGCGATCATCGGAGACACCGAGCGAGACACCCCGTCCGGACGCGTGATGCTCACGTTCATCGCATTGCCCGTGCGGGCGCCAGTTTCGCGGTACACCGCCACCTTCTTGGGGTCGGGCAGGACGGCCTTCTTGAGCGGGTTCTTCGGGTCGACCGCGTCCAGCTCGCCCGTGTCCTCGCCCCGCAGCGCGGTGGTGAGCGTCCACAACTCCGAGGAGCGGTCTTCCGACAGGAAGAAGACCGCCTGGATGTCGATCAACTGCGAACCTCGGCGCAGGCGGGAATCCAGGCGCACGATGTAGCCCTTCTCCGACGCCTCGGCCGAAGAGCCGGAGAAGCCCTGGATCGTGCCCCTCTCGCCGAAACTCGTGCGGATCCGCCGATAGCCAAGCTCCTCGGCGCTGGCGTCGCGGCCGTCGGGACCCGGCTTGCTCAGACGCTCCCACCGTTCTCCCTGCGACTCGACAATGGACTTGAGGTCTTCGTTGGACACGCTGCCGAGCAGCGCGACACCCGTCTTGACCATCGCCTTGATCTGTTCGGCGGTTTCGGCGGGATCGGCGACCTGCGCGGTGTTGACGCAGGCCTCAAAGACAGCCCGCGACTTCTCGAACTCGGGCCGAGTGGTGATCAGATCGAAGAAGACGAACTCGCCGGGTTGAAGCTTAAAGAGGATGGTTCCGCGCACGATGCCGGGCTTCCCCTCCTCCTGGGGAACCTCGACGTACAACCGCTCCGCGGGCCGCCCGGCCGCTCGTGCCGTCCGGAGTTGCTCGATCACGCGAACTTCGCCGTTGGCGGCCTTGGTCGCGGAGCGAATGTTCGCGAGCAGCTGGTCGGCCACCTCGCTCAGAGTGAGCCCGGTATCGGTCAGTTTCTTGTTGTACACCCTGATGAGGTAGGTTCGATCCTGAGGGGCGATGTCCGCCTGGCCCTGCCCGCCCCCGCGGTTGGTCTCAAACTTGGCCGCCTTCGGAATGCTCATGGAGAGTCCGAAATCGGGGATTTCGAGCGGTACCCCCTCGAATTCGACGGTGTCGGCGGATTTTGTGCGCTCGGAATCGGGTGTGGTGGGGGGAGGGTTGTTCTGAGTTGGTTCGGATTTCTTGGCCGGCGCGGTGTTGGAAGGCAGCGTGACGGGTTTGTTCGCATTCTGTGCGGACGCACTCACGCCAGCGATGCCGAAGGCGGCGAGGAAGGCAAGGACAAGCCCCGAGCGGGGGGGGTACATGGAGGAGGTGGGGGAGGGGTGTGGTTGCATGGGGGGCTCCGGAAGAAGATCAGACGGATGAAGCATCGTCAGGGTCCGCTCTGGAAGTGGAAATTGGGCGGGGGTGGGCCGCGGAGGTGGGGTGGAGGTGGGGTGGCGGTGGGGTGGGTGGGGTTGGGGTAAGGGGTGTGATGGGGCGGAGGAGTGGCGGATGAGTTGACACCTTAGGGGTGCGGGCTATCCTTCACTCCTTGCCTCTGGATTCCGGGGGCGGCGTTGGCGGCGAGAATGATCGCAGGCTGGCGTGTCGCGTGAGAACACGTGAGAGAGCGTTGTCCGAGTGCGATGGTGGCGCGGGCGGCGTGTGTATCGGGTGAACGAGTTGGTGGCAGTCAACGTGAGAGGCATCGAATGACGGGCGGACGGATTCGAATCAGGATGGAGGCGTACGACCACCTCGCCTTGGACGCGTCGGCCAAGGAGATCGTGGAGCACGCCAAGCGCACGAACGCGAAGGTTGCGGGGCCGATTCCGCTGCCGACGCGGATCGAGCGGTACACCGTGCTGCGTTCGCCCCACATCGACAAGAAGTCTCGCGAGCAGTTCGAGATTCGGACGCACAAACGGATCATCGACATCCTCGAGCCGAACGTTCGGACGGTGGAGGCGTTGAATCGTCTGGTGGTTCCGGCGGGCGTGTTCGTGAAGATCAAGGCGTGATAGAAGGCCGGCGGGCCCATGAGATGGGTTGGCCGGCCTGTGTGTTTGTCGGAGAAGTCGGGCTGGCGTGTCGGGTGGGTTGAGAGTCAAGTTCGCGACCGCCGAGACAGGCGGAAGGCAAGGTAGGGATATGGGTCTGGCGCTGTTGGGCAAAAAGGTCGGCATTACGCGGGTCTACGACGACAAGGGCGTGAGCGTGCCGGTGACGGTGCTTCAGCTCGGCCCGTGCGTGGTGACGCAGGTTCGCACGCCCGAGAAGGACGGCTACGCGGCTGTCCAGATCGGCTGGGGCGAGATGAAGGCGCGGAACAGCACGATGCCGGAGATCGGGCACGATGCGAAGGCGGGGACATCGCCCAAGCGGCACCACCGCGAGTTCCGCGTGGATGCGAAGGACCTTGGCGGGTACACGCTGGGCCAGGTGCTGACGGTGAAGGCGCTGGAAGGCCTGAAGTTCGTCGACGTGACGGGGACGAACAAGGGCAAGGGCTTCCAGGGCACGATGAAGCGTCACCACTTCAAGGGCATGTTCGCGACGCACGGCACCGAGCGTAAGCACCGCTCGCCGGGCTCGATCGGCTCTCACTGTTCGAACCGCGGCTACGGCGGCGGTCTGGTGAAGGGCAAGAAGATGGCGGGTCACATGGGCAACGTGCGGGTGACGCTGCGGAGTCTGGACGTGGTCCGGATCGACGAGGCGAACAACCTGCTGCTGGTGAAGGGCACAGTCCCCGGCGCGAACACCGGAACGGTGGTCGTGCGTCCGGCGGTTCGTCTGTATCGCTCGAAGGCGAAGGTTGCCGCGGCGAAGTAAGACGAGCGTGGATCGACGAGTGGACGGGTGGTTGGGGGGAGAACGAGCGGTTGGTGGGGGATGGTGGTGGGGGTGAGTTGATCGCGGGTTCTGAGCAGGCAGGGGCCCGCGAGCCCGGAAGGTCGGACGGCAGAACGCCGGACGAAACCGCCGGGTGAAGACAAATGAAGGGTGACAAGAGGCGGCATTGAGCCGCGTCACCCGGACGGCCGAGTCGAGTCCGACCCGACCCCCACGCTCAGCGCGAGCGTGCTCCCCGGCGGAGGGGAATTGGAGGCGAGGCGGATAGGCGGACGGCACGCGAGACGGGAGTCTCGAGTGTCGGCGAGTGAGGCGTCAGGCGAGGAAAGACACGATGGATGTCCCCGTCCTCAATATGAAGGGTCAGCAAGTCGGGAAGGTTTCGATCGACGAGCAATCGCTCGGCGGCGATGTCATCCCGTCGCTCATCAAGCAGGCGTACGTGCGGTATCACGCCGCGATGCGTCAGGGCTCGAGCAAGACGAAGAACCGTCACGAGGTCGAAGGTTCGACCAAGAAGCTCTACAAGCAGAAGGGCACGGGCAACGCTCGTCACGGTGACCGGAAGGTCAACCTGATGAAGGGCGGCGGCCACGGTCATCACAAGCAGAAGACCCGCGAGGACTTCCGCCTGGAGATGCCGAAGAAGATGCGTCGCAAGGCGAATCGCAACGCGCTCTTGGCGAAGCTTGTGGACAACGAGGTTCGCGTGATCGACGAGATCGCGTTCGCGGAGCCGAAGACGAAGGCGTTCGCGGGCTTCCTCGAGGCGATCAAGGTCGACAAGACGGCGCTGGTGGCGTTGCCGACGGAGGCCTCGAAGAGCGAGGCGGCGCGCAAGAGCGGGCGGAACATCGAGAATGTGACGCTTGTTCGCGCGGACCAGTTGAACTGCTTTGACATGTTGAACCACCGGTTCCTCGTGATCGGCAAGGCTGATCTTGAGGCGTGGCTCGCGGGCCCGTGGTCTCAGACGGGCAAGGACGCGAAGGTGTCGCCGAAGGGCGCCGCGAAGAAGGAGGGTCGGTAAATGCCCGCCAACGTAGCAGCGATCTATATTGTGAAGCATCCGCTGATCACCGAGAAGAACACGGACGCGCAGGGCGAGTCGAAGCGTTACTCGTTCCTCGTGGACGTTCGTGCGACGAAGGACGAAGTGAAGGCGGCGGTTCAGGAGCTCTACAAGGTCCGCGTGGTCGGTGTGAACACGCAGGTCCGGAAGGGCAAGCAGCGTCGGATGCGTTACGGGGTGACGGAGGAGCCGACGACGAAGAAGGCGACGGTTCGCCTGCACCCGGATGATTCGATCGAGTTCTTCTGAGGATGACGCGTTCGGCGTGAGCCGGACGATCAAGGGACGAGTGATATGCCGATCAAGATCTACAACCCGACGAGCGCAGGCCGCCGCAACGCGTCCGTGAATGCGCACGCCGAGGTGACGAAGTATGAGCCACACAAGCCGCTGCTGCGTTCGCTGAGCAAGACGGGCGGACGGAACCATCACGGCGTGATCACCTCTCGCGGCATCGGCGGGGGCGTGAAGCGGATGTACCGGCTGATCGACTTCAAGCGTCGCGACCGCAACGGCGTGACGGGGAAGGTGATCGGGATCGAGTACGACCCGAACCGTTCGTCGCACATCGCGTTGGTGGAGTACACGGACGGCCAGAAGCGGTACATCCTTGCACCGCTGGGTCTGAAGGCGGGCCAGGAGATCCTGAGCAGCGCGGACACGGCGGTTGAGCCGACGGTGGGCAACTGCATGCCGCTGCGGTTCATTCCGACGGGTCTGGAAGTTCACGCGGTTGAGCTGGTGAAGGGTCGCGGCGCTCAGATGTGCCGTTCCGCGGGCTCGTTCGCTCGTCTGAGCAACAAGGATGAGCAGTACGCGACGCTGGTGCTTCCTTCGGGCGAAATCCGGAAGGTGGACATCGACTGCCGTGCGGTGGTGGGGCAGGTTGGAAACATCGATCACCGTCTGCGGAAGCTCGGCAAGGCCGGTCTGAGCCGGTTGCTGGGTATCCGTCCGAAGACTCGCGGTATCGCGAAGAGCCACCACGCTCACCCGCTGGGTGGCGGTTCGGGTCGCAGCAAGGGCAACCGTGCGCCGTGCGGCCCGACGGGTGTTCTGGCGAAGGGCGGGAATACGCGGAATCGGAAGAAGAAGAGCACGAGCCTGATCATTCGTCGGCGCGTGAGCAAGCGTTACGGTCAGAAGAAGTGATGAAACGGGCGGACGCCCGAGGGACCAGGAATTAACACATGGGACGCAGCCTCAAGAAGGGTCCGTATGTCGACGAGCGGTTGTACCGGAAGGTGGAGGTCCTGAACGAGGCCCGCCGGAAGGAGCCGATCAAGACGTGGCGTCGCGCCTGCACGATCGTGCCGGAATTTGTGGGCCATACGTTCAAGGTTCACAACGGTCGGGTGTTCGTGGACGTGTTCGTGACGGAGGACATGGTGGGTCACAAGCTGGGCGAGTTCTCGCTGAGCCGGACCTTCCGCGGTCACACGAACAAGAAGGAAGGGATCGAGGGCGGCGACGGCGCCGGGGCGAAGAAGTAAGGGAACACGGCGGAACGAGCCGTGAAGGTCACAACCGGTCGCAGTGGACCGGGAATCGGAAGGAAGAACCCGTGAAGATCCGAGGCGACAAGTTGAGCAGCCTGGCGAAAGAGCGCGGGCTGAGCGCCGAGCAGCTGGCGGCCGCGGTGGAGCGTGAGGGGCTGAAGGGCACGGCCGCGGTTTCTGCGGTGAAGAACTGGATGCGTGGGAACGACCACCCCCGGTGCCGCCCGACGGACTGCGCGAAGCTGGCGAGCGCTCTGGGCGTGGAGCTTTCGGCGTTCGTGAAGTTCACGAGCCAGGTGAGGAATCACCGTGGCAGCCCGCGGAAGGCGGGTTTGCTGGTGGATCTGATCCGCGGGAAGAAGGCGCAGGTGGCCGAGAACCTGCTGACGTTCACGACGAAGCGTGCAGCGTTGAACGTGAAGAAGTGCCTGATGGCGGCGTTGGCCGACGCGAGGAACTTCGGCGCGGACGTTGATCGTCTGTACGTGGTGGAAAGCCGCTGCGACGAGGCGACGCGGATGAAGCGGTTCCACCAGAAGGATCGCGGCCGTGCGCACTCGATCACTAAGAAGTTCTCGCACATCACGCTGAGCGTGGCGGAGCGAGCGGGCAAGGGCGGGAAGAAGTAAGGGCGGGACGAAGGAAGCACGTTACGCGGATCACCGCGAGGGCACACATGGGACAGAAGACTCATCCGTTCGGATACCGGCTCGGCGTGACAGAGGCTCACAAGAGCCGTTGGTATGCGCCGAAGGCTCTCTTCGGCGAGCTCGTGATCGAGGACGAGAAGATCCGGAAGTATCTGGACAAGCGGTTGAACCGCAAGCCCCCGTACGCGGCGGTGTCGGACATTCACATCGAGCGGACGCGTGAAGAGCTCAAGGTGATCATCAAGACGGCCCGCCCCGGGCTGGTGATCGGTCCGAAGGGCGCGGAAGTGGAGCGTATGACGGAGGAGCTTCAGTACATGACGGGTCGCAAGGTTGCGATCTCGATCATGGAGGTGAAGAACCCCGACACGGACGCGAAGCTGTGCGCCGAAGGGATCGCCGAGGCGCTGCTGAAGCGGATGGCGTTCCGTCGCGCGGTGAAGAGCCGGATCGAGGCGATCATGGCGGCCGGTGCGCAGGGCGCCAAGATCCAGATCGCGGGCCGCCTGGGCGGGGCCGAGATCGCCAAGACGATGGCCGTGTCGCTGGGGCGGATGCCGCTGTCGACGCTGCAGGCCCGGGTGGAGTACGGCTTTGCCGAGGCTCCGACGCCGGCGGGTCAGATCGGGATCAAGTGCTGGATCTACAAGGGAATGTACACGACGGAGCGGACGGAAGAAGAGAGCAACGCGGCGGGTGGTCGGGCGCGTGCCCGTGGCCGTCGCTGATCGAGGATGGATCGGCGTGTGGATGGCAGGGTTGGGATCGGGAAGTAGGAACCGCGTGCACGGCTGACCGTGGCGCTGAAGGCAAGCAGCGGAGTGTGAAGTCATGGCGTTGATGCCCAAGCGAGTGAAGTACCGCAAGGAAATGCGGCGAGTGCGTCCGCGGAAGGCGACGAAAGGCAACTACGTCGCGTACGGGGACTACGGCCTGCAGGCCCTGGACGGGTGCTGGCTGAAGGGGACGGTGATCGAGGCGGGTCGCGTGGCGGCGATGCACTTCGTGAAGCGCGAGGGCAAGCTGTTCATCCGGGTGTTCCCGGACAAGCCGATCAGCAAGAAGCCGCTGGAAACCCGAATGGGAACTGGTAAGGCGGACGTGGACTACTGGGCAGCGCGAGTTCGCCCCGGGACGATGCTGTTCGAGATGGCGGGCGTCTCGGAGCAGACCGCGAAGCTGGCGTTGCAGCGAGTGGCGATGAAGATGCCGGTTCGTTGCCGGTTCGTGGGGCGTCGAGTGAAGGTGTGAATCACGGTGGGCTCGGCGTAGGCCGGGCGACCGTTCGGGGAAGAGGCGGGACGATCGGGGCGGGCGAAAGAGGAAGCATCGGATGAAGGGCAAAGAAGTCAACGCGCTGCGGCCGGACGAGGTGAAGGTGGAATTGGCCCGCCTGCGTGGGAAGTTGTATGAGCTGCGGACGAAGTCGGTGACCGAGAAGGTCGAGGACACGTCGCAGTTCGGGAAGATCCGTCGGGACATCGCGCGTCTGCTGACGCGGCAGCGTGCGGTTGCTGGCGGGACGAGCAAGTAAGAGCTGAGAACCGGTCGGAACAAGCCGGACAGGAAAGCAAACCATGGCAGGCAAAGCGGACAACAAGAGCGGCGTGAAGACCACGAAGCCCGAGGGTTTGACGGGAACGCAGATCGGGGTGGTGGATTCGGACAAGCGTTCGAAGACCCGCCGCGTGGTGGTGAGCTACCAGTCGAAGCACCCGAAGTATGGGAAGTACATCGGTCAGCGGACGATTCTGCAGGTTCACGACGAGGGGAACGTCTCGAAGCGCGGCGACGTGGTGGAAGTGGCCCCGTGCCGTCCGTTGAGCCGGACGAAGAGCTGGTCTCTGGTTCGTGTGGTCGAGCAGCGTTCGGCGCAGGCGGCGGCGATCGCGAGCGCGAAGGAGATCGTGTGATCGGTCCCCGCGGGTGATCTCGCGGGAGAAGAGCGGCAGGAACGCGGGTGAGTTCGGCAAGTCCGGGTCATCCGAAAAGGCGGTGTGAGTCATGCTTCAACAGGAAACCAGGTGCGAAGTCGCGGATAACTCGGGGGCGAAGATCGCCTACATCATCCGCGTGTACGGCGGCTCGACGGGGTCGGGCAAGTTCACCCGTCGGACGGCGAAGATCGGTGACCGGGTGTTCGTGTCGATCAAGCGAGCGTTGCCCGGAGCGGATGTGAAGCCCGGCGATAAGAGCAAGGCGGTCGTGGTGCGCACGACGAAGGCCGAGCGTCGCGCCGACGGGAGCTACATCAAGTTCGACAGCAACGCGGTGGTGTTGATCCAGGACGACGGGAACCCGAAGGGGACGCGCATCTTCGGGCCGGTGGCCCGCGAGCTGCGTGACAAGAACTACATGAAGATCGTGTCGCTGGCGGCGGAAGTCGTCTGAGCGCAAGGAACAGGAGACCAGCGATGCCAAGTCATGTTCGCAAGGGAGACATGGTGTACGTCCGCAGCGGGGACTCGAAGGGGACCGTGGCGGAGGTTCTTCGGGTTCTCCCGAAGGACGGGAAGGTTGTGGTCAAGGGCGTGAACGTGCGGACGAAGCACGTGAAGCCGAACCGGATGAATCAGCAGGGATCGGTGGTCCGCAAGGAGTTCCCGATCGACATGAGCAAGGTGAATCCGGTGGTGGACGGGAAGCCGACGCGTGTTCGGTTCAAGGTCGCCAAGGACGGGACGAAGACCCGTGTTGCGGCCAAGGGCGGCAAGGAACTGGCGTCGGCGGTTGTCGGGAAGAAGTGAGTGATCTCGAACGTTGCTCGGAGCGAGCGGCGTTCGGGCAGGAAGAGGCGGCCGTCGGCCGCGAGTGAGTGAATCATGGCGAACGACAGTGACAGCAAGAAGGGCGCGGCGAAGGGCGGGGCGAAGAAGCCCTCGGCGAAGGCCGTGGCGGCCGAAGTACCGAGCGGCCCAAAGACCCCCCCGAGGCTGAAGGTTCTGTTTGACACCGAAGTTCGCAAGAAGGTTGCGGATCAGTTCGGGATCAAGAACCCGATGGCGCAGCCGAAGCTCGAGAAGATCGTGCTCAACGTGAACATGGGCCGTCACATCGAGGGGACGAAGATTCCGCCGGAGAAGCGGTCGACGGTTCTGGACACGCTGGTGAAGATCAGCGGCCAGAAGCCCGTGGTCGTGAAGGCGAAGAAGAGCGTCGCGAACTTCAAGGTTCGTGAGGGGATGGAGACGGCGGCGATGGTGACGCTGCGTCGCGACCGGATGTGGCACTTCCTGGACAGGTTCATCAACCTGGCGACGCCGCGAATCAAGGACTTCCGCGGCGTGTCGGACAAGGCGTTCGACAAGCAGGGGAATTACGCGGTGGGCGTCCAGGAACAGGGCGTGTTCCCCGAGATCAACATGGCGGATGTGAACTTCACGCACGGGATGAACATCAACGTGTGCTTCGCGAGGAGCAACGCGGCGTTGTCGAAGTTCGTGCTGGAGTGCCTCGGGATGCCGTTCGTCAAGCCCGAGGAACGCAAGTCGAAGAAGGCGTAAGTGAAGAAGAGATGAGCGGGCGCCGCGGGGCGGCGTTCTGGAGAAATCGACCGATGACCACCAAGGCGCAGATGGCCAAGAGCAGGAGGACCCCGAAGTTCAGCACCCGCAAGGTGCTGCGCTGCGAGCTGACCGGGCGTGACCGCGGTGTGTACCGCAAGTTTCGTCTGAGCCGCATCATGCTTCGGAAGCTTGCCCTTGAGGGGAAGATTCCGGGGATGCGGAAGTCGTCCTGGTAAGTCTGAGTGAAGGAAGTTCGGACCACGACGCGGCGGGGAACGCCGCGTGAAGTTAGGGGAATGCAATGGCGATCGGTGACCCAATCGCGGACATGCTCAGCCGGATCCGCAACGCGAGCCGGAACAAGGCGAAGACGGTGGACTGCCTCAACAGCAAGGTCTGCCGCGGTATTGCGGACGTGCTCAAGAGCGAAGGCTTCATCGACGGGTACGACGTGATCGACGACGGCCGTCAGGGGCTTCTGAAGGTGCGTCTGCGCTACGGGCCCAAGGGCGAGCCGCTGTTCCACCGGATGACGCGCATGAGCAAGCCGGGCCGGCGGATGTACACGGGCGTGTCGGCGTTGCCCAAGCCGCTGGGCGGGCTGGGGATCGCGATCGTCTCGACGTCGCGCGGCGTTCTTTCGGACCGCAAGGCCCGCGAGGACCGGATCGGCGGCGAGTTGCTGTGCGTGATCGAGTAAGCATTGACGGACGAGTAGCTTTCAGGGCGATGTGGCCCGGGCGTGTGACCGGGTCGGACAGGAAGAACAGCGAGGGCGGAAGCCCGCGGGTCGGACGGAAGGACTTGCGGAGAGCCTGACGCCGAGGAGAAGTGCGATGTCTCGAATCGGAAAGAAAGCCGTGGCGATCCCCGCCGGGGTGAAGGTGAGCGTGAGCGGGCGGACCGTTGAGGTCGCCGGCGCCAAGAGCAAGCTGAAGTACGACTTCCGCCCTGAGATCAAGGTCTCGGCGGATGGTTCTTCGATCAAGATCGAGCTCGCGGACGGGTTCACGAAGGAAGATCGCCAGGCGAACGCGAGCTGGGGCTCGACGCGGGCGCACATCGCCAACATGATCGAGGGCGTGACCAAGGGCTACGAGAAGACCATGCACGTGGTGGGTACGGGCTGGTCGGCGTCGCTCTCGGGCAAGACGCTGAAGCTGGTGTGCGGGTTCGCGAACCCGCGGCTTCTGACGGTTCCCGACGGCGTGACGGTGGTGGTTGAGAAGACCAACGGCGACACGACGCCGGTGAAGGTGAGCGGTCCGGACAAGCAGCTGGTGGGGCAGTTCGCCTCGCAGATGCGTTCGACGCGGAAGCCCGAGCCCTACAACGGGAAGGGCATCAAGTACGCCGAGGAAGTGATCAAGAAGAAGCAGGGCAAGCAGTTCGGCGCTTAAACGGGATCGGAACCAGAGGTCGCACGAAGCGGGCGAAGAACGCCCGAGGCAGGTCAAGATGGACAAGCAGAAGAGCAAACAAGTTCGTCGGGCGCGTCGCGTGGTTCGGATCCGTCGCGAGGTCAGCGGCGTGACGAGCCGCCCGAGGCTCGCGGTGTACAAGTCTCTCAACCACATCTACGCGCAGGTGATCGACGACCTCAAGGGTTCGACGATCGTTTCCGCGTCGACGGCGGAGAAGAAGCTCGGTCTGGAGAAGACCGGGAACTCGGCGGCGGCGGCAAAGGTCGGCGAGGCGCTCGCCGAGCGGGCCAAGGCCAAGGGCGTGGCCGCGGTGGTGTTCGACCGTCGCGGGTTCAAGTATCACGGCCGGATCAAGGCCCTCGCCGAGGCGGCGAGGAAGGGCGGCCTGAACTTCTGATCAGGACAGGATTCGGTCGGCAGGACTGAGGAAACCCGGCGAGGGAAGCACCCGACCCGGAGCACAAGGCAGGGCACCATGACGCAGATGCAGAGCAAGGCCGGGGCGTTCCAGGAAGATCGTGGCGGAGTCAATACGACGACGATCGGGGTGTACCGCACCTCGGCGACCGTGAAGGGCGGTCGGCGATTCTCCTTCGGCGCGCTCGTGGTCGCCGGCGATCGCAAGGGTCGCGTGGGCTACGGCTACGGGAAGAGCAACGAAGTTCCGCTCGCCGTGGAGAAGGCTGAGAAGTATGCCCGCAACGCGATGGTCCAGATTGCGATGACGGGCGGAACGATCCCGCACATGGTCGAAGGCGAATTCGGCCCTTCGAAGGTCCGCCTGATTCCCGCCAGCCCCGGCACGGGCGTCGTGGCCGGCGGCACGGTCCGCAGCGTGCTCGAAGTGCTCGGGATCACGGACTGCCTGACGA
>ERZ1066130.46-NODE-46-length-72886-cov-16.082643_pt1 | contig 72886 bp, 45 predicted proteins | sample MGYA00382777_ERZ1066130 | MGnify/ENA primary metagenome ERZ1066130 (study PRJEB33369, sample SAMEA5778360) | biofilm metagenome | biome: Industrial cooling water; feature: Water cooling tower basin; material: Biofilm | place: United Arab Emirates | collected...
CACACCGTCACCCATGTCCTGACGCAGCGCCACCTATGTCCTGGATCTGAACACGAGCGGGGGAGGATCTGGAGTGGTGGGAGTAGGCGGATGCGCGGTCAGCGTGCGGGGCGGGGGAGGGTGTATGTGATCACCACCGCGCGGACGTACGCGGTTGAGTCTGTCCATGACGCTGTGGGCGAGACGGTGATGCTGTAGCCCCGGGCGGAGTTGTTGACCACGTGGCTGAGCGAGCCGCTATTGAGGGCCTGAAACGCCGCGGACGCACCGGAGGTTGTGATGGTTGCAACGTCGGTGAAGCTCCCGTTTGAGAAGGTGTTGTAGCTGAGATCGATCGTGAGGTTGATCGCCGCGTTGTTGTCAACAACGTGGGCGGTCACGCCGGTGATCGTCGCGCCGTTGGGGAGGTTCACCGGGGCGGCGATGCCGAGGGTTGTCGGGCTGGAGGGGAATGCGCCGCCGGAGCCGGTGGTCTTGCGGACCGGCACGCCGTCGCGGCCGGTAAACGCGGCATCGGGGATGCTCAGGATGCCGGTGAGCGGTGTTGAGTAGTTGAACTCGTCGGCGGTGATGGTCGCGCCGGCGGTGATGGATGAAGAGGTCGAGATTGCCGCGATGGACTGCAGCGGCGCGGCGGCGGAGATTGTGCCGCCGGAGATCGCCATGAGGTTGCCTGTGACCTTCGAAAGGCCGGAATTGTCCGAGGCCAGCAGGCCTCCGGAGATCGCGGCGGAGGGGATGGTGACGTTGCCGCCGCTGAGGGTCAGCGGCGCGGCGACACCGGTGACCGGGCTGACGGGGGCGGGCGAAGGTTCCCACTGATTCGAGACCGAGCTCCATCGCAGAACATCACCGTTGGCCGGCGTGGTTCCGTTGACGGGAAAGCCGCGGAGGGCACGGACCTCGGTGGCGAAGAAGGTGCCGCCGACATCGCCCAGAAGGTTCTGTGTTGGGACCAGGGGGCCGGAAGGCGCCCACTGCGAGCCGTTGTAGACGAGGGTCTGGTTCACCGCCGGCGCGACGTTGCTGACAGAGGTTCCGGCGATCGCCCGGACGACGGTCGCGGCGCCGTTTCCGATGACATCGCCGGCGAGGGTGAGGTCGGCGGCGTTGGCCGAGGTGATGACGGTGCCCGAGGCGTTGGGGAATGTGATGGTGCGCCCGATGGTGGCGTTGGGCGCGTTGAGCGTTGTGGTGGATGTGCCGACCGAGGCGCGGAGGACCAGGTTGCCGACGCCGAAGGACTTCGGCGCGGTGATCTGCTGGGATGCATCGAGAAGCATGACGTTCGCGGGAAGGCGCGAGGCGGGGAGCGTGCCGGCGGAGAGGTTGCCCGCGTTGGTGAAGAACGAGGGCGGGTTGCCCGCGAGGGTGACGGCGTTGGTCGCGCTGTTGGCCAGGCGCGCAAAGGGCGCGCTGAGGACGGGGGTTCGCGGCAGCAGCGGTGTGAAGGGGGCGATGTTGGTCGGGTCGGTGGGGGTGCGGACCTCGATCTGCAGGAACGCGCCGGCCGCGGGCGGGGAGGAGAACTCAGGGGTGATGGTGAAGCGGCCCTGCGCATCGGTGGTGACGCCGCTGAAGAGTTGCGGGCCGGTGATGAGGTCGTTGCCAGCGGCCGAGCCGAAGATGGAGACGCGGATATCGGCCGAGCCGACGTACGGCGTGCCGCTCGCGGTGAGTTGTCCCTGATAGGTGAAGGCGGTGGGGACCTGGGCGCGGGCGAGAGGGGTGAGCGGGGAAGCGGCTGCTGCGGCCAGGAGCAGGGAAGCGGCGAGACGGGCGTGGTGGCGTGCGATCATGCGCAGACTCCGGGTTGTGTGAAGTGAGATTCCGAAGTATGCCACCGAAGCAGACGGATGCCGGGAAAGTTGGGCACGCAGATGCTGGCCTCGCAGGTCGGGGGCGGAAGGATGATGAAGAGGGCACGAGGCAGGAGGCATCGGGGCATCGAGAGGGGCCGGAGCGAGGAGGGCGGGAGTCCCTTACGGTGCCGGGGGGACGACGAGGCGGCGGACATCGACGCCGATGGCGAAGGCGGAGAAGTGTTTGTCGCCGGGGTTCTCGCGGACGATGCGGATCTTGTTGGTGGCGTTGCCGAGCGGCGCGGGGGTCCAGGTTTTGCCGCCGTCGCGCGTTTCGTAGCCGCCGGGGGTTGCGCCGACCCAGCCGAGGTTTTCGTCGGCGAAGGCGACGCCGAACGTCCGGACCTTGTGGTCATCGACCAGCGGCAGTTCGGCCCAGGTCTTGCCGCCGTCGGTGGTCTTGGCGATGAAGCGCTGCGAGGCCGAGGTGTCGGGGTTGTACGACTGGATTGTTACATAGCCGGTGTTGCGGGTGGGGAAGGAGATCTTCCAGGTCAGTTCGAAGGGGCGGGCGGAGCGGTAGACGGGCTTCCAGGTTTTGCCGCCGTCGTCGGTCAGGAGGATGAGTGCGTTGGATTGTTCGACGTTCGCATCGGTGGCCGCGGCGATGATGCCGTGATTCTCATCGAAGAAGTGGACATCCAGGACCATGGCGGCGTGGTCCTTGAGGTCGGTGGCCGTGAAGGTCTGGCCGAGGTCGGTGGACTTGATGAACACGGCCGGAGAGCCGACGCGGCCGCCGCCGACGATGAGGGTTTTGTGATCCAGCACGCCGGCGTTGATGAAGGGAATCTTGACGATTTCCAGTGCGCAGAGGCCGGTGACGGGATCGCCGTTGATGGTGACGGGGGTGAGCGTCTTGCCGGCGTCGGTGGTTTTGTAGAGGGGCGTGGCGTCGGTGACGCCGGGGAAGTACCCGGGGCCGATGTTCCCGATGAACCCGGTGGTGTCGTTGAGGAAAGCCAGGCAGCGGAAGAAGGTGCCGGGCATTTCGGTTTGCAATGTCCAGGTGTCGCCGCCGTCGGTGGTGTGGTAGAGCTTGCCTTGGCCGTTGCAGTACCAACCGGTGCGCGGGTTGATGAAGTGGATGTCGTCCTGCTTGCCGCGGAAGGCCGGGGTGTTGAGCTTGGTCCACGCGGGACCCGTCGCGGCGGGGATGGAGGCGGGGGACGCGGGCGCGGAGGTCTGGACGCGTTTGAGGGTGGCCCGCTGCATGCCGACGGGCAGCCATGTGCTGACGACGGGGACGGGGTCGACGCCGCCGGTGGTGGTGGCCTGATCGTCGATGGTGGTGATCAGTTCGGCCTCGATGCGTTCGTTGGGGGTGCCGGGGTCGAGGAGGCGGTAGGTGGTGGCGATGCGGGAATCGCCGACGAGGAAGTGGGACAGGAGGGTGTTGTCGAGCAGTCGGGCGCGGAGCTTGATGGAGTTGTTCTCGTCGATGAGCAGCTCGCCGCGGGCGGCGTCGACGGACAGAAGGCTGTAGTTTCGGACCTGGTTTCCGGCGTCGCCGGTGTAGGTGATGATGTAGTCGAGGCGGGTGGGATCGGCTGAAGGGCGGAGCTCGATGGACATGGTGAAGGAGAGGGGGCGTGGGCCGCCGAGGACCTGGGCGGGGCCGGACCATGTGCCGAGCCACGCGGCGGGGAGGATGGGGGCGGGGGCCGCGGTGGGCGCAGGCTGCAGGGCCGGGGCGGCGGAGGAATGGAAGAGGAGGGCGGCGGCGACGGGCAGGCAGAGGCGGAGGGGCATGAGGGGTCTCCTGAGCAAGGCGCATCGTTGGCGGGTGAGTTGCGGCGTGTGGAGTGCAGCGGCGGGCCGGGGATGCGATACGCTCTGAACCGAGACGGGGAAGGATGCCGACGCGGTGTGTGTGTCGGCGGCGGTGTGTCGAGATGGCTTGAAGCAGCCAGGAGCGGATATGAAGCGGAATGCGACGACTCGTGCGGCGTTGGCGGTGTGGATGGTCGCGGGTCTGATGGCGGGGCTGGCGTGGGGGCAGGCGGGCGGGCAGGGTGGTGGTCCTGGCGGGGAGGTTGGGGCGGTTCCTGCCGTCCCGCCGCGACCGGCGGTGATTCAGGGGACGGTGGATGTGAGCCGGGATGGGGCGCTCTCGGGGCTGCTGACATCGATGAGCGAGGCGGAGCGGACGTACTTCCATCATGTGGCGACGCTGACGAGCCCGTTCTTTGAGGGTCGCAACCCCGGTGATCGCGGCAACGAGCTGGCGGCGGAGTACATCGAGTTCTGGTTCCGGCAGGTGGGGCTGCGGCCGGCGTTCCCGGTCAAGTCGGGTGAGGCGAGCACGCCGTTTGCGAGCTACCGCCAGCCGTTCGAGTTCGGCAGCAGGATGGTGTTTCCGCGGAAGGATGTGCTCGCCAACGGGCAGCGGCTGGAGGCAGGGAAGGATTATAATGTTCTGGGGATGAGCGCGAGCGGGAGCGTGATCGGGAAGATTGCGTTTGTCGGGTACGGTATCCAAGGGCGGCGGAGCGGCGAGGGGGAGAACGCGACGGTTTACAACTCGTACGGAGAGGGCCAGAGCGTCGAGGGAAAGATCGCGATGGTGATGCGGTTCGAGCCGCTCAACGAGAAGGGCAGGAGCAGGTGGTCGACGACGGGCGGTTTCTCGTCGGCTTCGGGCATCACGCCCAAGCTGCGGGAGCTTGCGCGGCGGAAGCCCGCGGCGATCGTGCTGGTGAACCCGCCGGGTGTGGACGATGAGCGTGCGGGGAAACTCGAGGATTGGCGGTCGCTGCGGCTGCCGGGCGCGAACGCGGACCTGGGCGTGCCGGTGATCATGATGAGCGAGGCGGCGGCGGCGAGGCTGATCGGTCAGGAGGCGGGCGGGCTGATGGGGCTGCGGCAGAAGGCCGATGAGGCGGGCGGGGTGACGCTGCTGGATGGGGCGGCGCTGGCGATCGACATCGAGATCAAGCGTGAGCCGGTGATCACGGACAATGTCGGCGCGGTGCTGGAGGGGCGCGGTGCGCTGAAGGATGAGTACATTGTTGTCGGTGGTCACTACGACCACCTCGGATACGGGTTCTTTGGAAGCAGGGATCCTTCGCCGCGAGGGAAGTTGCATCCCGGCGCGGACGATAATGCGTCGGGCACGGCGGGTGTGCTGCTGGCGGCCAAGGGGATGGCGAAGATGTACGCCGACCTGCCGCCGGACGCGAACGTGCGGTCGATCATGTTTGTGGGCTTCACGGCGGAGGAGAGCGGGCTCAACGGCGCGAGGTACATGATCCGCAACATGCCCGTCGAGGCCAAGAGCGTTTACGCGATGCTGAACATGGACATGATCGGTCGGTATCGGCCCAACATCGGTGTGCAGGTCGAGGGTGTGGGGACGGCGGAGGGGTTTGAGGATCTGCTGGACCCGGTGTTCGCCGCGTCGGGGTTGACGGTCCGCAAGGGACAGGGCGGGCGTGGGCCGAGCGATCACTCGGTGTTCTTCGGTGCGGGGATTCCGGTGCTGCACTTCTTTACCGGCCTGCACGCGGAGTATCACATGCCGGTCGACACGCTGGAGACGCTGAACTTTGTCGGCGCGGTGCGTGTGGCGGACCTGACGGTGCAGACGGCCAAGATGCTGGCGGCGCGGACGGAGCCGCTGGTGTTTGTGAACACGCGTGCGCGGACGCGGATCGAGATGCCGGCGGATGTTTCGCCGGATCGGCAGGGTGGACCTGGGGGGCCGTCAGGCGCGGCGCCCGGTGCTGGTCCCGGTGCTGGGCCCGGTGCGGTGCCGGCGGGCACGCCCGTGGGCAGCGGCGATCAGCCCGCGGGTCCGATGGGCGGGGTGCGTGTGCGGTTTGGGATCGCGCCGGGGGACTACTCGGGCGATGTGGCGGGTGTGGCGGTGGGGGATGTGTTCCCGGGGACCAGCGCGGCCAACGCGGGGCTGAAGTCCGGGGACGTGATCACGTCGTGGAACGGCAAGGCGGTGGCGAGCGTGGAGGATTGGATGCCGCTGTTGGCGACGCACGCCCCGGGGGACAAGGTGAAGGTGGAGTTTGTGCGCGCCGGCGCGAAGCAGACGGTAGAGGTCGTGCTTCAGGGGAGGGACTCGGTCGAGCGGTGAGGCCGGCTCGTGCTCGCGGAGTTGGGCGGGCGTGGTTGATGTCCGCTGCGGTCAGGACTGGCCGCGGCGGGTGAGGAGGCGGTACGCCCAGGCCAGGACGGGGAATGACAGGCCGAAGGCCGTGGCGATGGCGAAGCCGCGCATGAATCCGGGCTTGAGGCCGAAGTAGAAGTCTGTCCAGAAGCCGAAGTAGACGGCGGTCCAGAAGCCGTAGAAGAGGATGAGGGCGGGGAACGCGATCCATCGGGGAATGCGGCGGCTGACGCGATCCGAGCGGGCGGTGATGTTCTCGGCGAGAACCTTGCCGCGCTCGAAGAGCGCACGGGCCCAGACGAACTCGGTGGCAAGGATGGCGACGCCGATGGGGACCAGGACGGTCGGGCCCGGGCCGGGGAGCGGGGTAATGGCGATGCCGAAGATGACGACGGCGGTGCCGGCGATGAGGATGAGGACTTTTCGGAAGTTGCGGCGAGCGACGACGGCGGCGTCGACGATGTCCTCGTACGGCGTCGGAGCGGCGGCCTCGGGCGTGGTGCTTGGAGCGGGGGTGGCCGAGGTGCGGGCGCGGATGCTGGCCAGGACCGAGGCGCCGACGCCGACGGCCAGGAGCGACACGACGACGGCGAGGGTGATTTCGGCGGCGAGTTTCTGCTGGTGGAAGATGATGGTGGTGACGGCGATGAAGGCCATGATGGCCACGAGGGTGAGTTTGAGGAAGCGGAAGCGGTCGACGAGGTTGACGATCGCGAAGTACAGAGCGCGGAGGCTGAGGATGGCCAGCGCGTTGCCGGCGAAGGCCAGGAACGGGTCGGTGGTGATGCTGAACGCCGCGGGGATGGAGTCCGCGGCATAGGTCAGGTCGGCGACGCCCATGACGGCGACGATCAGGAGCAGGGGCGTGACGGTGAGTCTGCCGTTGATGCGGGTGAAGAGCTTCGGGCCGTCGGGCATGGGGCTGACGGGGACGAGTTTGCGGATCAGGCGGACGGTCCACCGGCGCGAGAAGTCGGTGCGTTTGTCGGGGAGCAGCAGCGTGCGGAGCATGCTCAGCAGGAGCAGCGACGCGAAAACGAAGACCATCCAGGCGTAGCGCTCGATGAGCGCGCCGGCGCCGAGGATCAGCCCGAGGCGCAGGACCAGCGAGACGACGATGCCCCAGAAAAGGACGCGCGAAACCAGCAGCGGCGGGACCTTGAAGAATGCGATGAGCGCCGCGATGACGAGGATGTTGTCGAGCGTCAGCGCCAGTTCGGTGACGTAAACGGTCACGAACTGGACGACGGCCTCGGCCCCGGTCAGCGGGAGGTTGTTGATCGGGTTGCTCAGGGCCGCTTCGAGGTTCAGGCCCAGGAGATTGGAGTCGTAGACACGCGCGATGACCAGGGCAACGCCCGCGGCGGTGACGACCCAGATCAGGCTGCTGGCCAGCGCCTCGGTCGGCGTGATGAGGCGAGGACGGCGCGAGAACAGGCCCAGCTCGATGAGGATCATCGCGGCCAGAAGGAGAAGCAGCCCTGCCCAGAGTTGCGGCATCATGCGTGGTCGAGCGTATTCGCGCGGTCAGGCGTCGGCGCGGCGAGCGAGCAGGAAGCGCGGCAGAGATTCAAGATCTGTCATGATCTTGGCGCCGATCAGGCCCGGCGTGGCGCGGGCAATGGCCAGGACGGCGTGGGCGGTGCTCGAGGCCAATTCGATCATGAGCGTTCCGGCGGGGCGGAGCAGGGCGGGTGCGCCGGCGATGATGGGGCGGATGAGGTCGAGGCCGGTCGGTCCGCCGCGGAGCGCGAGGGCGGGCTCGTGAAGGCGGACGTTCTCGGGAACCGCGTCGAACTCGGCATCGGGGATGTACGGCGGGTTGGCGACGAGGTAGTCGAGCGAGCCGGCGATGCCGGGAAGCGCGGCGAGCGGTTCGAGGAGATGACCCTGGAGGAACGCGAGGCGATCTTCGGGAAGAGCGTGCAGGCGGGCGTTGGCCGCGGCGAGGCTCAGGGCATCGGCGGAGATGTCGGTCGCCAGCACGCGGGCGAGGGGCAGGTGCTTGGCCAGCGCGACGGCGATGCAGCCGCTGCCGGTGCAGACATCGGCGATGAGCAGCGGTGCGGGTGCGGTGGAGGTGACCGGGGTGTCGGCGGCGGAGGCCGGGGCCGATGTTAAAGAGGTCGCCGCGTGGGGGGCGGTCTGGTCGGCCGTCGCAAGGACCGCGGCCGATTCGGGACGCGTGGCCGCGGGGTCGGCGGTTGCCGCGGCGCGTCGGCGCTCGGCCTGGAGGACGTGTTCGACGATCGACTCGGTGCACGGGCGCGGGATGAGTGCTCGGCGGTCGGTCAGGATGCGCATGCCGAAGAACGACCACTCGCCGAGGAGGTACTGAAGGGGCTCGTGCTTGAGGGCGCGGGCGACGAGTTCGCGCAGTCGCGTGAGTTCATCGGCGGTGGCGGGGCGGTCGGCCTCCATGTAGAGGCGGAGGCGCTCGCAGCCGAGGACATGGGCGAGAAGTTCCTCGGCGCAGCGACGCGGGCTGTCGATGTGCTGACGCGAGAAAGCGTCGGCGATCCACGCGAGGAGACGACGGGAAGTCCAGGGTTCGGAGGTCACGGTGGAAGCGCGGGAGGAGTGTGGCCGGGAGATCGTGTGGCCGAAGTTTCAACCGGTGATGGACTTACGCGGGTGTTGAGGCGGGTGTCGGGCTTGAGATCGGCGAAGGCGTCGTGGCGGCGTTCAGCCCGAGCATGGAGCCGATGGCGATGGCGCTTTCGGTGCCGGCGTGGTGGTTGGCGAACTTGGCGCACACGGCGGCGAGGGCGGCGCGCTGGTCGTCGGCGAAGTTTGGCTGCCGCAGGAGGCGGTAGACGCCGACCGCCAGTTCCTGACCCGTGCCGAAGTGGGGAACGAGTTCGGGGACGATCGGTGCGCCGGCGATGAGGTTGGGCAGCGTGAAGTAGCGGGTCTTGAAGAGAAGGCGTCCCAGGAGCGAGTAGGGCAGTTTCCAGAAGCGGGAGAAGCAGTAGAAGGTGACCATCGGCTTGTTCTGTCGCGCGACCTGGAGCGTGACGGTGCCGCTGGCGACGATGGCCAGGTCGCACCAGGCGACGGCGGTGTCGGTGTCGCCGACGACGATGCTCAGGCCTTTGGGCAGGCCGGAGGTGCCGATGGTCGCGGCGGGGGAGCCGTTGGCCGCGAGCAGTTTGGGGATGCGTTCGAGCAGTTGCTCCCGGACGGCCTCGGTGGTGACGGGGAAGACGGCGCGGAGGTTCGGAAAGTCCGCGCGGAGGCGGACGAACGCGTCGATCAGCGGCGGGAGTGAGCGGCGGATCTCGACCGGTCGCGAGCCGGGCATGAGGGCGATGCGGGGCGTGCCGGGGCCGAGTTGGGTTGCGAGTTGGGCGACGCGCGGGGCGATCTCGGCGTGGTCGACGTGTTCGCTGAACAGCGGATGGCCGACGAAGCGTGCGGGCACGCCGCGGGACATGAACCACTGCTCCTCGAAGGGCAGGAGGCAGAGGACCAGGTCCGTCAGGCGGCGGAGTTTCTTGATTCGGCCCTCGCGCCAGGCCCAGAGTTGCGGGGCGACGAGATGGACCACGCGCATGCCGCGGTCCTTGGCCATGGCGCAGATGGGGAAGTTCGCATCGGGCGAATCGACGGGGATGTGCATCGCGACGCGGTGGGTCTCGAGCCAGTCCTCGATTCGGTGATTGATCCGGACGTGCTCGAGGATCTTGCCAAGGCCGGGGACGCCCATGACGGCGCTCTGGCCGGTGCGTTCGACGATGGTTGCGCCGGCGGCTTCCATCTTCCGGCCGCCCCAGGCGTAAATGGGCAGCGTGGGATAGAGGCGCTTGAGTTCGGCGATGACGATGCTGGCGTGGTCATCGCCGGACGGCTCGAAGGCCGTGAAGAGGATGCCCGAGCGCGTGGTGCCACCGGAGCCCGAAGACGTGGCCGGTGCGGGGGCGCGAGGCGCGGCCTCGGCGGAGTTTGCGTGATCCTGCGTCACGAGCGGAGCATAGCCGGATTGACGGCGGGCTCAGACCGAGGCGGCGGCGTCGACGGTCGGGAACATCGGGAAGGCGTTGGTCAGTTTGCTGGCTGCAAAGACGCCGGTGACGTAGGGGGTTGCGCCCGCGACGCGGACCGCGCCGCCGGCGGCCTTGACGGACTTCTGGAGTCGGAGGAAGCCGCCGATGCCCAGGGAGTTGATGAAGGTGAGTTTGGCGAGGTCCAGCACGACGACCTTCGGGTGCAGGGCGATGACCTTGTCGATTTCCTTCTGGAGCAGGTCGTTGGATCCGAGATCGGCCGAGCCGGAGACGGAGGCGACGACGGCTTGACCCTTCTGCTCGACAAACACGCTGAGGCTGGACATGTGGGACTCCCGGTTGAGGTTGGGCGATGGTACCCGGTCGATTGGGGGTCGTGAACAAGCCGGGGGAGGGCGATGAAGGTTGGGGGGGACGGGGCAAAGGCGGGGGGTGGCCGTGGGAGCGACGGTCCGCGGAGAGCGGGGGGCTGGCCGCGGACCGCGGCGGCATCCGGTTGGTCCCGCGACACTCGCGCGGATGTTCGTTGACCGATCCGGCGTGATCGCGGTAGGCTGCGGAACGAAGTCTGGAGCCACAATGACCGGTCAATCCATCTCGTCGTCGCTGGTTGAACGTCGGACGTTTCCTGCCCCGTCGGCCGCGAAGCTCGGCGTGGGGCGGTTTCATGTCGAGTCCTTGGCGGACTATCACCGGCTGCACGCGCGGTCGATCGCGGATCCGGCGGGTTTCTGGGGGGAGGAGGCCGCGAAACTCTCGTGGTTCAAGCGGTGGGACCGGGTGCTGGACTGGCAGGCGCCCGATGCGCGGTGGTTTGTCGGGGGGACGCTCAATGCGTGTTACAACTGCGTGGATCGGCATGTGCAGGATGGGCACGGTGAGCAGGTGGCGATCGTGTGGGAGGGCGAGCCGCTCTCGCCGCGGACGCACCACCCCGCGCCGGACAGCAGGTACGCGCACGAGCCGGAACTGCGGACGCTGACGTATCGCGATCTTCAGCAGCAGACCAGCAGGGCGGCGAACGCGCTGCGGGCGATGGGCGTGAAGAAGGGCGATGTGGTGACGATCTACATGCCGATGGTGCCGGAACTGGCGGTGGCGATCCTGGCGTGCGTGCGGATCGGCGCGGCGCACAGCGTGATCTTCGGCGGCTTTGCTCCGCACGCGATCAGCGAGCGCGTGATGGATGCGCACTCGCGCGTGATCATCACGGCCGATGGCGGGTACCGACGCGGGGACATTGTGCCGCTGCTCAAGAACGTGCAGGAGGCGCTGGAGCAGACGGCCAATCACGGGCACATCGTCAACCACGTGCTGTGCCTCAAGCGGACGGCGCACCAGGCGCCGAGCCAGCGGTTCAGCACCGGTGACCACCTCGGCGCGACGGTGATGCACTGGTGGCACGATGTGGTGGATTCGGCCAGCGATGCGTGTCCGTGCGTGGAGATGGACAGCGAGGACATGCTGTTCCTGCTGTACACCTCCGGCAGCACGGGCAAGCCCAAGGGCATTCTGCACACGACGGGCGGGTACCTGACGTACGTGAACATGACCGCGCGGCTGACGTTCAACCTCATGCCCGATAGCGGGCAGTTGTTCTGGTGCAGCGCCGACATCGGCTGGGTGACGGGGCACAGTTATGTGCTGTACGGCCCGCTGATGAACCGCGTGCCGACGCTGATGTACGAGGGTGCGCCGAACTTCCCGACGATGGAGAACGGGCGGGGCGACCGCTTCTGGAGCATCATCGCAAGGCACCGGGTCACGCACTTCTACACCGCGCCGACGGCGATCAGGACGTTCATGAAGTGGGGCGACGACCTGCCCGCGCGGCACGACATGAGCAGCCTGCGGATTCTCGGGTCGGTCGGCGAGCCGATCAACCCCGAGGCGTGGATGTGGTTCCATGAGCACATCGGCCGGGCCAAGTGCCCGATCGTGGACACGTACTGGCAGACCGAAACGGGCGGGCACGTGTGCACGCCGCTGCCGGGGGCGATTGCCACCAAGCCGGGCTCGTGCACGGTGCCGATGCTGGGGATCGACGCGGCGATTGTCAACGAGCAGGGGCAGGAACTCGGGCCGAATCAGGGCGGGCTCTTCTGCATCCGCAAGCCGTGGCCGGGGATGCTGCGCGGGGTGTACGGCAATCGCGAGCGGTTCATCAGCAACTACTGGGGCAGGCTGAAGGATCCGCACACCGCCGAGCCGTGGTACTTCTCCGCCGATGGAGCGCGGCGAGATGAGGACGGGTACTTCTGGATCCAGGGGCGGATCGACGATGTCATCAAGGTCAGCGGCCACCTGCTGGGCACGATGGAGGTCGAGAGCGCGCTGGTGAGCCACCCGGCGGTGGCTGAGGCGGCGGTGGTGGGCGTGCCGCACGAGATCAAGGGCAGCGCGATCTGCGCGTTCGTGACGCTCAAGCCCGCGTGGCTCAGCCGCAACGGGCGCGCCCCGGATGATGCGCTGAGGAAGGAACTCGGCGAACACGTGGTGCGCGAGGTGGGGGCTCTGGCGCGGCCGGAGCAGGTGCGATTTGCCGAGGGTCTGCCCAAGACGCGCTCGGGCAAGATCATGCGGCGGCTGCTGCGCGATGTCGCGGCGGGCGTGGAGAAAATCACGCAGGACACAACGACTCTGGAAGACTTCAGCGTGGTGGCGAAGCTGCGGACGGATGATGAGTGAGATCGGCGGGGGCGACGTGATGATGGATCGGACCGATCAGAACGCGGAGGAACGATGAGCAGGAACGGACCGAAGAAGCGGGGCGGGCGCGATGGAGTATCGGCGCGGAAGCGGGCGGCGTTTTCGGGGCTGGTGCTCGCCGCGGCGTGCGGGCTGTGCGGCTGCGCGGCTGGCGATGGGCGGAAGGAACTGCCGCCCGATGGCGCGACGGGCTGGACCGATGCCGACTTCGTCCGCGGCACGCTGACGGGCACGCTGGATCTTTCGGTGTCGAAGGCCTTTGAGGCGACGCGAGCGGCGATGGAGGCGATGGGCCTGCTGGACATCGAAGGCGGCAACGACGCGGCCCGCGGCAGGCTCTCGGCCCGCACGGCCGACGGCGAGCGCGTGCGAGTGGACCTGATCGGCGATGAGCGCGGCGCGGCGACGAGCCTGTCGATCCGAGTGGGCACGATCGGCGATGAGGCCCGCAGCCGCGAGTTGCTGGCCAAGGCCCGGGAGCGGTCGGGCGGCTGAGTTGGAGATCGGGGAGCCGGGCGGCGGCATTCAGCCGGCGGATAAAGAAACGCGGGGCCGCGCTTTCGCACGGCCCCGCGGGTTGTCTTGTGAGGCTCTGCTGGGGGGACGTTGGCGGCGGGAAACGGGCACCGTTTGTGTGTGCCAGCGTGCCGCCGAATGCTCACTCGCCCTTGGGCTTGCCCGCCTGGCCTTCGTACTTCTTCAGCGTCGCCTCGAGATCCTCCTTCATCTCCTCCGGTGACTTGGCGATCGCCTTCTTCTGCCACTCGATCGCCTTGGCGATATCGCCCTTCTCGTAGTGCGCACGCGCGAGCGTGTCGAGAATGTCCGCACGCTCGCCCTTGCTCACCTCCACCGCTCGGACCGCCATGCGCATCGCCAGATCGATGTTGCGCTCGGCGATCTCCTCGTCGTCGAGGATGGTCCACGAGATCTGGTTCAACGCCTCGGCGTCGTCCTTCATCGGACCGGCCATGTCCTTCTCGACTTCGGCGTACGCGGCCTTCATGTCGTTCTTGGCCTTGGCCAGAATCATGAACTTTGTCGCGGCCATTTGCGAGGCGCTGTCCGGCTCGAGCTTGGCCATCTCATCGAGCAGCGGCAGGACTTTGTCGAAGTCCTGTGCACCCATCGCGCGGCGCAGGTCCGTCTGAACCTTCTTGAGCTTCTCCGCGTTCTCGGCCAAAGCCTTGGCGTCGAACGTGCCCGCGACGACCTGATCGACAACCTTCTCGAGCCCCGACAGCGGGTTGCCGATCCACACGATCGTGCCCTCACGGTCGATCACGAACGCGGACGGGATGCCGTCCTGTCCCGCGGCCTTGAGCCAGTTCAGCGCCATCGCGCCCGAGTTGCCGTCCTTGTCCTTGGGCACAAGGTCCAGCGCGATGTGATAGTCCATCACGTCGCCCTTCTTCTCGACGTACGGCTTGACGTCGGCCTGATCCTCTTCCCAAACGCTCACACCGATGACCGAGACCTTGTCCTTGTGCTTCTTCTGAAGCGCCGTGAGTTTCGGAATGCTCCGCTCGCACGGCGGGCACCACGTCGCCCAGAACTCCACGACGTAGATCCGGCCCTTCTCGAATCCCGTCACCGGCTCGCCCTTGATCCACTCCTTGACCTCCAGCGCCGGCGGCTTGTCGCCGACCTTGAGCGACTTGGCGGCCCGCGCCGGAGCCTTGGCCGGGGTGTCTTCCGCGGCGGTCGGGGCGGTCTGGGCCAGAACAGACGTGGAGGCCAGGCTCAGGGTGATCAGGGCCATGGCCGACGAAACGATCAGCGTGCGCATCTTCATTCTCCGAAGGGTGGATCGCCAAGCCGCTCACGAACGGCCTGAGGCGGGTCGGGACAACCGTTATGTTGTACCGATTCGGCGCGCGATGATCACCTCTCCGCAGCGGACTTGCGGCCCGCGTCGCAGATTGCCCGAATCAGGGCCCTTCGGAGTGGGGTTCGGCTGTTCTGTTTTGAGGGGGGAAACCCTCGCCGCGACCAGCCCTCTGACGTCAGCTTGCGCGTCGTCGGCGGCGAGCCAGCGGCAGGAGGCCGAGCAGCGCGGCCGATGCGCCGGGCGTGGGCAGGGTGATGATGCGGATGTTGTCGGTGCTCGATGAGGTCGAGAAGCGATACTCCAGCCTCAGTCGATCGGCGGAAATGGTGAAGCGATCCGAACCTTCAGCCCCGCGTCCACCGCTAGCGTTCTCGTACGTGATGCCCGGCAGGCCCAGGAGCGAGTCGGTCGCGTTGAGCCGCGCGGTGGTGACGATGAGCCCGAGGATCGGTCGGTCGAACGTCAGCGTGCCCTCGAAGATCCGCGGCGTGGAGTCCACGGGATCGGCGTGGAGAAAGTGGCTGTGGATCGTTGTTCCTGCGGGAACGAGTCCGGGCGAAGGGGATGTTGCCGCGGATGTGCCCGACGCGGTGATGTTCAACTCCAGGCCCGCGGGGAGCACGAGCGACTGCCGCTCATCGAACGCCCGCGAGACGAGGTTGTTCTCGCTCGCGCCCAGTTGCACGGAGCCGCCCGCGGGCGCACCGAGAATGACAGGGCCCGACGCGGCCACGATCCCGGCGTTCGCGACGCCTGTGGGGATCAGCAGCGGAGCGAACGCGAGGGCGCAGAGGCCCGGAACGTACATCGGCGACACTGAGCGACGGGTGTGCATCTCTCTCTCCTCAAGTTGAGCCGACAGGCCCGGGCGGAACGGCCGGGATATCGACAGAGGAGCGAACGACGCGTTCGTCGCGATATTGCCGCCAAAGCGCCGTGAATTTCGCGACCGAGCCACGCGGCCAGCGCGGGCACCGCGCCTTGCGCCGTCTGGGCGCTCGGCCAGGGACCGTGGCCCTGCGAAACCGGGGTTACACCAGCAGCGTCGCGGGCTTCTCGAGCATCGCCTTGACCGTCTGGAGGTACTGCGCGGCCATCGCTCCGTCGATGATGCGGTGGTCGCTGGACATGGTCATGGACATCGTCGTGCCGATAACCAGTTTCTTGGCACCGGTGGCGTCGGTCTCGACAACGGGGCCTTCGATCGCGGCACCGACGGCGAGGATCGCGGCGTTGGGCGGGTTGACGATGGCGGTGAAGTGATCGACGCCGAACATGCCGAGGTTGGAGATCGTGAACGTCGAGTCGGACATCTCGTCGATGCTCAGGCCCTTGCCGCGGGCCTTGTCGGCGAGCGACTTGGTCGTGCTGCTGATCGCTCGCAGGCCCATGGCGTCGGCGTTGCGGAGCGTGGCGACGACCAGTCCGCCGCCGGTGCCGTCGGCGGCGACGGGCAGGGCGATCGCCACGCCGATGTTCACCGAGGGCAGGTACTCGATCGCTTCAGCGCCCTTTGTGCCGACCCAGCGGGCGTTGACGTACGGGTGCTGGTGCATGGCCAGGGCGCACGCGCGGACGAGGAAGTCGTTGACGCTGAGCTTGACGCCCTGTGCCGCGAGCTGTTCGTTGAGCTGCGAGCGGAGGGCGCTGAGGGCGTCCATGCGGACGCTGACGGTGACCTGGTAGTGGGGGATGGTCGTCTTGCTCTCGACCAGGCGGGCGGCGATGGTGCGGCGCATGTTCGAGAGCGGGACCAGCCGCCGCGCGAGACCGGCGGGCGGGACGATGCTCGGTGCGGGCACGCCGCGGGCCGGCGCAGCGGCGCGGCTCGGCGCGGCGGGAGCAGGCGGGGGAGTTGCATCGTCGCCCTTGCGGACCGGCGCCGATGAGCCGAGGGCGGCCTCAACATCCTTGCGGATGATGCGGCCAGAGGGGCCGGAGCCCTGAATGCCCGAAAGGTCCACGCCCGAATCCGCGGCGATCTTTCGCGCCAGCGGCGAGGCGAACACGCGCGAGTGCCCGGCCGAGCCGTTGGCGTGCCCGGCGTGCGCCGGCTCGGCCACGGCGGTCGATGCGGTGCTGGAAGCGGAGGCCGTCGAGCTGCCCGCGGCGGCCGCGGACGCCGCGGCGGGAGCCCCGCCCTTGACCTCTGCTCCGCCAGTGCCGCCCTCCCAGGAGAGAATCAGCGTGCCGACGGGGACCTGCTGGCCTTCCTTGACGTTCAGCGTGGTGACCACGCCGTCCTCGAAGGTCTGCAGCTCCATCGTGGCCTTGTCGGTCTCGATGTCGGCGATGACGTCGCCGCTCTTGACCTTCTGGCCGGGCTTGACGTGCCACTTGACGATGGTGCCTTGCTCCATGGTGTCGGAGAGGCGGGGCATGGTGAGGTTCTTTGGCATGGCACTGATCCTCAAAATAGCAAAGCAGCAAAGGGCAAAACAACAAAAACACTAGGTGCCAGAACGGGTTCGAGCGAGCATGGAGCCGATGACGCGACGAAGCTCTTCCGCCTCCGAGAGGACGCCTTGCAGCCGCGCGGGCTTGAGAAGATCGCGGCGGGCGATCAAGCGAAGCCAGTACCTTGTCTCGTTCAACTCCTTGAGGGCTATTCCAAGGCACTTGCAGAAGTCCGCTCTGCTCAATGCCTCGTCAGATTCCCAAACGTTCGCTCCAACGGCGGTTCCGGCGCCCGCGAGTTGATCGATCACCCTGCGGGTTGCGGCCGATTCCGGTAAAGCAAAGGCTACGTCCAGCACGCGGTCCGCAAAGCCCTCGACTCTCGGCAGCAAGTCCCCCTTGATTCGCCCCATTGCTCATCCTCATTGCCGGTTTGCTGCTTTGCTGCTTTGCCCTTTGCTGCTTTAGCGTCCTGCCAGCACGCTCCGGACGGCGCGGACGATCTTGCCCTTGTGCGGCAGGTACTCTGCCTCGAGTGTCTTGGCGTACGGCGTCGGGACGTCGTCGGTGTTCACGCGGACAGGCTGGTGGTCCAGGTAGTCGAACGCGCGCTCGCAGACCTGCGTGATCACCTCGCTGGCGACGCTGGCGAACGGCCAGCACTGATCGACGACCACGATGCGGTTGGTCCGCTTGAGGCTCTCGATGATGCTGTCGATGTCCAGCGGGCGGACCGTCCGCATGTCCAGCACGTCGCACGCAACGCCGTCCTTGGCCAGTTCGTCTGCCGCTTCGAGGCAGAAGTTCACCGGGCGGCCGAAGGACACGAGCGTCACATCGCTATCGCGTTCGCCGCTCCAGGTGCCGCGGCGGAGTGCGGCCTTGCCGAAGGGGATGTAGTACGGCTCGGCGGGCACGTGGGCCTTGTCGCCCAGCATGCGCTCGCTCTCGAGGAAGAAGACCGGGTCGTCATCGACGATCGCGGTCTTGAGCAGGCCCTTGGCATCGAACGGGCACGAAGGGATGGCGATCTTCAGGCCGGGCACGTTGGCGTACATCGCCTCGACGGTCCACGAGTGCGTGGAGCCGAGCTGGCCGCCCGCACCGTTGTTGCCGCGGAAGACGACGGGGCAGCCCCACTGGCCGCCGGACATGTACAGCATCTTGGGCACGTTGTTGAGCAACTGGTCCGCGGCGACGAGGGAGAAGGACCACGACATGAACTCGATGATCGGACGCAGGCCGTACATCGCGGCGCCGACGGCCAGACCGGCGAAACCGTTCTCGCTGATCGGCGAGTCGATGATCCGCTGCGGCCCGAACTCCTCGAGCATTCCCTGGCTGACCTTGTACGCGCCGTTGTAGTACGCGACCTCCTCGCCCATGAGGAACACGCGGTCGTCCTTGCGCATCTCTTCGCTCATCGCCTCGCGGAGCGCCTCGCGGAACTGAATGACGCGATCACCCTCGAACGCGGGCAGCGGCTTGGTAAAGTCGATCGAACTGAGTGCCATGGGTGGCCCTTACAAAAAACGTACCAGCGGTGGGAAAAACAGAGGGGAGAGTATAGGAGCCGTGATGCTCGAACGCCGCCGTCGGAACGGCCGGGCGTTGCTCGATCTCCGCGGCCCGATGGGGTCCAACTGGATCCGATCCGGCCCGATTAACGCGGATCAGACGTTGAAGTACTTCGCCTCGGGGTGGTGGACGACGATCGCGCTGGTGCTCTGCTCCGGGTCGATCTGCCAGTTGTCGGTAAGTTCGCAGCCGATCCGGCTTGGGTCGAGCAGGCGGAAGAGCTTTTCCTGATCGGACATGTCCGGGCAGGCGGGGTAGCCGAAGGAGTAGCGCGAGCCGCGGTACTTCTGGGTGAAGAGATCCTTGACCCTGGGCGAGTCGTCGTTGGCGATCGAGAGTTCCTGGCGGATGCGTTTGTGCCAGAACTCGGCGAGGGCCTCGGCGGTTTCCACACCCATGCCGTGCAGATACAGGTACTCGCTGTACTGGTTGGCCTTGTAGAGCTCCTGTGCCGCCTCGGTCGCCTGCTTGCCGACGGTGACGCAGTGCATCGCCAGCACATCGCGCTGGCCGGAGGACACATCGCGGAAGTAGTCGGAGATGCAGAGGCGCTTGCGTCCGCTCTGCCGCGGGAAGGTGAAGCGCTCGATCTCGCGGTTGTGGTCGATAGGGTCGTAGACGATCAGGTCGTTGCCGTCGCTGTTGCAGGGGAAGTAGCCGTAGACAACGCTGGGCCGCAGGATTCGTTCACGCTTGCAGCGGTCCTTGAGGCGGTCGAAGATCGGGCCGACGGTGTCCTGGATCTGGGCCTCGAACTGGTCGTCGTCCATTGCGCCCTGCTTGAACTGCCACTGACCCCGGTACAGCGCGACCTTGTTGATGAAGGGGAAGATCTGGTCCAGGTCGATGTCGGTGACCACGCGCGAGCCCCAGAACGGCGCACGCGGAATCGGGATGTCTGTGCGGACCTCGGAGCGCTCGATCACCGCGACCGAGCCGTCGGCCTTGCCCTGCTCGAAGGCCTCCATGCGCTTGGCGCTCTCGGCGCGCGAGCGGGCGATGGTCTCTTCCGCGGCGGTGCGTTTGCCGAGCCGCTCGTCGATCTCGATGTTGAGCGTTTCCTGCCGATCGCTGACGATGTGGTCCATCGTCCGCAGGCCGTCGAAGGCGTCTTTGCCGTAGTAGACGCGACCCTTGTAGATCGTGCGGAGGTGACCCTCGCAGTAGTGACGCGTCAGCGCGGCGCCGCCGAGGAGGACGGGGACGCTGATGCCCTGCGCGTTGAGCTCGTGGAGGTTCTCCTCCATCACGGTGACGCTCTTGACCAGCAGGCCCGAGAGCCCGATGGCGTGCGCGCCGGTGTCCTTCCACGCCTTGATGATGTCGGCGATGGGCTGCTTGATGCCGATGTTGTGGACCGTGTATCCGTTGTTGGACAGGATGATGTCGACCAGGTTCTTGCCGATGTCGTGAACATCGCCCTTGACCGTCGCCAGAACGATCGAGCCCTTGGTCGACCCCTCGGCCTTTTCCATGAACGGCTGGAGGTGGGCGACGGCCATCTTCATGACTTCAGCCGATTGGAGCACGAATGGCAGCTGCATCTGCCCGGAGCCAAAGAGGTCGCCGACGACCTTCATGCCCGCGAGCAGGTGGTCGTTGATGATGTCCAGAGGCTTGTACTTTGCCATCGCCTCGGTCAGCGTGACGGCGAGGCCTTCCTTCTCGCCGTCGATGATGTGGGCCTGCAGACGCTCCTCGAGCGTGAGGTTCTTTGTCACGCGGGCGGTGCCGGCGGTGCTGTCGGCGTCCTTGAAGAGCTCGACGAAGCGTGAGAGCGGATCGAACTTGGGATCCGTGACGCCCGCGGGAAGGCCGGTGCCGCCGATGCTGGTGTCGCGGCGGTCGTAGATCAGGTCCAGTGCCGCGGCCCACTGCTCATCGGCGATCTTGTTCCTGGGCAGGATCTTGCTGAAGTGCAGGATGGCACTGGTCAGGCCGGCCTCGCGGAGCTCATGGAGGAAGACGCTGTTGAGGACGATGCGGGCCATCGGGCGCAGGCCGAAGGACACGTTGGAGAGGCCGACGGTCGTCTGGCACTCGGGCATGGCGCGCATGATCCGCCGCACACCCTCGACGGTCTCGAGCCCTGAGCGCCGATCGCTGGCCATGCCGGTGCTGATGGGCAGCACCAGCGGATCGAACATCAAGTCCTCGGGGGCGATGCCGTGCACGCGTGTCGCGCGCTCATACGCCCGCTGGGCGATCGCGAGTTTGCGCTCGGCGGTGCGGGCCATGCTCGCTTCTTTGTCCTCGTCGATCGAGCCGATGACAAGGCCCGCGCCGTACGTGGTCGCCAGCCGGCAGACCTCGTCGAACTTGTGCTCGCCGTCCTCGAAGTTCGCGCTGTTGATGATGCACTTGCCCGGCGCGTGCTTCAGGCCGGCTTCGAGCGTTTTGATCTGCGTGCTGTCGAGCATCAGCGGCACATCCACCTGACGCACCACGCGCTTGACGATTTCGCTCATGTCCCGCGCGTTGTCGCGCCCGGCGTAGTCGACGTTCAGGTCCAGGACGTGCGCCGAATCGTGGCGGACCTGCTCGCGGGCCAGCGAGACGATGCCGTCGAAGTCCTCGGCCTCGAGCAGTTGCTTGAACTTTTTGCTGCCCGAGGCGTTCATGCGCTCGCCGACGATGAGCAGCGAGTTGTCCTGTCGGTAGTCCTGCGACTGGTACAGGCTCGTCACGCCCGGTGCGGGCGCGACCACATGGGTCGAACGGTCGGTGGGCGAGAGCAGGCGATGATCGCGGATCGTGTCGTGGAGCAGGCGGATGTGGGCCGGCGTTGTGCCGCAGCACCCGCCGACGATGCTCACGCCGTGCTGCTGCACGAACCTGAGCATCGCCTCGACGAACGGCTCGGGCTGCAGCGGATACTCCGTGCGGCCCTCGACGAGCACGGGCAGGCCGGCGTTGGGCAGGCAAGACACCATGCGACCCGCGGTGCGGCCGACGCCCCAGTGCCGGCCAAGGTACGCGATGTGGTCGGCCATCTCCGCCGGGCCCGTGGCGCAGTTGAGGCCCAGGGACATGATCGGGTACTGCGACAGGGCCGTGACCGCGGCTTCGATCGCCGATCCGACGAGCATCGTGCCCGTGGTCTCCATGGTCACGCTGACCATGATCGGGATGTCGTCGACGGTCTTGTTGCGCTCGCTCAGAGCCGCGAGGATCGCGTTGATGCCGCACTTGATCTGCAGGATGTCCTGGCATGTCTCCAGCAGCAGAACATCGGCACCGCCATCGATCAGACCTCGTGCCTGCTCGCGGTAGGAGTCGAGCATCTCGTCCCACGTGGTGTTGCCCAGCGTGATGAGTTTCGTGCCCGGTCCCATCGACCCGATGACGAATCGCGGCTTGTCCTCGGTCGCGTGCTTGTCGCACGCGGCACGCGCAACCTCCGCGGCCATCTTGTTGAGCGAGTAGGTCTCGGGCGTCAGGTCGAACTCCGACAGCACCAGTTTGTTCGCGCCGAACGAATCGGTCTCGACGGCGTCCGCGCCCGCGGCGAGGTACGCCTCGTGGATCTCCTGAATCACGTCCGGACGCGTGCGCACGAGAATGTCCGTGCAGTTCTCGCAGCCGCAGTAGTCGTGCTCGACCGAAAGGTTGCGCGAGAAGATCTGCGTGCCCATCCCGCCGTCGAGGATGAGGGTGCGTCGGCGGGCATGGTCGGCGAAAGTGCTGGGCATAGGTGGGGGCTCACTCTTCATCCATATTTGCGGATGAACGGATGAAGGATACCCGATCGTGGGGGCCGGGTCGAGGAGGCCCGCAGAAACCCGCTGCCCGAGGAAATTGCAGCAAGACTCGCGCTCGCGCGGGCGCCCAATCAGGGGATTCCCGCGGCCATCGCGGCGTCGTGCAGGACCTCGGCCAAGACGGCTTGTCCGTCGGCACTCGGGTGGACGTCATCGCGGTAGAGCGCTCGACCGCTGTTCAGACCAACGCGGATTCGCTCGGCGTTGTTGACGGTCGGGACGTTCAGGCGGGCGAGCACGTTGCCCAGGACGTGGAAGCCGTTCATGGGTGAGCCGAGCACTTCGGACTGCCGCAGATGCTGGACCGCCGCGACGCGGACGTTCGCCGCGCGAAGGAGTTCGATGGTGCGTTCGAGCGATGCGGTCGAGCGGGCGGCGACTTCAGGCGGCGGATTGTTCAGGTCCCACTTGTCGGGCGGAATGGCGATGATGCCCAGGCGTCGGAGCATCCGCGGCGTGTAGTTTGTCAACGCCTCCTGAAGCGCCAGCAGTGGTCGACTGGTCGGTTGATCGGGCGGCAGGGGGCCGGAGTTGAGGATCTCGGCGTAGTCGAGGGAGTTGATGACGATGATCGCCATGTCGGCGTCGAAGGTGCCGAAGTGCTCGAGGTACGCGGCGAAGTTGTCCGGGCACCAGGAGCCGGCGGAGATGTTGAGCACGCGGACGGGGCGGTTGGTCTCGATGGCGAGGCGGGATTGCAGGATCGTGGTGGCGAGTTCTTCATCGCTGGTGAGCACGCCGCCGTTGGGAACCGAGTCGCCGATGACCAGAATGCGGAGTTCGCGCGGGTCGGTCTTGCGGGGCTCGACTTCCTCGCCGCGCATCGAGAAGCGGTTGAAGCGGATGGTCCGGCCGAAACGGTGGTACTCGCCGGGCTCCATGATGTAGCCGAGGACGGGGTCGGTGCGGAAGATGGGCGGATCGCCGAGGCCAAGGACCGCGCGGCAGAAGACCTCGAGCGCGATGAGAAGCACGACGAACACGGCCGCGAAGCGCGCGAGCCATATGCGGAGTCCTCGACGTTTTCGAGGAGTGGCCACGGCGGTCGGCGAGCCGGAATCGCTCACGCGGGAGCCTCGATCAAATGGAGGTCAAGGAACTCGGACTGACGCCGGAAGCGGCGAGGATCGGCGGACGATCAGTCGTCGTTGCGCGGCAGAACCTTCTTGGGCTCGGACTTCTTGTTGAAGTAGTCGCCCTTGAACTTCTGCTGGAACTTCTCGATGCGGCCGGCCGAGTCGATCAGGACCTTCTGACCCGTGAAGAACGGGTGAGAGCCGGACCACACTTCGACGTGCATCTCGGGGATGGTGGCGCCGACGGTCATGACCTGCACGCCGTTGTGGAACACCTTGCAGTCGAAGTACTTGGGATGGATCTTGCTCTTCATGGTCGGTCCTTCGGGCCGGGGGCCGGTTGAAACAGGGTCGGGATGGTAGACGCCTCGGGTGAGCCGGGCAACGCCGAGGGGGTGCCGCGGCGATGCGATGACGGAGGTTTGGGCGGGTGATGGCCAGGGGCAATGAATGGTGTTTGGTATTTGGATGGATTGTCAGCGCTAGTAGGTCATCCGCTTCCGGAGCATCGCGGGATTGATCGGGTCTCGCGCTGAGCGGGGCATGATCGGTGTCTCGGCCAGGATCCGCGCGATCGCGATGCCCGCGGCGCCGGTGCCGAAGGCCGTGGTGGGGGCGAGTCGTTTGGGCGGCAGAGCCGCGGCCGACCGGAGGGCTTTGGCGATCGCCTCGGTCTCTGCGTCGGGCACATCGATGACATTCGGCGTGCGCTCGCGCCCGGCCTGTCGCGGTCCGATGTTCACGACTGGCACGCCGAGCGCACCGGCCTCGATGAGCCCGGCGGAGGAGTTGCCGATGAGCACGCCGCGGCGCGGGTCGGTGGGGCTCGCGGGCAGAGCCAGTCGCTTGAGGATGCCGACGAAGTCGGCGCGGGGGAGGTGGGAGCGGTAGAACCAGCGGGTTGAATCGCGTGTGTTTGAGCCGCAGCGTTGGCGGATGAGCGCGTCGATGGCCTCGCGACCCGGATCGAGGTTCGGCGCCAGCGCGAGCGTCGGGCCGAGGTTCGCCTGATCGATGGCGCGGATCATCGCTCGGGCGGTTTCCGTCTCCTCACGGGGAGTCAGGCCCGCGGGGTGGAGCAGCGACACGACCCGCGGCGGGCCCATCGGGCCAGCTTGCGCATCGGGCATGATGGGGAACGAAGCGAGGTGATCGATGCCGGGCGAGCCGACAAGGTGGACGCTCGAGGCTGGCTCGCCGGAGCGGATGATCCGATCGGCGCTTTGCGAGGACGCGGGGAAGTGAACGTGCGCCAGGCGTGTGATGGCGTGGCGGAGCGATTCGTCGGCGATGCCCTCGGCCCGGTCTCCGCCGTGAATGTGGGCCAGCGGCACACCGATGATCGCGGCAGCGCTGGCCGCGGCGAAGGCCTCGATGCGGTCGCCGAGCACGAGCACGCAGTGGGGGCTGAGAAGTTGGATGGTGCGGGCGAAGCCCTCAACGCCGCGGGCCACGGCGCGGGCGTCATCGAGTCGAGATCGCTCGGCCGCGGTGCGCCCGGGGCGCTGCATGGCGACACGGGCGTGAATCGCAAAGCCCGCCGCGGCGACGTCACGCCACGTAGGCGTGGCACCCGGCGACGCGGGCACGAGGTGCGAGCCCGCGACGGCGACGAGCAGCTCGAGCGTGCGGTGATCCGCGATCGCCGACATGACCGGATGGAGCAGCCCGAACTCGGCGCGGGAGCCGGTGACCACGAGGATCCGGCGACGGAAGCGTGTGGCGTGCGCGGCGGCATCCGGGGCCGCGGGCGTGGTTCGGGAGCTTGGTCTCGAGCGTGCGCGGGGCATGATGGTGGAGCGACCTGGAACGAGTGCAGGTGAGCGGTCGGGCGACGGCGGTGCCGCTAGACTAACGCCCCTTCATCGGAGTTGCCAGCATGTTCAAAGGTGTCACGCTCTCGTCGTCTCCCGTGTCTTCGCCGGCGGTGGTTGTCTTTGGTGTGCTTCAGGGTCAGGACATCGCGGAAGTCCTGCCGCGGAAGTTGGCGTACGCGGCCGATGTGATCGCGGCGAGCAAGCGGTCCGAGTTTGCCGCGGGGGAGAGCGGGAAGATCGCCGAGGCGTTTCCGACGGCGGAGGGCTCGCCGGAGCGCGTGATCGTGCTGGGGCTGGGCAAGAAGGAGAAGGTCAACGGCGAGAGCCTGCGTTCGGCGTTCGCGGCGCTGGCGCGGCGGTTGGCGGCGATCAAGGCGTCGTCGGCGGCGCTGCATGTGTCGGCGGCGCTGGATGCCGCGGGGATCAAGGGCGATGCCGGTGGGCGAGCGGCGGGCGAGGCGTTCGGCCTGCTGTCGTGGAACAACCTGACGTTCAAGGGCAAGGGGACGGACGAGGCACGCAAGGAGCGTCCGAGCATCGTGCTGGACGCGGACAAGAAGGCGCTGGGCAAGGGGATCGAGTTCGGGCTGCGACTGGCCGAGAGCACGAACATGTGCCGCAGCCTGAGCGAGACGCCGCCGAACATCGCGACGCCGAAGTACATCGCGGACCTGGCCAGGAAGTTGGCCAAGGACCACGGGCTGGACTTCATGGTCTTTGAGGGCAAGGACCTTGAGAAGGAGAAGTTGACGGGTCACCTGAACGTCGGCAAGGCCAGCGAGAACAAGCCGTGCATGATCCGGCTTGTGTACAACCCCGAGAAGGTGTCGAAGAAGAAGAGCAAGCCCGCGGTGCTCGTCGGCAAGACGATGACGTACGACACGGGCGGCCTGAGCCTGAAGGTGAACAATGGGATGGTGGGGATGAAGCGCGACAAGGACGGCGGCTGTGCCGTGCTCGGCGCGATGCACGCGATCGCGACGATCATCAAGCCGGATCGGCAGGTCATCGCGTATCTCTGCGCTGCGGAGAACAGTCTCAGCGATGAGGCGTATCGCCCGGATGACGTGATCACGTATCGGAACGGCGTGACGGTCGAGGTGACCAATACCGATGCCGAGGGGCGGCTGGTTCTGGCCGATGCGCTCGCGTACACCTGTGAGAAGGACGACCCGGCGTACATCGTGGATCTTGCGACGCTGACGGGCGGCGTGATCGTGGCGCTGGGGAGCACGTTCGCGGGTCTGTTCTGCGAGGACGACGCGCTGCGGGCCCGGGTCGAGGCCGCGGCGAGCACGAGCGGCGAGCGTGTCTGGCGGTTGCCGATGCACCGCGAGTACACGGAGATGATGAAGTCGCCGATCGCGGACATTCTCAACAGCAATCCGAACCGCAAGGCGCACGCCGGGCAGGGCGCGGCGTTCCTGGCATCATTTGTCAAGGAAGGCACGCCGTGGTGCCACCTGGACATCGCGGGCGTTCATGTCAGCGAGAGCGACGGCGGCATGTACGCCAAGGGCAGCACGGGCTGGGGCGTTCGGCTGCTGGCGGACCTGTTGGCCGACGCGTGATGCGTGAAGTTCGCTGAACTTCGGTCGCACAATCGGGTGGAGCACCGCCGGATGGCGCTACACTGCGCGCATGCCGACCGATGCCCGCGGACCTGGTCAAGATCGACATACGGATACAGGCTCCGATGCCGGCAAGTCGGCCCGTGCGCGAGGGGACATTCCGCTTGCTGTGCTGGCATCGTCTGCTCGCGGTTCCTCGGTCGGCGACGCGGACTGGCCGCGTGATTCGCGGGAGAAGTGCGCGGTCTTCGGCGTGTGGACCCGGACGGAGCAGGCGGGCGGGAGCAACGGGCACGCGCCGACGGCGGGGATGCTGACGTATCTGGGTCTGTATGCCCAGCAGCACCGCGGGCAGGAAGCGGCGGGAATTGCCGGGAGTGATGGCCGTGTGCTGCGCGTGCACACGGGCACGGGGCTTGTGCCCGATGTGCTCACCGAGAGCGTGGTGCGGGACTACGACAAGTTCGCGACGCACGGGGCGATCGGGCACACGCGATACTCAACCGCGGGCGGGTCGCTGGCGTGCAACGCGCAGCCGTTTCTTGAGAGTTATGTGGGGGGGCAGGTCGCGATCGCGCACAACGGCAATCTGGTCAACGCCGATGCGCTGCGCAAGGACTTTGAACGCCGCGGACACTTGTTCCATACCACCAGCGACACCGAGTGTGTGATTCATCTGCTGGCCTCTCCCGAGCAGCAGTCGAGTGTTGATCCGGTGGCGGCGACGCTTCGGCACCTTCAGGGTGCGTTCTCGCTGCTGCTGCTGTTCAAGGATCGGATCGAGGCGGCGCGCGACCCGTGGGGCTGGCGGCCGCTGGTGCTGGGCCGAATCCCCGGGGAGCACGATGCGCCGGGGGATGCGCCGGGTGGGGCGTGGGTTGTCGCGAGCGAGACCGTCGCTCTCGATGTCGTCGGTGCAACGTTCGTGCGCGAGGTCGAGCCCGGCGAGATCGTCACGCTCTCGCACACAATTCCCGGCGGTATCGCGTCACGGCGATTCGCACCCGCGGCGATGCCCGCGGCGCACTGCGTCTTTGAGCATGTCTACTTCGCGCATCCGGCGAGCAAGGTCTTCGGCCAGAATGTGCAGGTCACGCGCGAGCGGCTCGGGGAGCGGCTTGCCGCCGAGTCGCCGGTGCAGGCGGACTTTGTCGTGCCGATGCCCGACAGCGGACGCTCGGCGGCGGTGGGGTACGCGCGGGCCAGCGGCATCCAGCTGCGTGAGGCGATCGTTCCCAACCGGTACGTCGGGCGCACGTTCATACGTCCTACGCAGGCCCAGCGGCAGGCCGCGGTCCGACTGAAGCTCAACGTGGTCGGCGACATCGTGCGTGGCAAGCGGCTGATCATCGTCGATGACTCGATCGTTCGCGGCACGACCACCAAGGCCAAGATCGAGCAGATCCGGCAGGCCGGCGCAAGCGAGATTCACCTGCGGATATCGTGCCCGCCGATCCGGCATCCGTGCTTTTTCGGTGTGGACTTCGCGACGCGGGACCAGTTGATCGCCGCGGGAAAGACCGTCGAGCAGGTGCGTGCGTTCCTGGGGGTGGACTCTCTGGCGTACCTCTCGCTTGAGGGGCTGCTCTCGTGCATGGATCGAGCGCCGGGGCAGTACTGCACCGCGTGCTTCAGCGGCGACTATCGGATCGATGTTGAGCATCCGACGACTGATGAAGTGGTGACGCCGCAGCAGAGGATTTTCGAGGCTCGCTGAACGAGGAACCATGCCGACGCTCACGCTTGCGCATTCCGCCGATGCTGACGATGTGTTCATGTGGTGGCCGATCACGGGAAAGGTCAGCGCCAGCGCACCGCACGAGGTGATCGCGCCGGCCTGCATCGACACGCGCGGGTGGAGCTTTCGTGCGCTGCCGGCGGACATCCAGGACCTGAACAAGCGTGCGATCGATGTCGGCGACCTGGACATCACCGCGGTGAGTTTCTCGGCGTACCCGCACATCCGCACGCGCTATGCGCTGACGAGTTGCGGCTCGAGTTTCGGCAAGGGATACGGGCCGAAACTGGTGGCCAAGCCCTCGCGGGCGCTCGCTTCGCCGAGCGATCTCGAGGGCTTGCGCGTCGGGGTGCCGGGGCTGAATACCAGCGCGTTTCTGACGCTCAGTGCGCTGGTGGGGGCGGGGCGGTTCACGCCCGTTCCGACGCCGTTTGATCGGATCATCGAAAGGGTTGTCAGCGGCGAGGTCGACGCGGGTGTTGTGATCCACGAAGGGCAGTTGATGTTCGCTCGCGCGGGATTGAAGCTGGTCGCGGATCTGGGGGCATGGTGGACCCAGCAGCGGAGCATGCCGCTGCCCCTGGGCGCGAACGCGGTGCGGCGCGATCTGGATGCGAGGTTCGGCCCGGGAAGCATGCGGACGGTCGTTGCCCTGCTTCGAGCGAGCATCGACCATGCGCTCGCCCATCGCGATGAGGCGCTCGACTACGCGGCGACGTTCTCGCCGCTGAAGGAGCGGTCGGAGCTGGACCGGTATGTGTCGATGTATGTGAACGACTTGACCGTTGATGCGGGGGAGTCCGGGGCGTCCGCCGTGCGGGCGTTGCTGGCGGCGGGTGTGGAGAGTGGGGTTTTGCCTGACTCGGAAACGTTTGAGTTTGTCTCGCCGGATATGGGGAAATAGCCGAACGTTGTCCGAGTGATGGCCCGGAAGTTTGCGTCGCACGCCGACCGTGCCATATTGAGAAGGATCCGGGTGAGAGTCTTGCCGAAGATGACAGAGGTGTCACTGCGAGCGGACCGAGTTCTCGGACGCTGTGCGGTGAGTTGTTCGGTGGAGTTGGCAGGCCAGGAGAAGCAGGATGTCGATTCGCAAGCGTGGGCTGTGGGCGCCGGTGCTGTGGTTGGGTGGGATCGGTGTGGCGGCCGGGTCGCTCGCGTTGGCGGGGACGGGGCTGCCGCTGCCGACGCAGTTGAGCGACTTCTATCTGTACGGAACGCAGCCGCAGACCCCGAGGCCGCCGAACCTGCCGGGCGATCTGGGGTTTAACGAGATGACCTCGGTGGAGAACTGCGCCGGGTGCCACGCGACGGACATCAGCGTGACCGAGCAGCCGTTCAGTTACTCGACGCCGTACAACAGGTGGTCGTATTCGATGATGTCGCAGTCGTTCCGCGATCCGATCTTCCTCGCGGCGATGCAGGTCACGGAGAAGGTGGCGGTCGCGAGCAGCGACTCGTGCATGCGGTGTCACGCGCCGGCGGGCTGGGTTCAGGATCGCGGCGTGCAGCCGGACGGGTCGGGGCGGAACGGTGAGTTGATCGAGTCGCCGGACCGACAGGGCGTGAACTGCATCTCGTGCCACCGACAGGTGGACCCGGCGAACAACCCCGGTGCGCCGGCGGTTGACGCGGAGATTCTGGCGGCGCTCGGCGCGGATCGGCCGCCGAACTTCCCGGCGGTGGGGGAGCGGCCGGGCTCGGCGATCGCGGCCAATGGCGCGGTGTTCGACCCGGAGGATCGCCGGCGCGGCCCGGTGGATCTGGGGTTCTTCTTCTACCATCAGTGGCTGGAGTCTGACTTTCATCGTCAGTCGGCGATGTGCGCCAGTTGCCACGACGTGTCCAACGCGCTGTTCATGAAGCAGCCGGACGGCTCGTACGCGCTGACGCCGTACGGCCAGCCGCACCCGACGGGCAACAAGTACGACATGTACCCCATGGACCGGACGTACAGCGAATGGCTCAAGTCGGCCTTTGCGCAGGGTCCGGTGACGCTGACGATTCCGAACCCGAGCACGATCCCCGTGCCGAATGAGGATCCGACGCCCGGCGCGCCACCCGAGCCGTTGGCGAATCCGACGCTCATCGGTCGGTACCAGATGGACGGCGTGACCATCGACGAAACCACGGGCGAGAGACTGATCTTCCGCCAGCGCAACGAGGACGGTTTCCGGTACGTTCCCGTGGCCTACGACTCGTGCCAGTCGTGCCACCAGCCCAAGAGCATCGGCACCGGGTGCGATCCGGCGCTCGGGCCGCTGAGCCGGAACGTTCCGATCCACAACTTCGCCGGGACGAACTCGTGGGTGCTGAACGCGGTCAACGACCTGTATCCATCGGGCGAGACGCTGATGGAGCGGCCTGAAGAAGTGACGGCGTCGGTGCAGCGGAACCTGCACATGCGCAGGATGGCCAGCGACATGGAGCTGTCGCGCGTTGGGCCGAATCTGCGGGTGCGGGTGATCAACCAGACGGGTCACAAGTTGCCCGGCGGCTTTGCCGAGGGGCGACGGATGTGGATCAACGTGCGGTTCCTCAATGGAGCGGGCGGCGTGGTCCAGGAGCTCGGCGCGTACGACAGCGCGACCGCGGTGCTGGATGAGGCTTCGACCAAGGTTTACGAGGCCAAGCACGGGCTGGACGCGGCGATGGCGCTGGAGACGGGGTTGCCCATGGGCCCGACGTTCCACCTGGACCTGAACAACAAGACGTATCTGGACAATCGGATCCCGCCGCGAGGCTTTACGAATGCGGGGTATGAGGCGATCGGCGCGGCGCCGGTTGGTGCGACATACGCGGATGGTCAGTTCTGGGATGACACGGATTTTGCGATCCCCGCTGGCGCGGTGCGTGCGGAGGTGTCGGTGTTCGGCCAAACGACGACGCGGGAGTACATCGAGTTCCTGCGGTCTCACGCGACGGATGTGTCGACGATCGTGCCGCAGCCGGGCGTGGACACGTGGACGCTCCCGACGATCGGTGGGCCGTTCCCGCCGCTGGGTGCGGCGCCGTACTCGCTGGGCGACATCGTCTTTGCGCAGTGGTACAAGTGGGGCAAGTCCGCACCGGTTGAGATGGATGCGGGCAGTGTTCTGCTGGCTTGCTCGCCGGCGGACATCGCCAACACCGACGGCGATGCGGGGCCCGATGGCACGGTCGACAACGGCGACTTCAGCCTGTTCTTCTCGGCGTTCTTTGCCGATGAGAGCGACCCGGCGCGGCTGCTGGCGGATGTCGCCAACACCGACGGCGATCCGGGTGCCGATGGCACGGTCGATAACGGCGACTTCACGCTGTTCTTCAGCGCGTTCTTTGTCGGCTGCCCGTGAGGTTTGAGGGCCGGAATCTGTGATTGACGTGAGGCCCGTCGCTCCGGCGGGCCTCACGCATTTTTGACGGCGCGAATCGCCATGAACAGCGGGAACTCTCGCCGGGCGCGATTCTCGGCCTCGGCACGCGGGCCGGGCTGGCTGACCCGCTGGCCGGACCACTCTTCGATCGCGTCCACGAGCAAACCCGAAGACGCGAGCGCCGTGACGTATGCGCTGAGCGGACGGTGGAAGGTGGTCGTGATCACATCGGGCTTGGCGCCGGGGTGCATCTTGATGGGCTTGGCGCTGGGCGTGAGGTAGCTCTCGACGCGGCGGTACTGCACGCCGAGTTTCGGATCAAAGCCCCAGGAAGTCTGGCCCGGGATGCGGAAGGCCGGGTGCTGAATGACAAGCACCACGTGGCCGCCCGCGCGGAGCAGCGAGGCGATGCCCTTGAGCACCGCGGCGAGCGGGTCGATGTTGGTCAGACCCATGACACAGCAGGCGCTGTCGAACGATGCGGGCTCGGCGTCGATGGCCGTGAGCTTGCGCGCATCGGCGACGAGGAACCGCGCCGGGGCCTTCGGAGGCGTGCGGCTCTGGGCGCTCTCGATGAGCGATGCCGACGCATCCACCCCGACGACGCGAGCGCCCTCGGCCATCAGTCGACGAGCGACGATGCCCTGGCCACAGGCGACATCGAGGATCGTCTGCCCCGGCTTGGGCGCGAGCAGACGGACGACGCCGGGAAGGATCACGTTGTCGTAGTGGTCGTTGCGATCCTGCTCGACGAGCTGGTCGTACCAGCTCGCGACATTCTCCCATGCGGTCTCGGCGATGGCGCGCTGGTTCGCCTGCTCGGTTGCGCTGGTGCGAGCCGAGGCATCATCCTCGCTGTTGGGCGCGGCGGACGGGGCCGCGGCGCGGGAGAGCGAGGACGCGCCGAATGACACGGGCGGCTCGCTGCGGAAGCGGACGTCCTTTCCGGTGACCGGGTGCGTGAAGCCCAGTTCGACGGCGTGAAGCCCGAGCCGGCCGATGGGGTTGATGGTCGCGCCGTACTTCTCGTCGCCCACGATGGGGTGACCGCGCTCGGAAAGGTGCACGCGGATCTGGTGCTTTCGGCCCGTTTCCAGGCGTACCTGCAGGAGCGTTCGACCTGCGCCCACGCGTGCGACGCGGAAGTGGGTGACGGCGGGGCGTGCCTCGTCGTCCGTCTCGCCGGGGCGACCGCGATAAGGACGTTGCGTCCTTGGCGGCGGGCCGCGGAACGTGTCGCTGGCGATACTCGCGACGCGGCCTGATGGCAGTTCGCGCAGGAGCGACTGGATGGTGCCCGCGCTGCCCTCTGGGCCGACCTGGCCCTCGACAAGGGCGAGGTAGAGGCGGTGAACCTTGCGGAGTTTGAGCTGCTCCTTGAGGCTCTCAAAGGCGGTGTTGGACTTGCTGAAGACCACGAGGCCGGATGCCTCGCGGTCAAGGCGGTGGATCACGCCGACGTATGGGCGGCCGCGCTGGCGGAGCAGGAATGCGTTGCCGGTGGCGTCGGCTTCATCGCGAACGCGTTGGCGGCCCGGGCCGCGCGGCTTCTGTCGGCGAACGTGGTCTTTCACGACGCTCAGGAGGGAATCTTCGGCGACGTTTACGCCCAGGCCCGCGGTGATCAGACCCACGGGCTTCTCGACGACGATCACGTCCGCATCTTCGTAGATGATGCGGATGCCCATGGGCAACGGGCGCGGACTGGAGTGGCTCAGGGCCTCGCCCGGGGCGCCGGTCCAGGTACCCGAGGGCGTGGGTGTGAGGCTCGGGACGGTCGCGGGGCCGATCGGTCCGCGGGCCGGCGCGGGCGGGCGCGGTGCCCCGGATCTCGGGCGTGCTGGGGTCGGGGACTGGGTTGCCGGGCGTGTCGGAACCGGCGCGCGGGTGGGCTTGAGGGGCTTTGGCCCGGGGGCCGCGGACGGGGGTTGCGGCTTGGGCGCGGGGCCACGGGGGGGATATCCGTGGGGTTCGTTGATCGGACGGACCCTGCCGCCGAGTGTCGGCCTCGAAGGGGAATCTGAAGGTCGACGCGGGCGGTCGGGGCGCTGGGGCATGACATTAAGGTAGTGGGCGAGTTGTCCGCGCGTCGGGCAGGCGGTCGAGGAGCCAGCGGGCGAAGTCGGCCTTCGGCATGGACTTGGGCGTGGCCTGCGTGGTGCCGTCGGCGAGGATCAGCGTTGCGGAGATGGTCGGCGAGTCCATCGTGCGAAGTTCGTTGGCGACGATGGCGTCGAGGGACTTGCGGCGGAGTTTCTCGCGGGCCGAGCGCAGCAGGCGTGACGCGGGCTCGAGGGCAAAGCCGACGACGGTCTGCCCCGGACGACGGGCCGCGGCGATGCCGGCGAGCAGATCCGGTGTGGGGCGGAGGCGCAGGACCAGGCCCGAGGCCGTTCGCCGCAGTTTGCCGGAACGCGCGGCGGGGGGCGTTATCGGGGTGTAGTCCGCGACGGCGGCGGCCATGACGAGCGTGCGGGACTTGCGGAAGTGGCGCTTGAGCAGTCGTTGAAGGTCGGCGACGGACTGGAACCGAACGGTCTGAACACGCGGATCGGCGGGTGTCAGGTGTGTCGGACCAAGCAGGAGCAGAACCGATAGCCCGCGGTCGACGGCGGCATCGGCCAGCGCGATGCCGAGTCTGCCGGAGGATCGGTTGGCGACGTATCGAACGGCATCGATGGGCTCGTGAGTCGGGCCCGCCGTGATCAGCAGGTCGTGCTCGAAGCCGGCCCGGGAAGATGCGCGAAGTGGGCTGGCGGAGGCGTTCATGCGGCGGGGAATCCTGATGAGGCTGACTGCTGACGTGGCGGGAAGGGGCGTACGCTCCCGGTGGCCTGTTGGCCTGCGTCATTGTTGACACTCGGGTACGCGGCGTTGTCCCGCGAGGACTGAAGAGGAACCGGACGATCCATGGCACGTTCTCGCAAGAAACTGGGCGATATTCTCGTGGGTTGGGGCGTGCTCACGCCCGATCAGGTCAACGAAGCGGTCGCGAAGGCCAAGAGCTCCAACAAGCGATTGGGCGACACGATCATCGAACTGGGCTTTGCCAGCGATGAGGCCGTGACCAAGGCCTTGGCCAATCAGTTCGCCGTTGAGTACGTGGATCTGGCCAACAGCGATATCGCGGACAAGATCGACGCGACGCTGATCCCCGAAGATCTGATCCGCAAGCACCTTGTCCTGCCGCTGACCAAGAGCATGGGCAAGATGCAGGTGATCATCCACGATCCGTTGGACCTTGAACTGCTGGACCTTCTGCAGTTCCGACTCTCGGCACAAATCGAGCCGCGGCTGGCCAGCCGCGCGGCGATCAAGCGGTGGATCGACTCATCGCTCAAGTCTGGCAAGTCCGCCGGTGCCGATCAGGCTCCGCAGCAGGACAAGGACGGCAAGCCGCTGATGACCGCGTCGATCGACCGATCGATGGACAAGTCGATCGACATCGCGGCCGATGAGGCGCCGATCGTTCGCCTGGTTCAGCGAATCCTGAGCGAAGCGGTGCGGATGCGTGCGAGCGATATCCACTTTGAGCCCTTCGGCGATCGGCTGCGGCTGCGATATCGGATCGACGGCGTGTGCATGGAGCGTGACAATCTGCCCAAGCGAATGCAGAACTCGATCCTGTCGCGCGTGAAGCTCCAGGCGGGCATGAACATCGCCGAGAAGCGGCTGCCGCAGGACGGACGCATCAAGATCTCCATGATCCCGGACCCGGCGCAGCCCGTCGGGCCCAACAACGAGCAGGTGTTCATCGACTTCCGTGTCTCGGCTTGCCCGGTGTATCACGGCGAGAGCATCGTGCTGCGTATTCTGCGGCCCGACTCGGTCAAGATCGGCCTGTCGAACCTCGGCTTCGAGGACGACAATCTCGCGGTGTTCAACAAGATCATCCGCCGTCCCAACGGCATCTTCCTGGTCACCGGGCCGACGGGCTCGGGCAAGACGACGACGCTGTACTCGGCGCTGGATGTCCTCAACCGGCCCGACAAGAAGATCATCACCGCCGAGGACCCGATCGAGTACAACTTCCGCGGCATCAATCAGTGCCAGACCCGCGAGAAGATCGGCCTGACCTTCAGCATCATTCTCAAGACGATGCTGCGTCAGGCGCCGAACATCATCCTGGTCGGTGAGATTCGTGACCGCGAGGTGGCCGAAATCGCGATTCAGGCCGCGTTGACCGGTCACCTTGTGTTCTCGACGCTGCACACCAACGACGCTCCGTCGGCGATCACGCGTCTGATCGACATGGGTGTCAAGCCGTTTCTGGTGGCCAGCGCCATCCAGGCGATCATGGCCCAGCGGCTCATTCGCGTGCTGTGTCCCAAGTGCAAGGCCGTGGACCCCGAGCCGGATCCGAAGTACCTCGCGCTGACGAACATCACGCCCGATGAGGCCCGGGGCAAGGTGCTCAAGGCGGTGGGCTGCGACAACTGCAACGGCGCGGGGTACCGCGGTCGGAAGGCCATCTTCGAGATGATGCAGATGACCAGCGAGATCCGCGAACTGGCGTTCCGGCAGGAGCCGATCGCCAAGATTCGGCAGGCTGCACTGGCCGGCGGCATGAGGGCGCTGGTCGACGATGGCAAGATCAAGATTCTCAAGGGTGTCACGACTCCGGATGAGGTCGCTCGCTCGACCCAGGTGGAGATGTCGACGCTTTGAGCGTGATGTGCGAGCTCGCCGAGCGGGCCGCGTGAACGAGTCGACGGCTGAGTGTTTCTTTGACCTGTTTCCCCGTCCCTTTCGACAAGCGAGCCACCCATGTCAACGATGCAAATGGACCGCCTTCTGGATACGGTGGTCACGACCGGCGCGAGCGACCTTCACCTGACTGTCGGCCGTCCGCCGACGGTTCGTCTGCATGGTCACCTGCAGAACCTCAAGACCAAGGTGTTGGCCAGCGATGACATGGTCGCGCTGATGAAGTCCATCACGCCCGAGCAGAAGCAGCAGGAGATTTCCGAGAAGGGCGGCTGCGACTTCGGCTTCTCTTATGGCGACAAGGCTCGCTTCCGCGTGTCGATCTTCAAGCAGCGCGGCGATCTGGCGATGGTCCTTCGTCTGATCCCGAGCAAGCTGCTGTCGTTCGAGCAGATCGGTCTGCCGGAAATCTGCCGCGAACTGGTCCGGCGGCCGCGCGGTCTGTTCCTGGTCACGGGGCCGACGGGTTCGGGCAAGACCACGACGCTGGCGTCGATGATCGACTTCGTGAACATGACGCTCGATCGGCACATCGTGACGATGGAAGACCCGATCGAGTACTACCACTACCACAAGAAGTCGGTGGTGAACCAGCGCGAGATCGGTACCGATGTTCACAGTTTCGCCGAGGCGCTGCGGCGTGTGCTTCGGTCGGACCCCGACCTGATCCTCGTCGGCGAAATGCGCGACCTGGAGACGATCGAGGCCGCGATCCGTGCCGCCGAGACTGGTCACCTTGTGTTCGGTACGCTGCACACGACCGGCGCGGCCAAGACGATCGACCGTGTGGTGGACGCCTTCCCGGTCAGCCAGCAGAACCAGATCCGTGTGCAGTTGTCGACGGCCCTGCTCGCGGTGCTGAGCCAGGCGCTCCTGCCGCGGAAGGACTCGAGCGGCCTAATCGCGGCGTACGAGTTCCTTGTTGTGACGCCCGCAATCGCAAACCTGATCCGTGAGGGAAAGACCTACCGAATCGACTCCTTCATCCAGACGGGGAAGAAGTTCGGTATGCAGCTGCTTGATGACCACCTCTGGCAGCACTACATGGGCGACAAGATCAGCGCGGAAGAGATGATCGACCGTTCAAAGAACCCCGGCGAACTGACGGACAAGGTGCATCGCCTTGGTCGGACCGTTGGCCGGACGGAGCTTGACGAGTCCGAAGAGTCGCCGAAGGCGTGACGCATTGACCGCGACGGCTGCGGATCGAGCGTTCACGGCGGAGCATTTGTTTGTAATTTGATAGGTATTTGATTTGGCATACCCTTTCAGATTACAAACATGCGTCACCGTTTGTTGGCTGACGTATTGAATTTTTGCTGACATTGCGCGAGTGCCGAGGATCCGATCGGGCCCGCCGATCGTGTAGACTCAGGGCTCGACGTTTTTGGTTTGGCCGGCACCTTGGCCGGCCGGGCGTACGCGGGCTCTGGAGTTTTCGAGTGCCACTGGACCTGAACGACAGCAAGGGACGCAAGCTCGGTCGGATCCTCACGAAGATGGGGGTGGTGTCTCGTGAACGAGTCCACGAGGCTCTGGAGGTTCAGAAGACCCGGCGGAAGCTGCTGGGTGAACTCCTGGTTGAGCTTGGGTACTGCAACAAGCGCGATGTGGATGAGGCGTTGGCGGCGCAGGCGGGTTTGGGGTTTGTTGACCTGAACATGGGCGAGCTGCCGGCGGAGGTTGTCGAGTCGCTTCCGGCCGAGACGGTGCAGTCGTATCAGGTGGTGCCGATCGAGTACAAGGCCGCGGGGCGGAAACTCAAGATCGCGATGAAGAGCCTGAACAACTTCCGGGCGGTGGACGACCTGAAGTTGCTGATGGGGTTCAATGTCGAGGCCGTTGTCGCCGATGAGGCCCAGGTCGATGCGCTGATCAAGAAGTACTACTCCAAGCAGGAGTCGGTGACGGAGGTTGTCAGCGAGCTCGCGGCGGACGACAAGTTCAAGAGCCTTCAGGGCAAGAGCAACGACTCGATCGATCTTGACGCGGTGATGGAGGCCGCGGAGGACAACAAGGTCATCAAGCTGCTGAACCTCGTGTTGCTGCAGGCGATCAAGGACCGCGCATCGGACATCCACTTCGAGCCGTTCGAGGAAGAGTTCAAGATGCGGTATCGCATCGACGGCGTGCTGTACGAGATGGTGCCGCCGCCGAAGCATCTTGGTACGGCGATCACCAGCCGCGTGAAGGTCATGGCGAAGATGAACATCGCCGAGCGTCGTCTGCCGCAGGACGGGCGCATCGAGCTGACCGTCGGCGGGGCGCCGGTGGACCTTCGTGTGAGCGTGCTGCCGACGATGTGGGGTGAGAGCGTCGTGATGCGTGTGCTCGATCGGAGCAACGTCAAGCTCGCGCTCGATCGCGTGGGGCTGCGCGACGACGATATGGCGTCGTTCCGCAAGTTGATCAATCGGCCCAACGGCATCGTGATCGTGACGGGCCCGACGGGCTCCGGCAAGACGACGACGCTGTACGCGGCGCTCCAGGAGCTCAACGACCTGGAAACCAAGATCCTCACGTGCGAGGATCCGGTCGAGTACGACATCGATGGGCTCTGCCAGGTGCAGGTGAACCCGGAGGTCGAGCTGACCTTCGCCAAGGCGCTGCGCAGCTTCCTGCGTCAGGATCCGGATGTGATCCTTGTCGGCGAGATTCGCGACCTTGAGACGGCGGAGATCGCCATCCAGGCCTCGCTGACCGGCCACCTTGTGCTCACGACGCTGCACACCAACGACGCGCCGTCGAGCGTCATCCGTCTGGTGGACCTCGGCGTTGAGCCGTTCCTTCTGACGGCGACGATGGAGGGCGTGCTGGCCCAGCGGCTGACGCGCACCATCTGCCCCAAGTGTCGGCAGGAGTTCGTGCCCAGCGAGGAGCAGCTCATGGAGTTGAGCCTCACGCCCGAGTCCGTCGCGGGACGGAAGTTCTTCCGCGGCAAGGGCTGCGATAGCTGCTTCGGCTCCGGGTACAAGGGGCGAATGGCCATCTTCGAGATCATGGCCATCAACGACGAGCTGCGCGACCAGATCATGAAGAAGGCAAGCACGAACATCCTCCGCCAGATCGCACGCCGCAACGGCATGCGGACGCTGCGTGAGTGCGGCCTGCTGGCGCTGTACGAGGGCCAGACGACGATCGATGAGATCGTGCGCGAGACCATGGGCGACGACGAGTAATCGCCCGCGGGCGAGATCGAATCCTGCGGATCGGACCAGAAAATCGGAGACACTGCGATGGCGACCTTTGCATACGAAGCGTTGAATGCGGCCGGCAAGCCCCAGAAGGGCACCGTGGACGCGACCTCGAGTAAGGAAGCGATCGAGAAGATCAAGTCGCAGGGCTTCCACCCGATGCAGGTCCGTGAGCAGAAGGAATCCGACAAGAAGGGCAAGGCCGAGGCGCCGGGCAAGAAGAAAAAGAAGAAGGGTGAGATCGCGATCACCATCGGCGGCGTCAGCGGCAAGCAGTTGACGAACTTCACGCGGCAGCTCTCGACGCTGCAGGACGCCGGTCTGCCGCTGCTGCGATCGCTGCAGATCCTCGAAGAGCAGCAGAAGCCCGGAAAGCTCAAGAGCGTTCTCCAGACTGTGTGCGAGGATGTCGAGGGCGGCATGAGCCTTTCGGAGTCGATGGCCAAGCACCCGCGGGCGTTCGATCGTCTGTACGTCAAGATGGTGGCCGCGGGCGAGGTCGGCGGCGTGCTGGACGTCATCCTGCAGCGTCTTGCGGACTTCCTGGAGAAGGCCCAGCGGCTGAAGAGGAAGATCGTCGGCGCGATGCTCTATCCCGTGGTCGTGATGATCGTTGCGATCGGCATCGTGATGTTCATCATGGTCAAGATCATCCCGCAGTTCTCCAAGATCTTCGAGGAGTTCGGCGTTGAGATGCCCGCGCTGACGCAGTTCCTGGTCGACAGCTCCAACTGGCTGGCGGGCCTGCAGCCTGGACAGAACTGGCCGGGCTGGATCTTCATCGCGCTGCTGCCCGGCGTGTTCTTCGTCGTGTGGAAGGTCGCGAGAATGGCCGCGTTCGGGCGGGCGATCACGGACACGCTGGTGCTCTGGACACCGGTCATCGGCAGCCTGATTTCCAAGACCACCGTCGCGAAGTTCACGCGGACGCTTGGCACGCTGATCCACGCGGGTGTGCCGATTCTCGACGCGATCACGATCACGAAGGAAACGTCGGGCAACTATGTGTACGAGCGGGCGCTGGGCAAGGTGCACGACTCGATCCGCGAGGGCGAGACGTTCGCCGCGCCGCTGCGTGAGGCGAAGGTCGTCGACTCGATCGTCGTGAACATGATCGACGTCGGCGAGGAGACCGGTGACCTGGACTCCATGCTCATGAAGATCGCCGACAACTACGACGAAGAGGTCGACGTTGCGGTGAACTCGCTGGTCAAGCTGATCGAGCCGCTGCTGGTGCTCTTCCTGGGCATCGTTGTCGGCGGCATCGTGATCGCCATGTTCCTTCCTCTGGTGGCCATCATCGAGAAGCTGCAGCAGTCCGGCGGCTGAGCCGGCTGTTCCGGCCCCCGCGGCGACGTGCCGCGGGGTCGGATCGGAGGTGCATCGTGCGTGCCCGCGGTATGACGCTTCTCGAGTTGCTTGTCTCCATCGCCGTCGGGCTGGTGCTTCTGGGCATGACGGTGTGGATCGCGGCGGGGGTCGTTCGGCTGGTCAGGAACCTGATCGCCTCGCTGAGTTGAACCCGATGGCGATGCGGCGGCGAGGTGGTGGTGGGGGTGGTGGCGGTGGCGGATCGGGATGGTCGGTCGGGAGCGGGTTTGAGCGGCGGTCCGGGCTGGGCTATGGCGGATCCGGGGCGGGTGATGGACGCGGGCCGCGTGCAGTGAATGAAGTGGTCGGAGTGCCCCATCGGCCCCAACGCGGGTGGGGCGGGATTGCAGGAGTGCCAAGCGGTGTGCTACGCAGAACAAACACGACCGATCGCCTCGCCGCGAGCCAGAGGCTACACGCTGGTCGAGGTGCTGATCACCTTCGCGATCATGCTCGTGCTCTCGTCGCTGATTCTCGTCGGCCTGACGGGCCTGGTGCGGAACGCTCGAGTGCAGGGCGAGCGACAGGCGCTCCGCTCGATGGGCATGGGCGTTGAGCAGTTCACGCGGACGTTCGGGTTCGTGCCGCCGCTGGTCGACGATGTGGCCGCTGCGGGTGCGATCGTGCAGGACGCGGCGACGGGGACATTTCGCGCCCGACTGCGCGGTGCCGTTGTCGGCGACGAGCTGGGCCCGGAGCGCTACCTGAGGTACGAGACCGCGGCCCACCGCGGACCGCACTGGAGCACGCTGACACTGCCGTACTTTCTGATGGGCACGATGGGCGAGTCGGTCGACGGCGTCGCGGGTCTCGGGTTCACCAGGCCGCAGGCGGATGGGTCATTCGCGCGTCGGGGCGAGCCGTTCGAGCCCTTCTACGACCTTGGCGCGAACCCCGAGCGGCTCAAGCGCCGCGCGACGACGCAGCAAGTCGTGGTCGATGCCAACGAGCAGTTGGCGATCGTCGACCGTTGGGGGAGCGACGTCCGTTTCTACCGCTGGGCTCCGACGTTCCATCAGCCCACGGCCGCGCCGCTCGCGTACCCGGGCGCTGACGTGAACCGTCCGGAGCGATCGGGCCAGGTGCGTTCGTACAACGTTCCGCCGGGTGTCGGCGACGTGACGACGAATCTCGGTCTGCGCTCGGCGCGCTGGGCGATCGTGAGCCCCGGTCCTGATGGGCGGATCGATGATTCGTTCGCGAACTCGGCGGTGAACCGGGACAACATCGTGATTCTGGAGGGGGCGCAATGAACCGTCGCGGCATCACGCTGATCGAGATTCTTGCGGTGATCGTCATCGCGACGGTGCTGATCCTGCTGACCGTCCCGGCGATGCGCTCGCTCACCCGGACGGAGAGCTCCTCCGCCGCCGAGGGCCAGTTGCAGGCCGGCATTCTGCAGGCGCGTGATGCGGCGCTGCGCTCGTCCGAGGGGCGTGACACCGCCGCGTTCTTCTCCTTCGAGCCCGGCGGGCGCATGACGATCACGGCGTGCGTGCAGGTCGGGAGCATTGACGACGAGCAGGCTTCGGAAACCGATGCGAACCTTCGCCCCATCCGTCGGGATGTGTTCATCCCGATCGATGGTCTTGATCCTGTGCAGCTCTCCGGCAGCTGGATGGTCCGCGGCTACGCCGCGCCCGGCATGATCCGTGGCGATTGGTACAACCAGCCGAGCACGTTCGGTGTCACGCAGCGATACGACGCCAACGAGGGCGCGTGGGTCTTCCCGGAAACCGGCTTTTACAACGCCGCCGAGGCGAACGACGGCGACAACCGCCAGAGCTTCATCATCCGCTTTGAGGGCGGCACGGGCGTGGTCAAGTCCTCGAGCATCGATGAGGCCCTTGTCCTGAGTGTTCGCCCGTCATCGGTCGATCGCCGCACCGATTTGAGGGAGTTGTGGCTGAATCCCGACGGCTTCCGGGGCAACAACGCGTCGCCGCAGCCGCCGACGAGCCTGGTCCGCTGGGCGACGCGTGTGCTGACAGCGCGCGACCTCAACGGTGATGGCGCGATCGAGAATGCCCTCTCGCCGGCCGGCGCCGACACGGTCATCCGTCGTCAGGTCATCGGCGGCCAGAGCAGCGACATGGTGCTCGTGCGGCCTGTTCAGCAGGTTGTTCTTTACGATGAACTCGCCCTGGCCGCGTCTCTGGGCGTGCGTGTCGATCCGATCAGCAAGTCGCTGTACTGGGTCGATCCCGACCGGCTGCGTCCGGGCTCCGGACAGGCTCGGCAGTTGTTCCCCGCGCTGGTGCCGTGGCAGGGCGACCCGCCGAACGGACCGCCCGCGGCCGATCAGCGTGACATGTCCCGCCGCATCAACCGGTGGATCGAGGGCAGCGACCTTTCCCGCGGCGAGCGGCTCGCGCGGATCGCGCCGAACCGGATCTACATGGTCGATCGATTCTCGGCGACGCTTCGGGCCGTCCAGCCTCCGCCGCTGGCACGGATTGGGGACCAGGTTCCCCGGGTGACCCAATGAACATGAACATCGTCTCAATCAGCGCTCGCACGCGTCATCATCCGATGCCGCGAGCGTTCACGATCCTCGAAGTGCTCATGGCGGTGCTGATCATGGCGATCGGCCTGCTCGGGCTCGGGGCGCTGCTGCCGGTGGTGATCAAGCAGCAGCGTGCGGGCAACGACGCGGTCACGGGCTTCGCGGCGGCGCAGACGGCGCGCGAGCAGCTCGAGTCCGGCCGGCGCACGGTCGATGAGGTGCAGGTCCTTCGGATCCGCCCGCTCGGCGTGAGTTCGCCGAGCGAGCGTGCGATCGGCGGCCAGTTCCGGCTCGGCTTTGTCGGCGAGCAGACGCCCCGTCTGCCGATCAGCGCCAGCGGCGGCGAGATCACCGCGGCGCTCGAGTCGCTGAGCGCCATCGGCCCCGGCAACGTGCGGGCGAGCCGCTCGAGCCGATCGACGCGGCGCGACCCGATCGAGAACGGCGAAGTGACCATCAGCGTGCGGTTCACGGGTCGGTTCGCGGGGCTGGATGTACCGATGCTCACGGTGGACTCCTCGCAGGTCACCGGCGCGGTTTCGGCGATCGAGCAGGCGGTCGCGCCTTCGCGAGGGCTCGACTCGGCATTCTGGACATCGTGGGCCGATGAAACCCCGCTGCCGACCGACGACCGCGTGGTCGCGTCGGTGCTTGCGCAGGAGCGTCGTGACAATCTCATTCCGTCGTCGGGCAGGTGGCTGGCCGTGGACACGGATGTTCCGCAGCCGCTTGATCCGAACTATGGCGTTCCGACGCTGCGGCGTGGGCGTGCGACGCTCGGGCCGCAGCGGGCGCTGGTCGCGAACAACCCCGTGAACGGCTTTTTCAGTATTCCGCTCGATCAGCGGCTGCTTCCGGTCGCGAGCAAGCCCTCGGCATCGCTGGGCGATCCGTCGCTGCCCACGCCGCAGTTTGTGTGGGACATGGCCGTTCGCCGTCTGCGGTCGCTGCCGGTTGAGGGCACCGGCCAGGCGACGACGAGCGATTCACGCAAGGTGCAGGTCGCGGTGTTTGTGCGTCGGCTCTCGCCGCGGATCGAGCCGCCGCGAGGTCTGACGCTTCGGCAGTCCATTCTCGACTTCTCGCTCCCGGCGATCGATCGCCGGTGGCCGGTCGCGGTTGATGCCGACGGATGGGCCACGAACAACGGGCTGGCAACCGATGAGTACAGCACGCCGGTCGTGGTCTCGGCGGAATTCAACGAGAACCAGAACGATGGCGCCGGCCGGGCGATCCGTGACCGGCTCACGCTTGTGCGGGCCACCGATGCGCAGTGGCGTCAGGCGTCGCAGCCCGGGCAGATCCTCGTCGACAATCTCGGCAACACGCACACGGTCATCGGCGTGGACTCGCGGCCCGGCTCCGGGCCGCGGTCGCTGCGATTGTCCAAGCCCATTCCCGCGGGGATTCGCGGTCTGCCGACCGTGCAAGCCGACCAGTTCGATGCGCTGGGTGAGGTGGTGATGGTGCCGCAGGTGCCCGCGGCGGTGCTGGTCTTTACGGTCAACGAGTAACAACCATGAGCAGCAAACACACACACAGTCCGTGCGAGCGTCGGGCCTTTACGCTCATGGAGCTGACGATCGCGTTGGTGTCCGTGGCCCTTCTGGCCGTGGGCATCGCGCAGATCTTCCGCGCGACGGGACAGACCGTCAGCCAGGGCAAGCGACTGAGCACGCTCACGTCCACCGCCGCGGCGCTCGAGCGCCAGTTGGCGTCGGACATCGCCAGCATGACGCGCGACGGGTTCCTGGTCATCCGTAATCAGCGTGTCAACAACGGCGCGGCGGTGCAGGGCTATCGGGGCGATGCCAACCCGCGGCCGCGGCGGGCGGACGAACTGATGTTCTTCGCCAGCGGCGAGTTCCGCAGCCAGCGCCCGGCCCGCAGCAGGTTCGTCGAGCCGGTCAGCAACGAGGCACGCATCTGGTGGGGTCACGGCCACCGCCGCAATCCGGCCAACGCCGAGTTCGCCGAGCCGCTGAGGCTCGACGATCCGAACGATCGCCCGGACCCGACGGTTCCGCCGGCGCTGGGCCAGCCGGGCGGGAACCTGTACGCGTCGGAGTGGATCCTCGCGCGTCACGCGACCTTGCTGCTGCCGCCGGGGTCGATCCGTCGGATCGACGACCCGAACATCAACGACGCGAGCGAGGAAGACAACACGATGCAGGTTGGGCTGCAGCCCGCGGCCAGCCACATCTTCCGCAGGTTCGCCGAGACCTCGAGCATCGAGAATCAGCCGATGCGCGACGCCCGGGAGCGGCCGCTGTTCTCCAGCGGGCTGGTCGATATCGCCTCGGTTGATCTGGCCACCGTGCGAACGATCGTTCAGGAGGCGCAGAACCCGTCCTTGTTCACGGGCACGTACACCGCCTCGAACCAGACCAGTCTCGCCGGTGTTGTGCAGCGGATCACCAATCAGCAGGCGTGGATGCGCGACGCCATGCCGGCGGATTCCGACGGCATCGTCCCGCAGCGCATCCGCGTCGAAGCCCGTCCGCCCAACCTCCTGGGCATCGGCTGGGCCGAGCGCACCGAGACGCAGCGGGCCGATCAGTTGATGCTGGCCGGCCATGCGTTCATGGAGCGCTGCACCGACTTCATCGTTGAGTGGTCCTTCGGCGAGCGCGATCCTCGGACCAGTTCGCCCACGTTCAACCAGATTGTCTGGTACAGCATCGATCGGCCCTTCGCTCCCACGATCGAGTTCCCGTTCTCGCAGACCTACGCGCGGCGCGACGGCAGCATCGGCACGCACCCTGATCCCGGCTCCAGCACCGAGATGGAGCAGTTCGCGTTTGCGATCTCTCCCGGGGCGAGCGCGGGGGTTCAGTATCACTACTTCGGATTCACCGATCCGACCTTCGAGCCCGGAACGATCGACGGGCGGCGCGACGAGTTCGACTTTGAGCGCTCGCTGTCGGCCGATGAGGCCGCGCGGCGGGCGCAGACCGGAAGGCTCAGCCTCGAGGATCCCGACACGATCGAGTGGCCCTGGCCCAAGCTGCTCCGCGTGTCGATCACGCTCGCCGATGCCGGCGATCCGTCCATCGAGCAAACGTTCCAGTTCGTCTTCCGCCTGCCCGAGCGGGCCGCGGGGCAGACCAACTGATCCGGCACTCGCCCGCTGGGCGAACCGCCGGCCCGGATCGCGGCGCAGATCGCGGCCCGGGACGATGCGCAGGCAGCGCGCGGGAGCGGCGGGGTGAAGGGTGAAGGGTGAAGGGTGAAGGGTGAAGGGTGAAGGGTGAAGGGTGAAGGGTGAAGAGCGGGGGCGGGTGCGGACGGGCAAGTCCGGCCCCGAGACAACGACCAAGGTCCTGAAGTTCTCACGAATCGAGCAATCACATGATCAACACAACGACATTGACGAACCTCGCCGGCACCTCGCTGCCCGTCGCCCAAGCGCGACGCAGGGGCTCAGTCCTCGTGCTGGCCGTCGGTGTGCTGGCCCTCATGTCGATCATGGTCGTGGTGTACGTCACGCTCGGCCAGAACGATCGCCGCAGCGGCGCGGCATCGCAGGCGCGTGTGCAACTGACCACGCAGAGCCAGAGCGTGCGCGACTATCTGGCGCAGGTCATCGCGGACGGTGCAACGTCCGTGGTGCTGCAGCGCGATGTGCTCGGCAACGACCATGTGGTGCGCAAGGCGTGGGACTATCCGTCGACCGATGAGCAGATGCTGTCGGTCAACCCCTCGGCCCCGAACCCGGTGACGCCGACGAGCCCGACGGTCGCCGGTTGGAACGCCAACCAGTGGCCGGCTCGCCGGTTCGATCCGAGCGGCAACGTCAGCACGCCGTGGGTCACCGGCGAGCGGACGGACCCGCGCACGGGCGGCACGCCGTTCCTCGCCGCGGCCGAGCCGACGTTTCTGAATACGAAGCGTACTGGGGACCCTACGAGGCGCGCCACCCCGACCGATGAGACGCGGCTCTACATCGACTTCACCGACTGGGCGCACATCTCGAACTTCGCGCCCGATGGCCGCTTCGTGAACCTCGCGGCGATCCGCGGGAACTTCAACGCCGAAGTCGGCATCGGCGTGGATTCGCAGAACCGCCCGCGCACGAGCCAACTGATCACGCTGATCGACACTGAGGGAGGGCCCGGAGAAGGCGGGCGATACAACAGCAAGCTTGATCGCTTCAACTTCGACCAGGACGCGAACCTTAACCGCCCCGCCGACTTCTCCGCCCGTCAGCGTGGCGCCGCGCGGCCGATGAACGACCCCCGCTTCATCGCGGGCGACCCTCGCCGCATCGACAACCAGTGGCGCGATACCGATGGCGACGGCATCGCCGATGCCCGCATCTTCGAACTCATCGATGCCTCCGAGCCCGATCGCGCCCGACCGATCGTCCCAGAGACTCCCGGCGTGCGGACGTTCGTCGCCGCACGCGCGATCGACCTCTCCGGCCTCGTCAACGTCAACACCGCGCGGAACGACGTGCGCAAGGCCTCGCAACGGACGCCGAACGTCACCAATGGCCAGTTCGCCGATCCGCTCTTTCCCGTCGGCCTGACTCCGGCGGATGTCAGCCTCGAGCGGCTGCTGACCCTTCGCGATGTCTTCCAGAACACGCTCGAGCCGCTCGGCCAGATCCCGCAGCCGACGCCGCGTGCGGGTGTTGCGCTGTACGAGTCCATCGACGGGGCGCGCGCGACACGAATCGGCGAGTCGGCCTTCTCGTCCCTGCTCTTCGCGGCCCAGCGCGGGTCCGTCGGCCCAGCGGAGTTCTTCACGTCCGGGCAGGTTCCTCCCGCGCCCGCGTTCGCATCGCAGGCGTACCAGAACGCCGGCGTCGTCGGCGGCCTCGCCCCGCTGCAGCGTGCGGAGTTGTACCGCGTGACCGGCAGCGATCCGTCCGCGGGTGTGGTCAGCCAGCCCGCCTCGGCCAGCGTGACGCTCGGCTTCTCGAGCACCTTCGGCCTGGCCGATGAACTCGAGCTTCGCACCTTCAACGGCCGCAACAACAGCGATACGCTCTCCCGCCTTGAGGTCGTTCTCGATGGGCGCTCCGCCGCCGATCAGAACTTCGGCCCGATGCGGAGCAACCGCCCGCTGGCCGTTGAGCGGTCGCTCACGCCGGATTCGGCCGCCGGAGCCCGCAGTGAGCATGATGACCCTCTGGACTATCGAGCGCAGCGTGCGCTCTCGAACATGGATGTCCGCTCCAGGCTCACGACCATCAGCGGCGACCGTCCGATCGCGACGACGATTCTGCCGGCGGGCGCAAGCCCGCTGACGCTGACCGATGGCGAGCTGCGGCTTGACATCAGCGAGGCGATGAGCCGCGTGTACGTGGCCCGCGATCTGCCGAGCTCGGTCAATCGAACCGCCGGTCCGGGCCAGGACCCGCGTGTCACTCCTGCGGTTCATGCCTCGCGCCTGGGCTCGATGACCGAGGCCGCCAACCGGATCTTCGAGGGCTACGCCGATGCGCTCATGCCCTTCGCCGGCCTCACGGCCCCCGCGGGCGGCGGATCGCCCGAGCTCGCCGCCGCGTGGCGGTCCGCGCAGCCCGCGGCCAACAACATGCGGGTGCTGCACTACGGCGGCTCTCGCCGGGGCGTTGAGAACAACCCCGCCGAGCTCGCTCTGCGCACCTCGGCCCACATGACGCTGAATCTGCTCGCCTCGCGGTACATCCCGCTTCCGCCGGCCGGCGCGCCGGTGGGAATCGCGCCGTTCGCCCCGCGCGACACGCTCTTCGCGGCGACGCTGCTCATCGATGAGAGCTCACGCCCGGCCCTTGAGGACAGCGACGGCGACCCGCTCCCCGGCGCGGGCCGCGACATCAATCAGGACGGCCAGCCCGACTTCCCGTACTGGCAGGCGTTCACAAGCCACCGTGACGCCAACGTGGCGTTCAGTTTCCCGCTCGATCTCAACCGCAGCGTGCCGCGGACCAACTCGGGCACACCGCTGGTGAGCAAGCTCGCGATCGCCCCGAACAACGAGAACCTCACCTCGCGTGCGGTCAACATCTTCGCCGTCACGCCGCAGCCGTTTGTCGTCGGCGCCGCGACCTTCGGCTTCTACACCGACATGTGGAGCGGTGCGGGCGGTGATGAAGAGTTCCAGCCTGGCACGGCACCCGGCGATCCGGGAAGGAGCAGCGAGATCACGATTCAGGGCGGTGTCCAGAACTCCAACGTCGACTTCCTCTTTGAGTTCGCGGTCATCCAGATCCACAACCCGTGGTCCGAGGACATCGCACTGAGCGCTGTCGATGAGTTCGGTACCGCCCGCACCGATGCGATCAACGGTACAGACTTCCGGTACTACATCGACTTTGCCAGCCGGACGTACAAACTGCAGGTCGACGACATCTCGGATCCTGATGGATCTTCTCAGCGTCGCGGCGCGGTTGTTCGCGCCGGCAAGACGGTGAATGTCATCCTCCTGCCCGCCGACATCGATGAGATCGCCCGTCGTGTCGGTGCCGCGGTCCGCGGCTCGTTCAATCGCGGGACGCTGAATCCCGGAACGCCGCGGTTCACGAGAACGGTCCTGAACATGATCCGCAATCGGGCGCGCATCTCCGGCGATGATCAGAGCGTGGTCACCGGCGTGCTCTTCAACCCGGAAACGGGCGCGGATGTTGATCCGACCGCTATTTCAGAACAGGACTACGACTTTGTCATCACGGCGCCGTTCAAACTCGCCTCAGGGCCTGAGGAGGCTAAGGTCGCCGCGGAGTCCAACCGCACGGTGCGTCTCTGGCGGCGCGTCGACTCACCCGATCCCAGCGTGGCACGCACGGGCATCGAGGACATCAACAGCGCCCAGTGGACGAGGGAGCCGGGCAACGACTATCTGGTTGACCGACTGCGTGATCCGTTCAACGCCCCGAGCGATGATGCCGCGGGAACGCTCTCGGTCCGGCTCGGAGACAACTTCGAGCTTAAGGTCGAGCGCACGGCCGCGGGGCCGGACAATGGTCAGGGCGGAACGACCACCACAGTTAGGGATAACACCGGGTTCACGTTCGTCCGCTTCGCCTCGATCTTCCGTCCGAATGATCCTGGCTCTCTGACCACGCTTTCTCAGACCCCCCTCGGGGCGGTCCCGGCGTTCTGCCTGGAGGTCAAGAGCAACATTCAGCCCCGATCGGGCTCGCCGATTCCGGCACGCCGGTCGCTCAACGATGCGACGCCCGACACGCCGCATGCTGAGCGGCCGTCGCTCGGCAACGAGGACTTCCCGCTGACCGAGGCGGGAGAGATGTCCACCGGTGTCTACGGCGCGCGTGACATCGCCGACCTCGTTCGGAAGCTCAGCGATGAATCCGTGCAGCTGTCGGACGATCTCGATCTTCTGGTGACCAATCGCGGCAACGAGCGCGGCGAGCCACTGCCCACCAAGCCCGGCAACAACACCTCCGGCGGCAGTTCCGGCCGCAATCAGGACTACAACGAGCGCTACATCCAGATCTATCAGGGCCGACGCCTGCCGGGGCCGACCGGTTCCGATGAGCCCGGCGACCTCCCGCCGCTGCTGAGCACGGACCTGCTCCGTCCGCTGGCGGTCGGGCCGTGGCACGACCCGATGCTTCGTCTGACCGATGTGACCGATCGCACCGACCCGCGCAACCTCGACCTTCAGTGGACAACGCTCTCCGAGGCGCTCGCGCTCGCGGCGGACTATGACGGTAACGGCTTCCAGAATGTCACCGCCGAGTCGCCTGTCGGCGGCGGTTCGCGCGAAATCGACCCTGACCAGTACGTGTACTTCGCCGCGGGCGTCAGCGATCAGGTCGACAGCAGCGGCAAGAAGACGATCGGTAACGGTGCCTTCGACCGCGGCCAATTGTTCATCGACCGCTTCATCCCGTTCAACGATCTGAACAATGACGGCCAGTTCACCCAGTCTCCGAACGCGGGCACCCCCGATCCGCACCTGGGCTTGGGCATCCCCTTTGCTCTGAACATCCTCAACAACTTCCGCACGCAGCCGTACGGCTCGCTCCAGCGCGTTTATCAGGGTCGCATCAACGTCAACACCGCGCCGCTGAGCGTCTTGCGGACCGTGGGTCTGCTCTCGCCCGATGTCGCTGGCTGGGCCTCGAGCAGCGCAAGCGTCTACGGCAGCACGTCCGCCAACTTGGCCGATCCGCTGTACGATCCGGCCTCGACGCCGTTCGATATGGCCGCATCCATCATCGCCTATCGCGACAAGGCGCGTGTGCCGACGCGTCCGCTGGGGTCCGACTTCAACAACCGACTGGCTGTTGACTTCCGAGACAACAATGACGCCTCCGGTGATGCCTTCGGACCGGGGGATGACAACGGCCGGCGAGTCGCCGGGTTCACGTTCGAAAGCCTTGCGGCGGTCGGTGGGGCACCCGTTGTCGAGCCCATCCGCGAGACGCCCGGCCTGCAGTCCATCGGCGAGTTGCTCGCCGCCCGCATCAACGTCGATTCCCGCATCGTGAACGCGGATCGCGGCGCTGAACTCAGCATCGACTACCTCGCGCGGCGGAATCCGTCCGACGCCCCGATCTCCCCCAACAACGCCACGGGTGACGGCCTCTTTGGCTTCCTGAGCGACTACTACATCCCGCGGAGCTCCGAGGGTGCGCCGCAGCGCGGAGAGATCGGCGTCGGCAACGCGCCCGGCTCCTGGCAGCGGCAGCTGGACATCGCCGCCTCCGCGGTCGAAACGCTCACGGTCCGCTCGGACATCTTCGGCGTGTGGTTCACGGTCATGGGCTACACCCCGTCGGACGTCGAGGGTCTCTCGACCCTCACGACGGCGCCGACGCCTACGACCGAGGAGGACCCGCGGTTCGCCGACCCGATGGTGCCGACCTTCGAGCGCCGGTACTTCATGGTCGTCGATCGCTCGAATGTGACCACCCGCGGCCAGAAGCCCCGGATCCTGCTCTTCCAGGAACTGCCCGGCGAGTAGTCCCTCGGTGCCGCTCTGATGCGCCCGTGCCGCGGCCGATGCCTTCGCGAAACGAGCGAATGCACCGGCCGCGTTCGCAGTCGACACGGCGTACCGTTGCCGGTCAGCAGGGTGTAGCTCAGCTTGGCTAGAGCGGGTGGTTTGGGTCCACCAGGTCGCAGGTTCGAATCCTGTCACCCTGATTCTTCCGATTTTGTCAGCCGCGAGCGGAAGGAGAACCTGTCCATGGGCGCATGGGGAGCTTTGGCTTTCGACAATGATGACGCTTGTGACTGGGCGTTCGAACTCGAGTTGGTTGACGACTTCAGCCTGATCGAGGCCGCCTTTGATTCTGTGGAATCAAGCGGGGACTATCTCGAAGCACCGGCTGCGTGTATCGCGCTGGCGGCGTGCGAGGTTCTCGCCAGAGCGAGCGGCGGCGGCGGAGTCAGGAACTCCTCCACAGAGGATGTCGACAACTGGGTTGACCAGCACACGCTGAAGCCATCGAAGGCACTCCTTGATCGCGCCCGCCACGCGCTTACGCGTGTTGCCGGTGAGAACTCGGAACTCCGCGAGCTCTGGGATGAAAGCGAAAATGCCAAGGCGTGGCACGCTGCGGTGGAGGATCTTCGCGCACGCCTTGGGCAATGATGAGCGAAGAGCGTCCGGGTGACTCGGGCAAGGTCAGGACCGGTGCCACACGCCCCTCCTTGCCGGTATGTGGAGACGACCGCGCCCGGTTGCCTTTGCTTCGGCAGGCCTCGACCGGACCGCCTGTTCTCTGCGAGCGGGCGGCCCGGGGCGAAGGGCCGGTCGCGCCGGGCCGGTCGCGTTAGGCCGGTCCGGGCCGCCGGTCCGTGCGTTTCACCACCAGAAGTTTGGCTTGTGTCCGGATTCTCCGTCGGCCTGGAGACGTCTCCGCGCGTCCTCGGATGCCGCACTTGTGGACGCGTGGGCTCTGCGCGTGGACCAAAGTGCCGCGCTTGTGGACGCGTGGAGAGCATCCGTGGACGCGCGGAGAGCATTTGTGGACGCGTGCGCGGCATTTGTGGACGCGTGCGCTCTGCGCGTGGACCAAAATGCGGCACTTGTGGACGCGTGGAGAGCATTTGTGGACGCGTGAGCCGCACTTGTGGACCAAAATTCTCCATTTTTGGTCGTCTGGTGTTCGGTTTTGTGTCGATTTTTGGGGGATCAGGTGTCGAACGCTCGCGATCGTGTGTGCGAACGCGCGGGGATTGCGCGGCGAACGTGCTGGGAGTCCGGAGGGATCGGCGGGGAACGTGCGGGGGGCGGAGGCGGGGGTTGGGGCTGGGGGCGGGCGATGCGCACAACCACTCCCCGGGCCGACCGATCGCTCGATCGCACGATCTCGTGGCCGGACTCGTTTCCGCGCTGTGCCCGAGCGTCGCCCGCCGCCGTTCAGCCGATCGGGTGCATCAGCCGTTCGGACCGTTGGAGATGAGCATGCGGGCCGACATTTCAGAGGATCGCGCTGTGCGTCTCGATCTTGAGCGGGTCATGCCCGAGGATGGTGATCGGGTGCTCCCCGTCGCGGATTGTCATCAGCCGGATGGCGATGCCACGCGCGAAGTTGGGTGCCCCGACCGCGTGCGTCGCCGGGCCGCCACCCGTGTCGGCGGTGACATCCGGAACCGCCCGCCGCGTGCTGTATGCTCATCGCCGAGCCTCGAGCATCGATGACCCCAAGGAGCACCCATGGCACGCATCCGTCACGCCGCGTGGACGCCGCCGCGAAGGTCGAACTCCATGACCCGCCCCGCCCTGGGCGTGTTCCGGCCCATCGTTGTGGTGCTTCTGGCCGCCGCCGCGATCTCGGGCGCCGGGTGTGACGGTTCGGAGCTCGAGCGGCTGCGCCAGCGGGCCGCCGCCGCGGAGGAACGCGCCGCGATTGCCGAGAAGGAACGCACCCAGGCCGACCGCAGCGCGCTGGACTGCGAACGCAGGCTCGCCGATTCCCAGCGAGCGCTTGCCGATGCCCAGAAGCAGCGCGATGAGGCGGTCGTCCGGGCCGAGTCTGTCAGCGCCGAGACCGCGCGGATCATGCGCGACTTAGAGGGACGCATCAGCGCCGCCGGTGGTGCGAACCCCGGGGCCGGGGGGGGCGTGCCGGGGGCGGGGACAGCGAACGTGGCGGCCGCGGGTGTCGATGGCGAACTGCTGGTTCTGGAGATCCGCCGCGAGGGTGCGATCTACGCCCTCGAGCAGGTCCGCCGCACCCCCGCCGGTGCGCTGGTCCGCCACGGAACCCGCACCCGCCTGCACGCCGGTGGCTCCGTCGCGATGACCGTTCGCTATGACAACGGCCGCATCGCCGATCAGCGGCTCATCGCCGTCGATGAGAAGGGCGACCGACTGCTCGAGGGCGAGGTGCGCGATCAGCGGCCCGATGGAGAATGGGTCTGGTCACTCGCCGGCACGCCCATCGGCCGCGAAAGCTGGAGCCGCGGCGTGCTCAAGGACGTCTCGCTCCGCACACGCGATGGCACGTGGACCACGCCCGACCCCGCGCAGCGCGCGCTGTGGCTCAACGATCGCAAAGCATGGTTCGCAAGCATGCCCGAACTGCTCCGCGAGGCCCCGGAAGCGCCCGCGCGCAGGGAGCCAGTGCCCGCGCGCAGGTAGCCGGCCCATATGCGCAGGGAGGCAGCTCCCGCGCGCAGGGCGTTCGGCCTCGCCCGCGGCGGGCGGGGCCTGATCCGCTCCCCGCGTGCCCGCCCGCGTGGGCGTTGGCGGATGTCCGGGCGGGCCGGTACCATCATGGTCTATGGCACGGATGCTCTTTACTCGGCTTGCTCGTCGGTTCGGCCCGGCTCACGCTCCGACGGCCGGAGGGATCGACACATCACGGCGCGATGTCCTGGCGGCATCCATCGCCGCCGGCGCGGGCGCTGTGCTGCTGGCCGCGGGCGGAGCGATGGGCGGCCTGCGCCCCCGGCAGGATGGCGCATCCTCGGCGGGAGATGCCGCAAAGACCGCCGCGGGCAAGGCACGCACGGTGCTTGTCATCGGGGCCGGGCTCGCGGGCCTCTCGTGCGCGTTCGAACTCTCGCAGCTCGGCTACCAGGTGCTCGTGCTCGAAGGCCGCAAGCGCCCGGGCGGGCGCGTGCTGACGCTCACCGACTTTGTGCAGGGCAAGGTCGTCGAGGGCGGTGGTGAGTTCATCGGGTCCAATCACCCGACCTTTCTGCAGTACGCCAAGCGATTCGGACTTGAGATGCAGGAAGATGGGGATGTCGAGAACCTCTCCACGCCGGTGGTCCTCAACGGCAAGCGTCTGAGCGACAGCGAGCTCGAAACCGTCTACAGCGAAATGGCCGGTGCGTACGCGTCCCTGAACGCCGACGCCGAGAGCGTCGATGCGGAGAGGCCGTGGGCCTCTGCCAGCGCCGCCGCGTGGGACAACCGCTCGATGAAGGACTGGCTCGACGGTCTGAGCCTCAGCGAAGCCGCACGCACGCTCATCCGCACGGATCTTGAGACCAACAACGGCGTGCGGCTGGACCGCATGTCGTACCTGGGCTTTGTCACGGTGCTCAAAGGTCACGGCGTGAGCAAGTTCTGGACCGAGACCGAGGTTTACCGAGTCCGCGGCGGCAACGCCCAACTGGCCCAGGCCTTCGTCGACGCCATCGGCCCCGACCGCGTGCTCTATGAGCAGGCCATCATCCGCGTGATCATCTCCCGCGGCAAAGCCGCGGCGGTGAACTCCGATGGTCAGCGATACGAGGCCGATCATGTCGTCGTCGCCGTGCCGCCCTCGGCGTGGCAGGCGATCGAGTTCTTCCCCGCCCTGCCGCGCGGCCTGCGCCCGCAGACCGGCACGATCATCAAGGTACTCGCCGGTGTCCAGCGGCGCTTCTGGCTCGAGAGCGACGATGCCGCCATCGGCCTGAGCAACGAGGATGTGTCGCTCACGTGGGAGGGCACCGCAGGCCAGCAGGGCGACACGGGCATCTGCCTGACGGGTTTCTCCGGCGGCCCGGGCGCCGATCGCCTCCGCGCCATGCCCAGCGACACCCGCCAGCGCGCGGTGCTGACCCAGATGGCCCGCGTGCACACCGGCCTGACCTCGCAGAACGTCAGCGTTCGCATGATGGACTGGTCCGGCGACCGCTGGACCAAGTGCGGCTACTCGTTCCCCGCGCCGGGGCAGGTCACGACCATCGGCCCGCTCCTCCAGCAAGCCCGCGGCGTGCCCGGGCTGCTCCACTTCGCCGGCGAGCACTGCTGCTACCGCTTCTGCGGATACATGGAAGGTGCGCTGACCAGCGGCGTCGAGACCGCCCGAAGAATCGCGGGAGCCGACGGCCTTCTGCCCCCGGCCGAGCCCGTTCCGGCCGGCGATCGACCGGAAAGCGCCCCCGCGACGGGCGAACCGATGGACGGCAACACGACGCCCGCTCCCGCAGCGCCGGAAACGCCCCCATCGCCCCCTGCCAAGATCGAGATCGACATCGAACCCGCGGGTGTTGGTGCCCCCGCCGGAACCACCACGCCCGCAACGCCGAAGATGTGAGTGCGGTCCGCCGGATGCTCGGGTTGACGATCGCGGATGGATCGGATTGAGCGGCGGACCTGGTGTGTTCCTTGACTCAGCAAGATCGGAGCGCTTTTCGTGATGCGTCACAAAACGGCCAACGACCTTTCCAAGAGTGTCCGCGCTGAGGTGGTCGATCTGCTCGCGCCCCGCCTGGCCGATCTGATCGATCTGCACCTCCAGCTCAAGCAGGCCCACTGGACCGTCCGCGGTCCGAACTTCATCGCCTATCACGAACTCTTCGACAAGCTCGCCGACGAGGTCGAGGAGTTTGCCGATGAGGTTGCCGAGCGGATCGGGCAGCTCGGCGGGCAGGTCGAGGGCACGGCCCGCGCGACGGCCAAATCCAGCACGCTCAAGGAGTACCCGTCGGGCATCGCCGGCGGCCGCGAGCACATCGAGGCGCTGACCCGCGTGATCAGCGATGCCGGCGCCAAGATGCGCAAGGCGATCGACAGCGCGACAAAGACCGGCGATGCGGACACGGCGGACCTTTTCACGGGCATCAGCCGCGGGCTCGATAAGTCTCTGTGGTTCATCGAGGCCCACGCGCAGGCGAAGGACTGACACCGGCAGCGACTCGGCAGAGTTCGCGGGTACGGGTTTCGGGGACGTTGACGATCTTCAACGAAGGGGTTGAACATGAAGCGATCAGCAGTGTTTGCGGCGGTCTTTGGGCTTTCACTCGGCCTCTGCGGTTCGGTGGTCGTGGCCCAATCTCCGGGCGGCGGCTCGCCGGACTTCAAGGATGCGCCCTCGCCCGAAGCGCCCGCCACCAAGCCCGGCCGCAACACCGTGCCCCGCGGCGACTCGATCAGCCTCCGTCCTAAGTGGGAGCTCGGCGAGGTCACGCGGTACACGCTCACGCAGACCAGCACGACGAAGCTCCCAAGCCTCGATGATGCCGGCACGCCCGTCGGCAACCAGACGATGGTTCAGCGCATCGGCCTGCAACTCACGCCGACGAAGGTGAACGCCGAGGGCGGCGCAACGGTGGAAATCAAGATCACCAGCGTGAAGATGAGCAGCAAGGGTGGGGTCATGGAATTTGAGTTCGACTCCACCAAGCCGCCCGCGGCACCATCGACCCCGGCATCCCCCGGTTCCCCGCCCGCGACTCCCGGACAGCCCGCCGCGCCAGCCGGACCTGACACCAGCGTCATCAACAAGATGCTCTCCCAGATGGTCGGCTCAACGATGGTCGCGGAGTTCGATCGCGACGGGAACATCACGAAAATGACCGGCGGCGAGGCATTCGCCTCCGCGGCGACCATGGCGGGTGTCGGCGGCGGCGGCCCGTCGCTGTTCACCTCGCTGACCCCGCGTGTGACGGGCAACGGCCAGCCGAAGGTCGGCGAGACCTGGAGCAACATCGCGGACCTGTCCACGCCGCTCACCGGCGCGGTGCGCATGGACGTGAAGCACACGCTGCGCTCGGCGACCCAGAAGGACGCGACAGTCGGCTTCGTCGGCACGATGCTCCCGCCCAGCGAAGGGACGATCAACACGGCCGACGCGGTCATTCGCTCGGCCAGCCAGCAGGGCACGTACGTCTGGGATCGCCAGCGCGGTCAGTTGCGATCGATGTCGATGGACATGCGGCTCGAGGCCCAGATCGCGCTCGTGGGCAATGCGCCGTTCACCAGCGCCACCACGACGACGATCGAACGCGTCGATGAGCCCGCCGGCCCATCTCGGCCCGGCCCCGCGCGGCGTACGCCCTGACTCGCTCGCTCCGTCGCGGCGTGATCAGTACGTCTGAACCGCAGAGGTCCCGGGCGCGATCGGTGCGGTGGCTTCGGTCAGCACCGCGTGCATCGCCTCGATGCAGCGATCAACCGCCTGCTGGTTCACATCAAGGTGCGTGACGAATCGGATCCGCCTGGGCTGGTTGGGCAGCGCGAGCACGCCCGCGGCGCGGAGCCGCTCGCACACCGCCGCCGCGGGCGGATGCGGCGGATCGAGATCCACGAAGACCATGTTCGTGACCACCGGCATGGCGATTCGCACGCCCTTGATCTGCCGCAGTCCCGCCTCGAGCCGCCGCGCGTTGGCGTGGTCCTCGACGAGCCGCTCGCGGTGATGCTCCAGCGCGTGCAACGCCGCCGCGGCGAGGATTCCGCTCTGTCGCATCGTGCCGCCGAAGAGTTTACGGAAGCGGTGCACCCGCTCGATGACTTCTTTACTGCCGACGACCGCCGAACCAACAGGGGCGCCGAGCCCCTTGCTGAAGCAGCACGAAACAGTGTCGAAGTGCCGGGCGTATTCGGCGGGCGAGATCCCCGTCGCGGCGCACGCGTTCCAGAGGCGTGCGCCGTCGAGGTGCGTTCGCAGCCCTGCCTCGCGTGCGGCATCAACGACGCTGCGCAGCCGCTGCAAATCCCAGATCGAGCCGCCGCCGCGGTTGTGCGTATTCTCGACAACCAGCAGTTTGCTCACGGCAAAGTGGTGCTGGCGTGGCCGGATCGCCCCGCGAACATCGGCCGCATCGAACTGGCCGAGTTCGCCGCGCAATGGCCGGATCATCACCCCCGAGAGCGCCGCGGGCGAACCGGTCTCGTAGTGAATGATGTGCGAGTCCTCGTGGCAGATGACCTCGTCCCCCGGCTCGGTGTGGGCACGGATCGCCGTCTGATTCGCCATACTGCCGCTGGGAACAAAGACCGCCGCGTCCTTGCCCATGATCTTCGCGACCCGCTCCTGCAGCGCGATGATGGTCGGATCGTCGCCCAGAACATCATCGCCGACCTGTGCGTCGGCGATAGCCCTACGCATCGCTGGCGTCGGACGCGTGACCGTGTCGGAACGGAAGTCGAACGGCATGCTGCTGATCATGGCAGAAGGGTATGTCGTGGGCTTGGCGTGCGCGCTCGCCGGGCGTTACCCTCCGAGCACGATGCCCCCGACCGACGATCGCGATCTGCTCATCATCCCGACACCCAAGCGCGTGGAGTTCCTCGGCGGCGAAGTCGCCATGCCCGCGGACGGGCAGGTCTCGGTCCGCGATGTTCGGCTGCCGGGAAGACCGGATGAACGCAGCATCGCTGGCCAGGCGTACTCGCTGCGAGTCGTTGACCCCGCGAGCGACGGCAACGGGAGACTCTTCGAGATCGCCACCGCCAGCCCCGCGGGGCGTCGGAACGCCGTCGCGACGATGCAGCAGTTGATGCGACGGTTCCCGAAGCGGATGCCAAGACTCGCGATTCACGATGAGCCTGCATTCGCGGTCCGGGGCGTGATGATGGACATCTCACGCGATCGCGTGCCGACCATGTCCGAGTTCGCCCGATGGGCCGAGCTCTTCGCGGTGCTCAAGATCAACCACCTGCAGTTGTACACCGAGCACACCTTTGCCTACTCCGGTCACGAGGAGGTATGGCGCGGCTGGGGAGCGGTCACGCCGGATGAGGCGCGCGAGATGTCCCGCATCTGCGCGGAACACGGCATCGAACTCGCCGCGAATCAGAACTGCTTCGGCCACCTGGCCCATTGGCTCCGCATGCCGCGATACGCGGGGCTTGCCGAGACGCACGGCGACTGGATGTTCGATGTCTGGCCACGAAGCGGCCCATTTTCGCTCTGCCCGATCGACCCTGCAAGCGATGCGCTCGTCGGCGATCTGCTCGGGCAACTTCTGCCGTGCTTCGACAGTCCGCTGGTGAACATCGGCGCCGATGAGACCTACGACATCGGCTGGGGCCGGAGCAAAGACGAGGTCGCTCGTCGGGGCAAGGGCGCCGTCTACGCCGACTTTGTCGCGCGTGTGTGCGCAATGGTCCGCGCCCGCGGCAAGCGCCCGCAGTTCTGGGCGGATATCGCTCTCTCGCACCCCGAGGCCCTCAGCCGCCTCCCCTCGGACCTGATCGCCCTGGCATGGGGCTACGAGCCCGACAGCAAGTTCGATGCGTGGTGCCGGGCCATCGCCGGCGCACCGGCGATCGACGGCGGCAGGATGGAAACGTGGGTGTGCCCCGGCACCAGCGCGTGGCGATCCATCACCGGTCGAACAAGCGAACGCCGCGGCAACCTTCACGCCGCCGCCGTCGCGGGTGTGCAGCACAGTGCTCCGGGATTTCTCATCTGCAACTGGGGCGACATCGGTCACACCCAGCAGTGGCCGATCGAGGCCCACGCGATCGCCCACGGCGCACACGCCGCGTGGACCGGCGAGGCGACGGCGTTCGATCACCGCGCGTGCTCCCTGCATGTCTTCGATGATGGCAGCCTGAGCGTCGGCGAGTACCTGGAGACCTTGGGCGATATCGACGAACCGCTCCGGCGCATCAGCGGGCGGCTGAGCAAACCCGCAGAGCAGGGTGAGTTCCGCCTGCTGAACGCCACGGCGCTCTTTGCCGACATGCACAATCCTGAGACGCTCCATGACCGTGCCGAGGTCGGCAGCGTTGCGGCGTGGGAGGAGATCTCTTCCCGTCTCGCGGCCCACAAGCCGCCGACGGACTCGCGCATCCCGTCGCAGATCATGCTCGAACTGATCCACTCATTCACGGAAGCCCGACTCGCCGCCGCGCGGGGTCTCACGCGCCGGCGTGCGCTGCGTGATGGGCGATGGCCCGGCGAGCGCGAACGCTCCGCGCTCAGCGAGGAACTGGCGGACCACATGGAGCACCACCGCGTGCTGTGGCTCGGACGCAGCCGCGATGGGCTGGGGCTGGATGACTCGCTGGCTCGCTTCGAGCGTGTTCGACGAATCACCTCATCGCCGGAGCCGGAATCAACCACCAAGGAAGTGGGGCGGTCATGAGCGGCAGTCATGACAGATTGGTCGCCGGGTGCATGACCGGAACCAGTATCGACGGGATCGATGCGGCGCTGGTGCGAGTCTCGGGGACCGGGCTGGCCATGCGAGCGTCATTCGTCCGCGGCGTGAGCAGATCGCTCGGCGAACTGGCCACGCCGTTGCGTCGACTCGCCGAGCAGGAGCCGATGACCGCCGGCGACATCGCGCGATTGTCACGCGACTTCGCGCTGCTTCATGTTGAAGTGGTGCGCGAACTGGCCGGGGCCGATCCGCTGTCGATGATCAGTGCGCACGGGCAGACAGTCTTTCATGCGCCGCCGGCGAGTTGGCAGTTGCTCGATCCAACGCCGATCGCACTGGGGCTCCGCGTCCCGGTGGTTACCCATTTGCGCGGCGCGGATCTGGCCGCGGGCGGGCAGGGCGCGCCGATCACGCCGCTGAGCGACTGGATCATGCTCCGCTCGCCCAACGAGAGTCGCGCCGTGGTGAACCTCGGAGGCTTCTGCAACGTCACCCTACTGCCGAGCGACGCGACTGTCGCGAGCGGCGACGCCGCGACGGGCCCGCTCGAAAGTGCGCGGCGTGTTTCCGGCTGCGATGTCTGTGCGTGCAATCACGTGCTCGATACCGTCGCGCGTAGGTGCTTGGCCGTTCCGTTCGATGAGAGCGGTCAGCGAGCACTCGCCGGCACTGTGCACGATGATGCCCTCGACGACCTGCGTTCTGTGCTCATGGTGCAGGCCAGCAGCAAACGCAGCCTTGGAACCGGCGATGAGGTCACCAGTTGGATCGGCCGCTATCGCACGACGTGCGACGGCGCCGACCTCGCGGCGACCGCATGCGAGGCGATCGCCGAGATGATCGCGGCCAAGGTAGCCGGTGTTGATCGCGTGCTTCTTGCCGGCGGCGGAGTCATGAATCGCGCGTTGATTCGCGCGATCGCCTCCTGCTGCTCTGCGCCCGTGCAGACCACCACGGAGCACGGTCTTGATGGGCGCTACCGTGAGGCCGCCGCGATGGCGGTGCTCGGGGCGCTCTGTCAGGATGGTGTGCCGATCACGCTCAGCGCAGTCACACGTTGCCCGGGCCTTCCGCCGCGTTCCGGCGTGTGGGCGTACCCGATCTGAAGCGACCCGACTCCGACAGGATCAGCACGCAGCACGCCGCCGACTCCCTTCCTTGAGCAGACCATGCCGACACGATCGACCCGCCGAAAGCCCTCCAAGAACGCAAAGGCCACCGGGCCCGCGACACCCGGTCACGGCGCGACATCGGCTCATCCGCCCGATCGGTCGCACATCGCCACCGAGCAGCGGAATCAGCGAACGCGCTCGCTGCATCGACTGAGCATCGCCCAGTGCGTGCGCGTGATCAATCAGGAGGACGCACAGGTCATCGCGGCGCTCCGCGCCGCCGCGCCGGCGATCACCCGGTTCATCGAGGCGGTTGAGCCCGGCTTCTGTGCAAAGCCGAGACCCGGCAAGCCCGCGGGCAGGCTCATCTATGTCGGTGCGGGCACCAGCGGCCGGCTCGGCGTACTCGACGCGAGCGAGGCTCCGCCGACATTCATGGTTCCGCCCGATCGCATCATCGGCATCATCGCCGGCGGCGACGGCGCGCTCCGCAAGAGCAGCGAGGGCATGGAGGACGACCCCGATGGCGCCCGCGCCGAGCTCCAGCGCCTGGCCCTTACGCCGCGCGACGCCGTTCTCGGCATCGCCGCCGGCGGCACCACGCCGTATCCCAACGGCGCGCTGCTGATCGCCAAAGAACTCACCCGCGGCAAGTGCGTCACGGGCCTGCTGACCTGCTCAAAGGTGCCGCAGCCCGATCACGCCGACCACCTCATCGTGCTGCCGACCGGACCGGAAGTGCTCACCGGCTCAACCCGCATGAAGGCCGGCACCGCGACCAAGCTGGCGCTGAACACCATCAGCACCACGCTCATGATCCGCTCGGGCCGCGTGTATCAGAACCTCATGGTCGACATGCGCGCGAGCAACAGCAAGCTCCGCGATCGCGCCGCGAGAATCGTCAGCACGCTGACCGGGCTCTCCCGCCCCGAGTCCTTCGAACTGCTCGCGAGCGCGGGTGACCACGTCAAGGTCGCCATCGTGATGCACCGCCTGGGCGTCAACGCCGGCAAGGCCCGCGCGCTCATCGATCGGGCCGACGGCAAACTGGGCGACGTTCTGCGCGACTGATGCGCCGCGGCCTCGCCGCTTCTTCGGAGTGCTCATGCCCGACAGACTCAAGTCCTGGGAACGCTGGGCGATCGGCGCGGTGCTGGCGCTCATGGTCGCCTTCGGCGGCATCGTGCTCAATCGCGCGGCGTTTCTCGAACTCCGCCGAACAGACGCCGACGTCTTCTTCCGCGCAGGCTGGGCCGTGCGCACCGGTCACGATCTCTACGACACCGTCAGCGAGCGCGGCTGGAGTTACGTCTACCCGCAGTTCTTCGCGATCCTCATGACGCCGCTCGCCGATCCGCCAACGCCGCGGACCTTTGAAGTCAACGCGGCGGACATGCGCACGCTCGGCCCGATGCGGGGCCTCACGCCCGAACAAGCCGAGCAGCGGGCCCTGGTTTACGAGCAGACCGGTCGCGACCTCTCGGGCCTGCTCTCGAGCGATACGCGCTGGTACATGCCCTTCGCCGTGAGCGTGGCGATCTGGTACGCCGTGTCGCTGGCAAGCCTTCTGCTCGCGGTGCACTTGGTCGCCAGCGCGTGCACCATCGCGAACCCGCGACTGGCCGGACTGGGTCTGACCCCAGCGCATCGCGGCTGGTGGACGCTCCGACTCTGGCCGCTGATCTTCGCGCTGCCGAGCGCGGGCAACGCCCTCTCGCGCGGACAGGTCGATCTGCTCGTCCTGCTCGGCATCGCGATGCTGATCTTCGGCATGGTGCAGTGCCGCCGCTGGACTGCGGGCATCGGCCTGGCGCTGGCGGGCTGCGTCAAGGTCATCCCGGGCCTGCTGGCGATCGTCCCGCTCTGGCGGCGCGATTGGCGGCTGGTGGCCACCACCGCCGTCGGCGTACTGATGATGCTCGTGGTCATCCCCGCCGTGGTTCGCGGGCCGAGCGTCATGATCCAGGACAACATCCGCTGGGTGCAGACCACCGCTCTGCCCGCGTTCGGCCTCGGCAGCGACATCTCCCGCAAGGCCGAGCTCATCTCCATGACCGCCAACGACAGCCAGTCGTTCAAGAGCATCCTTCACAACTGGTCGCAGTGGGGCACCCCTCGCGGCGAGCGCGCGAGCGAGCCCGGCCCCCTCGTCCGCCTCGCCGCCATCGGCGCCTCGCTGCTCATGCTCGCGATCACCCTCTGGGCCGCCCGCTGGCGAGTGCCCGGCCTGCCGCGCACGGCGGCGACCGCTCTCGGCGCGGTGCCGCTCCATCGCGACCCGACCGCGCCGCTACTTGTCGGCTGTGTCTGCTGCGTCATGATCGCCGCCTCGCCCATCAGCCACCTGCACTACTTCGTCTTCGCCCTTCCGCTGCTCATCACCCTCTGCGCCCGTCCCGTGGCCGACCACCCCGCTCAGTCCCTGCCCGCGTGGCTCTGGCTCGTCGGCTTCGGGTATCTGGCGGCCTACGCAGTTCCTCGCCTGCCCGGCATGACCGCCGTCGTCGACATCGGCCTCATGATGATCGTGGGCGTCGCCCTGTGGGCGTGGGGCATTGTCGAACTGCGTCGCCAGTCCCGTTCGGCGGCTGGGCTTGCACCCTGTTTGGGGTGATTGGTTCTCGGACCCGAACGCTCACCCAAATGTGAACTTAGGGCCTCCGGCCATGTTTGTGCCGACTTACACTCTTGTCGGAGCGCTGTGCGCTCGTGGGCACGATGCCTGCGGTCCGCGCAGCCCGATGTGCGAAGGCGGGTGCGCCCGTCTTGGCTTGCGGTCGTTTGTGGCTTGATCAGCAGACCCGTTCATGGGAGCACGGATGCAGCAGAACCACGCTGATGTTCACGGGAGTCTCAGGGCCGCGGCGCTGTACGCGCTCGGGCCGACACTCGGGGCCGTCTCGCGCGCGGGCGCTCGCCGCGCGGTCGTGCTTGTTGCGCTGGCTGGCGGCGCCGCGGCGTGGGCCGCGCCGGAGATGGAACTCTCGACGGACATGCCCGTGGAACTGCCCGAAACTCCCGAACTTCCTGCCAGCCCGCAGGAGCGCGGCTGGTTCTCCGTGACGCACTTTCTGGTCAGTTACCCGCGGCCCGACAACACCCTGCCGGACCTGAACGAACTGGCCGACGTGAAAGTCACCCTGGGCGTCAGCGATGAGGGCTTCGTCGCGCCCACGCAGGGGCTGCCCACCAAGACGATGACGCTGCAGGAACTCAATGACATGGGCGGCACGTTCGCCTGGTCGGCGATCGAGACGGTTTCGGCCGCGGTGGTCGGGCATCTCAACTCGCGAGGGGTCGTTGCGCTCTTCGTCGCGCCCAGCGCGGCGGACATCGACGAGAACTACCGCGACCTGCGAAAGGAGCGCGGTCAGGGCGAACTGAATCTCTTCGTCTGGACCGGCCGCGTTGAGGAAGTCCGCACCATCCGCGTCGGCGATGGAATCGATCCGATCGACGCGGTCAACGACGAGACTTCTCTCGCCCGCCGCGTGCGCGACGGCTCGCCGATGCAGGTCGGCGATGTCGTGCGTCGCGATCAGCTCGACCGATTCCTGTACAAGCTCAATCGCCACCCCGGTCGGCGTGTCGATGCCTCGATCGCCGCGGCCGATGTCGGCGAGCCCGGACGCGTTGCGCTGGACTATCGCATCGCCGAGAGCAAGCCCTGGACGATCTACGCCCAGACCAGCAACACCGGCACGCAGAGCACCAGCGAGTGGCGCCAGCGTTTCGGCTTCATTCACAACCAGCTCACCGGCAACGACGACATCCTCACGCTCGACTATTCCACCGCCAGCTTCGCTCAGAGCCACGGGCTCAGCGGCAGCTACGAGTTTCCGCTCTCGTACGACACGCTCCGCCTCCGTTTCTTCGGCGGCTGGAGCCGATACACCGCCAGCGATGTCGGATTCCCGGGGCTGAACTTCCGCGGCGAGGACTGGAGCTTCGGCGGCGAGGCCATCTGGAACTTCTACCAGCACCGCGACCTCTTCATCGATGCCGTCGGCGGGGTGCGGTACGAGAACACGCGCGTCACGAATGAACTGCTCTCGACCAAGGGCCGTGCGAACCTGCTGATCCCATCCGCCAGCCTTCGCGTGTCGCGCGATACCGACCAGAACAGCGCGTTCGGTGCGGTGACGCTCGAAGGGAACATGCTCAACAACAAGGTTGACGACCTCGAGCCGCTCGGCCGAACCAGCCCCGATCGCTACTGGGTGAGCGTCAAGTGGCAGGGCGAGTACGCGTTCTACCTCGAGCCGCTGCTGACCAACGGGCCCAAGACCCTCGCCCATGAGTTCAGCGTCGGCGTTCGTGGACAGTCGGCCCTTGGTCGCCGCGTCATTCCCACGCAGCAGCAGGTCATCGGCGGCTTCTTCAGCGTCCGCGGGTATGACGAGTCCATCGCGTCGGGCGACAACGTCGTCATCGGCACCGGCGAGTACCGCTTCCATCTGCCGCGGGCCTTTGGCACCAGCAACGACGCCGGCCCGCGCGAGCAGACGCTCTTTGGCCAGCCCTTCCGCACGCGCCCGACACAGGACTTCGGTCTGACCGATTGGGATCTGATCTTCCGCGCCTTTGCCGATGCCGGTCGAACGATCAACAACAAGCGGCTGAACTTCGAGAAGAACCAGACGCTCGTCGGGATGGGCATTGGCGTGGAGTTCCAGCTCCGGCGAAACATTTCCGTTCGTGCCGACTGGGGGTTTGTGGTTGAGGAGGTCACGGACGTTTCGGGCCGAAAACTCGCCGGCTCGGGCGATAACCGGCTCCACTTCATCACCACACTCGCATTCTGATCGGGTCTGTTTCCAGTTCTCTTGGCACAAGGGCTGGACGTATGGCAAAGTAGATGTGCAACCGGTCAGGGACGACCGCGAAGAGGCTTCCGGGGCCGCACACCTCGGATGTCCACAGCGGCGTGACCAGACCGGGTCGCGGTTCGCACATCGGAAGAAGGAAGAGGACGCACACATGCACAAGAACGCCCCCGCCCGCGCCGTTGTTTCGCGTCGGTCCCCCGCCCGCCCCGCTATGGGCCGGCTCGTCGCCATTTCCATGGCGCTCACCGCGGGCACCTGCCTTCCCGTCTGGGCGCAGAGCCCGACAGGCGGCCAGGTGGTCAACGGCTCGGCGACGATCGCTCAGAGCGGCGCGATGACGACGATCACCGCCGGCAACGGCGCGATCATCAACTGGCAGTCGTTCTCGATCGGCCAGGGCCAGACCGTCCAGTTCATCCAGCCCGGCGCGACCAGCACGGTCCTGAACCGCGTCGTCACGCCCACGCCCTCGGTCATCGACGGCAACCTCTTTGCCAACGGCCGGGTCTTCCTGGTCAACCCCGCGGGCGTCATGTTCGGCCAGAATGCCGTCGTCAACGTCGGCGGCCTCGTCGCCGGCGCGGCGTCGATGAGCGACAGCGACTTCCTCAGCGGCGACATCCGCTTCACCAACGCCTCCGGCACCGTCGTCAACAACGGCCAGATCAAGGGCGGCGAGGCCGTCCTCTTCGGGCGGAATGTCGAGAACAACGGCCTCATCGTCGCCGAGCAGGGCACCGTGATGCTCATGGCCGGTGATGAGATGTTCGTCGGCAAGGTCGACGGTCAGGTTTTCGCCAAGGTGTCCTCCAAGGCCGACTCCGGTACCGACAAGCCCGGCGTGTCGAACACCGGCGTGATCGATGCCCGCGGCGGCAGCGTCCGTCTGGCCGCGACCGATGTCTTCGGTCAGGCCGTCTGGAATTCCGGCACCGTCCGTGCAAACGACGTGACCATCGAGGCCCAGCGCACGGGCCACGGCCGCGAGGACTCCACCGTCACCGTCTCCGGCACCATCGACGCGACCAACGCGAGCGGCAAGGGCGGCAACGTCTCGATCACCGGCACCCGCGTGCTCATCGATGATGCCGACATCAACGCTTCCGGCAGCCAGGGCGGCGGCACGATCCGCATCGGCGGTGACTATCGCGGCGAGGGCTCCATGGCCCGGGCCGACCGCGTCGTGGTCTCCGATGACTCGTCCCTGACCGCCGACGCCACCGCGAACGGTCACGGCGGCACCATCATCGTCTGGTCGGAGCTCTTCACGAACTTCCAGGGTTCCGCCAGCGCCCGCGGCGGCGCGGAGGGCGGCGACGGCGGTCTGATCGAGACCTCCAGCCGTCAGAACGTCTACCTCAATCCCGTCGGCATCAACGCCTCCGCCGCCAAGGGCAAGAACGGCCTCTGGCTCATCGACCCCCGCAACATCACCATCGCCGCCAGTGCGAACGCCAACGGCGCCTTCGCCGGCACCGATCCGCTGACCTTCACGCCCACCGCCAACGACGCGGTGGTGAACGTCGCGTCCATCAATGACGCGCTGGCTCTCGGCACCAGCGTCACCATCACCACCAGCGACCCGACCGGTGATCAGCAGGGCAACATCCTTCTCGAGAGCGGCGCGACCATCACGCGCTCGACCGGCGGCAGCGCGACCATCACGCTGCTGGCCGCGAACGACATCACGCTCAACGGCAGCATCACCTCCACCAACGGTTCGACGCTCAACGTCGTCCTTAAGGCCGGCGATCCGGCTCAGCAGTCCGAGCCGAATAACGCGGGCAATCCGGCCCGCACCGGCACGCTGAACATCAGCACCGGCTTCATCGATGTCGATGCCGGGGACATTTACCTCCACGCCGGCAGCGGCGGCATCAACCTCGCCAACGCCGTCAATTCCGATGGTGTCGGTGCGACCATCCGGATGGTCACCGATGGCAACATCACGCAAACCGCCGGCGGCGTCTTCGCCACCAACCTCGGTATCCAGGCTTCGGGCAATGTCGACCTCATGGGCGTGAACAATCGGGTCGATGTGCTCGCGGCCGATGTCGGCGGCACGCTCCGCTTCCGCAACACCGTCGGGTTCACCGTCGGCTCGGTTCCCGCCTCGACCCTCGCCCCCGAGTATGTTCTGGTCGAGGGCATCACCAGCAGCAACGATGACGCGATGCTGATCGCCAGCAGCGGCTCGCTCACGCTGGCCAACAACATCAACCTCGGTACCGGCGTGCTCCGCCTCTCTGCTCAGGACGGCATCTCGCAGAACTCCACCAGCATCATCACCGCCAGCGGCCTTGCCGCCATCAACACCGCTACCAACGCGATCTCCCTGACCAGCGCCAACAACATCACCGGCGCGATCGCCGCGAAGAACTCCGCGGCGGGTGGCGAGGTCCGTCTCCGCAACAGCGTTGCGACCACGATCGGCAGCGTCGCCGCGGCCACAGGCTACAACGCCGATGCGGCACTCTCGGGCATCACGACGAACGTCGGCGACATCAACCTCAACACCGGCACGCTCTCGCTCGAGCAGGCGCTGAGCGCCGCGGACGCGGTCGTTCGCCTTCGCACCACCGGCGGCATCTCGCAGACCTCGTCGGGCATCATCACCGCAGCCAGCCTCGGCGTGATCAACACGCTCTCGGGCAATGTCGTGCTCGATGACGCCAACAGCGTCGGGATCGTCGCCGGTGAGAACAATGTTGCCGACGGCACCTTCGTGCTCCGGTCGACGTCGAGCCTGACCGTCGGCTCGGTCTCCACGCTCACGGACTTCTTCCAGCGTCCGGCCGACTCCACCGCGCTGCTGGTCTCGGGCATCACGACGACGAACCCCGCCGCGGGAACGGGTGCTTCGAACAACGACGTCACGCTCAGCAGCGCCGGGTCGTTGGCGCTCGAGCAGGCCATCACCGCCGGTCGCGCGACCGTGCGTCTGCAGTCGGCCACCGGCATGAGCCAGACCGCGGCGGGCATCATCTCCGCCCGCGCCCTTGGCCTGGTCAACTCCGACTCCGGCTCGATCGTGCTCGACAAGGCCAACGCCATCGTCGATGGCCTGGCCGCACTGAACAGAGCCAGCGGTGCGGAGGTTGTGTTCCTCAACACCGCCAGCAGCATCGCGCCGGGCACATCCGCGCTGAACATCACCGGCATCTCGGGTGTCGCGAACCTCTTCTCCGCAGGCGACCTCAGCGCCGGGACCGATGTCGTCGGCGTCCGCACCACGGGCAACGGCAACGCCCTGCTCCGCACCAACGGCACGATGAATATTGATGCGGTTGTCAATGTGGGCACCGGCATCCTCCGCCTGCAGACCGGCTCGGGCGTCAATCAGGAGAGCGGCGCCGACGCGGCGATCACCGCGGGCTTCCTCGCCGCGTTCAACAGCAACCCCAACGGCGGCATCACCACCGGCCGCCTGGCGTTCTTCAACGACAACAACCAGGTCAGCGCCATCGCCGGTCGGAACAACAACGGCGACCACGCCCCGAACCAGGCCGGCGTCGGTGCGGACGTCTCGATCTTCACCATCCCCTCGCTGACCATCGGCGAGTTGACCACCACCGACAGCCGGTTCGCCGACGGCGCGGTCATCAGCGGTATCAAGACCTTCGGGCCCAACGGCGGCTCGCAGATCATCAGCCGCACCGGCACCCTGACGCTCGAACGCGGCATCGATAACGGTGCCGGTGGCACGTACATCCAGGGCGGCACGGGCATCATCCAGCTCTCCGGCGCCGGCATCATCTCGGGCACCCTCATCGCCGCCAATCGCCACCAGACCGAGAGCCTCACGACCGGTGATGTGCTCCTCTTCGAGGAGAACAACATCGCCCGCACCGGCGGCCTCGGCCGCGTGGGCATCACGAACCTGGCCAAGGGCGGGCTCCTTCGCTTCCGCAACATCTCGGGCTTTGAGACCAACGCCCAGACCAATCCCGGCTTGGTTCAGTCCAACGGTTTCGTGACGACCAACAACGACGCCGGGCCGTTCACCAACACGATGACGATCATCGCCGGCGGTCAGATACAGGTTCTCGAGCAGATCAACGCCGGCTCTGCGAACGTCTTCATGCAGGCCTCCGGCGGCATCAACGGCGATGCCCCGATCTCCGCGGGCACGCTCGCACTGGTGAACAACGGCTCCGGCGGGATCGACCTCCGCACCGCCGCCAACCGCGTGAGCACGCTGGCCATCCGCAACAACGTCGAGAGCGCCTTCATCGCCTTCCGCAATGAGGGGTCGCTCACGGTCGGTTCTATCTCTGCCCCCGACAGTGACTTCAACGATGGTCTCGATGTCGTCGGTGTCTCGGGCAAGGGCAACACCGCCATCGGTCTGCACAGCCGCACCGGGTCGCTCACGCTCAATCAGGCCGTGAATGCCGGTTTCGGCGCGGTCTTCCTCCACGCCAACCAGGGCATCTCGCAGTCGTCCACCGGCCTGATCACCGCCGGGGCGCTCTCGGCGTACAACGGCACGTTCAACTCGACTGATCCCACGCCTGCCGGGAACATCGTGCTGGATCAGGCCAACGTTCTGGCGCTTGCCGACACGACCGACACCCCGATCCTCGCTTTGCGCAACGACGTCTCCGGCGCGAGCGTGATCTTCAAGTCCGTCGGCACGCAGGGCTTCGTCACCGACGCGTCCGATGCGATCGACAACCTCATCAACGCCATCACCGGCGTGTCCACCGGCTCGGGCGGTCGCGTCAGCCTCATCTCGGCCGGCGGCTCGATGTTCCTGGGCAACGTTGTCTCGGCGCTCGGCGGCGATGTCCGTCTGACCGCGCTGACCAACATCAACCAGGGTGGCAACGGCCGCATCTTCGCCGACCGCCTCGGCGTCGTCGTCACAGGTACGGGCGAGGGCTTCGTCACCCTCGGTGCGGAGAACCGCGTCGGATTCGTCGCCATCAGCAACAGCGGCGACGGCAATGTCCAGTTCCGCTCGGTCGACAACCTGACCGTCGGCAAGCTCGCCGCGGAGACCGACTTCAACTCCGGCAACGAGCTCGTCGGCATCTCCACCCGCACCGGCCGCGACATCAATGTCTCGGGCAAGATCCTGACCATCAACGATGCTC
>ERZ1066130.48-NODE-48-length-71590-cov-17.069323_pt1 | contig 71590 bp, 57 predicted proteins | sample MGYA00382777_ERZ1066130 | MGnify/ENA primary metagenome ERZ1066130 (study PRJEB33369, sample SAMEA5778360) | biofilm metagenome | biome: Industrial cooling water; feature: Water cooling tower basin; material: Biofilm | place: United Arab Emirates | collected...
ACCCAGAGGTGTGACCCAGCCCGCGCCGGTGATGACGACGCGGGGGGGATGCTGCGGAGTGTCGCCGCCGTGGTTCATGCCAGAGCGTAGAGCGCAGCAGGGGCCGATGGCGTTCGCCGCCTTGGGAGGTCGCCCCCCCGCGCCGACGCTTCGCCTTCGGGATCGACCGCATCGACGCCCCGCGCGGCCACACCGCCCCCCCGGGCGGCCGCATCGACCCGACCGACCGACAACGCTCACGGCTCCCGCCCGGAGGCCCTGTGATCCCGCGCGGCGGCCCTGTGGCGGCCCCGAACACCGCACGACCGCCGCGATGACACGATTTGATCGGGTTCTGATGGGGCCTTGCGGGGCTTCCGAGCCGTTTGAGCCGATTTCAAAGCCCCGCGAAGCTCCTTCAATGCCCTTTGAAGCTCCTTCAATGCCCTTCGAAGCTCCTTCAATGCCCTTTGAAGCTCCTTCAATGCCCAACGAAGCTCCTTCAATGCCCTTCGAAGCTCCTTCAATGCCCTTCGAAGCTCCTTCAATGCCCAACGAAACTCCTTCAATGCCCTTTGAAGCTCCTTCACATGCCTTTGAAGCCCTCTCAAAGGCCTTCGAAGCTCCTTCACATGCCTTTGAAGCTCTCTCAAAGGCCTTTGAAGCTCCTTCATATCGCGGCCAAACGCCTTCGGTGGCCGTTGGTTATCCGCGCGTGCCCTCGACCACATCCCAGAATCGCGTCGACGCTCCGGTCCATCTCCCGCACGCCGCGCCAAAGCCACCCATCCCCCCGCCGCATCGCTCGGCAACGGCCCAAAGCCGAAGCCGCGCCGCGGCGTGCCGACCCGCCCAAGCCCCACTCCTGTTCTTCTCCCCCACTCTTCCCTTCTTGTCCCCTCCTCTTCCCTTCTTCTCTTCTTGTCCCCTCTTCTTCGCGCCTTCGCGCCTTCGTGCAAACTCCCCTCACGCCGTTGGCCGTGTTTGGGTGCCCGCGTGGTCCATCGCGTTGTACAATGTCGGGGCTGTGCGGGGCGGCGGGATGGAAGGTGCGCGGATGCAGATCAGCACAACGATCGTCGGCATGATCGGATACGCGCTCTTCATAAGCCTGGCGCTGCTTCTGAGCCGGCGGAAGGCCGCTGGCGAGTCGACGACGCGGCAGCAGCTTCGCACGATCGGCATTGGCTTTCTCATCGCCGCGGTGTACTCCGCCGCGACGATGCTCTACCACGCCGCGAGCCCCGGCATCGACCCCGTGCTCGAGCAGATCTGGACGCTCGTGGGCTTCGCGATGACGGGCGGGGCGATCGCCTCTGCGATCGTGCACATCATCATGCCGGTGGAGCGCGACGGCGCGGGCTCGCCGGAGAGCTTCGGTCTCCCGCCGTCGCGTTTCCGACCCGCCGAGGGCTTTGTCTCCACGCCGAGGCCGCGGATGTTCCGCCCGCTTCGCGCTCTGGCGTGCATCGCGGCACTGGCCAGCGCGCCGAACGACGCTCTGGCCCCGATCATGGTGCTCGGGGTGTTTCTGGCCAGCGAAGGGCTCGCGGACGGGTGGTTCGATCCGAGGCGGTGGACCACGGTCGCGCCTTTGGCGCCCCGCACGGTCGCGACAGAGCGGGCGGAGATTTCGCGGATCATCGCCCAGGTGCAGCGAACGCGCCCCAGCACCGGCCCGATGCCCCGCGTCCCACCCACAACCACCTGATTCACCCCGCGCACGCGGCCGCACGCCGCGCCAAATCCACCCATCCCCCCGCCGCATCGCTCGCCCAAGGCCCGAAGCCGAAGCGTCGCCGCGGCGTGCCGACCTGCCCAAGCCCCACTCCTGTTCTTCTCCCATCCACTTCTCTTCCTCTCCCCTCCTCTCCTGTTCTTCTCCCCTCCTCTTCCCTTCCTCTCCCCTCCTCTTCTCTTCTTCTCCTCTTCTCCCCTCTTCTTCGCGCCTTCGCGCCTTCGTGCAACTCCCCCGTCGCGATCGGGGATCTACCATCAGGCATGGACGACGCCGTCAACAAGCGCATCGCGCAGTTCGAGAACATGTGCTCCGCCGACCCGAGCAACGAAATGGCCCACTTTTCGCTCGGAAAGGCCTACGCCGACGCCGGTCGCTTCAAGGATGCGGCCCAGAGCTACGCGCGATGCGTGCAACTGGTTCCCGACATGAGCAAAGCCTACCAGATGGCGGGCGATATGTTCATCAGAGCGAATGATCACGATCAGGCCGCGGCCGTTCTGGTCCGCGGATACCTCGTGGCCGCCGAGAAAGGCGACCGGATGCCGCAGACCGCCATCGCCGCGCTGCTCAAGCAGATCGGTCGCGAGGCCCCCCCGCTCCCGGACCATCTCAAGGCCAGGCAGGGCTCCGGCGGCGGCGGTCAGGGCCTGGTCGGTGTCGGTCTGCCCGGGGCCGGTGCGGGTCAGGCGGGGGCCGGTGCGGCCGGGATCGATCCCGAAAACCTCCCGCCGAACATGATCCTCTGTCGGCAGTCCGGCAGACCCGGCACACGCATGACCAGACCGCCCTTTAAAGGCCCCGTCGGCGAGTGGATCATGAACAACATCAGCCACGAGACCTTCTACAAGGGTTGGATCCCCCAGGGAACGAAGGTCATCAACGAACTCCGCCTGGATCTCTCCCGCGAGAAGGATCAGGAAACCTACGACCAGCACATGCGCGAGTATCTCGGCGTCGAGTAAAACGTCAACGCCCGCCGATGCTCAGCGGTTCATCATGATCGTCGCGACGCGCTCGGCTCCGTTGCTGCGGATCCGCAGCCGAATGCCCTGAGCGAGGTTCGCGTTCTTCAGCGCCGCGGTGAACGCCGCGGCGTCGGTGATCTCCGCACGGTTGATCGCGACGATCATGTCCCCGGGCCGCAGCCCGAGCATCGCCACGGGCGATTCCGGAGCGATCTCGGTGATCATCACCCCGCGGGCGCGCTCATCGCCCAGCCGCTCGCGATCCGCCGCGGTGACGGTGGCCACCGCCACGCCGAGCACGTTGTCCGTCCCCACGCCGTTGCCCCCCGCCGCCCCGCCGGCGGCGATCTGCGCATCGCGGTTGCCCAGCGTCGCCTCCAAAGTCTGCTTCCGACCCTCGCGGAAGACCTCCATCTTCACGCTCCTGCCCGGCGTGATCGAGGCGATGATGTTCCGCAGCGCGTTGGCGCTGTCGGTCGCGCGGCCGTCGATCGTCAGCACGATGTCCTCGGTCTTCAGCCCCGCCTTGTCCGCCGGTCCGCCCGGGGTGATCTCGTTGATCAGCACGCCGCGTCCCTCGAAACCGAGGCTCTTGGCCGTGTCCGGATCGAGATCCTGGATTCCCACGCCGAGAAAGCCGCGCTGCACGGTGCCGGTGGCCTTGAGCTGCTCCAGAACGCCGCTGGCCATGTTGGAGGGGATCGCAAAGCCGATCCCCATGTAGCCTCCCGAGCGCGTGAAGATGGCCGTGTTCATGCCGATGACCTCTCCCTTGAGGTTCACCAGCGCTCCGCCGGAGTTGCCGGGGTTGATCGCCGCATCGGTCTGCAGGAAGTCCTCGAACATCGTGCCGCCGGGCCTGCGCGTGGCGCCGTTGCCGTTGAGCGTGCGGCCCTTGGCCGAGATGATTCCCGCCGTCACCGTCTGGTTCAGGCCGAACGGGTTGCCGATGGCCAGGACCCACTGCCCGACCTCCACCGCATCGGAGTTGCCGAGCTTGGCATACGGCAACTCGTCCGCTTCGATCTTCAGAACCGCCACGTCCGTCGCCGGATCGCGGCCCACGACCGTCGCGGTGTACTGCCGATTGTCGGCAAAGGCCACCTGCACGCGCGTGCCGCGCTCGATGACGTGGTTGTTGGTCAGGATGTAGCCGTCGGCGCTGACGACGATGCCCGAGCCCGTGCCCAGTTGCGCCTCGGGCAGTTGCTGCGGCTGGCCGCGACGGCCCCGCGGCTGCTCGGGCTGCTGCGGGAACGCATCGCCGAAGAACCGCCGGAAGAACTCATCGTTCGGATCGAACATCGGCCCCCGCGCAACCTGCTGCTCGCCGAAGGTCGTGATGTTCACGATCGCCGGCGTCACATCGCGGGCCACCCGCGCAAACGCGGCGGACAGATCGTTGGCAAGAGCCATCGCCCGATCGCCATCGGCCGCGATCGCGTTCTCCGCCGCCAGCGCCGTCGCGCTCACACCGCCGCCGAACAAGGCCAGGCTCAGCGCCCCCATCGGGATGAACTTCAGCGAAGCGCCCGAACGACGAACCGACTCTCCACGAAGCGACATGCTCTTCTCCTGTCGTGCCGGCGAAGGACGCCCCAGCGTCATCCGCGGCCGCGTGCACCGATCCTGTGTTCCCTGCGCATCCCGCGACACGCACCCGCGGCCCGCCGCCGGGCCGAACCTTGTTCCGAAAAGCCCGCCCGCGGTCTCGGGCCGCGGGCGGGCCGGTGAGTTCCCTCTACGCTCGTCGCCGCCCATGCGTTCGCCGGGCTCGCGCGATCGGATGATGCTCACGGCTCGGGCAGCCCCGGCCGCGGACGGTCCGACAACGCCCGACAGGCTCCCGTTCGGCATCGCCGGGATGCCCGCCGAGCGTCGCGATCAGTCCCTGCTCAGCGCGATCTTCCTGGGCCCGGCCTTCGCCGAGACGGGCAGCCGCACGCTCAGCACGCCCGCGTCGTACGACGCCTCGATGCGCTCGGCGTCGGCATCGGCCGGGAGCCTGAACGCCGCGCGGTAGTCGCCCACGCGGTACTCCTGCACCAGCATCGCGCCGCCCTCGGGCGCTCCGCGCGACGGCACCCGCGCGTTGATCGTCAGCACCGTCGCGCCGCGCTCCGGCGTGACCTCCAGGTCGATCGTCTCGCGCGTCGCGCCGGGCACATCCAGCACGATCGTCCAGCCCGATGCATCCCGCATCAGGTCGTACGTCGGCGCGAACACCGCACGTTCCGTCACCGCCCCGCCGCCCGCCTGCTCACGATTCACATTGCACGCATTCATGCGAAGTCTCCTTGAAACCCCGACCCCGGGAACCACCAGACCAGACCCACTCACGCAACCGGTGCGCCGCCTCGACGCGGCGACACCCGCGACTCACTGGCCGCTCGCACCGCCCTCGGTGACGGCGATCCGCCTGCGGTTCTTCGCCGCGCTCTTGGGAAGCGTCACGTGCAGCACGCCGTCGCGCAGGCTCGCACGCACGTTCTCGGCATCGATGCTCTCGGCGATCCGCACCGTGCGTGAGAAGTCCGCCACCACACGCTCGCGACGCAGATACTCCACGCCCTGGCCCTCGCCGGACTTCTGCTCGCTCGTGCGCCGCCCGGCGATCGTCAACTCCTCGCCCTCGAGCGTCACATCGACATCCTCGATCTTCATGCCGGGCAGTTCCGCCTCGACGTGGATCGCCTCCGCATCCTCCCACAGGTTCATCGACGGCACAGGACGCCGCGGCGTCGCGAGCCCGCGGAAGACCGGCGCGCCGAACACCGACGCGTCGAACACTTCGCTCAGCAGCCGATCGAACTCGCTCAGCACCGTCGAAGGGCCAACCACCCCGCCACGGACCATCGGTCGAATCGTCATCGTGTTCATTGCATCCGCTCCTTTCACACTGGTCGTTCAACATGCGGCCGCGTTCGGGACACGCTCGTCCGCGATCGCGTCATCGCCCATGACAAAGACAAACTCCGTGCCAGCACGCCACACGCGGCGATCGCCCCCTCATTCCCTGCACTTTCTCACGCTCAGTCGCCGCGCCAACCCTGACGCCATCCGACCCCGCCGCGAACGCGACCCCAACGCCTGAGCAGTTCTCCGGACCATGCCCGCCACAGGCACGCCGCCGGCACTGCCCCTTCCTGCCACTCTGACAGACCAGCCGATCACGCCCACCGCCCCGATGCCGGGAACGCTCGGCACACCCTTTGCCGCTTTTCTCCTGATCGAGATGTTCCCGTCGCGGCGGCCGATGGTTCGCCCTGTTCCCCCCGTACCCTTTCTCAGCCACATGCCCCGCCCAAACCCGACATCTTCTGATGCCTCCGACTACTACGCCGTCCTCGGCGTCGCTCGATCGGCCAGCAGCGCCGAGATCCAGAAGGCCTATCGCGCTCTTGCTCGGCAGTACCACCCGGATGTGAACAAGGACAAGTCCGCCGAGGCCCGGTTCAAGGCCGTCTCCGCCGCGTACGAAGTCCTCAAGGACGACCGCACCCGCGCGCTCTACGACCGCTTCGGCTCCGCATGGCAACAGGCCGAGGCCTTCCAGAAGGCGGGCGGCGATGTCAACGACTTCGCGGCAAGCACGCCCTTCGGCTACGCCGCGGGACCACGCTCCCGCGCCCGCAAAGGCCCCGCCGGCTCCGGCCCCTTCGGCTTCGATCCGTCCTCGGGTGTCGACTTCTCCGAGATGTTCGAGTCGATCTTCGGCTCGGCCGGACCGGCTCAGGGCTTCCGCACCCAGGCCGCGGAGCCCGCGGCATCGCCCTCGCACGACATCGAATCCACCATCGAGATCTCCATCGCCGAGGCCTGCGCGGGCTGCTCACGCTCCCTGAGCGTCAACGACCCCGACGGCACATCTCGCACCATCGACGTGAAGATCCCCGCGGGCGTCGCCGACAACGCCGAACTCCGCCTCCGCGGCCAGGGCTCACCGCGCCGGCTCCGCGCCCATCACCCCGCAAGCGCGCCCAACCAGCCCACCCGCGGCGACATCCGCCTGACCATCCGCGTCAAGTCCGATGATCGCTTCTCCCTGTCCGGCAGAGACATCATCGCCCGGCTCGACCTCTGGCCCTGGGATGCCGCGCTCGGCACGCGACTGGACCTGGCCGCCCCCACCGGCACCGTCACGCTCTCAATCCCTGAAGGAAGCACCACCGGTCAGCGGCTACGCATCCGCGGCCGCGGCCTGCCCGTCCGCGCCGGCACCACCGGCGATCCGGGTGACCTCCTCGTCGAGCTCCGCATTCTCGGCCCTCGGACCCTTACGCCCGCTCAACGCGAGGCCTTCGAACGCCTGCGAGAGGCCTCAACCGATACCCCCCCGAGTCGGTAGACTGAATACAAACAGACTGTCGGTTTGTTTTGCCCGGTTCCGGGGATCAAATCCCGCCGAAGCAAATCCGAAGCACTACGATCATTCGTAATCAGGGTGGATTCGCGAGCCGATGTGTTCGCAGAAGGAGGATTGAAGTCATGGGTGGTTTAACGCTGTATCTGGTGTTCATGATTCCGCCGCTGCTGCTGTCGATGTGGGCGGCCTGGCGGGTGAAGGCGACCTACGCGCAGGCGAGCCAAGTGCTTGCCAGCAGCGGCTTCACCGGTGCCGACACCGCCCGCATGATCCTCGAGGCCAACAACATCTCCAACGTCCGCGTGGAGACCACGCCGGGCCACCTGAGCGATCACTACGACCCCCGGGCCAAGGTTCTGCGCCTCAGCCCCGATGTCTACAACGGCCGCAGCGTCGCGGCTCTGGGCATCGCGGCGCACGAGGTCGGGCACGCGATTCAGGATGCCAACGGCTACGCGCCGCTGGTCATCCGCAACGGCATCGTGCCGCTGGCCAATGTCGGCTCGACCGCCGGGCTCATCCTGATCATGGTCGGCCTGCTCGGCGCGAGCGCCCTCGGCAGCCTCGGTGGCTGGATTCTCATCGGCGGCATCGCCCTGTTCAGCCTCGTCGTCGCGTTTCAGCTCATCAATCTGCCGGTGGAGTTCGATGCCTCCGCCCGCGCCAAGCGGCTGCTGGCCAACACCCAGCTGGTCGCCCCGGGTGCCCAGGCGCAGGCGATGAACCGCGTGCTCAACGCCGCGGCGCTGACGTACGTCGCGGCGACGGTCGGCACGATCATGACGCTGCTGTACTACATCATCCTCGCCTCGCAGCAGCGCGAGTGACGCCTTGACGGGATTCGCAACGGAGCTGCAACGAGTCGGGCGGATGGAGCATGCTCCATCCGCCCGTTTTTTTACCGTGATCGCGGGGTGGATGCACCCGGGAAACCAACTGCGGAACCCTTAAAGAACGTCGCATAATCTCCCCCCGAACGTGAGGGAATTCAGCGACCGGGTGCCATTCGGTGCGGTCCTCGTTGCTTTCGCCCCACGCCGGGCTAGTGTCTGAACGTCAGGTCGGTGTATACAGGCCTGCAGGGCGAGAGAGAGGTCCCCTGAACAACGCATTGGCCGATCTTGCCCAACCTCGTGGGCGGGAGCGCCAACCCTTTCCGCCGAGCGTGCGCTCGGCGGGGTTTTCTATCGGCATCGCGAAAGCGTTGCCCACCTGCTGAGGAGAGACGATGAAGACGACTGCACTGTCCGCGATGATGGTCCTGGCTCTGGCTGGCTCGGCGATGGCCGCGGCGTTCCCCGAGACCGAGAGCAACAACGGCAAGTCCACGGCGAACCTCGTCGGCCCGATGACGACCGGCGACACGATCACGGGAACGACGAATTCGGCCACGACGGACCCGGACTACTTCCTCGTCCGCACGAGCAACATCGCCGGCAGCGGCTTGCCGAAGATCACGCTCAACACGCTGTCGGCCAGCGCGCAGATCGGCCTTCAGGTCCGCGGCCGCAACCGTGGCTTTGTCGCCGGTGATGTCAACCTCGATCCGTCGAGCACGACCTCGCAGCGCACCAGCCTGAAGTGGTACACGCTGGGTGATCAGTCGGACCTGACCGTCCGTGCGGCCCGCCTGTCCGGCAGCGGCGCGGTCAACTACACGCTGACGCTCGCGCAGACCGCGATCACCCCGCAGGACATCGGCTCGATCAGCGCGATCGGCGGCTCGGCCGCGATCACGCTGTCCAGCGGCCACACCTCGGCGGTGAACACCGACATCGTGATCTATGACGCGTCGTTCAACCTGATCGGCGCCAACGACAACGGCGCGCCCAACGACAACCGCGCCAACTGGACCGGCAACCTGCCCGTTGGTCGCTACTACGTCGGCATCGCCAACGTCGCCAACCAGCTCGCGTTCAGCACCTCCTACTCCTCCACCCCCGGCAGCGCCTTCTTCTCCGGCGGCGGCATCGGCAACGCGTCACAGCAGCTCGACGCCAACAACGTCGGCTCGCTGTTCCGCAACGACGCGCTCGGCCGCTCCGCCAGCGAGCAGGCTCTGAGGATCAACGGCAACGTGTTCACCGCCACCAACGGCACCGGCGCGAGCGAGATCGCGTTCTACTCCTTCGAGGTCGTTCCGACCCCGTCCGCCGCGGCCATCCTTGGTCTGGGCGGTCTGGTCGCCTCGCGTCGCCGCCGCGCCTGAGCCACCGGGCTCGGACGCACCGCTTCGCAGATATGTTCATGCACACAGGGCCCGGCATCACGCCGGGCCCTGTTCATTTTTGCGATCGCTGACTGAGCCGCACGCGCCGAGCGCGACGGGGTCCGCGGGCGATTGCTCGCGGGCTCAGCGGCCGCCGATCTGCCCCGTGGAATTGATCATCGGGATCAGCAGCGAGAGGATGATCGAGCCGACGACGGTGAACATGAAGATGATCAGCACGGGCTGGAGCAGGGCCATGAGCCGCGCGCTGCGGCGCTCGACCTCATCGGTCATGTCCGACGCGAGGGAGTTGAACGCCGCGTCGAGATCGCCGGATCGCTCCGCGGCGATGAGCAGTCGGCGCGTGGCCAGCGGGAGCGCATCGACCTGATCGATGAGCACGCGCAGCACGCCGCCCTCGACCAGCCGCGTGCGCAGCCGCTCCATTTGCGAGCGGAGCCGCGGGTGGCCGATGGCCTGGTTGGCGGTGCCCAGCGCATCGGCCAGGGGCACGCCCGAGCGGGTCATCGCCGCGAGGGTCGAGAAGAACCGTGCGCTCTCCTGCGCCAGCAGCACCGGCCCGAAGAGCGGCGCGGCTCGCATGGCCCGCAGCGCCACGGCGGCGATGGCCTTGCGTGAGATGATCAGCAGCGTCACAAGCCCGAAGAAGCCCAGAAGGAAGAACGGCAGGAAGTCGTTGATGAACGAGCCGGAGGCGGCCATCGCGCGCGTGAACCAGGGGATGTTGGCGCCGTCGCTCTGCAGCAGCGAGTCGACCATCGTCGGCACGATGAAGACGATCATCACGAACGCGACGAGGAAGCAGACCGCCAGCGTGACCAGCGGGTACGCCAGCATCGTCAGCGCGCCGCCGCGGAGGGCCATCGCCCGGCGAGCGGTCACGGCCAACTGCTTGGCCGAGCCGGCAAGGTCGCCCGTGCGCTCCGCGGCCCGGTACACCGCGACGGTGACATCATCGAACACGCCCGTGCTCCGGCAGGCATCGGCGAAGCTCGAGCCGGCGCTGACGCGCTGGCGCATGAGTTCGATCACCGGGCGCGATGCAGGAGTAACGGTGCCGGTGACGACCTCGAGCGCTTCGACCAGCGGCACGCCGCGGGCGAGCAGGTGGCCGAGTTGCTCGTTGAGAACGACCTGGTCCTTGACCGGCAGCGTCGCCGACCCGCGTCCGACCCATGCGGGCAGCGCCAGGGCCTTGACCAGCAGCAGTTTCTCGCGACGCAAGTCTCCAGCCAGCGCCGCCCGGCTCTGTGCCTCACGCAGCCGGAACGTGGTCCCCCCGCCGGGCCGCGAGGCCTGCACGAGAAACGTACGAGTTTCCAGACCGGTGGGCATAGCCGTTGAGTGTATCGGCCCGCCATGCGGACGGATGCAGCGGACCCGGCGGCGCGGCCGGGCTGAGCGCGTGTTCAGGACGGCCAGCGAGGCCCAGGATCGGTCCGGCGTTCGCCGATCGCGGGCCCGGTGGACTCACGCTCGAGGGCCGATGCCGCCGGCCAGATCGAGTTCTCGGGCCAGTTCGTGCGTCAGGGCACTGGCCAGGGCCTGGTACTGCTCGATGGTGTTGTACACCTGCGCGCTGATGCGGAGCACGCGCTGATTCGTCGCGCTGAAGCGCCAGATGGGCACGACGATCGCGTGACGCTCGACCAGCGCATCCTGCAGCGGGTCGTCGTACAGAGTCGGGCGCACGGGGGTGCCGGCGGGCTCATCGGGGAGGACGAGCGTGGTCATGCTCCCGGTGCCGCGGGCGACGCGGTCATCGCGAGCGGGCGGGTTGAGCAGCGGGGCGCGAGGGCCGAGGAACGGCGCGATCGCGGCGGCGACGCTGTCGCGCCCACGCAGGACAAGCTCGTGATTCGCGGCGTAGAGGCGATCGAGGGCCGCGGACTCTCCGCCGGCGGCGGGCGCGCTGGCGGATGATGCCGACGGCGTGTCGGCGCTCGCGCCGGGGGCCTGGTCGCTCATCAGCGTCGCGATGAAGCGCATCGCCGGGACCATGGCCAGGATGTTTGAGTAGTCGTCGGTGCCCATGTAGTCAAAGTCGCGCAGGAACAGGGCGCGGTCATGGCGGACCTTTGCCGCGCGGCTGGAGAGGGCCAGCGTGCGGAACGAGGCCTGTCGGGATGGGTGAACGTACATGAAGCCCGTGCCCTTGGGGGCGCACATCCACTTGTGCCCGCTGCCGACGAAATACGTCGGGTCGATGTCGCGGACCGAGACGGGGATCTGTCCCGGCGCGTGGGTTCCGTCGACGAGCGTGTCGATGCCGCGGGCGCGGCAGCGCTCGACGATGTCCTTGACCGGTAGGATCAGGGATGTGCAACTGGTGATCTGGCTGACCATCACCAGTCGCGTGCGGCTGGTCAGGCAGTCCTCCACCGCCCGCGTGATCCAGTCGGATGTCGGGGCGGGGAACGGGATCCGCGCCGTCACGATGCGGATGCCGGTCTTCGCGGCGATGCGCTGGAGTTCGTTCACGCCCGAGGAATACTCGTGGTCGGTCACCACGACCTCGTCGCCGGGGCGGAAGTCGATGTTGGCAAAGACCGTGCACAGCGCGATGGTGGCGTTGGCCACGGGCGCGAGGCACATCGGATCGCAGTCGATGAACCGCCCGATCGCCTGCCGCGCCTCATCCATCAGGCGCTCGAGGTCCACCTTGAAGAACCGCACCGGCTCGCGCTCCATGCGGGCCCGGATCTCGGCGTGCTCGGCACGCACACTCTCGGGGACCGCGCCGTACGAACCGTGGTTCAGGAAGGTCACCGCGGGGTCCAGCCGCCAGAGCGACGCGTACGCGGAACCCGCGGCACGAAATGGCCGAGCCATGGTGACGGCGGGCATGCTGGCGGGTTCGCGGGGCTGCTGCTTCGGTAGTTCATCGACCATGCTTTCAGTCATCGGCCCGCGCGCGGGGCCGGGTTCAACTTCGACCAGCATGTTGAATCGGCGCTGAGTCTGCGCGGGTGGCCGGTGCGGAACGTGCCGACGATGACGGCCCTTGGCATGAGTCGAGGGGCACCGAGCGCGCAATGTTTCGATATTCCGTGCACGGATACTGGGACGTGACCTGGACTTGGTGCAACGGTCGGTAGACTGGGCCGATGCGTCACCCTCAACACGTTCGCCGCGTGGTCTTGGCGGCCCGAGCATTGGTGTTCGTCTTTGTCACTGCGGGGCTTGCGCGCCCGGCAACATGCGCGGCGGGGCAGGGCGGGCCGCTGCCCGAGAAGCCCGCGGCGCCAGCCGCGGCTGAGGAACCGGCGGACTTTTTGGCTCGCGCGCGGTCGTCGCTGCTGCAGGGCGTGACGGAGATCGCCGCGCCGGGTGTGCCCGGGCCGCTGGCGGTCATGTCGCCGACAAGCGGGGCGGTCGTGCTGGGGGGCTTCCGGACCGGTGCTGCGCCGGTGGTCGCGGCGGGGGTGCTGGGCAAGGGCCGCGTGGTGGCGTTCGGGCACACGGGGTACCTGTCCGCCGACACGCTGAAAGTCGCCGATACGGGGCGGCTGTTCGCCAACGCGCTGCACTGGACATCAGCAGAGATCGACCCGGCCCGCGAAGGCAAGGCCGCGCCGGGCGAGGTGCTGGTGATCGACAACCGCGAACTGGCCGAGCACATCCGGAGCGAAGGGTGGCGTGTGGGCACCGCGCGTCCGGGTGATGTGACCGCCGATCGGCTGTCGAGCGTGCGGGTGCTGGTCATCGGCCAAGGGTCGATCACGCCGAGCGTGCGCACGGCGGTGCTCGCGGCGAGCGAGCGCGGCATGGGGCTGGTGATCGGCGGGCTGGGCTGGGGGTGGCTGCAACTCAACCCGGGCAAGACCTTGCAGCAGCACCCCGGCAACATGCTCCTGCGCGATGCGGGCATTGCCTGGGCCGATGGCACGTTCGAGCGGACGGGGCAGAAGGGCTTCATCGCGCCAGCGGCCGATGGCGCGCAGGGGCCGGCCGGACCGGATGGAGCCGGAGTGAACATCGCCGACCGCGAACTGCACGCCGGGAGCGCACTGGATCTGCTCATGGGCACGCGCGGCGAGCGCAGCGCAAAGCCGGGCAAGACCGACAAGGGGCAGGTCCGCCGTCTCAAGCAGGCCTCGGCGAGCGTGGAACTGGCCGCGGTCGCGGCGCAGGATGACGATCCGTACATTCGGCCTCGGCTCGCGGCGTTGATGGCCGAGCGTCGCGACGGTCTGTCGCTCAGCGCCGACTCGCCCATGGGCCCGGAGCGCGGGCTGGATCGCGTGCTGCTGACCCTGCAACTGCGGGAACTCGAGTCGCAGAGTTCGCGGGGCGCCGCGGTCGCGGCACACCCCGCCGCGGCGGCGTTCCCCGGGGCGGTGGGCGAGGGTGCGGAGCGGACCACGCGGACGCTGGAGATCGACAGCGATGTCCACGGCTGGCGCAGCACGGGCCTGTACGCACCGGCGGGCGGGACGATCAGGCTGACGATGAGCGACGCCGACGCCTCGGCGGCGCAGAAGGCGGGCGTGCGGGTGCAGATCGGTGCGCACGATGATCGCAACTTCCATCATGAGAAGTGGACGCGCTCGCCGAGCGTTGTGGTCTCCAGGGCGCTGGATGGCCCGAGCGTGGAGATCACCAGCGCTTTCGGCGGGCTGATCTACATCGATGTTCCGGCGGCCAGAGGCAACGGGCAGCCGGCGCGGGGCGGCCGGAGCGCTTGGAGCGGGAGCGTGACGGTTGCCGGAGCGGTCGAGTCGCCGCGGTTTGTGCTCGGGCGGACGACCCCTCAGGCGTGGGCGACGCAGCGAGCGCTGGCCGAGCGCGGCGAGGTGCCATGGGCGGAGTTCGAGAGCGGCAAGATCATCCTGACGGTGCCCTCGAGCATCGCGGCAAAGGTTGATGATCCCGCCGAACTGATGACGCTGTGGGACCGAATCGCCGATTCGCAGGCGGACCTGGCCCAGATCAGCCGCGAGCGGCCGCGGCCGGAGCGGTTCGTGGCGGACCTGCAGATTTCGGCCGGGTACATGCACGCGGGATATCCGATCATGACGCACCTTGATGCCGCGGCGTTCATGACCAACGCGGCGGACCTGCAGTCCGGACGCAATGCGTGGGGGCTGTTCCACGAGCTCGGGCACAACCACCAGTCGCCTTTGTGGACCTTCGACGGCACGGGCGAGGTCACGGTGAACCTGTTCACGATGTACACGCTCGAGACGGTCTGCGGCGTGCCCGTCGGCGACGGGTGGTGGTGGAAGGAAGAAGACCGCCAGCGGCTGATCGTCAGGCACCTGCGACGGGACAAGGCGAGTTTCGAGAAGTGGAAGGGCGACCCGAGCACGGCGCTCATCATGTACATCCAGATGCAGCGCGCCTTCGGCTGGGAGACATACAAGCGCGTGTTCGCGGAGTATCGCGACCTGCCGGATGCCGAGAAACCCCGCGGCGAGCAGGCGGAGCGCGACCAGTGGATGGAGCGGTTCAGCAGAGCGACCGGGCGGAACCTGGGGCCGTTCTTTCAGGCCTGGGGCGTGCCGACGAGCGATGAAGCGCGGGCGCGAGTGGCGGATCTGGAACCGTGGATGCCGGAAGGATTTCCGCCGGGCGGAGGGTGAGCGGAGCGCGCGGCATCGCCCCCCACTACCCTTGCTCGCGTGAACCCCCTCTTCCACATTGTGCTGCACGAGCCGGAGATTCCGAACAACACCGGCAACATCGGGCGGACATGTGTCGCGACGGGGTGTGCGCTGCATCTGATCAAGCCGCTGGGGTTCGATGTCAGCGAGAAGGCCTGCCGCCGGGCCGGGCTGGACTACTGGCCGCGGCTGGCACCGGCGATGCACGAGAGTTTCGACGCGTACTTGCAGGAGCAGCGGCCGGGGCGGGTGTGGCTATTCACCACCCGGACCACCCGCGCGCTGACCAGCGGAACCTGCAAGATCCGTCCCGGCGATCATCTGATTTTCGGCAAGGAGACTCGCGGATTGCCGGATGATCTGCTCGCCCGCTTTCCGGATTCGCTGGTCACGCTGCCCATGCTCCCCAACGAGCGGTCGCTGAACCTGGCGACGGCGGTCTGCGCCGCGGTGTATCTGGGCATTGATCAGGGGCTGCGCGATGGGGTGATCACGCTTGATTCACAGGGGCGGTTGGCGGCACGCGGCGTCGGGTGATCGCGTACGCTCGAGGTGATGAATCCCCGCATCGAATCGACGACGCAGCGACCGACCCGCCGCACGCACACCGCATCCACGGCCGCGGTGCTGGCACTGACTCTGTCCGCGTTCTTGGCCGGGTTGTTGGCCGGCTGCGCCAAGCCCCTGCTCTCGCGAACGGAAGAGCGGACGCCCTTCGACCGCTACGACGGCGTGCGCGGGCAGGTCGCGCCGCAGGTGGTTGAGGACGAGTTCGGCCGGTTCAAGCCGAATGTTCGCGGACGTTTGATGCCCAAGGAGTGATCGCTCGGCGGAAAATCTGCGGGCGATGCTGCGTGGGCGCAAAGAATGCCCGGAATCGGGCCGATGACACAAAGAGCCCGAACGGGTGATGCCCGGGCGGAGAGTGGTTCTCGGAACCACAAGGAATGGTGTAGAGCGTTGAGCGCTCGCACCGGTGGAGTTTGGATCCGTCAGGGAGCAGGCCGTCTGCAAGGCCCGGTGCTAGGATGATCGCGACGGATGCCGGAAGGTTCGCGGAAGTTCGCTCGCAGAAGTTTGTGTGTTTTCGCAAGGAATCCGACCGCCCCACCCGATTCGTATAGCACACTCGCAGTGGGGTAATCGCCTCTATGGCTCGACGTCACCGCTCAACCCGATCGAAGACACCCGCCGTTGGCGGGATTTCCCGTCGTTCTCGCACGGTTTGGATGTCGCTTCTGGCATCCATGACGTGTGTGGGCGGCCTGCTGCTGATCATGGACCGCAGCGCGCCGCGTGCCGACGGCTTCACGCTCACGCCGCTGGCGACCGCCGCGACCACCTCGAGCATCGAGGCGATCTTCCGCACGACGACGGAACTCGACCGCAAGCGTTGGCAGGCGATCGTGATCCACCACTCCGGGTCGAGCGCCAGCGACGCCGACAGCATCGCCCGCGAGCATCAGTCCCGTGGCTCCAAGGGTCTTGGCCACCACTTCATCATCGGCAACGGCCGCAAGATGGATGATGGCGAGTTGTACGTCGGCTACCGCTGGCAGGATCAGGCCCCCGGCGCCCACGCTGGCGGCGCCAAGGGTCCGTGGTACAACCAGCACGCGATCAGCATCTGCCTTGTGGGCGATGGCAACCGGCAGAAGTTCACGCCCGCCCAGTTGGCCCGGCTCGAGCACCTCATCTCGACCCTGTGCACGGAACTGAAGATTCCTCGCGACAGGGTCGTTCTGGCCCGGGACATCGCGCCGGTCTCCGGACCGGGCAAGCTCTTCCCCGAGGCATGGCTGCGCGAGTCCTTGGGGCGGTGATTCACTGACCCCGGTTGGCCTCGTCACCGGCGTTCGGCCTCCGGCATTCTCTGACACTCCTTCGCCGCGACCGGGTCTCCCGGTCGCGGCGGTGTTTTCGGAACAATTTGGCAGGGATTCCACCGCGATCAGAAAGCCCGAAACGCGGGGTCTGCGTGGAACCGACGGAATATCCCGACTCACCTGCCGGGAACCGGCGGGCCGAGCGTGTCGGAGAGTCACGCGGCGGGGTATGCTGTCCGACCATGTTCTTTCGGAGCACGCGGCGATCTGCCCGTGATCGTGCATGGTGAACGATGGATCCCGGGCGGGATGGTCCCGCCGGGGGGCTTTGCGGGAGCGAAGGTCAGCAACGGGCCGGATCGGCCAGGGACGTGGGCTTGCCGGGAACAGTGATCAAGGTGGGTGACTCGGTGGAGGGCTACCGGGTGATTTCGGAGATCGGGCGCGGGGCGGCGTCGGCGATCTACTTGGTGCAGGACCCATCGAGCAAGCAGATCTGGGCGCTCAAGCAGGTCATCAAGCACACGGACAAGGACGAGCGGTTCCTGGAGCAGACCGAGAGCGAGTACGCGATCGCGAGCAAGCTCGATCATCGGAACATCCGCAAGGTTCACAAGCTGATCAAGAAGCGTCCCGGGCTGCTGCGCAAGCCCGATGAACTGCTGATGCTGATGGAACTGGCCGACGGCCAGCCGCTGGAGAAGCTGCCGCCGCGGACCTTTGAGATGGCGGCGAAGATCTTCGAGCAGGTGGCGCGGGCGCTGGCGTACATGCACAGCCGCGGGTTTGTGCACGCGGACATGAAGCCGAACAACATCATCGCCGACGCGGACGGGTTCGCGAAGGTGATCGATCTCGGGCAGAGCTGCGCGGTCAACACGATCAAGAAGCGCATCCAGGGCACGCCGGACTACATCGCGCCCGAGCAGGTTCACCGCAAGCCGATCACCGAGAAGACCGACGTGTACAACCTCGGCGCGACGATGTACTGGACGCTTACGCGGCGGAACGTGCCGACGGCGCTGGGCAGCGACGAGTCGCTGCTGGGGCACATCGATGAATCGATGATGGCCAAGCCCAAGCGCCCGCGCGAGTACAACTCGCGCGTGCCCGAGAGCTTCGACCGGCTCATCATGGACTGTGTCGAGATCGAGCCGAGCGATCGCCCCGCGAACATGGCGGAGGTCGCCGAGCGGCTGCACCAGATCGTGCTGGAACTCGAGGGCGAGGCGGCTCTGCGACGCCAGGGGTCGCTGCGCCAGAGCGGCGGCTCGCGCACGAGCATGAGCCCGCCGAGCGAACTGGACGACGACGAGGACGATTGACCGCGCGGGGCGGGCGGCGCGGGCCGTCGGGCGTGCGACTTACTCCGGGGTGCCTGTGTACGCGAGCCTGCATCTGAACCTGATGGACGCCGACAGCGTGATCGATGCGCTGGAGCGCGGCGCGCGGGCGAACCTGACCTCGCGCGTGCGCGTGGGCTCGTGCGATGTGATCGGGCCGATTTCGCCGGACCAGCGAGAGCGGGCCGAGCAGGCGGGCGATCGATGGCTCATCGCCACGGGCGATCTGCACGACAACCCGGTGCACATGGCCCGCGTGGTGCAGGCCGCGGGAATGACCGAACCGGACGAGCCCCCCGCGGCGCACCTGACGCTGCACGAGGTCATCCACGGCGAGAACCTCGTCGATGGTCTGGACCTTTCGTACCGCGCGCTGGCCCGCGTGGCGAACCTCAAGGCGCTGTTCCCGGATCACGTTCACACGCTGCTTGCCAACCACGAGCTCAGCCAGATCGCCGGCGCGGGGATCGTCAAGGACGGCGTGCCGGTGGTGCAACTGTTCAACGACGGTGTCCGCCGCGTGTTTGGCGCGGACTCGCCGCGCATCGACGCGGCGATCGGCTCGTTCGTGCGTTCCATGCCCGTTGCGCTGCGCGTTCGCGGTGCCGGCGCGGGCGGGCGCGATCTGCTCTGCCTGCACAGCCTGCCATCGCCGGAACTCATGGACCGGTTCGACCCGGCCGTGCTGGATCGACCGCTGATCGACGAGGACTATGCCCCGCGGCGGGGCTCGGCGTCGCTGATCGTCTGGGGCCGCGGACACCGCGCCGCCGACCTGACGGCGCTGGGCACATCGATGAACGCGGGGACGTTCATCCTGGGACATGAGAAGGCGCCGGACGGCTGCACGCTGCTGGAGCCCAACACGCTGATCCTCAACAGCGATCACGAGCGCGGAATGACCGTGCGCGTCGATCTGAGCGTGGCCAATGCCGCGGCGGACCTGGCGCGGGCGTGCGAGCCGCTGGCCTGAGCCACGAGACCTCACGCGTGCCCGCGTGGTGTGCGCGTGCGGACGGCGATCATCCGGGCGACTGGGCCCGTTCGGCCTCGCGAAGAAGACTCGAGTAGACCTTCGGTGCATCGAGGCGCATCAGCGCTTCGTGGCAACGCCGCAGCGCCTCGGCATCAACCTGTTGGCCGTCGGTCAAGCGAGCCGCGAGCTCGATGGCATCGAGGACCGCATGAAGCGGGTCGTTGGCGGAGAATCGCTGCTGCCAATCAGCGCGGATCGCGCCGACGCGTTCGAGCGCCTCGCGCGGTCGCCCGTCGCGGATGAGAAGTTCGCAGATTCCGATACGGGTCAGGAGTTGAACAACCGAGTCGGCCTGCCCGCTCTCGCTCGCCCGTGACTCCATCTTCTCCAGCGCGACCAGACGCTCCTTGAGCAACTGCGGCTTGCCGTTGATCTCGAAGAGTCCGTAGTCCGAGATCATCCGGAGCCAGTTCAGCGCGGGAAGGTACTGCTCCCCCTGTCCGCCGGCCGATCGGGAGAAGACCGAGTTTGCGATCATCAGGATCTGGGCCCGACCCGCCGCGTTCAGACGCTCGATCTCGGCCTTGGAGCGGTCATTGACCTGCCGCAGGAGGTCCGCTTCCTTCCGGGCCTCCATCGCGATCCGGTCCGCCTCGAACTTGGCGCTGAGTCTGATCGACTCGGCCCGGGCTTCGGCGCGAACGTTCTGCCAGGCAAACGCCGCGGTGATCGCGCCTGTTGCCAGCAGCACCGACGCCACCGCGGCGGTCGCGGCTCCGGGTCGTCGCTGGACCCAGAGCCTCAGGCGACGGTGGAGCGGAGGGTTCTGCCACGCGATGGGCACCTTGTTCTGCCAGCGCTCCAGATCGCCCACGAAGTCCGAGACGGATCGATAGCGCTCCGCGGTCCTGACCGCGACGGCCCGATGGATGATCAGGCTCAGGGTGTGCTCGCCGACGCGGGACCGCCACTGTCGCGCGGCGGCCAGATTGGCCCGGGCCTCATCGGCGTCGCGCCCGTTGACCGGCTGACCCGTCAGGAGGTAGGTCAGCAGCCCGCCGAGTCCGTAGACATCGGCTTGCGGGGAGATCGCGTCGGCATCGCCGCGGAACTGTTCCGGGGACATGTACCCGAGATTGCCGCGGCTGGGCTCGCCGGTGGCACCCTGCGAGAGGGCCGCAAGATCGAAGTCGATCAGGACGGGCCTGCCGTCGGTGCCGACGCGAACGTTGTCGGGCTTGAGGTCGCAATGGACGATTCCCCTCGCGTGCGCGGCCTCGATGATCCGGCCGAGGCGCGCCACGAATCTGACGGCACGAGCACGCTCCCACGGGACCGGGATGGTGTCCAAACCCTGGCCATCGATCATTTCCAGCACGATGTACGCGTGACCGAGATCGGTGATGCCGCGGTCCAGAACGGCGGGAACATCCGGATGTTCGATCTGGCGGCTGAGCTCCGCCTCCCGCCCGCCGGGTTCGCGGCTGATCTTGACGACGACGCGCGCTTTGTAGGTCGGTGTCGAGAGGCGGGTATCGTGGGCGATGTAGACCCAACTGCGCGGTCCGACAGCGACGAGATCGTGGAGTTGCCACCGCCCCTGGGCGTCGATCGGGCACGGGCAGTCATAGGGCACCTCGCTGTTGAGCCACGCGATGTCCGCCTGCGTGCTCAGCCAGCGGGACTCAAAGCCTCTCATCGAGTTCCCCTCCGCGCAGTCGAGCCTCGAGGATCTTCCGGAGCGCCGACCATCGCTGCCGCGCGGCTTCCGGCGTGATCCGAAGCAGTTGCGCGATGATCGGAAAGCTCAGGCCCTTCCAGCGAAGCAGGAAGAGCTGACGCGAGGCGCTGTCCTCGATGCTGAGCGCGATGCGGCAGAGGAGCATCGTCGCCTGCTCGTCATCATCAAGCCGACCGAGTCGATCATGCAGCAGCCGCGCGTACTCGCCGTCCTCGCGGAGATGGGTCGCCAGGCGCTCCATCGAGCGTGTTCGCGAGACGGCCTGGTTGCTGGCGATGGTGACGGCGAAGGCAACGACCTGGTCATCGGTCATTCCGGCCAGGCGCCCCTCCTGAGCGAGCATGTCGATTCGCCGGAGCACCGAGGACGCAACACCGGCGCCGTCATGAACACCGCGAGTCCGGTTGGTGAGTTTGCGCTGAGCCACCTTCTCCAGGACCGGGAAGTGGTTCATGAGCAGATGGGCAAGATGCTCACGTCGATCCGAATGCAACCCGAACGGCTTATCCGAATGCTCAGTTTTTTTGTCGGCGCTGCTCACACTCGACCACTCCGGGGCGTTCCCGATGTGTGGAGCATACGTGAGCGGGGTGCAGTTGCGAAGGAACGACGATGCATTCGTGGGAACAGGAACTTTGGGACCTTCTTTGCCGCTTGTACAAGATGTACAACGGGGACTGCGCGGATCTTCCGCCGAGGCCGAAGGCGAACGATCTCGTGGCCTTCATGGCGGGCGTCTTTGCCGCGATGGGCCCGCCGGACGTCAGCGACCCGGCGGACCGGGCGCGATTGCTCCAGATTCTCGATGCGATCGACAATCACCTCAAGAGCCCAGACAACAACCTCGACCCGACCACGAATCAGAACCTGGTCAATCTCGTCGCGGCGATCCGCGATGCGATCAAGCCGTGAGCCCATGGACAGACTCCCGTCCAATGACCGCGATCATGCCGCGGGGATGACGCCGGACTGGCACAGCGCCAGTGCGGATGTCGCTGCGCGCCGACCCGCGTCGGGGCAGGACCGGTCTGCGTTGAACGTTCAGGCGGTGCCGGAGGCGGCGGCTCGTGAATCGTGGGACATCGAGGCCATCGAAGCGGTCGCGTCGTTGATGCTGGCGTTGGTGCCCGGCGGTGAGCCGGATGCGAATCAATGGATGATGCTCGCCGCATCGGGCATACGTGACCTGATGCGTGCGAGTGTGCCGACGGTCGGCCCGGCGGTCGGGGTAAGCGTTTGGCACATCGAGTCCGCGATGACGGACTCTCCGCCCGGTTCGGCCTGGATCCCGTTGGCGTCGGGCGTGAGCGGCTACGCCAGCGGCTCAATCGCGACGCGAATCGACGAGGACCTGGCGCGAGGCGGGGCCAGCGACGATCTTCCTCGCGGATGGGGGCCGCGGAGCGGATCGCCGCGCAGCGGGGCCTGGGTGCTCGATGACATCATGAGCCCCGCGGAGTTCGCGCTCACGCGGTACGCGGCGTTCCGGCGCGAGACCAGACTCGGGTCGTTCTGCAGGCTGTGCACACCGGAAACCAGCGAGCGCGCGGGGCGCTGGATCATCGTGCAGGTGGACTTGCCCGAGGTGGCCAGCCCCGATCGCGCCGGGACAGGGCCCGCGGCCGCTCCGGCAGACGCGGCCGCGACGATCGAGCGAGTGCGGATGCTGCTCAGAGCCCTCGGCCCGTCGATCGCGCGGGCGTACGCCCAGCAAGTCGGCCGGACCATGGCCAGACGCAGCGCGATGCTGGCACGCACCTCGACTTCGCAGCGGCGGATTTTCGAACTGATGATCGCGGGCTACAGAGAGCGCGCGATCGCCGAGAAGATCCACCGGAGCATTCACACGGTGCACGATCACATCAAGTCCATCTACGCCGCGATGGGCGTGGCGTCGCGCTTCGAACTGCTGCAGCTCTGGCAGGGCGTGCTCCCTTATCAGCACCCCGCGCACATGCTGCCGGGAGAGGCGAATCCGGAAATGAAGATCCACACGTGGGTGACCGCGGCCGACGAAAGGGCTCGGCAAGCGTCGCTCCGTCCACCCTCCATCCGCGCAACGCCGGCCTGACGCACTCAGGCCGGGTCACGATCAGGAGTATCGCATCGCGGGCGGATGGTGCAGGCGATCGAGGTGGCGATCGAGATTCACGATGAGGTACCTCAACGCGTCCGCGGCGTGGTCGCTGCCATCTTTCAGCGGCTCGGCCGCGTCCGGGCGACCGCCGGGCCAGCGATAGTTCGAGAGCGCGCGCGTGAGTTGCGAGCATCGCGGGTGAATGAAGAGCGACGGACCGGGATCGGTCGAAGCAGACGCGTGCGTGGCGATCTCCTGCTGATCGCCGCGAGCGGCGCTCGCGTCGCGGGAGTTGCGCAGCGCCGCCGCGCGAATGGCACGCGAGAGCGAGGCCCGCGGCGGTCGTCGCGTGTCGGCTCGCGGCTCCAATCGGCGTCGCACGAGTTCGAGGCCGCGTGCGAGTGGAACGCGCGCGGCACGAACCGTCCAGCCCGCGCGGCGCAGGAGCGAGATCGGGCTGATCGGACCGGCGGTGGTCCGCTGATGCCCCGCGGGATCGACACCGATCCAGGCCGCCGCGGCAGGCCCGGAGGGGCCCCAGCCCGCGGCGCGGAGATCGTCGATGATCTGCTCCATGGCGGTGCGCTCCCACGATCGCTCGTCGACGATGTGCAGCGTGCCGTCCGGGCTGAGCGTCGCGAGGATCGCGAATGTCGGGTTTCGCCAGCCAAAGTCCATGGCGCACACGCGCACGATGTGCTCCGCGGCCTGCGGACCGACCGGGACGGGCAGCACCTGCTCCGGCGCGAGCGGATGGGCCGGCGGAGGTGGCTGCACCGAAAGTGTCTCGGTCGGCGATGGTGGCGGTGCCGCACCTTCGGACGCGGTCGGCACCGCATCGGTGCGATGAAGGTGGACCGCCGGGTCGAACTCCGGAAACACCGCGTCGGTGCGGTTCGCACGTCTGCAGAGCATCTCTGTGCTCCAGGTCGCGAGCGACACGCGCGATCGCTGAGCGAGCGCATCATCGATGCGGAGATGTCCCGCGTCGCCCGGGGCGCGGAGCTTGGCTCGACCGGCGCACTCGGGCAGCAGCGCGCAGGCATCGCACGAGCGCTCGGGCGGGCAGTGCTCGAGCACGTCGAGCACGGACCAGCGGAAGAGCGCGCGCGTCGCGGGCGGGTGCGCATCGGCGCCGGGGCGGCCCGGGATCGGCGTGCTATCGGCGACGATGCTCGACATCAGACCGCCGGGGATGTGCAGCGTGCTGAGTGCCTCGACCGAGCCGCGGACGCGCGGGCCCCATGGGCCGGCGACATCGAGCGAGCGGGTGGTCAGTTGCACGGCCTCCCAGACCGCCGGATGGAACAGGTCGACCTCATCGCAGCGGAGTTTCTGGACACGTGAACCGCGGACGCTGGTCTGGCTCGCCGCGAGAACCTCGACCCGCGAGCCGCTGATGAGTGTCAGTCGGCGATCGGTGATTCGTCCGGCGACCAGCGGCTCGAGCGCAGGAATGCGGAAGAACGCGCGGAGGTGGTGGTGCATGCGTGCGGCCTGTTCCAGCGAGCCGGCGAGAACGCGGACCTCGATGCCGGGCTTGAAGATCAGGTCGAGCGCGGTGGCCAGTGCGCCGAGAAACGTCTTGCCCCCGCCGCGAGAGGCCCAGACGACGGCGTCGCTTGGCGCGCGGCGAAACTCGATCGGCGTATCGAGCGAGTCGGCCGTCGCGGGCGGTGCGTCTGATGGCGGAAGGCCCTCGAAGAACGCCCACGCGATGTAGTCCATCGGCGCGGCACTCGCGGCAACGGATGGCCCGCTAGCGCGATCGATCGCCGCACCGCTCGACGCGGCGAGCAGCGCGGCCATCGGCACACGCGCCAGACGCACGGCCCATGTCCGCTCGATGAACGCGTGCAACGCGTCGATGTTCGCGGGCGCGGCGGAGACATCACCGTCGACACGCACGGTCGACGCGGCGGACTTGGCAGCGCAAGTGCACGGGGGTGCGGCCGACGACGTGCGCGGTGCTTGCGGAGAACGCCGCGAGGCGGGGTCGCGTCGCGTTCCCGCGGAGCGCGTGGAGCGTGAAGCACGCGACGTGCGGGCGGGGCGACGGGTGCGGCGGGAGGTCTGGCGCGTGGGTCTGCGTGAGGGCATTGGGGTGCTCCGGGAGCGGGGCTGGGTGCTGGTCGGTCCAATCAGCGGATCAGGAGTGCGCTGGCGCGGCGGCATCACGGGCGAAGGTGTGGACGAACGCGACTTTGCGGTGCGAGATGCTCCGTGCGGCGAGTACCGCGAGGCGCTCGGTCGAGGCGTGGCGCTGGGCGCGCGTCGCGCGTGAGGCGTCGGCCCACGTGCGCAGCGCGCGACCCAGTGCCGGGCGTGCACATGCACGCCGCGCGACGCGGGGCGCATCGCAGAGGTCGACCGGTTCGAGGCCATGATCGCGCAGCGCTCGGCGCAGGGCGTCGTCACGCGACGAGGGACGGATGGCGATCGGCGTCATGCCGGCGCGAGCGAAGAAGGGGCAGAGATTGCCCATGCTCGCGACGGCCTCGGTCCTGGGCGTGAGCGGATCGCGGAGATAGTGCGCTACGAGCGCGACGGCGACACCGATGCCGCGGGCGCGAGGGTCCACGATGACGCGCGAGATGCAGCGCAGGTCACGGTTGAGCGTGCGCGCACGCTCGGCGGGCGTGCCGACATCGAAGACACCGGGCCACGCACCAGATCGCCAGGAGCCGGACAGTGTCGGCATCGACACGACCAGAACGCCGATGGGCGTTTCGCGCTCCGCGCCCGCCGATGCGTCGATCGTGGCGACGAGCACGCGGGCGATCGTCGCGGGCGGGCCCGAGCGGTAGTGCAGGTGCGCCAGAGCGAGGTAGTCCGCGCGCGTGCCGATGGAGATGGCGATGTTCAAGGGTTGATCTCCGCTGCAGCCTGCTGCGGCTCAGCCGAGATGAGACCCGCGTGCGAGAGCATGCGAATGTGCAGGTGCGCCGCGGGCAGGTCGCGACGCAGGGCCGGGATGAGTTCATCGCGGGCGCTCGCGACGATGATGCGCACACCGGATCGCCGCGCCCATCGGCTGAGGCTGATCGTCAGCAATCGCGCGGTGAGCAGGTCGAGGGTGCTGGCGTACTCGTCGATGATGAGCGTCGGCGGCGGGAGCGGCGACGGTTGCGAGTCGATCGGCCGTGCCGCGTGACGGGCGGGCGGACTCGGGGCAAGGCGGAGCATCGCGCGAGCGACCAGCAGGCGGGCGTGCTGCCCGTCGCTCAGATCGCGGGCGCGCACGGGCAGCAGCGCGGCATCGGCGAGGCCGGCGCGGGCGAGCTGCGCGAGCCAGCGATCGAGCCGCTCGCTGCTGGCGCACGCGAGCGGTCGGCGGTCGCGCGACGGACGGAGCATGTGCACGATCGCGACGCGATGTCGGCGCGCCCGCAGCCGTGCGTGCAACGCGCGGAGCGCTCGGCTCTTGCCGACACCGCTTGGGCCGCTGAGCAGCGAGATCACACCCGGCAGGGCGTGGTCGTCAAGTTCTCGGGCGACTCGATCGGGAAGCGAAGGGCCCGCATCGGCCAGCGGGCCTGAGGCCGGATCCGCGCCGGGCGGTGGCGAGCCCAGCGGGTCCCGCGGCGGAAGTTGAATCCCGAGCGTTGCCGCGGCCCGCAGCAGGCGACGGGCGATGCGCGTGCTCAGCGCGACGCGCCGTCGCGACCGGCGGCGCGCTCGATGACCGGGACGGACGCTCGCGTGCGTGCGCGGCGTGACATGTGACGAAGACGTGGGGTGACGAGCGGAGGGGGTGGTCATGGGTGTGCTCTGTGCGGGTGCGTGCGCGTGTGCGCGGGCAGGGCGGGCGGAGGGCCGACGGATCACGACTGAGTCGTTCGATGGGTCAGCGTGATGTCGGCCGCGGCGGGCGGGATTGGCCGGTCGGCGGCGTGTTGGGTGACGGCGTGTCGAGGATCGGGTCGCGGACCTCGGCGGGCTCATCGTCGAAGCGGATCTCCATGTCGCGGCGGATCTGCTCGCGATCGCGCTGCACCCGGCGCTGGTTGAGCAGCAGCAGCACCGCCAGTTGCACCTTGCGTGCGCGGAAGTACGTCACGCCCTCGAGATCCGCCGACTCGCGCGCCGAGACGCCGTGAAGGAAGATGCGCGTCGCCAACCGCGCGACCTCTCGCGGCCACTCATCGCGACGGGAGAGGACCATCGCGAATGTCGGGCTCTTCATGCGCGCCGTCAGGCGAGCCAAGCGCCGCCCGGCGATCGCTGGCGACAGCCCCTGCTCGGCGCCGGCGTCCTTGATGTACATGCCGCGCTCGTAGACCGCGAGCACCAACTGGCGGTCGCGGCTGGGCAGGGCCGCGGCACGCTCGACGTACAGATCCGCCAGTTCGCGCCCTTCGGCGTGACGCCTTGCCTGCTGCTGACGGCGGCGGCGACGGGCGAGAAAGTCGCTCGGTTGGTGAACGCGTGCCGCGCGTCGCCGGCGCGAGGCACCGGTGCGAGCGGGCGGCTCGGCGTGCGGCGACGGGTCGATGGCGGGTGGCGCGATCGGAGACACGGAACGATCGGACGACGTGTGGAACATGCTCAGTCACTCCCCGCGCCCGGTCGGTGGCCTGCCGACGAGGCGCCGCTGACGGAACGAATTTGGTGGCGATCCGTCGCGCACCGAACTGGCCGCCGCGCACGCTGCGCGGGGCACGAGGGGAGTGTTGCTGCGCGTCCACCTACTTGCAAGGTGTTTGTTTGGTATTCGCGCGAACGGGGTCACAAACGCGCCCGTGACGACTCACAAGTCCATGTTCTTCATGGCTTTAGGTGCCCGCTGACAGGGCGTTGTCAGTCACCGGGGCTCCGATCATGGCCGCCCGCGCGGGCTGTGGATGACGGGTGGATGACGGGGCGTGCGGAGGCCTCGCTCGGGTGATCGCAGCGGCGCGAGGGCGCGACTTCGTCGTCGCCGCGTGAAGTCCGAGCGTGCGAGATGGTCTCACGGTTCCCCATCGCGGCGGGCGGGTGATCTCGGTGCGGAGTTGACTACCATGCGTGCGACAGAACTCGGCGAGCGTTGGGCCGCGTGCCCACCACCTCTCTGTTGCGCTCGGAACCGGGTTAAGCAGTGCGCGCCCAGAGCGCGAAGGAACGGTGCATGAGCCCGACAGCAAGTTGGACAGCCAAGACGACGTACCCGGTGTTGACCCGGCGCATTCCCTGCTGGCCGCACGGCAACCCGAAAGATCGTCACACCGTCTGGCTGGACGAGTACCTGCGTCCGCCGGCGAACACCGGGGCGGGCACGCTGGGCGGGTATGAGTCACTGCGCAAGACGATCACGACGATGACGCCCGATGAGGTCGTCGAGCATGTCAAGAAGGCGGTGCTGCGTGGTCGCGGCGGTGCGGGCTTCCCGGCGGGTATGAAGTGGTCGTTCCTGCCCAAGCCCGACGCGAACGGCGACGGCGGGCAGCGATACCTGGCGATCAACGCCGACGAGAGCGAGCCTGCGTCGTTCAAGGACCGGCTGCTGATGGACTTCGATCCGCACAGCGTGCTTGAGGGCATCGCGATCGCGTGCTACGCGTGCCGCATTCAGACCGCGTACTTCTACATCCGCGGCGAGTATCACCACCAGGCCAAGGTGATGGAGAAGGCCATCCGCGAGTGCTATGAGCGCGGGATCTTCGGCAAGCAGGGCCTGCTTCAGGGCACGCGCACGAAGAATCGCGATCAGGCGTGGGGGCTGGATGTGCACCTGCACCGCGGCGCGGGCGCGTACATCTGCGGCGAAGAGACGGGCCTGCTCGAGTCCATCGAAGGCAAGCGCGGCTGGCCCCGCAACAAGCCGCCGTTCCCGGCGATCAAGGGCCTCTTTGCGCGTCCGACGATCATCAACAACGTCGAGACGCTCGCGCACGTGCCGAGCATCATGGAGATGGGCTGGGAGTGGTTCAGCAAGCAGGGCTGCGACTCGACGTTTGCCGGCGCGCCGGCGAGCTGGGGCACGAAGCTCATGGGCGTGAGCGGGCACGTGAACCGCCCGGGCGTGTACGAGTGCGACCTGGGCATTCCGCTGCGCGTGCTGATCGAGAGCAAGGACTACTGCAACGGGATGCGCAACGGCAAGAAGTTCAAGGGCGCGATCGCCGGCGGGATCAGCATGGGGGTGCTCGGACCGGACCAGATGGACGCGGAGATGGACTTCGACATCGGTCGCAAGTACAACGTTCTGGGCCTCGGCACGGCATGCCCGACGGTGTTCGACGAGGACACGGACATGGTGGCCGTTGCGCGGAACATCGCACGGTTCTACAAGCACGAGAGCTGCGGACAGTGCACACCGTGCCGCGAGGGCAGCGGTTGGCTGTACCAGTTGCTGACGCGCATCGAGAGCGGCGCGGCCAAGACGAAGGACCTTGACCTTGCGCTGGAGATCGCCACGAGCATGGGCACGATGCCCGGCACGACGATCTGCGGCCTGGCGGATGGGAACAACTGGGCCGTGCGGACGATCATGAACAAGTACCCGCAGGAGTTCGAGGCGCGGGTGAAGCGGACGTTTGTTCCGGTGGGCATCAGCGTGGGGGCGGGGGCGAAGTGAGGGGGCGACGGGGGCCGTTGGCCTTTTGTCCGTCGCGCCTCAGTCGGAGCGTGGCAGCAGTCAATGCGACTCTCGCATACTCCGAGAGGCCCTCAACATCGTCGTCCGCCAAGACCATCACTCCTTATACGGACGGCCCGAGTCCGACAGACCTCTTTCTGGACACTTCCTCTGCCCGCGCGGAGGGCTCTCTATGGCGAACCTTCTGACCGCGCGTGACATCGGCAAGCACTTCGGGCCGCGGACGCTGTTTACCGGCGTCTCGATGAGCGTGGAGGATCGCGAGCGTTTGGCGCTGATCGGGCCGAACGGCGCGGGCAAGAGCACGCTGCTGAAGATGCTCGCGGGGCTGGAGCACTTTGACGAAGGGACGATCACGCCGCGGAAGGGGCTGCGGAGCGCGTATGTCGCGCAGAGCGATGAGTTTCCCGCGGGCTCGACGCTGCTGTCGGCGGTGCTGGACGCGGTGCGGGCCGCGCCGCCGGCGCACATGCACGACGAGCACGAGTTCGAGATGGCGGCGGAGATGGCGCTGTACCGGGTCGGGTTCGACGATCTGTCCAAGCCGACGACGGTGCTGTCGGGCGGGCAGCGCAAGCGGCTGAGCATCTGCCGGGCGCTCGCGCGGGAGCCGGATCTGCTCATGCTCGACGAGCCGACGAACCACCTGGACGTCGAGGGGATCGAGTGGCTGGAGGACACGCTCAAGTCGGGCGAGTTCGCCAGTATCGTGATCACGCACGATCGGCTGTTCCTGGAGTCGTGCGCATCGCGGATCATCGAGCTGTCCGGCGCGTATCCCGAGGGAACGTTCAGCGTGCAGGGCGGGCTCGAGGAGTTCCTCTTCCGCAAGGATGAGTTCCTTCAGGGCCAGCAGCGTCAGCAGCAGGCCCTCGCGGGGCAGGTCAAGGATGACCTGCGCTGGCTGGCGCGCGGGGCCAAGGCCCGGCGGACCAAGAGCAAAAGCCGGATCGACGCGTCTCTCGCTCGCATCGATGAACTGGCCGCGTTGAAGCTGCGCAACGCCCCGCCGAAGGCCGCGGCGATCGACTTTGCCAGCACCGATCGGCGGACGCAGAAGCTGCTCGTGGCCCGCGGCGTGAGCAAGGCGCTGGGCGGCCGCACGCTCTTTCGCGATGTCGATGTCATTCTCTCGCCGGGCACCAAGCTTGGGCTCATGGGCCCGAATGGCAGCGGCAAGAGCACGCTGATCAAAGTCCTGACCGGCGAGCTCGAGAGCGACCCGCCGAGCGAGGAAGCGATCGCCGAGGCCAAGTCCATCGAGCACGAGCTGCCGCGGAGCGCACCGAAACTCGGTACCGTTCAACGTGCCGACAGGCTCCGTGTGGTTGTCTTCAGCCAGCACCGGACGGAGCTGGATCCTGAGATGACCCTCGGCGAGACGATTTCGCCGACGGACAGCGTGATCTATCGGGATCGCCAGATTCACGTCGCGACGTACGCCGCGATGTTCCTGTTCTCCAAGGACCAATTGCGCAGCCCCATCGCGACGCTCAGCGGCGGCGAGCGTGCGCGTGTGCACCTGGCGCTGCTCATGCTCGCGCCGGCGGACGTGCTAGTGCTCGACGAGCCGACGAACGATCTGGACATTCCCACGCTGGAAGTGCTCGAGGAGAGCCTCGAGGAGTTCCCCGGCGCGGTGCTGCTGGTCACGCACGATCGCGCGATGCTCGAGCGACTGGCCAACCGTGTGCTGGTGCTCGACGGCGAGGGTGGCGCGCACTATTACGCCGACTACCTGCAATATGTCAGCGTGCAGGCGCGGCTCCGCCAGCTCGCCAAGACCAAGCCCGCCGCGGCCGCCGCGCAGACACAGACCACACAGATCCCGCAGCCCGCGGGCGGATCGGCCGGCTCGCCAAAGCCCGCCGCGGCGACCGCGAAGAGGAAACTCTCGTTCAAGGAGCAGAAGGAGCTCGACGGGATGGAGGCGAACATCGCCAAAGCCGAGGGCGAGGTGCAGCGGCTCGAGAAGGCGATGAGCGATCCTGCGGTGCTGGCGGATCGGCGGAAGCTCGACGAGGCTTGCAAAGCGATGACCGCGGCTCAGGGCGAGGTCGCCCGGCTGTACGCACGCTGGCAGGAGCTCGAGGGCTGACGCATCTTGTCCAACTCAGGCTAGCCGTTTCCATCCTCACAAACGCGGCATTTCAGCGTTGGACTCCTGCCGCGAGCTTGCAGTCTTCGGCGGAGCGCGACACACTCTCGATATCTGGCCTTGGGCGGGCGGGGCAACACAAGCCCGGGAGTTCTCGATGTTCACATCCGAGTGTCGTCACGTTCCGTCGCCGCGGGCTGTTCGATCTGCGGGCCTTCGGTCGCGTCGTGCGAGTCTCCGCACCCTGCTCACGGCGATGGCCGCGATTGCGCTCAGCGGTGCTGCCCGCGCCCAGTCCCCGTCGACCAGCTTTGTCTACCAGGGCCGGCTCGAGAGCGACGGACAGCCAGTCACAGGGTTATACGACCTGCGCTTCACGCTGTTCACCGCGGCCACGGGCGGCACCGCGCTCACGCCGCCGGCCTGCATCGACGACGTCAGCGTGAGCGATGGTGTATTCGCGGCGGAGATCCCGCTCATCATTCCGATCAGCGCTGTCGAAGCGTTCCTGCAGGTCGAGGCCCGTGCCGACACCGGGCTGACCTGCGGCACGCCTTCGGGGTTCACGACGATGCTTCCCCGCGTCAGGCTCGCGCCCTCACCGCGCAGCGTCTACGCCATGGCCGCCAGTCCGAAGTCGCCCACCATCCCCGGCGCGATCCGCTTCAGCAGCGCCAACGGGTCGCTCGAAGTCTCCGATGGAATCGCGTGGTACCCGGTGACTCTTGGCGCCGCGATCTCCCCCGCGGGTACCGCGGAGTTCACTGCCGCCGGCACGCAGAGCTTTGTCGTGCCCGCGGGCGTGACGCGTCTGACCGTGGACATCTGGGGCGGCGGCGGAGGTGGCGGCGGAAAGAGCCCGGGTCTGGACTCTCCGACCAGTGGCACGTGCAACAGCGGGACGCCCGGCTATTCCGGCGGGGGCGGGGGCGGCGCATCAGGGTCCGCCGGCCGGTTCGCCATCGATGTCACGCCCGGCGAATCGCTGACCGTCATCGTGGGCGCGGGCGGCAATCTCGGCAGCATCGGCCAAGTGGGCGGCAAGGGCGGCACCTCATTCATCCGGCGCGGCGGCGCCGATCTCATTACCGCCCGTGGTGGCGTCGGCGGCTCGCCCGGAGTTGGTGGCAGCATGGGCATCGCCAATCAGTCGTGCGGGGGGCGAGCTCCATCCGGCCCGGGCGGTTCGCCCGAATCCGCCGCGACCGCGGCGGCTCCGGCCCAGACCGCAGCCGCTCTTGCCGGGAATGCCGGTGAAAACGGGCTTCTCCCCGCGTGCTTCGGTCAGACGTTTCCATCGGTCATCAACACCTGGTGTCCTGCCGTTGGCGGCAGCGGGGGCGCTCCGATCACGCTTGCAAGCCCGGTTCCGAGCAGGAGCGGCGGAACCGGCGGCGCGGGTGGGTCCGGCTCGACTGCTGCGCAGCCCGGCGTTCCGGGTCGGGTACGGATCTTCTGGTACTGATGGCCGGAGCGCCCGATGAACAGTCGATGAGCGCACGACATCGCGCATCGAGCGACACGATAGATGCTGGCACAAACGCGTGCACGCGATTCCCGCGGATCGGGCTGATCACGCCGAGGATCGGGTGTGTCTTCGCTCCCGCGGCTGGCTGCTTCGCACGGCCATCGGGCGGCCGCGACCCGGCAGCGGCCGGTATGGGTGCTCACGGCCGCGAGGGCAACCCGGAGCATCGCGCGTTTCTCTGTCGCCGTCGCACGCGACGCGATCGCCCCGCGGGACCGCGGCATACTGCACCCACATCGGGCATTCAAAGCAACAGACTCACAAGTGCAAATCGGCCGACCCGCGCGGGTCGGCCGACATGCTCTTTGTGCCCATGCTGTCACGTCGGTGGAGAGGCCGACGTTTGGAGAGATCGAGCGTCCTGCGGTCCTTGGAGAGAGGAGACGCGGGACGATGGACGAGCGAATCAGGCCCGACGGCGGCGTGCCGCCAGCACGCCCGCGCCCATCAGCAGGCTCGCCGCGGCGGGGGTCGGGATGACCTCGACGCGCCAGTTGTCGATGCCGGCATCGGTGTTCACATTCTGGTTCGCCGAGTTGCCGCGCCAGAAGCCGAACTGCATGATCGTCCCGGCGATGGTGAAGTCCGGGTTACTAAAGGGCAGGAAGTTGCCCGTGTTGTCCAGTTCGTACATGTCCGACGCGGTGATGACGGTGCTCTGCGCAGTCCAGGTGCTGAACGCCGGCAGCGGCATCACGAAGATCGGCAGTCGCTGAACGTATGTCCGCCCGCCCTGGATGATCGCCAGGCCGCCGCCCTGCACGTTTCCCGGGCCGGCGAACGCGATCGAGTCCTCGCTGTAGTTGATGCTGCTGATCGCGCCCTGGCTGCTGGGGGTGTAGAACGAGTTGGCGTTCATGTGCACGCCTGTGACAAAGCCGTTGCCCGCGCTGGAAACGACCAACTGGTGGCGGATGCGGCGGTACTCGTTCGGATTGCCGCCGGCGAGAACCTGAAACCCCTGCGCCGTGCTGCCCGTGCCCGAGGCGTTCGTCGATACCGTCAGCGACCAGTCGGCGTTGTTGAACACGCCGTCGAAGAACACCGCGGCGCTTGCGGTGCCGGACAGGGCGGCCAGAGCAAGGGTGGCGGACGCGAGACGGACGATGCTGCTGCGAGTGGTCATTTCTCTTCTCCTCGAAAGGGGTTGTTCGTTGGCGTACCTCACGCCGACACCATGGATGCACGCGACGCGGCGGCGTCTTTCACCATCCACAAGAAAAATCTCATCGCCCCGGGAAACCACTACGCTTCCGCGTGATCCATCTGGACAACAACGCCACAACGCGGCCCTCGCCCGCGGTCATCGACGCGATGACGCACGCCCTTTCGCACGCCTGGCACAACCCCTCCAGCGTTCACCGAGCCGGGCAAGAGGCGCGGCGCGTTGTCGAACTGGCCCGCGCTCAGGTCGCGGCACTGGTGAACGTCCGCCCGCGATGCGTCACGTTCGTCTCCGGCGGGACCGAATCCATCGATCTGTCGATCCGCGGCGTGCTGGCCCGCGTGCGCGATGCGGAGCGCCCGCCGCGGGTCATCACCAGCGCAATCGAGCACTCGGCGGTGCGCGAACTGCTGACCGACCTGCGCGACCGGGGCGAGATCGAACTCCTCCACCTTCCGATGGATGCACAAGGCGTCATCGACGCCGCGCGGGCCGCGCGCGAACTTCGCGGCACACCCGCGGCACTGATGAGCGTGCAATGGGCGAACAACGAAACCGGCGCGATTCAGCCCGTCGCGGCGCTGACGACACTGGCCCGTGAACTGGGCGCGGCGATGCACGTCGATGCGACGCAGTGGATCGGCAAGGAGCCCGCGGACCTCTCGCCTATGGACCCTGCGTCGCCGAGCCAGACCGGTGGCGCACCGGGCGGCGCGATGCTCGACGCGGATCTGGTCACGTTCTCGCCGCACAAGTTCCACGGTCCGAAGGGCGTCGGCGTGCTGGTGACACGCACGGGATTCCGTCTGCGCCCGATGCTCCACGGCGTGCAGGAACAGGGCCGCCGCGGCGGCACGGAGAACGTTCCCGGCATCGTCGGGGCGGGCGTCGCCGCGAGCGAGGCGCTCGCGTGGCTCGCCGACGCTGGCGTCCGCGACAGGCTCGCCTCGCTGCGCGATCGGCTCGAGACGGCGGTGCTCGCGCGGGTGCCCGGCTCGCGGATCAACGGCCCGACCGCACGCGACGCGCGGCTGTGGAACACGACGAACATCGCGTTCCCGCGGCTTGAGGCCGAGGCGCTGCTGCTGGCCATGAGCGAGCGCGGCCTTGCGGCCAGCGCGGGCGCCGCGTGCTCATCAGGGTCGCTCGATCCATCGCCGGTGCTCCTGGCCATGGGCGTGCCGCCGGAGTTGGCCCACGGCTCGGTGCGATTCTCGCTCTCGCGGCACACCACGAGCGATGACATCGACCGCGCGATCGAGATCATCGTCGCCAGTGTCTCACGGCTGTCGGGCTCAACGCTGCTCGGGCCGTCGCACGCGCAGTGACGCGAACAAGACTCAGGCCTGCATCGGGCCGCGGCCGCATTCGGGGCACAGCGCAGAGGGCTCCAGCCCCGCGCGGCTGTAGCCGCAATGCGGACACTGGCCGCGACCGGGTCGACGCAGCACAAGCATGCCGATCACGACCAGCATGCCGCCCAGTCCCGTCGGCAGCAAAGACAAGCCGGTCAGATGCGTGCTCTGAACGTACTGCGGCGAATGGGGCGAGCCCGCGATCACGATCCACCCTTTGGTCGCATCCCGCCGAACAACATGAACGCCCTCCGCGGGCCTGCTCGGTGGCCAGAGCAGCGCCTCGGACCAGCCGGCGTCGAGCAGGCCCCGCAGCCTGCCCGCGCCGTCGCTGTACACCACGCCGACGAATCGGCTGCTCTGAACAAGCACGATCGGCACGATCCCGAGGATCGCCACCAGCAGCCCCAGGAGAACGATCCGACGGGCCGCACGCCGGGACATTCCGGCGCTCGATCGACTCGCGGCGAGCGCGGCCGGTGCGTTCGGCTCGCTCGGCGATGGCGATGCTGGAGTCGGCGGTCCGCTCATGCTCGGCGAGTCTAACACGGATCCGCGCTCGGTTCGCATCGGTGCTACGCTCTTCTTCGTACGCTCTACGCACGCAGACAAATCCCGCCTGTGTTGAACACGGAGGCTTGCATCGCATGACCGCCAGCGCCCCCACTCTGCCCGGACCGATGGACCCGACGACCCTGCCGCGAACGCTCGCGGCCTTGCGCGCCTCGGGCTGGCGCTCGCGCTCGGTCAAGGCCGAACTGCGCGACAACATGACGCGTGCGCTGCGCGCGGGCGCGGAGCTTTTCCCGGGGATGGTGGGCTACGAGAACACGGTGCTGCCCGAGGTTGTCAACGCGGTGCTGGCCGGGAGCGACATGCTCTTTCTGGGCGAGAAGGGTCAGGGCAAGAGCAAACTCATGCGGCTGCTGCCGCGGTTCCTGGATGAGTACGTGCCGTACCTCGACATCGCGGGCTGCCCCGTTCACGAGGATCCGGAGAAGCCGATCACGCGTGCGGGGCGCGAGTTGCTCGCCAAGACACCGGCCGACGGCGTGCCGATCGCGTGGTGGCACAGGAGCGAGCGGTACGCCGAGCGCCTCGCCCCCGGCACGAAGTTCGCCGACATCATCGGCGAGCTCGACCCCGCGCGCCTCGCCTCGGGCACGAGCATGGGCAGCGAGGATGCGCTGCACCTGGGCCTGATCCCGCGCACGCACCGCGGCATCTTCGCGATGAACGAACTGCCCGACCTCGATGATCTCGTTCAGGTCGGCCTGTTCAACATCCTCGAAGAGCGCGACGTGCAGATCCGCGGCTACCCGATCAAGTTCGACCTGGACATCGTCATCCTCTTCAGCGCCAACCCCAGCACGTACAACCGCTCGGGCAAGGTCATCCCGCAGCTCAAGGACCGCATCGGCGCGACGATCCAGACCCATTACCCGCTCGACCGCGACACCGGCATCGAGGTCATGGAGCGCGAGGCCCTCGCGCCCGATACGTCGCACAGCGATGCGCGGCTGAGCCTCGGCGGCGAGTTCCCGGTGCTGGTCCCGCGCTTCATGAAGGAAGTGGTCGAGCAGATGAGCATCTGCGCCCGCAAGAGCAAGTACCTTGATCAGCAGTCGGGCGTGAGCGCCCGCTTCAGCATCGCCAACTACCGCACCATGATCGCCAACGCCCGCCGACGCGCGATCTCGCTCGGCGAGTCGCCCAGCGTCCCTCGCATCAGCGACCTGGCGCATATCCAGGCCTCCGGCAGCGGCAAGCTCGAACTCGACCTCATGGGCACGCACCAGATGAGCGAGAAGCAGGTCCTCGAGGCCATCCTCGCCGAGAGTGTCCGCGTCGTTTTCGAGGAGTACGTCAAGGAACACGGCCTGAACGAGATCGCCGAGATCTTCTCCAAGGGCGTCAAGATCGAAGTCGGCGACATGCTCCCGTCGTCGCAGTACGCCGAGCGCGTCAAGCGCGTCCCGCCCATCTGGGACAAGGCCTTCGAGGTCAACGCCAGCCAGGACATCCAGGTGCGCGCCAGTTGCGTCGAGTTCGTTCTCGCCGGACTCTGGGCCATGGACAAGGTCTCCCGCAGCAGCCGCTTCGGCAGGGTGGAATATGAGACCTGATCCCGCACCCGCCGATGATCAGCAACCCGCAGCCAACCGCGCCAACCCCGCCGATCGCCCGGCACCGCGCGCCCCCGGCGGCATCGTGCACACCTATCAGCGCTTCGATCCCTCGTCCTTCCCATCCCCCACCGCCCCGCCGCCGGATATGGCCAGCGCCGCGATGGAGCACATGCTGCGCTTCGGCAACACGCGCCGCCTGACCCCCGAGGAACTCGCCAACGCCGTGCGGCTGGATCCGTCGCAGGTCGCGGGCCTGGGCCCGAGTCTCGACTCGCTCATCGACATGCTCGAGGAGCGCAAGCGCAAGATCCTCGAAACCTACGAGACGCAGGGCGTGCTCCGCGACAGCGCCAAGGCCGTCGATCGCCAAGCGCGCAAGGTCGATCTGCCGGACAAGCTCCGCAAGGACTTCAAGCGGGCCGTTGAGGGCGACCAGCTCCGCGATCTGGAGACCATCTGGTACAAGGCCGGCGGCGAGAACAACCCCGGCGCCCTGGAACTGCTGCGCCTCATGGAGCGCATGGGCGAGAAGTACCAGGTCGAGGATCTCGCCGCCCGCTACACCTTCACGGGCCGCACGCCCCTGGACGTGGATCAGGCGATCGCCATCCGCGAGGAACTCATCGCGATCGACAAACTCCTCGAGCAACTGCGCGAGGCGCTCAAGAACGCCCAGGTGGCAATCATCGACCTTGATGAACTCTCCCGCTTCGCCGATGAGGCGCAGGTCGAGCAACTGCGGCAACTCGCCGAGCAGATCCAGCAGATGCTCGAGGCCGAGGCAGCGCGTCAGGGGCTCGAGCGCTCCGCTCAGGGCTACCAGCTCTCGCCTCAGGCCATGCGCACGTTTCAGGGCAAGGTGCTGCGCGAGATCTTCAGTTCGCTCCAGGCCGCGCGCTCGGGCCGCCACACCGGCACGATCATCGGCGACGGCGCGGTCGAGCTGCCGAGCACGCGCGCGTACGAGTTCGGCGACTCGGCCGCGAACATGGACATCCCGCAGACGATGATCAACGCGATGGTTCGCGGGGCGCGCGAGGGCGGCGCCCCGACCGCTGGTCCACGCCCCGTCCGACTCCGCACCGATGACATCGAGGTCCACCGCACCCGCAACAACCCGCGCTGCGCCACGTGCGTGCTCATGGACATGTCCGGCTCGATGCGGTACGACGGCCAGTACATCAACGTCAAGCGCATGGCGCTGGGCCTGGATGCTCTGATCCGCCGCGAGTATCCGGGCGATCATCTCAGTTTCATCGAGGTCTTCTCGCTGGCCAAGGTCCGCGCGATCGCCGATGTGCCGACGCTCATGCCAAAGCCCGTGACGATTCACTCGCCGACGGTGCGTCTCCGCGCCGATCTGAGCGACCCGAACGTCAGCGAGTCGCTCATCCCGCCGCACTTTACGAATATCCAGCACGCACTGCTGCTGGCCCGCCGCCTCCTTGCGCCGCAGGACACGCCCAACAAGCAGATCGTCCTGATCACCGACGGCCTCCCGACCGCGCACATGGACGGCTCGATGCTCTACCTGCTCTATCCCCCCGATCCGCTGACCGAAGAAGCCACCATGCGCGAGGCCCTGGCCGCCAAACGCGACGGCATCACCATCAACATCTTCCTGCTGCCGAGTTGGAACCAGTCCAGCGAGGACATCGGCTTCGCTCACCGCATCGCCGAGAGCACGGGCGGTCGCGTCTTCTTCACCGGCGGCACCGATCTGGACCGTTTCGTCCTCTGGGACTACGTCAACAACCGCCGGAGCATTCTGGGCTGACCGGAGCCCCCGCGACGGGTACTCCCCCCACCCGCGGCCGCCGCGCCGCATCGGCGCATCCCGGCTACGCTCCGCTGTGATCGCCGACCCCGCCCAGCGCTGGTGTGCCGAATGCTGACGTTCGCCGTCTTCGACAAGTCGGGCCCCGCCATCGCGTTCCCCCTGCGCCATGCGCACTGTCTGATCAACGACGGCGTCACCGTCTCGGCAGACATCGAGCTCGAACGCGGCTCGATCTGCGTCGAAAAATCCGTCGATGGCTCCGCCGGCCTCGGGCTGAACTTCCCCACAGAGTCCGTCGAAGTCTCCCTCGGCGGCACCACCTCGGTCCGCCTCGGCGGCGGGAACATCACCCTTCGCACCTGCATGCTGCCCGAGCGCGAGCGCCCCTACTTGCTCTCGCTGGAACTGGCCCGCCACCAGATCATGCTGCTGCTGAACAAACTCGAGGAGTGGTCCCTCTTCGAGCACGCGGCCGATGACCCGGTCCTGCGGCTGGTCGAAAAGGCCCGCGAAGCCTTCACCGCGGCACTGCTGGCAACGCGCTACGACCCGACGATCATCAACGGCTACACCAACACCGCCGAACGCGCCGCGCGGCGAGCGCTCGACCTTGGCGTCGCCGCGGGCGAGGCGATGGCCATCCTTCAGGCCCGTCTGCAGCACACGCGACGAGTCACCGGCGAACTGGCCCGCATCGCCGCGCACCCGCCGCCCGCGAACGCCCTGACCGACAGCGAGGCCCGCCAGAGCAAGTCCATGCTCGCCGGCAGCCCCGGCGTGATCCTGACGGACTTTCCGAAAGTCGGCTGCCGCGTGAACCCGGCGTTCTTCGCGCCGGAACTGGCCAACTCGATCGCCGGCGCGTGCGACTTTGTCTGCCTGCCCATGCGCTGGGTGGAGATGGAGCCGACCGAAGGCAAGTACAGCTTCACGCGTACCGACCGCTGGATCGAGTGGGCCATCATGAAGGCCAAACTCCCCGTGCACGCCGGGCCCGTGCTCGACCTGCACCCATCCTGCGTGCCCGACTGGCTGTACATCTGGGAGCACGATTACGAGACTTTCCGCGATGTGGTCTGCGACTACGTCAAGAATCTCGTCACGCGCTACCGCAAGACCGTGCACACCTGGTGCGTCGCCAGCGGCCTGAACGTCGGCGGCTCGTTCCGTCTGACCTACGAGCAGTGCATGGAGCTGACCAAGCTCTGCTGCGCACTGGTCAAGAAACTCCAGCCTCAGGCCCGCGTCAGCGTCGAACTGGCCATGCCCTTCGGCGAGTACACCGGCATGGCCCGCGGCGCCAAGGCCATCGCGCCCGGCCTTTACGCCGAACTGATCAACCAGGTGCAGGTCGAGTGCGACATCCTCGGCGTCCGCCTGCAGGCCGGTCACGCCGACCCGGGCCGCAGCGCGCGGGACCTGCTGACGATCAGCTCGCTGCTCGACGATCTTGCCTCGTACGACAAGCCGATCTCCATCAGCGTCATGGGATGCCCAAGTCGCGCCGCGCAGCCCAACGAGACCCCCGCCGACGCGGCACTCGAGCCCGGCCACTGGCGCGCGCCGTGGTCCGAGCAGACCCAGAGCGCCTGGCTCGCCTCCGTCGCCGCGATGGTCGCCGCGAAGCCCTACGTCACGAGCATCTGCTGGCAGGAACTGCTCGACGCCCCCGCGACCAACGGCGGTGAGATGCCCGGCGGCGGGCTCATGGCCACCATGGCCCAGCCCAAGCCCGCTTTGCGGGCGCTGTCGGACCTCCGCGCGGCCCTCCGCGAGAAGAAGCCCGCCCTGCCCGGGCTGGCCTGAACTCACGCCGCGGCTTCGGTCGCGCGCAGCACCTCTTCAACGCTCGTGCGCCCGAGCGAGGCCTTCTTCAGCCCGTCCTGGCGCAGCGTCACCATGCCGCGCTCGGCGCACAGCCGGCGCAGCTCCGCAACGTTCGGGTTGCGCGCGATGATGTCTCGCAACTGGTCGTCGACGACCAGCAGCTCGTACAGACCCACACGCCCGGAGTATCCGGTGTTGCGGCATCGGTCGCAGCCCTTGCCCATGAAGATCCTCGTCGCGTCGTAGCCCTGAAGCGCGAGGAACTCCTTCATGTCGTCGCTGGGCTCGCGCTCGGTCTTGCAGTTGGAGCAGATCTTCCGGACCAGCCGCTGGGCCAGCACGCCGTTGACGGCGGCGCCGACGAGGAACGGCTCCATGCCGATGTTCACCAGTCGCGTGATCGAACTCGGCGCATCGTTGGTGTGCAGCGTGCTGAGCACCAGGTGGCCCGTGAGCGCGGCCTGCACGGCGATCAGCGCCGTCTCCTGATCACGGATCTCACCGAGCATGATCACGTCCGGGTCCTGACGCAGCAGCGCCTTGAGCGCCTTGGCGAAGCTCATGCCGATCTTGTCGTGCGTCTGGCACTGCGTGATGCCGTCGAGGTGATACTCGATCGGATCCTCGACCGTCGAGATGTTCATGCTCGTCTTGTCGAGCGTGCGGAGCGACGAGTACAGGGTCGTGGTCTTACCCGAGCCTGTCGGCCCGGTCACAAGCACGATGCCGTGCGGCTTGTTGATCTGGTTCTTCCAGTTCTCCATCGTGTTCTCGTCGAACCCCAGGTCCTCGAGCTTCACATTGATGGATCGCGTGTCGAGAATACGCATGACGGCCTTCTCGCCGTACTGCGTCGGCAGCGTGCTCAAGCGAAGGTCCAGCTTCCGACCGCCGACGATGCAGCGGATGCGTCCGTCCTGCGGCAGGCGGCGCTCGGAAATGTCCAGATTGCCCATGATCTTCAACCGCGAAGCGATCGCCGCGGACATGCTCGCCGGCGGCTCCATCATGGAGTACAACTCGCCGTCGATACGGAACCGCACGGTCAGCTTCTTGTCGCTGGGCTCGATGTGGATGTCGCTCGCGCCCTCCTTTACGGCGTTCTGAATCACCAGGTTCACGTACTTGATCACCGGGCTCTCGCCGGCTTCCTTCTCGAGATCGACCTCCTGATCGGCCCGCTTCTCGACCTGAACATCGCTCTCCTGAACCTGCGCGAGGATCTTGCCCACGTCCTCCGTCGGCGCGCTGTTCTTGTCGCCGACGATCTCCAGCGCGCCGCGCAGCTCGAACCCCGTCACGATGACGATCTTCACCGCGGGCACACCCAGCCGCTGCTTGATCTCGTCGAGCAGGAACACGTCGTCCGGCCGCACAACACCCAGCACGACGCGCGCCCCGTCCGTGCGCAGCGGCAGCACCATGTGCTTGCGAGCAAAGTCCGCTCCGAGCCTCTGGAGCAGCGCCCCGTCGAACCCGCCGTCGAGCCCCTTGGCAAGGTCGATCTGCTCGAAGGGCAGGCCCGCGATCGCCGCGACAACCTTCTGCACCTTCGCCTCATCCGCGCCCTGTTCGACGAGCACCGTCGCCAGTCGCCGACCGGGGGATTGCCTGACCACCTGCTGCGCCGCCGTGAGTTGCTGCGCCGTGATCGCCTCCGCGGCCAGCAGCGCCTCGCCGAGATCCTGCCCGCGCGAAACACCGTCGATCTGCTCGGGCTGATAGATCGTCGAGAGCGCCATCGATGATGAACGCCCACCGTTGGCCGCCGGCGTCGCCGGCGTTGCCGCGGTGCCGGGCGTGCCGCCGCGCTCCGTGCTGTCGTCCGCGCGTGCGGGGCTTGCCGCGGCCGATGCGTTCGACGCTGCCGTCGGTGCCGTCGCCGGAGTTGGCACCTGAGTTGGTGCCGGTGTCGGGGCGATGATCGTCGGCCCCTCAGCCTCATCGAACGAGAGCGTGTTCAGGCCGAGCGGAATGTGCCGATCGCTCTCGCGACGCCCGCCGGCGGGCGGCGCACCCTTGGAGTCGCTCCCGACACCGCCATCGCCCTGCGCCGGCCTGGGCTTCTTCGATCCGGCTGCCTTGGTCGCATCGGCGCTGCTCGGATCGATGCCCAGTTCGTTCAGAATGTCATCGATGTCAAACTTCGCCACGCGTGCCCCTTGCATTGAAGTCTCGGCCCATGCGCCCGGCACGACACACGCCGGCTTTCCTCCTCCGAGCCACGACCCATCACTCCGACGGTCGCCGCTCCATCATCACAGCGCGCCGACCGGCCCTCGGGGCTCGTTGCGGCCCGACCTGGGCGGCAAACCTCCCGGGCCTGCGCCCGCCGGCGCACCGCCGCCAGCGCCCGAGCCGTTCACACCCTGCGCCGGCAGTTCCGGCGGCTGCTCCTTCGGGTCCAGCGGGTGCGGCGTGCCGCCGCCCGGGCCGCCGCCGCTCGCGCCGCCGCGACGCGTGTCGCCGCGCGGAGCGCTCGTGCCCGTGCCCATTCGCAGGATGAACTCCTGCCCGTCGGCCGTCAGCGTGACCGCCAGGCCTTCGATCTTCGACACCGTGAAGATGTCATCGACATTCTGCCCGACGCGGTACACGCCCGAGTTGATCCGCGCCAGCGGAACACTGCCGGCCATCACCGAGTGCAGCGTCATCGCGTTGAGAGACTGCTCAAGCTTCGCGCGACGCTCGGCGATCGCCCGAGCGCGGGCCGCGGCCTGCGCACGCGCCTGCGTGTCCGCATCGGTCGTGCCGCCCGCGCTCGCACCGCCGCCCGCGCCGCTCACGGTCGAGGCGACGACGAACGGGTTCACGCGCAACTGCTCGACCGGCACCTGCTGGGTCGTGCGGCTCGCGGCCAGCTCGGCCAGCAGCAGTTCCTGACGACGCGCGTTCTCTCGCGGCGACTCGGGCACCTCGACATTCAACTTTGCCTGAGCGGACTTCATCCCCGGCGCAACGCCAAGCTGCCGCATACCCAGCAGCAGTGCGACCGACGCGACCACCACCACGACCATGATGATGGTCTGGAGGTTCGCGCGCCGCGTCGGAGCGGTTGGCATCAGCCCTTCGAGCCCCGGCAGCGCCGGAGAGCCCGTGCTTTCCGTCGTCGCAAGGGCATTCATGCCGCTGCCCGAACCCGGATTTCCGCCGGTGCCGATGGTGTCGTTCACGGAATTGCTCCCCTTCATCGCCCACCCCCGCTCTCACGCCCCGACGCCCCCGCGACGCTGCCGCCGGCCGATGCCGCGGCGTCCTGATAGAAGATCGACAGCGTGCACGTCGCCTTGACCTCGCCGTCCTCGGCGTCCTTCGCCGGTCGCTCGATCTTCAGGTCCGTTAGCCGCGTGATCCGCGGGAGCTGCTCGAGTTTGAGCAGAAACAGGTACAGCCCGTCAAAGTCGCCGGTCAGTTCCATCTCCAGCGGCTGCTCCATCGCCAGCCCCGCCTGCTGCGGCTTGTCGTTCTTCTTGAACACGGGCAGCTTCAACCCGCTGGCCGCGGCGATCTGCGCCACATCGCGCAGAATCGCGTCGATCTCCTTGTCGCTGGGCAGCCGCGCCTCCAGGCCCTTGACGCTCTGGGCGATCTCCGCGTTGGCACGCTTGAGGTCGTCGGTCGTGCGCGTCGCCTCGCGCAGCTTCGTCAGCATGCTCTGCTTGAGGTCGATCTCGCTCTTGGCTCGCGCGATCGCCTCGTTCTGAGGCTTGAACACGAGAAAGTAGCTCGAAACAGGCACGCCAAGCAGCACGCCCGCGTACACCAGTTGCTTGATCCCGATCGTCATGATCCGCTCCAGTTCCGCCTCAGGACACTCGCTCGAACGCTCAACCCACCGCTCCGACACGCCCGCCCGCTTCCGCCCGATCGCTCACCGATCCGGGCTTCTCATCCGTTCACGGCTGCTCGTTCACGCTCGCCGTGGGGCCGGGCTCGGGTGCCGACCCCGGCTGATCCGTGGCGAGCGGCGTCTCGGGCTCGCCCGATGGTCCCGACGGCCCACTGGCGCGCCGCTGGCTCAGGAACTTGGCCAGGATCGACCTGGCGTCGCTCGCGCTTCCGGCCTGGCCGCTCTGGCCGGCGTTCGCCGCCGCCGGCGCGTTGCCCCGGCCCGAGTTCCGCGCAACGCGCAGAGGCTCGATCGACCGCACATCGGCGTCCTGCCGCAGCGTGGCATCGATCCGGAACTTGCGGATCGGTGTCTCCATGAACATCTGCTCCGTGGAGCTCATCACCTCCACGCTCGCCAGCAGCGGCACCTCTCGGAGCGCGGTCTGAAAGTCCGCGATGCTCGTGTCGCTCGTGCTCACGCCCTCGATGATCAGCGAGAACTCGATCCGCTGCGGACGCGGCAGCTCGAGCTTCTCCGGCTCGTTGTTCTTCCCACCCTTGCCCGAGGCCGCGTTCTTGGCACCGGCCTTGGCCGATGTCTTGCTCCCCGGCCGCGCCGCCGTGGTCTTGGCCGACAGCGACTTCGGCGCGGCCTTGGCCTGGCGACGCACGTCCTCCTTGATCCGCTTGCTCTTGAGCTCGACCTCCGTCAGCGCCACCTGATCCGGCAGACGGTTGATCACCTCCGAGAGCAGAATGCTCCGCGGCACCTTCTCCAGCACCATCGCCGCGACCTCCGCCCGCTCCAGCAGTTCCTCGCGCTGGGCCTCGAGCTCCGCGAGAAGCTCGATCTTGTCCGCCTCGGCCTTGTACTCCTCGCTCACCTGCTTCTGCCGATCGCTCACGCTCGTCCACTGCCGGCTCGTGACGACGAACGCACCGGTCACACCCGCGAGCACCACGCCGAAGAGCGCCAGGCTCAGCAGCGCCGCGCGCATTTCGCTCTTGCGCTGCAGATAGTCATCGGGCAGAAAGCTCGACGGCCCGCCGGGGGTGCCGCTCTTGCCGAAGGTCAGGTTGTCAGGCCAGAGTTTCATTCGCTTGGCTCCAGGTCGTTTCCACTCGCCTCATCCCCGTCGCGCCGCACACTCGATCATCGATCCGCGTGGCTCCGCGCCACGCTCACCGCTCCGGCGGGCTCAGCGCCACGCCCACCGCCACCGCCCATCCGGGCTGCGGCTGGTTCAGGTCCACCGCGGGCTGGCCCGCCCCATCCTCGCCGCCGAGTCGCGGCACCTTGAGCCCCGCATCGCGCCCGAACCGCGCAAACGGATCGGCCACGCTCGCGGGCATCCGCAGCGTCCGCGCGATGTGGTGGCACAGGGGCGTGTGCCGCGCTTCCCCGCCCACAAAGATCACGCGCTGCACGCGCCGACCCGGGAACAGCGACTCGTAGTACCGCATGCAACTGGCCACCTCATCGGTCATCGCCGACAGCGGCTCGCTCAGATCGATCTGCGCCTCATCGTCGCTCACACGCGCCAGGCCCGGCGCCGGCTGGCCCTCGCGCCGGTCCTCATCGCTCATCACGCCCGCCACCGCTTCGCTCGTGCTCGCGCGGGCTCGCGCCGCCTCAGCCGCGATCGCCGCGTCGATCGCGGGGATGCCCGTCAGCGCCGTCGCCCCGCCCGGTCCCGCGGCGACGCTGCCGAGGTTGCCCCCGGCCCCGGGCTGACGCGTCACGCTCGTGAGGCTGAACCGCGCGCGGTTGGCCTCGCTCATGGTCATCTTCGCGAGGCTCGCCACGGCGCGATCAAGGAACCGCCCACCCATCGCGATGTTCTTGTGAAACACCAGCTCCGCGCCGTGCCCGATGCACACCTTCGTCGTCCCCGCGCCAAGGTCGAGGTACATCGTCGCCAGCGACGCATCCTCCGCGCGACGGTGCAGGTGATCGAACGCCCGAAGCAGCGCCTGACACTCCGCGTGAATCCCCACCGGCTCGAGCCGGCAGGCCTTGAGCGCCGCCATCAGCCGCTCGATGAGCCCCGCGCTGGTCGCGATCGCGATCACCTCGCTCGTGCCCGCATCGCCGCCCGCCGATCCCGCCGGCCGCGCTCCGGGAACCGCCAGACACTTGACCCGCAGCGCCTCGCTCGGGCACGACAACTGCGAGGCGAGATTCGCGCTGACGATGCTCTGCATCAGCGGCCCATCGCCCGATGCCTGCGTGTGCTTGCACAGCGTCTGGCCCGCCGGCAGCGTGCACGCGGCGTACTTCGCGCTGAACCCGCCTTCCTTCAATGCCTTGGGCAGCGCCGAGAGCTGAAACTCCAGCCGCTTGCTCGCGTCCTCGCGCAACGCTTCGGGAACGCCGACCGCGTGCGCCGCCACGATGCTCGGGTTCTCACCGCCGCTGAGCTGGAGCAGCTTCATGCTCGAGAATCCCAGGTCGATCGCGACGTGGGGCTTCTGCGTGCTGACGAGTCCAAGCCTGGTGAGCCGTTCGAGGCCCTTGCGGAACATCGTTCATGCCTCCGAGGATCGAGACACCGCGCGCGTCGGCATGCGCCGATCGCGATCGAACACACTCGACCCTCGTGCTATCGCCCATCCCGGGCGGCGATCTTCGCCGCTTGCCCCGTGTGCCCCGAGTCCCCGCTCGCCCCAGCCCCCACAACCCTCACCCCTTCACCCTCGCACGCCCGATACGCCCGAGAACTTCCGCCAGACCCGACAGCGACCGCGCCAGGTCCCACCTCTGCGCCGAGCGGTCGCCCGTGGTGTTGCTGATCACCCGCACCTCGGCGAACGCGATCCCCAAACGCGAGCAGACGTGCCCCACCGCCGCGCCCTCCATCGCCTCCGCCCGCGCGCCGGTGTTCACCGCCACCTGCCGCGCCAGCCCATCGGTCCCCGAGCATGTCGACACCGTCGCCACCGTCGCGCACACGGGCGACAGATCGGCCAACACCTCCATCAACGCCGCCACCAAACCGTCTTCCGCGTTGATCCGATTGCCCTCGAACGCGCCGAGCGGGAACCCCAAGTCCGACATGGTGCGGAACCCCTCAGGCCCCATGAGCCCTTCATCGGCGTACGTGCTGGCACCGGCGACCACCACCGTGCCGATGGGCAGCATGCCATCATCGCCGGGCAGGGCACCGGCGATCCCGATGCTGAGCACCGCCGCGGGCCGCAGCGAGCCGCAGGCCGACACCACCGCCGCGCCGGCGTTGACCTTGCCGACGCCGGTTCGCAGCACATGGACGCCGCCGGCGACGGCAACACCCCATTCAGGTGGGATGTCCGCTTCGACCTGGCCGAGGCCCTTGAGCGCCGCGCGGACCTCTTTCGGCGCGGCCAAAGCGACCAGAAGGGGAGAAACAGACAGACAGTCTGTTTTTGGGCCGGTCATGATCACACGGTAGCCCGGGGCCAAGCGAGCCGATTTGCTCGAGACCGCAACGCGGCCTGAGGGAGCCCCTATCATCCCACGATCGCGGGCGGGGGCCGATTTCAGGGTTTACACGGATATTTGTGCCGAGTCGATGCCCCGCGCCAGGCGCGTCGTCGATGCCCGCCATCGCGGCGGGTGAAGGAGCCGAGTCATGAGCAGCACCACGACATCGTCCATCGCGTCATCACACGCCGCGGGCCGGAAGGCTCGATGGATGCTCCGCGCGGGGATCACCGCGGGCGCGGTGGTGCTCTGCGCGGGCGGGCTGCTGGCGGTTCTGAGCGGCACGGGCGCACGGTCGGCGAGCGTCGATCGCAGCGAGGCCGAGCGTTCGGATGTCGCGACCGCGGCCAAGCAGTCCTTCGACGTGACGACCAAGGCCACGGGCGAACTGGAAGCGGCGCGGCAGATCGAGATCCGCAACCAACTCGAGCAGCCGACGACGATCATCGAACTGGTCAAGGAAGGCACGAACGTCAAGGCGGGCGACGTGCTCGTGCGGCTGAACAGCGAGGCGATCCAGACGCAGATCGACGAGGAGATGCTGCGTGTCGAGCAGGCGCGGGCGGAACTGTCGGTCGCCGAGAACGCCTTCGCGATCCAGCAGAGCGACAACGCCAGCGCCGAGCGCAAGGCGCAGTTGAAGCTTGACCTTGCGCGGCTGGACCTTCAGCAATGGCTCGAGGGCGAGGTGCGCAGCAAGCGCCAGCAGCACGAACTGGCGCTGGAGCGTGCCGACCGCGAGCTGCTGCGTCTGCGGGAGAAGTACGAGAACGCGGTGAAACTGCACGAGAAGCAGTTCCTCTCCCGCGATGAACTCCAGCGCGACGAGGTCGCGTTCCTGGAGGCCAAGGCGCAGGTGGAGAAGTCCAAGCTCGAGAAGCAGGTCTATGAGGACTTCCAGTTCCCGCGCGATCGGCGCGTGAAGGAGTCCGATGTCGAGCAGGCGATCGCCGACCTTGACCGCACGCGTCGCCAGAACGAGAGCCAGCTCTCGACCAAGGAAGCCGAGCGCAGCAACAAGCGCCAGCAACTGGTCCTGCGCGAGCAGAAACTCGCCCGCCTTCGCGAACAGCTCGAGGCCTGCACGATCAAGGCCCCGAGCGACGGTCTGGTGGTCTTTGACTCCTCGCTCAACCGCGACCGCTGGGGCAACAGCGACCAGCCGCTGGATGTGGGCCGCCAGGTCACGCGCAACCAGCGCCTGATGGTGCTCCCCGACACGAGCGAGATGGTCGCCAGCGTGCGCGTTCCCGAGAGCATGACCGCACGCATCCGCAAGGGCCAGCAGGCCAGCGTGCGCATCGATGCGCTGGGCGGACGCGCGCTCAACGGCGTGGTCGATTCCATCGGCGTCATCGCCGAGAGCGGCGGCTGGCGCGACCCGAACCTGCGCGAGTACACGGTCAAGGTCCGGCTCGATGGCGGCAACGCCGAGGGCCGGCTCAAGCCCAGCATGCGTGCCGAGGCCTCGCTGCTGCTGGACACCGTCAGCGATGCGCTGAGCGTGCCGATCCAGGCCGTGTTTATCGAGGGCATGGTCCGGTACGTTCTGGTGCAGGAGGGCGTGCGGTTTGTGCGTCGCCCCGTTCGGCTCGGCCGCGTGAGCGAGCGGATGGCCGAGATCCGCGCCGGCCTGAGCGAGGGCGAGCGCGTGCTGCTTCGTGAGGCGAACTCGAGTGAACTCATCGCCCGACCTTGGGACAGCAAGGAACTCGCCGCGGTCGGTCTGCGGCTGGCCGAAGACGGACGCGTGATGCCCGCGATGATGCCCGGTTCGGGAATGCCCGGCGGGCCCGCTGGCGGAGCACCCGCGGGCGGACCGCCCGGCGGTCGCCCCGCGGCGAGCGGAGCGCCGGCAGCGGCACCAGTGGCCGCACCTGCACCGGCACCCGCGGCGGCGCAGCCCCGAGCCGAAGCCCCCGCAGCGACACCGGCGAAGTAATCAACGACCAACAAACGCTCGATCCGGCCCTTCGCAGACCCTCAGGGCAGGCGTCTGGGAAGCTCGCGCGTGCTCCATCGGCACTCGCTGGCGTGCGTCGCCCAACATACACTCAGAGCGTGCCCGGGTAGCTCAGCTGGATAGAGCAGCGCTTTCCTAAAGCGCAGGTCGCACGTTCGAATCGTGTCCCGGGTGTTGCGGGGGCGGCCATCGGCCGTCGGCCATGGGCCATGGGCCATGGGCCATGGGCCATGGGCCATGGGCCATCGATTCAATCATGCCGCGTTCGGACGGGTCCGGCGCACTGTGCCACGGCGCCCCTGTGCCACTGTGCCACTCTGCCACTGCGCCATTTCTCACGCCGCCACGATCATCGCCGCGCTCTGGCCGCCCAGGGCGCTTGTCGCGACCAGCACATTGCGCAGCGTCGCCTTGCGCATCGGCGCCGCGGCTGCGCGGAGCCTCGCATCCGGCGAGCCCGCGTTCAGGCGTGCGGGGAGGGTCTGCTCCGTGACGCACTTGGCCGCGATGGCCGCGAGCAGTGCGCCGATGCCGGCCATGCAGTTGCCGATGTTGGGGCCGACGGGCACGAGTTCGAGTTTCGCCGCGTGCGGGCCGAAGACGCTGACGATCGCGCCGGCCTCGGCGTGATCGATCGCCGGCACGCCGGAGCCGAGCACCACCGCCGCGTCGATGTCCGTCGGCTGGAGCGCGGCATCATTCAGCGCGCTGGTGATCGCATCGGCGAGGCCCTCATCAACATCGCGATGGCCGCGAGCGAGCTGGTCGCGGGTGAACGGGCTGGGCGGCGCGTGCGCCGCGCCGAAGCCGGCGATGCGGGCGTAGACCTTCGCGCCGCGTGCCCGCGCCGTTTCCTCCGCCTCCAAGATCAGGATGCCGCCGCCCTCGCCCAGCAGGCCGCCGGGGCTGGCCAGGTCGAACGGCCGCACCAGATCCGCGCCGCTGGTCGCATCGCCGGTCGCGGCCAGCCGGCCCGCAAAGCCCATCCGGAGCAGGCCCATGAGGTTCACCTTGCTCTCGGCACCGCCGGAGAAGCACAGGTCGGCGCTCTTGCGCTCGATGATCCGACGACTCTCGCCGATACTCAGCAGGCCGGAGGCCTCCGCGCACGTGATCGTGTTGCTCGGCCCCAGGCAGCCGTGCAGAATCGTCACGTGGCAGGCGAGCATGTTGGGCAGGTACTTGAGCAGCCAGAGCGGGGTCATCGCCTCCATGCCGCCTGCGCCCCAGCGGGCCAGATCGATCGTCGGCGGCGGGGTTCCGCCGGCGCTGCCGGCCGCGTCGCCTGTTGCCACACTCGTTACCAGCGCCGCGGCCAGTTCATCCGCATCGGCCGCGATCAGTCCCGCGCCGATGTGACAGCCCATCCGCGCACCCGGATACGTCGTCGCGGCCTGTTCCGTCGTGCCCTCGCCCCCGTCATCTTCGATCGTCGCGCGGGTCGTCAGACCGGAGTCCAGCACGGCGCAACGCGCGGCACCGATCGCCAGCTCGATATCCCGGCACATCACCTTCACGGCTTTGCGATAGTGCTTGGGGACATGGTCCTTGGCACTGAAGCCCGCAACCTCGCCCGCGAGCCTGCATTCAAAGCCCGATGCGTCGAACCGCTGAATCGGCACCAGGCCCGAGCGACCCTGACACACACCGTCCCAGAGCGCATCGATGCCGATGCCAAGAGCACTGACGGTTCCGACCCCGGTGATGACGACGTTCCGCCGCATGGTGCGGGAGCGTAGGGCACGGCCGGCGGCCAGCGTGCTGGCCGGGTAGCCCCTGCGCGCCGGCGGGTTCTCGGGCGGTGGATTGGGTCCGGTCGGCCATCTCCGGCCGCGGTCGGCCGCGGCTGGCCAGTGGTGCGGGGCCTGTGCGGCGGTGCCCGCCTCATGCCCGCGGCCAAAGTGCGGTTTCGGGGTGGGGCTGGTCGATAGACTTCTTCAGGTCATGAGCGACGAGCGCGAGGCAACCGGTCTTGGCGGGGAATCTGTGCAGGCGTCAGCCGCGGCGGATGCCACTCGCGCCGACACAAACGACGTTTCCAACGCCGCCCCCAACTCCGTGTCCAACGCCGCCCGCGACGCGGAAACTTCGAGCACCCCCGATGCCGAAGGGTCGGATCGTGCCGGGGCGCTGCTCGATCCCGGGTGGCTGTTCCTGATCGCGGGTGTGGCGATCGTGTCGGCGACGGTGCTGATCCCCGCCCAGCGGGACCGCGATGAGGCCCGCTGGTACCGCGATCGCGTCGCCGCGGTCGAGGAGCACCGCCAGCAGCGGCTGCAGCGGTATGACCGGTACCTCAAGGCCCTCCGGGGCGGGGATGAAACGCTCGTCCTCTCGCTGGCCGCGACGCAGTTGAACCAGGCCCCGGAGAACATGGAGCCGCTGATCGCTCCATCGAAACTCGCGGCCCGCCCGGCCAGCCCGTTCGCGGCCCTTGAGCCCGAGGCGCTGGTCCTGCCCGCGCGCCCCGAGCGGCTCGACCCCGAGTCGCCCAACCTGAGCATGCTCGAACGCTGGGCGACCAACGAGCGTTCGCGGCTCTGGCTGCTCGCCGGCGGGGCGCTGTGCATCCTCATCGGCCTGCTGCCGATGAGCACGCGGCGCGACTGATCCGCCGACCATCGGGCCAACCGTTCCCGCTGCTGAATCCTGACGGAACGCCTTCGGAAGGCGATCTTGACAGGTGTGTTATCATGCAAGAGCTCGCGGGACACCAGAACCCGGACCGCCGGACCACAGGTCCTGCGAATCGGGAGACGCCGGGGAGTCGCCAAACCATGCCGACCATGACACGGACACAACCGCCCGCGCGCTCGCAGCGCACGCGCATCGCCCGGCTGGGGGTCATCGCGGGTCTGGCCGCGGCCCTTGTCGGCAGCGGCGCGCTGCTGATGGCCACCACCGACACCGAAACGACCGGCAGCGCGATCAAGCCGGGCGGTCAGCCGGTTCGCGCGGGCAGCGCGGGCAAGCGCGGCCCGGTCGACACCGCGCAGGCAAGCCGCGGCGACTTTGAGGTCAGCGTCACGGCGATGGGCAAACTCGAGGCCAAGGCGCAGTTGGAACTGCGCAACAAGGTCGAGGGCAAGGCCACGATCCTTGAGATCGTCAAGGAAGGCTCGTTCGTCAACGCCGGCGATGTGCTGGTGAAACTGAACATCGATGAAACGCGACGCCAACTCGAGCAGGAACTGCTCGCGCTGGAGGCGGCCAAGACCGAACTCTCGAGCGCCGAGAGCGGGCACGCGATCCAGATTCAGGAGAACGACGCCGCGACGCGCAAGGCTCAGCTCACGCTCGATCTTGCGGAACTGGACTTCTCCCAGTGGCTCAACGGCGAGGTGAAGATCAAGCGGCTCGCCAACGACATGACGATCGAGGAGTCGCAGACCGAACTCGACCGCGCACGCGAGCGCGTGGAGAAAACCCGTCAGCTCAACCGCGACGGCTTTCTGGCCAACGACGAGCTGCAGAAGGACGAACTGGCCTTCCGCAAAGCGCAGACGGCGCTGGAAAAGGCCCGGCTTGAGCGCGATGTCTACGAGAACTACCAGTTCCCAAAGGATCAGCGGACGAAGAAGTCGGCCGTCGATGAGGCGCGGGCGGAACTCGAGCGGACGGTGATCAAGAACCAGACCCAGCTCATGGGCAAGGACACCGAGCGCAGCAACAAGCGCTCGGCGCTGACCATGCGCGAGGAGCAGGTCCGCAAGCTGCGCGAGCAGGTCGAGGCCGCGGTGATCAAGGCGCCGTCGGCGGGCCTGGTGGTTTACGGCACGACGGTGGAGCGTCGCTACTGGGACAACTCCGGCCCGTTCAAGGTCGGCAGCGAGGTGAGTGCGAACGAACTGCTCGTCGCGCTGCCGGACACGAGCGAGATGGTCGCGGTGGTGAAGGTTCACGAGTCGGTCGCGGGGCGCATGAGCGCAGGCCAGCGGGCGACGGTGAAGATCGATGCGCTGGGCGGGCGCAGCGTGCCCGGCGCGGTGGAGACCGTCGGCATCCTCGCCGAGCACAACTGGGACGAGAGCGTGCGCGAGTACAGCGTGCGCGTGCTGCTGGACAAGGACGCGATCAAGGGCAAGGACGTGCGCCCGAGCATGCGTGCCGAGGCGCGGATCGTGCTCGAGCGCGTGACCGATGCGCTCCACGTTCCGACGCAAGCGGTCTTCGCCGAGGGCGTTGCGCGATACGTGTGGACCGGCGAGGGCTCGCGCTGGCGGCGGCTGCCGCTGAAGGTCGGTCGGCGGAGCGAGTCGCAGGTCGAGGTGCTCTCGGGATTGAGCGCTGGCCAGAGCGTGCTGCTGCGCGAGCCGACCGCGGGCGAGCGCTCCGATGAGGGGTGGCGGCCCGACGAATTGGCCGCGGCGGGCCTGAAGCTCGATGAGTCGGGCGCGGTCGTCGCGATCGAGCCCGCGGAGCCGGCGAAGAAGACCGATGTGACCTCAGCGGCGGCTACGAAGCCGGCGGCCGCGCCTGCGCCCGTCGATGTGCCGGCGGCAACTCCGATCCAGGCAACACCGACCGTGGCTGCGCCATCAGCGCCGTGAACGTCGACTTGCCATCGCACACTTCAGCGGAAGACTCGCCCCAGTTTCCCGCCGCGCTCCGGACGCCATCCCTGCGCGATCGGCATGCGCCGACCGGAACCGAACGCCACGCTGGTGACCTTGATCCCCGTCGCGGCCTGCTTGCGCTTGTACTCGCTCAGGTCGATGAGCCGGATCATTTTCGCGAGCATCGCGTCGTCGATCTTCAGGCCCTGCTCGAGCAGGTGCTGGCGAACCTGATCCGGCGAGCGCCGCTGCTCGACGTACTGCTCGATGAGTTCGTCGAGCACGTCATACGGCGGGAGCGAGTCCTGATCCGTCTGATTCGGCCGCAGTTCCGCGCTGGGCGGCTTGGTGATGCTCGGCTCGGGGATGGGCGGCGTGCGCAGGTCCGGGATGCCGAGCCTTTGCGGGTTGGCGTTGATCCACCGCGCCAGGTCGTAGACGAGTGTCTTGGCGACATCGCTGATGACGGCCAGCCCGCCGTTCATGTCGCCGTAGAGCGTGCAGTAGCCGACGGCCAGTTCGCTCTTGTTGCCGGTGGTCAGCAGCAGATGGCCGAGCTTGTTGCTCAGGGCCATGAGGATCGTGCCGCGGGCGCGGGACTGGAGGTTCTCCTCCGTCACATCGTTCGGTCGGCCGTCGAACGCGGGCGCGACAGCGCGCAGCAGAGACTTGAACGCCGGCTCGATCGCGATGGTGCGGTAGCCGATGCCCAGCGTGCGGGCCAGCGTGCGAGCATCGTCCTTGCTGCCCCTGCTGCTGTACCGCGAGGGAAGGCTGACACCCAGGACGTTCTTCGGCCCCAGCGCCGCCGCGGCGATAACCGCGACAACCGCCGAGTCGATACCGCCAGAGAGCCCGAGCACCGCCGAGCGGAAGCCGGTCTTGTGCAGGTAATCGCGGACGCCGAGCACCAGCGCATCAAAGAGCAACGCGCACGGATCGCGCGAGAGCGCAGGGTCGTCGATCATCGTCGGCATCGCCAGAACTTCCGGCATCGGCCGGGCCGATCGGCGTGCGGCCGGGCGCGAGGTGGTCCGCGATGCCGCTCTCGCGGCGGCTTTGCACATCGCCGGGTCGATGTCGTGCACGAGCAGATGCTCGACGAAGCCCGGCGATGCCGCCGCCAGCTCGCCGCGCGGGTCGATCACGCAGGCGTGACCGTCGAAGAGCAGGTCGTCGTTGCCGCCGACCTGGTTCACCGCCGCGACGAAGACGTTGTGCGTCATCGCGTGGTGCGCGAGGATGTCTCGGTGCAGCGCGTTCTTGCCCAGGACGAACGGCGATGCGCTGGGGTTGACGATGATCTGGGCTCGCTTGGAGACCAGGTCGGCGACGGGGTCGGGCGCATCGAGATAGCGGTGCGCGGAGCCGGCGTCCATGCCGCGCCAGAGATCCTCGCAGATCGAGAGCCCGATGCGGACGCCCTTGATCCTCAGGACCATCGCGCGGTCGCCGGGCGTGAAGTACCGGTTCTCATCGAACACGTCGTACGTCGGCAGCAGTCGCTTGTCGTAGAACGCGACGAGTTTGCCCGAGCGGTAGACCACCAGCGAGTTGGCGATGCTCGGATCGGGCGAGCCCTCGCGCGGGTCCAGCGGCAGCGGCACGCCGAAGCACACGTGCAGACCGGCGGGCAGCCTGCGCGCGAGCGTTCGGGCCGTGCGCACGCAGGCGTCGATGAACGTGCGCTGCAGGAGCAGGTCCTTGGGCGGATAGCCGGTCAGGGCCAGCTCGGGGAACACGACCATGTCGGCCTTCTGCGCATAGGCCTGACGCGCGAAGGCGAGGATTCGCTCGGCGTTGAGATCGAGCGCGCCGATGGTGGGGTTGATCTGGGCCAGAGCCAGACGCAGCACTTTCGAGGACGGGGCGGATGCCATGAGCGAGGTTAGTCGGGTGCTGACGCGCGGCGGAGCGATCACACCATCGCGCTGGCCAGGCCGGGGATGAAGTCGCTGGTCGCCACCGCGTCCCAACTCATCCGGTCGGCCAGACGCTGCCCGAGATCGAACGCGGCGCGCCGGCCGCTCTCGTCGCTCGGCAGCCGGGCCGCCAGCTCCGTCGCCAGCCGCGCACAGACCCGCTCCTCGAGCATGTCGCGCTCGTGCGCGCCGAACTGGATCGCGCGGCAGCGGAACTGGCCGTTCTGATCAACACTCGGACGATCGCCCGCGCTCATGAGCCCCGCCTCGGTCAGCACGCTGTCGGCGACAAAGTCCGCCTCCAGCACCAGCGGGCAGGTGCGAAGGTCCATGTTCAAGTCCGCGATCGCGCGCCGGACAAGGCCCATGCACCCGCTGACGCTGCTGACCACGCACACCGCGCCGGCGTGCAGCGGCTCAAGCGGCGCGATGCCGAACGGCTCGTAGATCGACAGCCCGAGTTCCGCATCCGCCGCGGCGCGGAGATGGTTGAGCGTCATGTCCTGCGGCGCGGCCTCGCCCAGTCGCTCGCGCGAGAAGCCGAACTGGTTGACGAGGATCGGCGTGATCGCCAGATCCGCGTCGGTGCCGCGTCGGGCGGCCTGCTCGTGCGCGTGCGTGCTGGCCGAGAGCATCGAGCGGTACACGCCCGACTCGGGCCCGGCCAGGTCCGGGTAGCCCTCCTGGTGATGCAGCGGCCAGTGGTGCGTGCGGGCCATGTGCTCGACCTGCTCGCGCGTGCGGATCGGCGCGCCGCAGGTCAGCAGCACGTACGCAGCGCGCAGTTTGCGCGCTCGCAGCAGCGGCTCGAGGTGGAGCATCACCTTTCGGTCGCGCCAGAGGCCCTTGCTGGGCACGGGGCGGGTCACGTGCGTGATGAGCACATCGGGCACGAAGCCCATGACGCGCCCGAGCCACTGGTTCACCAGCGCGCGGGCGTGAAGGCGGTCCTCGTACTTCATCTTCGGCGCGGGCAGGCCGTTGTACGCGACGCGCACTCGCGGGCGCGCGGCCTGCATCGCCGGCGAGAGGAACAGCAGCTCGTCGCGCGTCTCGGGCCCGACGGCCAGCACCGTGTCCAGCATGTGCGAGCGCGACACCAGCGCGTGACGGGCGAAGTCGGCCTGATGACCGAAGACGTCCTCGACGTGCAGGCCCAGCTTCATCGCGTTGCGCATCGCCGGGTAGAAAGACACATCGTGTCCCGGCACGTTCTCGACGATCCGTCGGGCGGTCGAGCACTCGTGCGCGTGGAACGCGGTGCGGAAGCGTGCACGATCCAGCGAGCACCGCAGCGCCGTGGGAATGCCCATGAACTCGTGCGCGATGACCATCGCCGGGGCCGCACCGGCCGCACCGGCGGCACTGGCGGCACTGGCGGCACCGGCGGCACCGGCGGCACCGGGCGCGCGTCCCGGTGCGCCCTGGTTCAGCAGCGCGGCCAGGGCGTGGTACGTCGGGTCGGCCAGCCGCACGTACTCCTCATAGTCCCAGTTGCTCTCGTATCGCTGGCTGTCGAGCCCGAACTTCTCGTACAGCAGCCACTTGAACGCGGCCAGCCGCTCGCGATTGGGGTGCGAGACATCAACCAGCAGCACCTGCGCCGTGGCGGGCTCGTGACCCGGAGACTCGAACACGCGCGTGCCGACGACCATGCGCGTGCCAAAGGCCCACTCGATGGGCCGCAGGATCGCACCAAGGCCGATCGGGTCGACGTTGTCGACTCCCGAGTAGTGCAGTTCGCGTGCGAACTCGCCCAGACGAGAGATGGGGTTGCTCGTGTGGCGATCGGGCCAGGGGAGCGGACCGACCAGGATCGTGCGCTTCACGCTGCGCACGTACGCCGGTGCCGTGATCAGACCGGCCAGGACCGTCCCGATCCCGCCGAGATGATCGATCGCCTCGTGCGTGACGTGGACGACGGTGCTCGGCGGGTTCTGCGGCACAAGCGGTGCTGTGGAGGCCATGGTGTTCGCCTTGAGTGCCGAGTGTGTCGGCGGATGGTGCTGGGTCTTGGCCCGGCCGGACCGGGGTTGGACCGGTCGAGGATCGGGACAGGTTCGGGCCGGCCGACGGTTCGGGGGCTCTACGGGAGCAGGAGCGTAAGGACGCCGCGAGGCCCGAAGCGGGCGAGGACCGTGCCATCGGGACGGGCGAGCGTCCAGTCCGCGCCCGCGCTCGCCAACTCCCGCGGCAGGTCGGTCTGCCGCGCGTGCAGCGTGCGCGGGGCGTGCAGCGAGCGTGGGGCGTGCGCGGGCTCATCGTCCGCACCCGGACCCGGCGTGAGCACGAGGAGCAACTCGCCGCGTTCGGCCAGTTGGCCCGCCAGCGCGACGGCCTCTTCGGGGTCGATCGTGTTGAACTCGCTCACGGGCGGGGGCCTGTCGGATCGGGAGCCGCTGCGCCCGGCTGAGCATCGGGCTTGGCGACCGCGGCGGGGTTGACCAGCGGCCGCAGCGCCGCGTCGGTCGAGCCCTCGATCCAGATCTCGTTGGCGTCCTGCCCGTCGACCAGTTGACGCAGCAGCAGGTACTGCACCGCGCCGGCACAGAAGTAGAAGCTCACGCCGAACGCCAGGACCAGCAGCTTCAGCACACCCGTCCAGAAGTCCACGATGCGCAGCGACCACGCGAACGTCGCGTTCTTGCCGCTGTAGATTCCCTCTCGGTCGGTACGCGAGCCGAAGTCGCCGACGGTGACCCCGTCGCTACTGGCACGCGCCACCGCCTGCGCGAAAGCGGACTGATCGCTCGCCGCGATGCCGCCGCCCGCTCGCATCCCCTCGCCATCCCGCATGGTCACAAACGTTGCCGACGGAGGCGGCAACTGCTCGATCGGCACCCGCGTGGTGCTCTGCACGAACCACAACGCCGCGAACACGATGCTGGCCACCACCGTGAAGGCCAGCACGAACTGGACAAAGTTCAGCAGCGAGTAGATCACCGTCCGCCCCGGCCTTGCGATCACGTAGGCGTACACCCGCTGAATCGCATCGAACGCGTCGGCGTTCTCCGCCGCGATCGCGCCGGTGAGCATCTGGTTGCCCGCGGCGTACGCGAACATCCCCACCGCCGCCACCACGGCCAGCACGAGCACCAGCCCGAACACCAGCGCCCCGACGACATTCAGCACGGTCGTCGCCATCACGAGCCAGCCAAAGGCCATGAACGCCAGCCCCAGCAGCGCCACCGCCAGCAGCGGCAGCGACAGCGCGCCCCAGGCCGAGAACCAGCGACGCGTTGCAAAGCCCAGCGTCTGCGTCCAGGTCGGCTTGGCGTTCAGCGCAAACTCGCAGAGCGCCCCGCGGGCGATCGCGCTGCCCAGCACGGCGATGAGCACCAGCGCCACCGGCAGCCCCAGCAGCACCGTCCACCACGACTCGGCGAGCACCCTCGCCGGCCCGACGACGAACAACTCAACGACCGCCCTGCCGGCGTCCTCAGAGTCGGGGCTTCGCGGGTCGAGCGCCCGAATCAGCTTCACCGCAGCGTCGGCCACCATGCTCAAGATGGACTCGATCGGCCCCATGCGCCGACCGCTGATGAGCCCCAGCAACCGATCGACCAGCCCCAGCGCGACCAGCAGCAGCACCGAGAACACCAGCCGCGACGGCGCGAGCGCCAACCCCGCCGAGCGGAAAAGCCGGGGCCAGAGCAGGTCCTGCGTCAGATCGCCAAGGGTCAGCGGCGAGCGCGTGACGGCCCGCGTGAAGCGTGCTCCGCCGACGGCCGAGTGCGGGACGGGCTGGCCTTGGTGAGGGGGCTGGCCGGGAGGCGTTTGGTTCGGTGCGTCGCTCATGGGCGTATGGGGTCCATCGGGCTCGGGGTCGGGCGTCAGGTTGCACGCGCGCGCCCCGGTCGGCGATACTACCCGAATCACCCGCCGCGCGCCGGGCCCGCAACATGCCCCCAACCTTCTCTCCGCCCCGCTTCCGGGCCAGCCTCCTTCCCCAGAGCGCGGCCGAAACCACCGGCAACCCTTTGCGAACAATCCCCCGTCGCGTCTGATCCATCACGCTGTCCCCCACTCACAACGGCCTCCCTCCCCCAACGACTCGGAGTTCCCCATGGCCTTCGGCATCGTCGGCATCATCGCCATCATCGGTCTGGTCGTCCTCGGCCTCGGCCTCATCCTCATCATCTGGGCCATCGGCATCTACAACGGCCTGATCCGCAAGCGCGTCGATTGCGAGAACGGCTGGTCGCAGATCGACGTTCAACTCAAGCGCCGCTACGACCTGATCCCCAACCTGGTCGAGACGGTCAAGGGCTACGCCGGCCACGAGAAGGGTGCGCTGGAGGCCGTCATCAGCGCCCGCGCGCGGGCCGTGGCGGTTCCTGCCGGTGATGTCGCCGGCCGCGGCGAGGCCGAGGGGTTCCTGACCGCGAGCCTGGGCAAACTCTTCGCGCTCAGCGAGGCGTACCCCGACCTGAAGGCCAACACGAACTTCCTGAGCCTGCAGGAAGAACTCGGCAGCACCGAGAACAAGATCGGCTTCGCGCGCCAGCACTACAACGACTGCGTCGCCCGCTATCAGACCGCGCGGCAGGAGTTCCCCAGCGTGATCGTCGCCAGCGCGTTCAACTTCGCGCCCAAGGACTACTTCGAGGTCAAGGACGCCGAGACCCGCGAGGCACCCAAGGTGAAGTTCTGATGCCGGGCGGGCCTCAGGGAACAGACGGCCCGGCTCGCCGGGACTACCCCTGAACTCACCCACGCGCGTCCCGCCCGGATCGCGTCGGTGGCAAGTTTGCGGTATCGCTCCGGCCGCGGAGGCTGTAGTCTGCCGCGAGTCGCGGCACCGCTTCGATGCTCGTCGGTGGTGGGTGCCGCAATTCTGGAGCAGAACATGTCGATCCACTTCGGTTCATGGTCGCGCGCGATCGCCGCGAGCGCGGTGCTGATGGCCCTTGCCGGTTCGAGCGCCTCGGCGCAGTGGACCAGCGACCCGTCGCTCAACACCAAGCTCTGCACGCCGACCACCGGCACGACCACCGGCGACCAGGTGCAGGCGAAGATCCGCCCGCGGCTCGACGGCGGGTTCTACGTCTCGTGGTTCGACCTGCGCGTCCCGGGAAACAGCGTGTATCTGCAGCGCTTCAACGCGGACGGCGAGGCCATGTGGAGCCCCGAGGGCGTGCTCGTCGCCGCGCGAACGCTCGGTTCGACCAACGACTACGAGATGCGAGTCGATGCCGATGGCAACGCGGTTCTGGCGTACAACATTCAGGACGCGGTCGTGAGCTCGGCGCAGCAGATCGCGGTGCAGAAGGTCTCGCCGACGGGCCAGCTCCTCTTCGGGTCCGGCGGCGTGATCGTCTCGCAGGGCACGCTGGGCAAGTTCACGCCGCGGATGGCGATCCTCAGCAACGGCAACATCGCCGTCGGCTGGACCAGCAGCGAGACCGCGCCCACGCCGAGCGGTGTGCGGCTGCAGGTGCTCTCGCCGGGCGGTGTGCCGCAGTGGGCGGCGGGGGGCATCAACTGGGGTGAAACCGGGCGCAGCCTGAGCATGAGCGACGTGCAACCCGGCGAGGACGGCGGGGTCATCGCGCTGTGGGTCCGTCCGATCGCCGGTACGACCTCGGCGCGCGGGCTGTCGGCCCAGTTGTTCTCCGCCAGCGGAGAGCCACTCTGGACGGACAGCAGCGGTTCGGGCATCGCGGTCACCAATGCGGGAACGCCTGTCGTGATCTACAACCCGACCAACGGTGTGCGCTCGATCCAGATCGGCTACTTCCCGACCTTCCAGAGCGATGGGCAGGGCGGCGCGGTGTTCTGCTGGTACGACAACGTCAACACCAACCGCGGCGTGTACATCCAGCATCTGGACCGTTTCGGCTCGCCGCGATTCGCGATCAACGGGTTCAACGTGATCAGCGCTACACCGGCCAGCAGCAGGCTGCGCATCGGTGCGGCGTGCGCGTACGACGCGGCGAGCGATCGGTACAACGTCGCGTTCATCGACTCGAATACGACTCAGAGCAGTTGGGGTGTGCTCGCGCAGCGCGTCGATCCGACCGGCACGCTGGAGTATCCGGAGACGGGCGCGGTCGTTCGCGAGAATCTGCCCAAGCAGCCGTCGTTCGTTTCGGTGCAGAACGGGCCGGAGAACGGCATGTACGTCGCCGCGTTCGAGAGCCAGAGCGCCACGGCCTCGCACGTCATCGCCGCGCGGCTTGATGCGACGGGCGCGGCGGTCTGGCCGGGCTCGCCCATCGTGCTTTCGTCGTCGCTCTCGAGCAAGGCGCGGCTCGACTTTGCGCGAACCAGCGGCGGCATGCCCGTCGCGGTGTTCAGCGATGGTCGCGTGACCGGCGCGATCTCCGGCGGGCAGTTGTTCATGCAGAACGTCGGGCCGGACGGCACGCTCGGCCCGGCCGCGGCTCCGCCCGCCTCGTGCAACGATGCCGACATCGCCGGGACCGATGGCGATATCCCGGGCGTTCGCGACGGCGTTCTGGACAATGGCGACTTCGCCGTGTTCTTCAGCGCGTTCTTCCTCGATCCGACCGACCTGCGCCGCCACGCGGCGGACATCGCCAACACCGACGGTGAGGGAGTCAGCGCCGGCGGCGGTGCCGACGGGACGATCGACAACGGCGACTTCGTTGCGTTCTTCACGGCGTTCTTTTCTGAGTGCCTTCCCGGGTAACCACTGGACAGACCGCGGCCACCGCGACGAACCGGCAGGAGGCCGGCAGGCAGCCGGCAGGCGGCCTGGCCCCATCGACCTTCGAAATCACGCGAAAAACAGGGGTCCTCGCCCATCGGTGGGGACCCCTGTTTCATTGTCTGGACGCTGGAACCACGGAACTCCCGGGCGCACCGAGGATCGGGGAAGGCTAAACTCTCAGACGCGTATCTGCGGTGTTCGACTCTTGTGGCGCTGGGTCGTTTCGTGTGTGCACCGACCGCGAAGTCAAGCACAATCGGGAGCGATAGATGTACGACGAAAACGAACGACGTGGGCATGATCGCGGGGGCGATCGAGGTTCTGGGAACTATCGAGGCGGCAAGGGTAAAGGCCTGCCACTTTCAGAACTCGACCCGCAACTGACGGCGACGAGCCACAAGGTCATCGGTGCGGCGCGTGATGTGCACATGGGCATCGGGCCGGGGTTTGATCGGACGGTGTACCTGTCGGCGCTCTCGGCCGAACTGAGCGCGCAGGGCATTTCGCACCGCGTCAACGCGGAACTGAGCGTGAACTACAAGGGCCAGCGCGTCGGCTCGACGGTGGCGGACCTGTTCATCGCCGAGCGGTTCCTGGTCACGGTGCTGGCCAAGCCGGGCGAGGTCGGCTCGTACGAGCGTGCCCAGTTGCGTGCGCAGCTTCGCGCGGCGGATGTGGAACTGGGCCTGATCATCAACTTCGCCGGGCGGCTGCTCAAGGACGGCCTTGTGCGCGTGCTCAACCCGGACAAGCTCAACATCCAACGCGGCCAGGGCGGCGAGGGTGGCGAGCACGATGACCACTTCGACCAGCCGCAAGGCGGCTGAGAACGCGGTCCGGGCGTCGCGGCGGGACATGCGTGTCGTGCCCGGCTGAAATCAAACCTGTTTGCGCCGACGCGGCGGCATAGCGCTTGCGCGGTGACTACGCGTGGGCGGACCGAGCGGGGATCGCCGCCGCGAGGGGTTTATCACGGCCCTTTGACGCGGGCGGGTTCTGGCGGGGCGATGAGGCCTTGTCGGAGCGGGCGCTGGCGGCCTTGAGCGCTTTGATCTCGTGACCGACGTCGACGATCGCCTCGATCGCCGGGAGCAAGCGCGTGCCGAGCGACGTGAGTGTGTAGTCGACCGTTGGCGGGGATGTGGGTTTGACCTCGCGGCGAACGATGCCATCGCGGGCCAGGCGGGCGAGTCTGGCGGAGAGGGTCTTGGCGGAGATGCGGGGCATGTCGAAGCGCAGTTCGCCGAATCGCCGGGTGCCGCCGCGAAGGTACCAGATAATCTGAACGGTCCACGAGCCCGCGAGCAGCCGCATGCACTCATCCAATGGGCATTGCGCCGGCGGGGGCTTTGACGTGTTCCGGCGACGGGGCACCATGGGCAACTCCGGTGAATCGATGACATCAACCCGTTACGAACTGGTAACCGGATTCTCGCTCACTTTATGCCCCTTGGTATCGATTTGAAACCACAGACGAGTAGGCTTGCTCCGCATCGCGTCGCACGCGAGTACACATCGCAAGGAGATCCCCCATGCCGACAGCCATCGTGACAGGAGCCTCGAGCGGAATCGGACTCGCCATCGCTCAGGCGCTCGCCGAGCGCGGGTACTCACTCGTTCTCACCTCCCGCTCCCTGACCTTGTCGCATCCGGGCTTGGCGCAGATCAAGTCCGAACGCCTCGCGATCGTTGCCGGAGACATCGCGGAACCGGACACGGCCCGTCAGGTTCTTCGCTCCGGTCTGGATCGCTTCGGGGGCGTGGATCTTCTGGTGAACAACGCGGGCATCTTCATCCCGCGGCCGTTTGTCGACTACACCGAACAGGAGTACGAGCGGCTCATGTCGACGAACGTTCGCGGCTTCTTCAACCTGACACGACCGGTGCTCGCGCACATGCTCGCCCGCCGGTCTGGGCACATCGTGAACATCACGAGCTCGCTGGCCGAAAACCCCATCAGGCAGGTGCCGTGCGTGCTGCCCATGCTCGCCAAGGGCGGCCTGAACGCGGCGACGCGTGCGCTCGCGCTGGAGGTTGCGGGCACAGGTGTGCGCGTCAACGCGGTCTCGCCGGGGATCATCCGCACGCCCATGCACCCGGACCACACGCACGAGATGCTCGCGACGCTTCAGCCGATGTGCAGGATCGGCGAGGCCCATGAGATCGCGCGGGGTGTGCTCTACCTTGAGGACTCTCCATTCGTCACTGGGGAACTGCTCCACATCGACGGCGGCGCGTCGGTCGGCCGGTGGTAAACAGTCCAGCAAGCACAGGAGCCATACATGCCGTATGTCAGCATTCAGATCACAAGCGAGCCTAGGGCCACCAGCGAGCAGCGGGCGCGACTGATCGCTCTCGTGACCGACGCGCTGGTCGTCACGCTCGACAAGGACCCCCAAACCACCTTCGTGGTAATCGAGGAGGTCGGCGCAGAATCATGGGGCATCGGTGGGGAAAGCGTCCATCGCCGAAGGGCCCGCTCGCAGCGCGGCACGGGCGAGGCCGGCGACGCGAAGGCCGTGACCGACGTGGTCGAGCAGTACTTCGCGGGGCTTCACAGCGGGGATGTGGAACTGCTCCGAGGCGTGTTTCATCCCGATGCCCGGCTGAAGGGATTCGCTCCGCCAAGCCCGGACCAGAGCCAGTTGCCCGACCGCGCGGGCGTTCGAACGCTCGAGGAGTATCTCGCGGTTGTTGCAGCGCGGCAGTCGCCTCGGGCGCTCGGCGAGGTGATGCGGTCGCGATTGCTCTCGGTCCAGTGCGACGGTCCGCTTGCGTTTGCGCGGGCGCTGGTGCCGATGCTCGGGTACTCGTATCTCGATCATCTGCTGCTGACCAGGGAAGCGGGGACGTGGCGCATCGCACAGAAGCACTTCGCCCATGGCGTGGATCGGTATGGAGCGACATCAACCTGATGGGCCGGCATGACGATGAGTCGATGAGCCGGTGCGCACGCTCGCGGGCCGGACCGATCGCCGGCCCCGAGCCTGAACACCGGACGAATTGAACAGGGGGATCGCAGCGCGATGATGCCGATCGATGCGATCACGATCGTGGCTGAGCCGGAGGGAGGCACGCCTCGGGTACGAATGCTCGCTTCAGGCGTTCCCTCTGGCCGCGATGAAGTGGCTGACGCGTGGGCGTTCGGGCTCGCCTTCGATCGGCGTGTGGAATGCCCGTGCCTGATCTTGAACCTTGCGGTCGCCGTGCGTCACGCGGTCGTGCTGGCGGAGGTGCTCGGCCCAACTCTCGACGACGAAGACCTCGAGCCAGCGGCGAGGGTTCTCGGTGCATCGGGCCAGGGTCCAGGAGATCGCGCCGTCGCGCCAGCGGGTCTGGGCGACGGGTTGCATCGCCGCGGCGAACTCGGCGGAGCGCGCCTCGGGGATGAAGTACTCGATGGTGATGACGACCGGGCCGTCGTCGGGGTTGATGGCTCGCGAAACCTGGGGCGACTCCCAGTGGCCGCTGCGCTCGAGGTCGGCGGCGCTGGGGAGCGTCAGCGGGAAGCGGAGCATGGTGACGAGCCCGGCGAGGGCGACGGCGGCGGAGATGAGCATGGCCGTCGGGAGGCTGGTGATGGTCGCGATCGCGCCCCAGATCGGCGAACTGACGGCCATGGACCCGAAGAACACGGTGAAGTACGTGGCCAGTGCGCGTCCGCGGACCCAGGGCGGGACGCCGGTCTGGGCGGCGACGTTGAGGTTCACGACCATGGTGACCCACGCCGCGCCGGCCAGGGCCATCGCCGGCAGCGCGGCTCGCTTGTCGGGGACCAGCGCGATGAGCGTGAGGGCGACGGCGTAGAGGATGGTGGCGAGGATGACCTGCTGGTTGCTGTTCAGCCGCGTGCGGACTCGCGGCAGGGCGAGGGTGGCAAGGACGGCGCCAAGGCCCATGCAGCCCATGAGCGTGCCGAAGCCGCTCGCATCGGTGCCGAGATGGTCCCTGGCGATCAGCGGCATGAAGGCCCAAAGGCTGCTGGCGGCGAGCACGAAGCTCAGCGTCCGGACCAGCACGCTGTGCAGCGGCGGCGAGTGGCGCACATACCGCAGCCCCGCTCGCATCGCGCCGAAGAACCGCTCGCCCGAGAGCGAACTCTGCGATCGCGCGGGCTGTGCGGGTGTCCAGAAGGCGAGCGCGGCGATGATGGCGATGAAGCTCAGTGCGCTGATGACAAACGCCGCGATCGGGCCCGCCAGGTAGGCCATCGCCACGCCGCCGAGGCCCGGACCGATGGCCCGCGAGAGGTTGAGCGAGACGCTGTTGAGCGTGCTTGCGGCGGGGAGCTCCTCACGGGGGACCAGATCGGCCATCGCCGCCTGCCAGGCGGGGTTCACCAGCGCTTGTGCCGCGCCGAGGGCGAGCATGCAGAGCAGGAGAAGTTCGGCGGTGATGCGTCCGGCCAACACCGTGGCGGCAAGCAGCCCCGCGATGAGCATGCCGAAGATCTGCACAACGAGCATCAGGCGGCGGCGATCGAGCACATCGGCCAGAGCGCCGGCGGGGATCGACAGGAGGAACATCGGCAGCGTCGTGGAGACCGACACGAGGCTGACCATGATGGGCGTGGGGCGGAGATCGGTCATCAGCCAGCCGGCGCCCGTTTCGCGGATCCAGATGCCGATGTTGACCGAGAGGCCGCCGATCCAGAGCGCGGCGAAGACGCGACGCCTGAGCGGCGCCCAGGCGCTGATGACCGTGCTGGCGGAGGGATCGGGCTGGATCGCAGGAGCGGGGTTCACGCGGGGCATTGTTGCAGTCTGTGCGGGGCCGAGAACCGGTTCGGGGCTTGACTGGGGGTCACAATTGATGCAAAGTTTGGCGGCCGCGGCGTCGCGTTTACGCGTGATGTCGTAGAGCGCGGGCCGTTGCCCGGGCGAGGCGAAGGGAGCGGACGATGCGTGAACGAGCGAAGGTCATCACGGCGGTCGGGATCGGCGCGGCGGTTGGTGCGGCGGGCGTTGCGGGCGCGCAGCCGACCGCGTGCTTGAGCGATGAGTTTGACAGCGCGGCGAGCATGGCCGCGTGGTCGCGAGTGGAGCAGAGCGAGGGATGGAACGTTGAACCGTTGGCGCACTGGAGCGTGAACTCGCCGGGCGCGGGGGTGCTGTCGGGTGCTAACGGGCGGATGGTGATGGTGCCGCACACGGTGACGTGGTACCAGAACTATCGCGGGCCGATGGCGTACAAGACGGTGAGCGGGGACTTTGCGATCACGGCGCGGGTGCGTGCGACGGGGCGTGATGGCGTGTCGGTGCCGACGGCGTTGTTCTCGCTGGCGGGTGTGATGATCCGCACGCCGCGGGCGATCACGCCGGCGACCTGGACACCCAACGGCGAGAACTATGTGTTTCTGTCGGTAGGGTACGGAAACGCGACGCCCCGCCGGTTTCAGTACGAGGTCAAGACGACGATCGACGGCGACTCGCAACTGGCGCTGAGCAACGCGCCGGGCGCGGAGGCGGTGCTGCAGATTGTGCGGATCGGCTCGAGTGTGATCTGTCTTCGGCGTGAGGGTGCGCAGTGGATCGTGCACGCGCGCTACACGCGGACGGACCTGCCGCCGACGGTGCAGGCGGGGCTTGTGGCGTACACGGACTGGACGAAGGTCTCGACATTCACGCCGACGGCGCACAACACGCAGGTGCTGGCGCCCGGGGTGAGCGATCCGAGCCCGTGGCTGGCGTTTTCTCCGGACTTGCGGGCGGAGTTTGATTATGCGCGGTTCGCGGTGCCGGTGGTTCCGGCGTGGGCGGCGGGGCTGAACCTGAGCAACCCGGCGCAGGTGAGCGACGGCGCGCTGCTGACGTTTCTCGGCGCAGCGCTGGATGTGCCCTCGAGCGGGTGCGCGACGGCGTGCAGCGCGGCGGACGTGGCGAACACGGACGGCCAGACGGCGCTCGATGGAGGCGGGCCGGATGGTGTGATCGACAACGGCGACTTCAGCGCGTTCTTCGCGGCGTTCTTTGCCGCCGATGGGGATCCGGCGCGGATGATCGCGGACCTTGCGAACACCGACGGGCAGACGGCGGAGGAGGGCGGCGGCGCGGATGGGGTTGTGGACAACGGGGACTTTTCTGCGTTCTTTGGGGCGTTTTTCGTTGGCTGTCCGTGAGTGATTCGGGCGGCGGGAGTTTGGAAGTTTGCTCATTTGCGGACGCGTCGGCGGGCATGGCCGACGCGTTTGCGCGCGCGGACCTGATCGTGCTCGGGGGGTATGTCGGGACGAGCCGGGGCCACCTGGCGGTTCTGACGGGCGGCGTGTTGTCGGCGTGGGCACGAACGCGGGAGCGCGAGCATGAGCAACGGCGAGGGCGGACGGGATGCGGGCGTGGGTGCGGCGGGGGGTGCGGCGGGGGGAGCGGCGGGGGGTGCGTTCGGCGGGCTGGCGGCGATCGGGGTCAGCGAGGGGGACTTGCGGTTGATGCAGGAGCGGCACGCGCGGTGGACCCTGCCGCGTGCGCGGGTGCTGTGGTCGTACTTTCGCAATGCGCCGGCGGTGACGTGGTGGCGTGAGGCGGCGCGGGGGCTGGGGGCCGACAGCGGGGCGCGGTGGGCGAGCGAGCGGGGCGGTCCGGGGGCGCTGGGGCTGGCGTAGGAGCGGGGGCTCCCGCCGCGGCTGCGTGATGGGGGCGCGGGTGGTGTGCTGCGGCCGGCGACGGGTGCGCGGCCGCGGGATGTGGTGATCGAGAACGACATTGCCTGGCGCGTGCAGGCGATGGTGGACTTTCTGTTCAACCGACCGATCCGGATCGTCAGCAGGGGTGGCGGCGCGGGGCGAGGGGGGCTGATCGAGCGTGTGCTCGAGGCGGTGTGGGAGGCCAGCGGCGGCTCGCAGTTGCTGCAGGATGCGGCGCTGATCGGGCATGTGCACGGGAGCGTGGACCTGATCGTGCGGTGGGTCGGCGAGGACCTGGAGGCGGAGGAGAGGGGGGAGGGGGATGCGGCGCTGGTGCGTCGCGCGGCGCGGTGCGTGCGGATCGAGATCATCGAACCGTCTCGCGGCATGGCGCTCCTGGATGCGGGGGACTATCGCAAACTGCGGGCCTTCGCGGTGCGTCTTGCTGATGGGACGATGGAGGTGATCGGCCGCACGCACCGCGGGCGGGTGATGCCGGGGCGCGATGGTGAGCGTGCGCGGGTGGAGGGTGTGGGCGAGCACGGCGTTGGCGCGGGACGTGTGCCGGTGGTGCATGTGCAGAACCTGAGCCAGCCGTTCAGCCATGAGGGGCTGAGCGAGGTCGAGCCGCTGATCCCGCTGCAGGATGAACTGAACACGAGGCTGAGCGACCGCGCCAACCGGGTTGCGCTGCAGAGTTTCAAGATGTACCTGGTCAAGTGCGTGGACGGGTTTGAGCAGAGCGCGGTGGGGCCGGGGACGGTGTGGGCGACGGACAATCCGGAGGCATCGATCACGGCGTTCGGGGGTGATGAGCAGACACCGGGGGAGGAGTCGCACATCGCGGAGATCCGTGATGCGATGGACAAGCAGAGCGGCGTGCCGCCGCTGGCCGCGGGGCTGGTGCGGGCGAAGATCGGGAACCTGACCAGCGAGAACGCGCTGCGGATTGTGCTGCAGGGATTGCTGACGCGCACAGCGCGGAAGCGGCTGACCTATGGGCGCGGGATCATGGAGGTGAACGAGTTGGTTCTGGCGGCGCTGGATGCGCACGGGGTGATCGCGACGATGCCATCGGAACGTGCGACGGGCGTGGAATGGCCTGATCCGCTGCCGACGGAGGAGCGCGTGGCGGCGGAGGCGGCGCGGATCCGGGCGGACCTGGGTGAGGATCCGGGGCGGGCGCTGGAGAGGCTGAGCCCGGATGGGCGGGAGCAGGGCGTGGAGTGATGCGCGGGCGTGGCG
>ERZ1066130.53-NODE-53-length-68682-cov-17.341309_pt1 | contig 68682 bp, 59 predicted proteins | sample MGYA00382777_ERZ1066130 | MGnify/ENA primary metagenome ERZ1066130 (study PRJEB33369, sample SAMEA5778360) | biofilm metagenome | biome: Industrial cooling water; feature: Water cooling tower basin; material: Biofilm | place: United Arab Emirates | collected...
ACCTCCACCCCCGCCGGTGCGGGCGGCAGTTGGGCGAGCGCCGACGACACGCCACACACGCCCACAGCAACCGCACCCACCAGCACCGTCGCGATCATCGGGATCTTCATCGGCTCCTCCTCGTTCGCGGCCCGATCAGCGCAACGAGCCCTCCCACGACGATCGCACTTGAGGGGCTCGGGATTGCGGCGGCGAGACGTAGTCCTGCGATCCCTCCGTCAAGAGAGCCCCAACTGCTCGCTTCGTCGATAAGATCAAAGATGCTCGGCTGATAGTCGCCAGGCCCGATCGACATCTGCGATCCGAGCTGAAAGATGTCCGTCGGAAGTCCTGTGCGCCAGTCCGTAAGCGGAAACGCCGTCGATGTCCACTCCGCCGCCGAGCCCGACGCATCGAGCAGCCCCCACGGCGACTGCACATCCGGGTACGAACCGACCGGAATCAGCCGCTCAAGCCCGCCGCCGATGAACCCCGCGTTGGTCTGGCCTTGGCCCGGGAAGCCGCCGACGGGCGCGGTGTCCGAGCGCGTCGGGTATCGCCAATACCCCGGCTGATTCTCGCCGTGCCGATTCGGGTCGAAGTAGGATGCCTTCACCCACTCGTCGAGCGTCGGGATCCAGAACTTGGCGTTGGCGCTGCGGGTGGTCTGATCCGTGAAGCCGCCGGACCCGTCCGGGAACCCATACCCAAATGTCGATGTGTCGTACACGCCCGAGGCAATCGCGGAGAGGTCCGAAGACTTGTCGTTGTGCAGCCAGTTGCAGAACCGCGCTGCATCTCGCCAACTGATGCCCGTCACCGGTACATTGGCGGCGTTCGGCACGCGAGGGTCGAACATCCAGTAGTCGGGTCGGTCCGGATCGACCGTTGCGCCCCACGTAAACGGCGCTGCGAAGTTGATCCCCCGTGGCGTGCGGTTGATAAAGGTGTTGGCGAACTCCATCCACAGGCCGGTCGAGATTTCCGTCCGTGCCATCCGAAACTCGTACCCAACAGAGCCACGCGGATAGCTCGCCGAGAGCGCTCCGAGCGGGCCGGTGTACGCCGGGTTGTTCGGCGCGCTGATGGTCGAGAACTCCATGCCGTACGCCGTCGTCACCTCGACCCCCGCCGGTGCGGGCGGAAGTTGGGCGAGCGCCGACGACACGCCACACACGCTCCACGGGACCACGAAGCCCATCGCCGCGGCCAACGCGTACGCCAGAATGCGCGATGGGCCTCCTTCCTCCCGGTTCATCGAGCACCTCCTCGACCTTGGAGCCCTCGGGAACGCGAAGAGGTGCACGAAAACAATCCAAGACCGGCCACAATGACAGTGGAAGGACTCGGAATCGTCGCGACAAGCCGAAATCCCGCGATTCCCCAAGTACCACGATACTCTATGCCGCCGATCTCAAAGCCAATGTGATCGTGGAGGTCCAGAAAGTCCGCACCCGAGAAGCGATTACTCCCAACTGTATAGTAATACGTATTGTTCCAGTCATCGGTTCCACCGTAATCCGTCAGCATTTCACGAACTCCACCCGACACATCAAACAGCCCGTATGCCGACTGAAAGTTTGCGTACGCCGCCACCGGATCGGCATCTTGGGCGCCCCACGGCGCGCCCGCGTTGGTCTCGCCGCCGTTCTCGGGAGTGCCAGAGATCGGCGGCCGGTCTTTGGCGTTCGGGAAGAGCCACCACCCCGCCTGATTCTCGCCGTAGCGGTTGGGATCGAAGTACGCCGCCTTGTTCCACTCCGCCAGTGTCGGTAGCCGAAACGCCGCGTTCATGGTCACCGGCACCGGCGTCGCTCGGGGTGCGGGATGAGCCAGGTTGATCCCCCGCAGGTCGTACGCGCCCGTGCGGAAGGCGTCCGCATCCGTCCGCTGATCATTACAGAGCCAGTTGCAATACGCCGCGGCGAGGAGCCACGATATCTTCTGGATTGGCTCGTTCAGCCGTCTTGGCTCAACCGTGTATCGGCCGTCGGGTGTAATCTCGAGTGACCGCCCGAGCCTGGTATCGTCGGGCGCACCCTCCCAATGCGGCGCGAACGCGTTGACGAACCCGAGCCATTGCCCGATCGTCGTTTCAGTGCGGGCGATTCGATACGTCTCGTTGACGGTCCCCTGACCGCCGAACGTGCTCACACCCAGAAAGTACGGATTGTTCAGATGGTCTTCCGGTCGTATCGCCGCGTTCCCCGGATTCCCGATCGTGCTGAACTCGATCCCGTGGATCGTCGTCACCTCCACCCCCGCCGGCGCAGCCGGCAGTTGGGCGAGCGCTGAAGACACGCCACCCACACTCCACACGCACGCAACGCCGATCGCGGCAAACTTCAGCGCACGCGCCACATCTCGGGATCTGCCGCCGTGCTGGGCCTGGCCGCTCTGCCGCGTGTACGCCCGAATCGAGAGAAGTCGCATGAGCCGCGCTCCTGCTCTCTCCGCGCCTTGGTGAACCGCATCCGCCCCGGCCCCACCCCGAAACCACACCGCCCGCCATAGGACACGGTACCGCCGGCTCCCCTTGCTATCAATCTTCTTGACGGGATCTTGGCCAATACAGAGCCGCCCGACCGCCGCCGCGGCGTCGAGTCATCTCGCGCGTCTCGCGCTCAGCGTGCTCCCGCACCGCCCCGCCCCCCGACACCTCGCGGCATCAAACGCCTGATCACCCGCCACGCTCCGCCGCCGCGAGTCCTCACGCCACAGCGCCGCGCGCCCATCCACCCCGCTCCGCACCCCCCACCACCAGCCGCGGCAGCACCACCGCCATCGTCGTCCCCTCCCCCACCGCCGACTTCACACACAACGCCCCTCCAACATCCTCCACCAGCCGCCGACTGATCGCCAACCCCAGCCCGGCCCCCCCACTCACGCCCGCCCCGCCTCCAGCCGCCATCACCCCGCCACCCTCGCCCGAGCCGTCGGCCACCGCCATCGAGCCGCCCCGTACGAACGCGCCAAACATCCGACCGACAGCCTTCGGAGGAATGCCTACTCCAGTGTCCTCAACTTCCACCACCACCCACTCTCCATCCACCATATTGGGGGATTCTTTCTGCCGAGAATCCAAACGAAGTCCGGACTCATCATTGTTCCACGTGGAACAATTGCATGACCAGGTCCATCCCTTCTCCGTCGACCACGCCGCCAGATCCCCCACCGCCCGCGCTCGGATGGTCAGCCGTCCGCCCCGCGGCATCGCCCGCCGCGCATTGATGATCAGGTTCAGCAACACCTGCTGCACCGCCACCACCTTCAGCGGCACCGCCAGCCCCTCCGCCACCCGGAGCGACAGTTCGATCCCATCCCGCGCCGGCTCCCGCGCCAAACACGCCAGCGCCCCATCGACGCACCGCTGAATGTTCGCCCCACCAACCGCCCCACCCGCCGTTCCACCCGCCGCTCCGGCCATCGCTCCGGTGACACCACCCATTGTTCCACGTGGAACATTGAGCGCCTCGAGCGTCGCGAAGTCATCCTTTGCAAACTCCAGAATCGCCGATGCGATCCCGCTCGCCCGCTCGCACCCCTCCACCGCCCGCCGCAACGCCTTCTCGCTCAACCCCCGGTCCTCCGGCGACTCCAACGCCATCTGCGCGTAGCACAGCACCGGCGTGAGCAGGTTATTGAACTCATGGGCAATGCTCGCCGCGATCGTCCCCAACGTGCTCAGCCGATGGCTGTGCTCCACCGCCTGCCGAAGGCTCGCCAGTTCGGCCAGCGCGGCATCCAGCCGAGCCATGGTCTGAGACGGGTCGTTCTGAGGGAATGAAGAGGTCGACATGGGAGGTCCGCGCGGCGGAGGTGGCCGTCGCTGGACCGGTTCCATCGGCGAGGTTCTCACCCGCCGATGCCCATGCCCCGCAGAGTTTCATCAGCCAGTTCGGCCTTTTCCGGCGCGCTTCCGAGAAGTGCTCGCCTTGGTCCGTTTCGCCGACTCACCCGTCCGGGAATCGGCCCCGCCGACCCACACGCACGTCCGTTTCGGCGCGCCGCCCGCCCAGACCGTCCGCGGCAGTTTCAGGACCATGTCGGCCATGAACGCCGGCCGCACATCCAGCCGGCCGAACTCCGCCGGCGTGCACCACCGGAACTCGATCTCCGGCTCGATGCTCGCCAGGCGATCCAGCTCCCGCGCGCTCCGATGTTCCACGTGGAACATCAGCAACCACTCGTGGTGCAGCCGCTTGGCGGTCGAGAAGATGTTCTCCGCGGCCAAGAGCAGCGCGCCAACGGTGGGGCGGATGCCGCACTCCTCGGCGAACTCGCGGGCCAGGGCCTCCGCCGCGGCCTCGGCAAACTCAACATGGCCGCCCGGGAGGTAGACGTACGCGCCGCCGCGGGGCAGGCAGACCAGGATCTTGCCGCGGTGAAAGAGCACGCCGCGGGCGATGACTTCGGTGTGGTGCGGAGCGGCATGGGCGGAGCGGGATGGGGCGGTGGGCATGGTGGGGGGATGATACAAATCCCGCGGCAGATGCGGTGGAGAAGTTGGTGGGGGGTTGCGATTGTGGAACACGATCGATAGGCTGTTCCACGACGTGAGAAGTGATGACTTGTTTGTTGTTTGTTTGGTATCTGATCGGAGCGTGATGGCATGGCGCAGGACGTGAGCAAGCCGCGGAAGCTCGGGCGTGGGTTGAGCAGTCTGCTCGGGCAAGCGGTGAAGGTGGAACCCGCGGCGGCACCGGCAACCGCGGCGACCACGGCGGCGAGCGAGGCAACGGAGCGCGCGGAGCAGACGGCGGCGCCGGTGGTGCCCGCGGTGCCGATGATGCAGCCGGGTACGCCGATAGAAGTGGGGGGGCTGGCAGTCGGCGCGGCGGGGGAGCGGATCGTGCATCTGGATCTTGAGCGGATCAGGGTCAGCGGGTGGCAGGTGCGCCGGCACTTTTCCGAGGCGGCGCTGATGAGCCTGGCCGAGTCGATCCGCAAGTCGGGCGTGATGCAGCCGGTACTGGTGCGACCCGTGGGCGATGGGGTGCGCGGATGGCCGAAGATGGTCAACGAGTTGACCGACGATCTGGTCAGCCGGCCCGCGAGCTCGGCCGTGACGATCACCACGCACGCGGCGTATGAGCTGGTCGCGGGCGAGCGGCGGTGGCGGGCGGCGTCGCTGGCGGGGCTCAAGCGGATTCCGGCGGTGGTGGTGACGCTGAGCGATCAGGAGGCGGCGGAGTGGGGGCTGATCGAGAATGTGCAGCGCGAGGACCTTGGGGTGATGGAGCGCGCGCACGGGTATCGGTTGCTGTGCGACACGTTCGGCTTGACGCACGAGCAGGCCGCGGAGCGGATGGGGGTGGAGCGGAGCTCACTGACGAACTTTGTTCGATTGACGGAGTTGGAGCAGGGGATTCAGGAGTTGCTCGAGCAGGGTCGCTTGAGCCTTGGGCACGCCAAGGTGCTGCTGACGATGGGATCCGGGCCGCGACGGGCGGAGTTCGGCGCGCGGTGCGCGAGCGAGGGGTGGAGCGTTCGTCGGCTGGAGACGGAGGTTCGGACGCATCTGAGCGGGGCGCGGGTGAGCGTGCTGCCCAGCGCGGATCTGGATGCGCAGGTCCGGGGCGCGGGAGGCGACCAGACGGGCGAGGCGCTGCTGCGGCGCGAGGCGCTGAAGCGCAACGCCGCGGAGTTGGAGCGGAGCATCGGCGAGAAGGTCGGCACGCGGGTGCGGATCAAGATGGTGGGCAAGAGCGGGACGCGTGGTCGTATTACATTAGAGTTCTATTCTCTCGAGCAGTTTGAGAAGCTGGTGGGGAAGATGAGTTAGCGCAGGAAATCGCAAAGACGCGAAGCGGTGCGCGGAAGTGAGAAGGAAGAAGAAGCGGGGGATTCGCAAGAGGGCATCGTGGCGGGAGGCACCGGGGCATCGAGGGCGAGGTGAACCGCGATGCGATGGGGCGGCGCGGGTTCGTCGCCAAAGCGCCATGAACCCGTGGCACGCCCCCGGGCACAGAGGGAGCGGGCGTGATAGAAAGAAAAAGGGCCCGCGTCGATCGACGCGGGCCCTGTTGCGTGTGCGCGAGTTGGCTTGTGTCGCGTTACGGGCAGCCCTCGAAGAAGTACGTGAAGAACGCCGTGAAGTCGCCGTTGTCGACGGCGCCATCCGGGCCGGAGCCTTGGAGCGTGGTCGCGCCATCGGTGTCGGCGATGTCGGCGATCAGACGGGCAGGATCGGTCTGATCGAGGAAGAACGCGACGAAGAACGCCGTGAAGTCGCCGTTGTCGATCGCGCCATCCGGATTCGGCACGCCGTCGGTATCGGCGAGGTCGGCAGGGCAGGACGCGCTGGTGGGCCGGGTGAAGTAGACGCGGAGCTGGGGGGCGAAGGAGCCTTCGGAGGAGCGGATGTCCCAACCGTTGCTGCCGACGGGGAGAAGGGCCCAGCCGCGGTTGGCGGCCGGGTTGCTGAGCCAGGCCTGAATCGCGGCGGTCACGTCGATCTCAACGCGGCCGGTGGCGCCGGCGACGAAGGTGTCTTCGAGGACGAGGGCATCGACGTCGTTAGGCTGGATGCCGTTGCCGCCGAAGGAGTTTGCCCAGGTGGAGGACTCGTCCCAGGGCAGAAGGACGCGGTGGACGGAGGCGCCGTCGCCCGGGTCGAAGCCTTCGACGACGAGGACGGCGCGGTTGATGACGAGGCTGGGATCAGCGGGAACCTGGTTGGCGCCGGGGCCGATGATGTCGTCGAAGCGGATGAGGATGTGGTTGTCGGAGCCGGTGCCGTTGGGATCGTCGGAATCGACGGAGAAGGAGGTGGCGTCGCCGCGGGGGGTGGTGGGGGTGGACTGGGCGAGCTCGGTGTCCTGAGTGCCGTTGTAGCCGTTGAGACCATTCTGGAAGATGCGGGCCTGAACACCCGGGGCGAGGATGCGGATGGCCAACTGCGGGCGTGATGCGGCGGTGGTGGCTTCGGAGGAGGAGAAGTCCCAGCCGTCGGAGCCGGTGGGGAGAATGGCCCAGCCGAGGTTGGCCTCGCCCGCGGCCCAGGCCTGGAGCGACGAGGTCACGTCGATCGTGGTGGAGCCGGTGCCGGGCGTGGCGGAGGCGTCGGCGGCGGACCGGGCCTCGACGTTGTTGGCCTGGATGCCGCTGGCCAGGGAGTTCCAGGTGGCGGCTTCGCTCCAGTTGATGAGCATGCGGTGGAGGTTGTTGGCGTTGACGGTGCCGTTGGTGGTGTTGAGGATGAGGGTTGCGGTGTCGATGGTGGCGGCGGGATCGAGCTGGCCGGGGCCGGCGCCGAAGATGTTGTCGAAGCGGAGGAGCCCGTGGACCTGGCCCGAGGGCGTGCCGTCGACGGTGTCGGACTTGACGATGGTGGCGGCGCCGAAGTTGGTGGTGGGGGTTGCGAAGGCGATGTAGGTGTCCTGCGTGCCGGTGTAGCCGTTCACGCCTTCACGGAAGGTGAAGGTGACAAAGGGGCTCGGCGGGGGCGGGGGCGGCGGGGGGAGCGGGATGAAGCGGGTGGAGAAGTTGACGGGGATGTCGAAGCGGGAGTTGGCGTCGATCTGGACCGTGCCGGCGGTCAGCGCGGGCAGCCCCGCGGGCATGAGGTACGGGTTGGAGGGCGAGGCGAGGTGGAATCGGGAGAGGCCGGCGCCGGCGGTGTTGGTGGCGTTGTCCTTGGGCGAGTAGGTCACGACATGGATGGTGTTGGCGGGCTCGTTGAAGATGTAGAGCCGGAGCCAAGCGTCGCCGCCGTTGGGGTAGGCCTGATAGTCGGAGAGGAACTGGTGGACCTGGTTTCCGGCGGTGTTGAGGCCGATCTCGTAGCGTTCGCCGTCGTCACCGTCTGGCCCGCGATGGAAGTGGCCGTTGAGGGTGAGGAACACCATGTTGTTGCGGCGGATGAGCTGCTGCCAGGTGGCTTCGCCGCCGGCGGAGCGGCCGGAGGGGATCGAGAAGTCGTCGATGATGTGCTCGTGGGTCGAGATGATGGCGGGCAGGTTGGGGTGGAGGTCGAGGATGGACTGCGCCCAGGCGATGGCGTTGTCCTGTCCGGCGACGAGGGTGGCGGGGAGCCACTCCAGGGCCAGGTGGAGATACTCGCGGCCGCCGAGGGTGACGATCTGGTAGTGGTTCCATCCGTTGCCGGTTCCGCCGCGGTACCAGGTCTTGCCGGCGTAGCGGGCGGGGCCGAAGTTGTTGACGTAGTTGACGGCGAGGGTGCCCTTGCTGCCCGTGGTGGCGTAGTCGTGGTTGCCCGGGACGGCGGAGTAGGGCAGCTCGGGGACGATGGTGTCGAGGACGTCCATGGCCTGGTCGGCGCGGGACCACTCGGTCAGGACCGAGCCGTTCTGGACGATGTCGCCCAGGTGCGAGACGAAGGAGATGTTGTACGCGGCGCGGTTGTCCTTGATCCAGTTCGTCTGCTGGAGGAACTGGGGGAAGCGCGTGGCCGAGTCGGAGTAGAACTGGGTGTCGGGCAGGGCGACGAACGTGTAGACCTGGGCGGTGGCCAGGCCGGCGTTGGCGGCGAGGACCGCGGCGGCGAGCGGGGCAAAGCGATGCATGGGGAACTCCACTTGAACTGGTGCTGTGCGCTGCCGCGCCCGCGAAAAGTTCGAGGGAAGATCGCGACAATGCAAGACTGCGCAGCGAATGACGGGCGGAGTGTAGAATTCGGTGATTTGTGCGTGTGTTAACGGCTAAGCAAAGATCGGTGAAGATCGAGCGAAGCGTGAGCGCATGAAGACGTTCGGGCCGACTTGCGGCATGACGAGTGGGAGCGGACCCGCAAGTCAGAAAGTCACCTCGGCACGAGGCCGATCTGCACGCGGATACCGAGTGAGCAGCATCCGCGGTTCTGCCCGGCGGTGAAGCAGTCGCCGATGTCGGAGACGTCCACCCCGCGGGGGCGCGGCACCATTTTGACTCCGTTGAAGCTCCACGGGACCATCGCGTTGAGGCCACGATCCGGTGTGTTCTCGCTTCTGCGCTCGGTCAACACGGGCTCGGAACCTTGTTCGCCGGTCCAGCGGCACCCGCTGCACACCAATGCTCGTGGAGTCGGTGGCACGGGACCGGCGCCACGCTCACGGATGGTGATCCAGATCAAGTGCTTCACGCCCCGCCGACCTTGGTTGGCGGGGCGTTTGTCTTTGGGCGGCGATTGAGATGGTGCGGGTGCTGGGGGGCTCAAGAGTGGTGGGGGCGGTGGGGGCAGTGGGCGCTAGAGTGGGCGATGGACCGGTCGAAACTGGTGAGGAATGCGGTGCTGGGGTTGGTGGTGAGTGTGGGGCTTGCACTGGGGAAGTTGGTCGCGGGGGTGTTGGGACGGTCGACGGCGCTGGTGGCCGATGCGGTGGAGAGTCTGGCCGACAGTGTGGGGAGCATCATTGTTTTGAGCGGTCTGATGGTGGCGGAGCGGCCGGCGGATGAGCAGCATCCGTATGGGTATGGGAAGGCGGAGGCGTTGGCGGCGCTCGGGGTCGGGGTGTTGCTGGGGCTGAGCGCGGTGGCGATTGTGTGGCAGAGCGTGCATGAGATGCTCGTGCAGCATGCCGCGCCGGCGTGGTGGACGCTGGTGGTGCTGGGGGTTGTGGTGGGGATCAAGGAGATTCTGTTTCGGCGGACGCTGGCGACGGCCGAGGCGCTGGGGAGCGATGCGGGGCGGGCGGATGCGTGGCATCACCGGAGCGACGCGATCACGAGCGTTGCGGCGTTTATCGGGGTGAGCGTGGCGGTGTTCGGCCCGGGGCTGACGGGGTTGGGGTGGCTGGTGCTGGCCGATGAGGTGGCGGCGCTGATCGCCAGCGGGGTGATCGTGCACACGGCGTGGGGGCTGGGGGTTCCGGCGTTGCGGGAGTTGCTGGATGCTGATGCGCCGGGGCTGGGGCGCGCGGTGCGTGCCGCGGCGGAGTCGGTGGAGGGGGTGATGCTGGTGGAGAAGTTGCACACGCGCAAGAGCGGGTCGGGGCACCACGTGGACATGCACCTGCATGTGCGCGGGGAGTTGAGCGTGCGCGAGGCGCACGCGCTGGCGGGGCGGGTGCGGGCGCATGTGCGGTCGACGGTGGCGGGGGTTCGGGATGTGCTGATCCACATCGAGCCGGGGGAGGAGCGGGCTTAGGGCGCGGCGGATGAACGGGCGGGGAAGGTTCGGGTTGGGAGACGTTCAGGGCGGGGTGGTGGTGAGGAGATTGGGGTGTTGGATGGGCGCGTTCGTCCGCTCCGGCTCGGGGAATCGCGACCTTCCCTGCCGAGCGGGGGAGGATGTTGGGGTGGCTATGCTGAAGTGTGCTGTGGCAGCCGTCATTGAGTGATGCGTACGTGCGGGCGTCGGCCGAGGAGTTGGCGCGGGGGATTCGCGCGCGGCGTGAGGAGCTGGGGCGGAGCCTGGTGATTCTCGGGCACCACTACCAGACGGATGAGGTGGTGCAGCACGCGGACTTTACCGGTGACTCGCTGAAGCTGAGCCAGTTGGCGGCCAAGGAGGTCGCGGCGCGCGGGGCGAAGTACGTGGTGTTCTGCGGCGTGCACTTCATGGCGGAGACGGCGGACCTGCTGGCTCCGGCGGGGACGAGCGTGATTCTGCCGGATCTGAGCGCCGGGTGCTCGATGGCGGACATGGCGGAGTATGACGACGCGGTGAGCGCGATGGCGGCGCTGCGCGGGGCGTTGGATGAGATGCACGGGGGCGGGAAGGGGGGAAAGGGCGGCGGGGGTGGCCGCGGGTGGCACGGACGGATCATTCCGGTGACGTATATCAACTCATCGGCGGCGATCAAGGCGTTTGTGGGCGATGCGGGGGGTGTGGTGTGCACGTCGAGCAATGCGCGGAGCGTGCTCGAGTGGGCGATGGCGGGTGGCGAGCGTGCGGTGGAGGATGGGGAGGAGATCAAGGTGCTGTTTCTGCCGGATCAGCATCTGGGGCGGAACACGGCGGCGAGCATGGGGATGGACGTGTCGCGGCAAGCGGCGTTGTACGACCCGCGGCGTGCGCGGAAGGGTGAGGAACTTGGCGGGATGACCGCCGCGGCGCTGCGCGAGGCGAAGGTGCTGCTGTGGGCGGGGCATTGCTCGGTGCACAAGTTGTTCCGGCCGGAGCACTGCGAGGCGATCGCGCGGGAGAACGAGGGTTTGCCGGCGGCGGAGCGGACGAAGATTCTGGTGCATCCGGAGTGCTGCAAGGAGGTTGTGGACCTTGCGGATCTGGCGGGGAGCACGGAGTACATCATCCGGACGATTGATGAGGCGCCGGTGGGGAGCAGGTGGGCGGTGGGGACGGAGTTTCACCTTGTGAATCGTCTGGCGGCGTCGGCGAAGGCTCGCGGGGTGAGCGTGCGGATTCTGTCGGACTGTCAGTGTCTGTGCACGACGATGTACCGGATTGATCAGCCGCACCTGCTGTGGGTTCTGGACAATCTGGCGGCGGGGAAGGTGGTCAATCGGATCACGGTGCACGAGAAGGCCAAGCGTGCGGCGCTGGTGGCGCTGGAGCGGATGCTGAAGTTGTCGGGCACCAGGGCGCCTGCGGTCAAGTAAGCGGAGGGGCGATGGCGCTGGTGGTGTTCGATATCGACGGCACGCTGACGCGGAGCACCGGCGTGGATGATGAGTGCTTTGTGCGCGCGATGCGCGACGAGGTGGGGCTGAGCGGGTTTGATTGCGACTGGGCGAACTATCCGCACGCGACGGACTCGGGGCTGACGCAGGAGATTGTGCGTCGGCAGACAGGTCGCGAGGCGACGGCGGGGGAGCAGGCGCGGGTGCAGCGGCGGATGGTGGAGTTGCTGCGGCAGGTTGCGGATCGCGAGCCGGAGCGGTTTGCGATGGTGGCGGGGGCGACGGCGCTGATGCGGCGTCTGTCGGAGAAGCGCGGGTGGGCGGTGTCGATCGCGACGGGGGCGTGGAAGGCCAGCGCGATGATCAAGTTGCGGACGGCGGGGGTGGATGCGGGGGGGTACGCCGCGGCGTTTGCGGATGATGCGATTTCGCGGCAGGACATCACGCTGACGTCGGTCGGGCGGGCGCTGGGGGTTCCGGCGAGCCGCGGGGTGCTGCGGACTGCGCGAGAGCGGTGGGGGGCGGTGGTGTATGTGGGGGATGGGGTGTGGGATGCGCGGACGAGCCGGGAGCTTGGGATCGGGTTTGTGGGGGTGCGTGTGGAGGGGGACTTTGAGCGGCTGCGCGCGGAGGGTGCGACGCGGATGTTGAGGGATTACGAGGATTTGGATGCGGCGGTGGCGATGATTCAACGAGCGGTAGATGATGGTGGGTGAGCCGCGGGCGTGGCGGAACTGGCAGACGCGCGGGACTTAGGATCCCGTGGCCGAGAGGCTGTGCAGGTTCGATTCCTGTCGCCCGCATTGAGGAATTGCTGGACGAAGGGCCCGGAGTGGTGCACACTCTGGGAGACTTGGGGTGGCCGGGCTGTGTGTCGGCGGTGTCGAAGATCGGGAAGAAGGAGTGATCGACATGATCGATGTGTGTGTTCATCGCCGCGGGAAGAGCGGAAGCGTGCGGTCGCGTGCGGGGGCGGTGTTTGCGGCGGCGGTGGTGGTGATGGGTGCGGGATCGGCGGCGTCTGCGGCGACGGTGACGCTGGGGGCGAGCCGGACGAACACCCTGTACCTGGACTCGACCGGTCAGTTGGCCAACGGCGCGGGGCAGTCGCTGTTTGTCGGGACGACGGCGACGGGCGAGGCGCGGCGGGGGCTGATCTACTTCGATACGTCGGGCATTCCGGCGGGAAGTGTGATCACCGGTGTGACGCTGTCGCTGAACATGTCGCGGACGATCGCGGCGACGCAGCCGGTGAGCGTGCACCGTTCCAAGAAGGCGTGGGGCTCGGGCGCATCGAACGCCACGGGTCAGGAGGGAGCGGGGGCGCAGGCGGAGTCGGGGGACGCGACGTGGCTGCACACGTTTTATCAGGATGAGCTCTGGGACACGCCGGGCGGGGACTTTGAGAGTGTCGCAAGCGCCACGACGAATGTGATGGGCACTGCGCGGTACTCGTGGAGCGGGGCGGGGCTGATCGCGGATGTGCAGGGTTGGATCAACTCGCCCGGGGAGAACTTCGGTTGGTTCCTTCTCGGCGAGGAGGACTCGTCGACGACGGCCAAGCGGTTTGACACGCATCTTCATCCGACCAGTTCGCGTCGACCATCGCTGGTCATTACGTATGAGATTCCCGGGCCGGGTGCCGCGGCGGTGGGGGCGATGGGGATGCTGGTGGCGGCGCGGCGTCGACGGATCTGACGGCTGGGATGGCGCCCGGTCGCGATGGATTCGCGATGGGCGTGCGGGCCGAATCATGGATTCGATGCGACAAGGTGAACGTTGTCCCTAGCGCAGGAGTGGGAATGACCCAAGCGCCAGGGGTGGGGTGCGCTCGGAGCAGGACTCGCAAATTGCGAAATGATCCCTTGCGCTGTTGCACGGGAGGAAATTTGCTAGTAGTTTGATGTGAACTTGGGTGATTTGCGGAGCGGGGGGAGTTGGTGCCGAGACGGTCACGAACGGGCGGGCGTCGGTGACTGGAGGCGACATGGACACGGCGATGCGTGGGCAGGTCGGAGCGGCGGGGCCGGTCGCGGAGGCGGGCTCTGAGTCAAAGGTCGCGTCGCGACGGCGGTTGCTGTCGGCGTGGACGGGGCTGGGCGCGGCGGTGGGGGCCGCGCGATCGATCGCCGGTGGGACCGCGGGGGCGGTCGGCGTGGGCGGCGTTGCGGCGCTTGCAGCGTCGACGGTGGCGCGTGGACAGGATGCGCCGATGGATGTGGATCCGGGCGCATTGATTCATCGGCTCGTCAATCGGATCACTTTCGGGCTTACGCAGGCGGAGCTGGCTCAGGCGACGGCGCTGGGGTATGAGGGGTACCTGGAACAGCAGTTGAATCCCGAGGGCATTCCGGAGGATGCGGCGCTGCTCGATCGGCTATCGGCGTTGCCGACGCTTTCGTACTCCGGATCGCAGCTGTATGACACGGTGCTGGTGCCCAGCGCGACGCAGATCGTCAACGAGCTGATCGAGGCGACGATTCTGCGGGCGGTGTACAGCAAGCGGCAGTTGTTCGAGCGGATGGTCGAGTTCTGGAGCGATCACTTCTCGATCGACATCAACACCGAGGAGACGCGGTACCTCAAGACGCTCGACGATCGGGCGATCCGGCAGCACGCGATGGGGTCGTTTCCCGCGCTGCTCAACGCCAGCGCGCGGTCGCCGGCGATGCTGACCTATCTCGACAACGACCTGTCGAGCAGCCTGAGCATCAATGAGAACTACGCGCGCGAGTTGATCGAACTGCACACGGTCGGTGCCGATTACTTCTACTCGTACCCCGCCTCGGCCGTGCAGGCGACGATTGTCGCGGTGGCGCGGTGCTTCACCGGCTGGGGGCGGTACAGCAGCAGTTTCAACGACACGGCGGGCGGCACGGGCACATCGCTGCGCGGGCAGTTCTACTACAACACGACCAACCTGCGCAACCGTGTGCAGATCAACGGGTCGATTCTGGGCGGCGTGACGGCCGGGGCGCACGACACGGGCGAGAAAGTGCTCGGGACCTTGTTCGGCTCGATGGTGATCGCGGCGGGGCGGACGGGAGCCGATGGACAGCAGGACGGGCAGGATGTGCTGAACGCGCTGGTGGCGCATCCCGCGACGGCGGCGTACATCAGCAGGAAGATGTGCAAGCGGTTCCTGGGCGAGGGCGTGGCGCAGAGCGTGATCGATCGCGTGACGCAGGAGTATCTCAACGCGTCGAATCCGCAGGGGATCGGCGACATTCGGGCGATGCTGCGGGTGATGCTGTCGCCCAACACGTTGGCTGGGGCCTTTCCGCGGTTCAAGCGGCCTTTCCACCTGTTTGTGCACTCGATGCGTGTCTTGCCGACGAGCATCACTTCGACTTCGAGCCTGCGGACGCGACTGGCGACGGCGGGTCATCTGCCGTTCAATTGGAGCCCGCCGGATGGGTATCCCGACACGACGGTGTACTGGACCGGGCAGGTGCTGCCGCGGTGGAACTTCTGTGCGTCGCTGATGACGACGACGGGAGGGAACCCGACGGGGATCACGGGCGTGACGGTGGATGACGCGGCGTTTTTCAGCGGAGCGACGACGCCGGCGGCGGTGATGGACAGGATCAACCAGGCGTTGTTCGGCGGGCTGATGCCGGCATCGGAGCGCGCGGTGATTCAGGCGGGGCTGTCGGCGAGTCCGACGGCGACGCAGCGGCGAGATGCGGTGAGTCAGGCGCTCAGTGCGCCGTCGTTCAACTGGTATTGAGGCGGTCCGGACAATGCGGGCCGGGCGCTCCGGCGCCAGTGCGTGAGTGATCGGAAGAGCGTGAGCGTGGATGGGTGCGGCGGGCTTGCCCGGGGTCGTCCGGGCGGAAGCGGAGTGCGTCATGTCCCATGCGTGCAGCGAGTATGAGGAACTTTCGCGTCGGCAGTTTGTTCAGGCGTCGATGCTGACGGGGCTTTCGGCGAGCATTCTCGCGTCGAGCCCTGCGTGGCTGCCGCGGGTGTCGTTCGCCAAGGAACCGAGCGGGCCGACGCTGGATGTGGTGGTGTCGATTTACCTTCGCGGCGGGATCGATGGGTTGTCGGTGGTGGTGCCGTTCACGGACCCGGGGTACGCGACGCCGAGCGTGCGACCGAATCTGCGGGTGGCGGCGCCGGATGACACGTCGGTGCCGGTTGGGCGGCGGGCGCTTGCGATCGGCAACAGCACGATCGCCAGCGGAACAAGCGTGTACGACTTCGGGCTGCATCCGGCGCTGGCGGCGCTGCTGCCGGCGTATCAGGACGGGAAGTTGCTGCTGGCGCACGCGGCGGGGCTGATCGGAACGAACAAGAGCCACTTCGATGCGCAGCGGTGGATGGAGAACGGGCAGCCGGCGAGCAACACGCTCTTTACCGGCTGGCTGGGTCGCCATCTGGCGGGCAAGGCGCCGGTGAACGCGGCCAGCGCGATCCGGGCGATCGGTGTGGCCGACGGCTTGCAGCGGACGCTCGCGGGATCGCCCAAGGCGCTGCCGATTCCGAATCTGCAGAACAACCCCGGCGCGGTGCCGCTGCTGAACAACATCGCGGCGGTTTCGGCGACCAACAGCAACGGGTACGGGCTGACGGGCACATCGAGCACATCGGCCGCGCGGCGGGCGAACATCGGCACGATGTACACGGGCACAACCGAGCCGCTGGCGCAGTCTGCGGCCGACACGCTGGCGACGATCACGCGGCTGAATCAGATCGGCGCGGCGGGGTACACGCCGGCGGGCGGCGCGGTGTATCCGGAGACCACGCTCGGGCGGACGATGCGGACCAGCGCGGCGCTGATCGAGGCGAACAACAACGCGAGCTACAACCAGTTCGTCGAGGCGATCGCGATCGATGTCGGCGGGTGGGACACGCACGCGGGGCAGTACTCGTTCAACAACACGACGGGTGTGTTCACGGGTTCGATGGTGACGAACATGACGGCGCTGGCCGAGGCGCTGAACGCGTTCTACCGGGATCTGATTGTTTCTCGCGGGCGGTCGGTGACAGTGGTGATCACCAGCGAGTTCGGCCGTCGCGTGGGCGAGAACGGGACGACGGGTACGGACCACGGATTCGGGAATGTGATGATGGTGCTCGGCTCGGCGGTGCTGGGCGGGCGCGTGCTGGCGAACTGGACCGGGTTGCCGACGGGATCATCGCCGACGAACTTCGATGTGCCGGTGACGACGGACATCCGTCACCTTCTGGCGGAGATGATCGACAAGCGTCTGGGCAACGCCGGCAATCTCGGGGCGATTTTCCCGGGCTTTACACCGGTGTACCGGAACATCTTCGCGTGAGTGAACGCGACTGAGAGCGAGCGTGTGCGGCTTTGCGTGCGTGATGGGCGGATGGTCAGTTGCGGCGGAGTTCTGCCCGAGCGGCAGTGGGAGCGGACGATGAGCCAGAATCCATACCCGGCGGTTGCGAACATGGTGCTTAATGCGCGGCGGGCGCGGACGGCGGTGATCGGCGCTGCGCTGGTCGCGCTGGCGGGCCTGGCGTCGTCGGCGATGGCGCAGGTGGCGATCTACTCCAACGCGAGCACGACGGACCTGTCCAGCGCGGGTCTGAGCACGGGCGCACTGACATTCAGCGGTGTGGCCGCGCCTGCGGGCAGAACGTGGTCGGAGATCCAGGCCGGCGGCGCGACGGAGGCGAACAGCGTTGCGGGTTACGCGGGGAATCTCGCGCCGATGTCGGGCGTGGTCGGTGCGTATCGGTTCGCGGATGACTTTGAGGTTCCGGCGGTCTGGCCCAGAGGTTCGGCATCGGGGTGGCTCGTGACGGGGCTGCGGACGTTCGCGTATGTGCAGGGTTCGGCGATGCCGGGCCCGTCGTCGTTCGCTTCGATGCGCGTGCGGATCTGGAAGGGCGCGCCGGATGCTCCCGGCAGCCAGGTTCGATTCGGTGATGAGACGACCAATCGGCTGGTGTCGGTGAGCGATGCGCAGATGTACCGCGTGTTCTCGACACGGCCGATCAGCGGCGCGCCGACGCCGAGCGCGGCGGATCTGTCGCGACCGATCTGGCGGCTGGAGGCGGGGCTGGGCCCGGGTGTGGTGCTGCCTCCGGGGCGGTACTTCGTGGAGTGGCAGGTGACGATGAGCGAGGCGGGCGCGTCGGCGTTCTGGCCGCCGGTGACGGTGAGCGGCGCGCGGGAGCGGGGCGCTTCGGCGGGGCTGGGCGGAAGCAACGCGATGCAACTTCGGCTCGCGCCGCCGCCGAGCCTTGTGGATACGTGGCTGCCGATCGTTGATGCGGGCAAGCCGGCGCCGGCGGCGGATGTCGGCCAGGAACTGCCGTTCGTGCTGATCGGGAATGTGCTGGCCCCGGCGTGCACCGCGGCGGACATCGCCAACACCGATGGGCAGACGGCGCTGAATGATCCGATCTTCGGCGGGCCTGATGGTGCGCTGGACAACGGGGACTTCTCGGCGTTCTTCATGTCGTTCTTCAGCGACCCGAGCGATGCGACGCGGCTGGCGGCCGATATCGCCAACACCGATGGTGAGACGAGCGATATGGGCGGCGGGGCGGACGGTATCCTGGACAACGGGGACTTCTCGGCGTTCTTCGCCGCGTTCTTCGCCGGGTGCGGGCGGGTGTGATTGCGCGGCGTCCGGGCGGGTTCTGAGATGTCGGGCGTGGTGCAATCGCCGGCCCCGTGGGGCGTTTGACCCGGTGCGCGGTGCGTGCCGCGGTGTTGAGCGCGCGATGTGCGCGAGCCATTTGCCCTGGGAGCCTGACGATGACGCCAGTAGGTATGAACGGACGAGTCGGCGCGTGCGCGGCGGTGCTTGTGGCGATTGCGGGTCAGGCGATGGGCGGAGCGGGCGCGGACAACGGGCCGGGCGGCGTTGCCGGGGCGGGGCTGCCGTACGACTTTTCGGCGGCGACGGCGCTGATCACGGCCGAGTTGCCGGACCTGAGCAATCGCGTTGCGATCATCGTTCGCCAGGGCAACACGGACATTTATCGCTACCAGTCCGGCGAGATCGGCTACGGGACCAAGACCCGGCTCGCGTCGTTCACTAAGACGCTTTCGGCGGGCGTGGTGCTGGCGCTGCGAGATGAGGGGCTGCTGTCGCTGACCGATACGTTCGGCTCGGCGCTGCCGACGTTCGCGGGGCGCGGGATCGGGTCCGCGACGGTGCTCGATGCGTTCGGCATGCGCTACGGCGTGACGACGCCGCAGGCGTACGAGATCGACCGGCGGTACACGCTTGCGCAGTCGGTGACGCTGATCGGGTTGACGGGGACGCAGACGTTCGCGCCGGGGACGGTGCTGAACTACGACGGCAGCGGGATGCAGGTCGTCGGGCGCATGGCGGAACTGGCGACGGGCCAGTCATGGGAGACGATCGCGCGGCAGCGGATCTTCGACAAGTGCGCGATGCCGACGGCGGATTATGGGTACTTTGCGCCAAACCCGGCGGTCGCCGGCGGCGCGCAGGGAAGCGCCGACGAGACGATCCGGTTCGCGCAGATGGTGATGGATGACGGCGTGTACAACGGCGCACGCGTGCTCTCGCCCGCGTCGGTCGATCAGTTGTTCGTGAACGCGACGCTGGGGCTGCCGGTGGAGAACAACCCGTTTCCCGTGCAGCATCCGCTGTACCCGTACGGCCAGCAGCCGGATTACGGATTCGGGACATGGGTCTTTGCGCAGAATCCGTCGAGCGGGATCGTTGAAGAGGTGGTCGGGGCCGGAGCGTGGGGGAGTTACATGTGGCTGGATCGGCGACGCGGCGTGTACGCGGTGCTGATCACGGATGTGCCGGCGGGCACCCAGCGCTCGAGCGACGCGATGTTCGGGCTGATGGCGATCGTTCGGCAGCAGACGGAGTTGCACCAGGCGCGCGACCTGGCGACGGGGCTGGTGCCGGGAGGGATGCGTGTTTCGTGGAGTGCGCCCGCGGGCGGCGTTGTGCCGCGGGCGTATCGATTGACGCGGTCGCTGCTGCCGATCCGCAGCACGATGGACCTGCGCGGGTTGCCCGGGATTGAGGTTCCGGGAGGGACGACGTCGGTGGTGGTGCCGGCGTCGCGGTACTTTGCGGTGACGGCGATCTACGGGCAGGATGAGAACCTGGCGATGGTGCCGGGCCAGAGCGTGCTCGTGCGGCCGGCGCAGTGCTCGCCGGCGGACATTGCCGATACCGATGGCGAGCCGGGGTCGACGCCCGATGGCCTGATCAACAACGGGGACTTCACGGCGTTTTTCACGGCGTTCTTCATGCCGCCGGAGGATCCGGCGCACTTTGCGGCGGATCTTGCGAACACCGATGCGATGACGGTGCGCGATGGTGCCGGCGCCGACGGGGTGGTTGATAACGGCGACTTCACCGCGTTCTTCGCGGAGTTCTTCGCGGGATGCCGCTGAGGGGCGGGATCACTCGGCGGGCTCGATGACGGCCTGCATTGAGCCTGTGCTTGCGCTCAGTTGCGGGTCGCGCCCGTAGGCGAGGATCTGCTCGCGCTTGAGTTCGGCCAGTTCCTGATGGGTGGTCATGACGATCGCGCGGCCGTGCTCGTCGACGGTGGCCGCGATCTGGCTGGCGCGGGCGGCGGATGTGCCGAAGAGCTCCTGCACCATGCGGATGACGTAGTCGTACGAGTGCTCCTGGTCATCCAGAAGGACGACGTGCCAGAGCCATGGCTTGCGGGGTGATGGCTCGCCCTGCTCACGGGGCACGGATCGCTCCTGTCCAGATGAACTCGACATAGGGAACGATACGTGCGTCAACCGCTGGCGGAGGCGGGCGGTTGGCGATGTGTCGCGGCGGCCAAGGTGGTGCGAGTTCGAGCGGGGGGATTCTGTTTGGACTGAGTTTGGGAGGAGGCCTGATTTTCGAGCATCTTCGGGGATAAGTCCCCCAAGTTTCCAAACTGGGGTATGCTGAGAGGCGGCCCGGCGCAGCGGCGTTGAGCACCCACGACCGCGAAGCGCCCGGGCCCTTGGACCTCCCCGATTCCGGGTCATTCGATCCGGCCGCGGGGTGAGGCGATCTTGGCGACGCCGAGTGGTTCGAGAGGAAGGTGTGTACGGGTGATGCTGCGAGGGCTCGCGGGCCATGAACAAGACTGATCTGATCGAAGCGGTCGCGACGGAGATGAAGATTCCCAAGGGGGATGCCGCGAAGATCGTCGAGTCGGTGCTGGGATGCATCGAAACGGGTCTGAAGTCTGACGCGAAGGTGAACCTGACGGGATTCGGGACGTTCATCAAGAAAAATCGGCCAGCGCGGACGGGTGTGTCGCCGATTACGAAGCAGCCGATCGAGATTCCGCCGACGGTGTCGTGCGGGTTCAGGCCGTCGGCGCAGTTGAAGGAGCGGCTGTAAGTCGCTCGGCGGGGCGGGCGGCGGGTGCGGGGGAGCGTGGGTGATGGCCGCGGCTGCGCCGGGTGATGGGGGCGGGGCAATGATGATGTGATGAATCAACTGCCCGCATGGCTGCCGCAGGCGGTGCGCGATGCGCACGGTGCGTGGTTTGTTGTGCCGGGTGCGGTGCTGGGGGCGGTTGCGTTGCTGCTGATGCTGCGGGAGGCGAGCCGATCGCGGTGGTTTCGGCGCCACGTTTGGCACTCGTGGGTCATCGCGGGCGGCGCGCCGCAGTGTCCGGAGTGCAGGTACTCGATGGTGGGGACCGAATCGCTGCGGTGTCCTGAGTGCGGGCATGTGGCGGGGAGTGCGGCGGACCTGCTGTGGGCGCGTGCGCGGCCGCGGGTGGCGGTGATCGCGGCGGCCGTGCTCATGCCGATGGCGGTGGGGTTGATGATGATGCCCGAGTGGCGACGGGGCAGGGCGTTTGAGTGGCTGCCGACGCCGGCGGTGATGATGCTCGAGGGAGCGGTCGGCGTGGAGACGGTGCCGCAACTGACGCGGAGTGTGCGTGGGCGGATCGGTGAGGGGTTGCTGCATTCGCCGTGGCAGGTTCGGTACGCCGCGTTGCATCATCACGAGGGTCTGCGGTTCCGCGATCGCTGGCCGGCCGGGGTTGAGTATCGGTTGGAGGTGACCGGTCGTGATGCGGCCAGGCATGGCGGCTTTCGTGTCGTTGCGCCGACCTTCATCGCGCCGACTGAGGCGGATCGGTCATACTTCGAATCGTTCTTGATGCCGGTGAGGGATACGACGATTCGGGCGCGGCTGATCGATGGTCGGCTGCCGCTGAAGGCGACTCTGGCCGAGTCCTCCGAGCGCGGGCAGCGGGAAGTTGTTTCGGTGTTCTACGTGCCGATCACGGTGACGGACTCGCTGGCGGAGGCGATGACGCCGGTGCGATCCGCGGCAGCTGATGAGATTCTCGGCTCGTCGCTGCGTGTGCGATTCGCAGATGTTTCGGAGATGTCGTCCGAATCAACTGAGGTGACGCCGATGTGGCGGATGATGGCGAGTTTGCAGGGCCGGATCGCACAGACGCTGCCGGCAGGAACTGTGCTGGCGGTGCGGGTTGAGGTGCTGGATGTGGCTGGCGGCGACAAGGTGCTGGCCAGTTCGGAGTTTCGGTTCGAGCCCGGATACTTGAGGATGTATGGCGGGAAGCGGATGTCTCAGGAACACCGCTTCAACACGCCGCAGCAGAGCGTCGTCAAGGGCGACATGTCGTTCTTCGGCGCGGTGGCTCGTGGGGAGCGCGACACGGCGGGGCTGGCGATCCGGATCAGGGCGGACGAGTTGGGCGCGCTGACGGCGTTCGATGCGACGGCGTACTGGGATGGGGAGATTCGGCTGCCGCTGCTGCCAACGATCGAGAACCTGAAGCCGAAGAAGGCGGCGGGGGAGTGAGTGTTGAGCGAGGGTGTCGCGGCGTGACTCGATCGGGCCTTGAAGTTCTCGTGATTGCCCATGAACCCAGATGACGAAGTGTGCCTGTGCTTTCACGTGTCGCTGCGGAAGATCCGCACGTTTCTGTCGCGTGAGGATCCGCCGGTAGCGTCGCTGATCAGCGAGTGTCTGGGCGCGGGGACGGGTTGCCGGTGGTGCGTGCCATTTCTTAAACATCTGCACGCGTGTCATGTCAAGGGCGAGCCGGTGGACCTGAAGGTGTCGCCGGAGCAGTATGCGAGCAGCAGGCTGACGTACCGGGCGACGAAGGTCCGCGATGCGTCGGTGCTCCCGGGGGAAGCCGGGGAGGAAGGCAAGGACGCGTAAGCGACGGCTCGGCGTGCTCGGCGTGTGCTGGGTGTGGTGGGCGACCTGTTGCGGGCTGATCGTCTCTGATGGGTGCTTATGGTTGCGGCATGGCTCCGCTTCCATCACCGATCGCCGTTCCCGAAGGATTTCTTGACGCAGCCGAGGCGCTCGGGGTGATTCTTGAGCCCGAGGATCTGGAGCGGATGGGGCTGTACCTGGCGCTGCTGCTGAGCGCCAATGAGTCGGTGAACCTGACGGCGATTCGCGACGAGCGCGAGGCGTGGACGCGGCACATTCTGGACTCGCTGTCGCTGGTCGGGCCGCTCATGAGCGTGATCGAGCACGTTGATGAGCACGGGGCGGAGGCGGCGTCGGGTGGTGGTGGGGATGCGCGGATACCGACGATCATCGATGTGGGCTCGGGCGGCGGCGTGCCGGGGTTGCCGCTGGCGATCGCGCTGCCGACGGTGCGGGTGACGCTGCTGGAGCCGACGGGGAAGAAGGCGGACTTTCTGCGTTCGACGATTCGCTCGCTGGGGCTGAGCAACGCGCGGGTGATCCAGCAGCGCGCGGAGGTTGCGGGACAGGATCGGGAGCGGCATCGCGAGCATTACGACGCGGCGGTCTGCCGCGCGGTGGCGATGCTGGATGTGATCTGCGAGTACTGCCTGCCGCTTGTCAGGCCCGGCGGGGTGTTCCTGGCGATCAAGGGGGAGCGTGCGGGCGCGGAGGTGACGCACGCGTCGCGTGTGATCGGGATGCTCGGCGGGGCGTACGACCAGACGATTCCGTCGCCGACGGGGCAGATCGTGGTGATCGCGAAGAACTCGCGCACGCCGCGGATCTACCCGCGGCGGGATGGCGAGCCCAAGACCAAGCCGCTGGCGGGAAAGATGGAGGGGGCAGATGGGGGCGAGCGGGGCGGTGGGGGTGGAGCGCCGGCGCGAGCGAAGCCGACGGCCGCGGCGAGCGGCGCGGCGAAGAGCCCGAGCAAGAAGCCCGAGAGGAAGACGGAAGGAAAGCCGTCGGAGCGCGTGCGATCGGGTGCGCGGCCGGAACAACGGGGCCGACCGGCGGGCGGGCGGCCGAAGCGGTAGCCCTACACACGCCCAGCGGTGACATCCTGCTTGAGTTTCTGGAGGCGAGAAATCTCTTCGTCGACTTTCTTGATCTCCGGGTCGCTCGGGCCTTTGGCGGGTGGCCGGTCCTCGAAGTCTCTTCCGGGGTCGCCGCCCCTAAGCAGCCACTTCTTCTTCTCGCGATTGTCCTTGATCGCGTCGTCGATGCTCTTGATATAGGCGGCCAGTCGCTTTCGGGCAGCCGCGGCGGCCTCTGAGACCAACTGGAACTCATCGCGTTGATTGGAAAGTGATCGCGATGCGCGGTCCAACTGGCGGATGGCCTCCGCGAGCCGCTCGTTCGAATCGATCTGCGGACCCAGTTCGTCCAGAAGCGCACGGGCGGCGCCGGGGAACTGCTCGCTGAGGACGCTGCGCATGTCGGTCGCGACGACCTGATCGGAGTAGAGATCGACGGTTGCGAACGCCGTGGCGTGGGCGTCGATCATGGCCCATTCGCTGGAGATGCGGATGAAGTACTCGTGACCGAAGGCCTCTTCGCCGTCGACGGCAACGACTTCACCCTTTGCCAGATTGGGATACCAGGCGGGAAGGAAGAAGTAGTGGTCGCACTTTCGGCCATCAAGCGATTCGAGGGTGATCTTCAGTGTGACGTTCGTGAGTTTGCGGTTGGTCGTGTTGACCGCGCGAAGGTAGGCCCAGTCGCGGTGAGCAAAGGCGGGCTCGACCGTGACGCCGCCGTCCTTGAGTTCCTTGCCCTTTGCGGCCCTTCTGATCAGCGGCATCAGCCGCTCGTACTGACGTCGGCAGTGAACGTCGTGCTGCTGGTGCCAGTTCCAGATGATGGACTGTCGCCGAATTTCGACTGCCGAAACGACGAATGCCGCGGCCAGGGCGGCCTCGGGATTCTCCGTCGGATCGATCGGGATCGATGGCATTTCGAAGTCGCGAATCGCGGCGATCAGGGCGGGCTTGCTCGCAACGAGGAAGGAGCGGTGGCTGGCCCAGACGCCCGAGAGCGTTTCGTGGGCGTCGAAGCGCTTTCCTTGGTCGTCCGCCTCCTTCTGGAAGGATGCGAGAACATCGGCGACGCGCTTGGGGCCCTGACCGGCGATCATGAGGCGGTTGCGCATCGACACTTCGCTTGCGAGGCGAAAAAGCTGCGTCCTCTGTTCCTCGGTGACAGGACCGGTCGAAGCGAGGGTGGTCGGCTTGCTGTTCTCGATGACGCCGTCGGCGGTCTGGGCGCTCGCCGCGACCGACGCCGTCGCAACAACGGTGGCGAGTGCGATCGGACGCAGAAGATCGGTGCAATGAATGTGTGTTCTCACGAGCATGTCCTCCTGTACTCCAAGTAGCGGAGGAAGCGTACAGGATGTCCGCTGACCATCGCGTATCCCGGGGTTCTTCTTGCGTGAAGTGTTGAAGAATGGGATTCGATCACCCCCTAAGCGGGTGATCGGCACGCGATTCGTCGGGTTGGCGATCGATGCTGTGGCAGACTTGCAGTCGCCACACCGCATGAGTGAGTGGTGGTCGCCTGATCACCCTCACGCGCCCGCACGTACAAAGGAGAATGACATGACACGTTCCGCACGATCGCTCGCTCTGGCCGCTGGTTGCACGATGATGGTGGCGGCCTCCGCCGCTCGGGCTCAGCCGTTTCAGCACCTTTACGGGAACCCGAGCGGGCCGGACTTCAACTTCACGAACTTCCGGCACGTCGAGCAGACGGCCGATGGCGGCTATCTGCTGACGGGGCAGATCGACGAGCTGACGACGCAGTTTGACCAGGATGCGCTGGTGGTGCGGATGACGCCGGCGGGGAATGTGATCTGGGCCAAGCGGTTCCGCACGGGCGACCGTGAGCGCGGGCACGTGGTGCGCGAGACGCCCGATGGCGGCGCGATCGTGATCGGCCGGATCGAGAGCCAAACCAACGACTATCGCACATTCATGCTCAAGCTCGACAGCGCCGGAAATCTGCAGTGGAGCCGCCGGTACCGCGCGGGCGAACTGCCCTTCCAGGATGAGGGCGAGTCGAGCGTGCTGGTGAGCCAGACGCCGCCGGGGTACGTGTTCGTAACGCGATTCGATGATGCTCAGAACGGGCGTCTGCCGGTGTGGGTGCGGACCGATGCGAACGGTGCCGTGATCGCGGGCGGGTACTACATCACGACGTCGACCACGCCGGATCGCGCGACATCGTTCAACGACATTTCGTTCCTTCCCGACGGCACGATGCTGGTCGTGGGGCGTGCGCGCGAACTGCTGCCGGCGGAGATCAACGAACCGGTGATCAACGGGGCGATCCCGGATCAGGACTCCTCGAACGCGCTGGCGACGCGCCTGAGCGCGGGCGGTGTTCCGCTCTGGACCAATCGCTACGGCATCGGGACCGTGGTCGATGGGAACTCGCGCTACAACGTGGAGGAGACCGCCAACGGTGTGGATGTTGCGAACTATGTGACGGAGACCGGCGGGTCGGAGCTGCGCGGGTACATCGCCGGTCCTGCCGAGATGCCGTCGATCCCATTCGCGTTCAGCGGATCGTCCATGGCCTTCAGCATCGAGGCGTTCACCGGAAACCCTCGCTGGTTCAGCTACTTTGACCGGTTCCAGGCGTCGGAGGTCGGCGTGCGGGCGCTGCGCGATGGGCGCATGGCGATCGCCGGCGGTCTGCTGGGCAACGACTCGGTGAGCCCGGCGATGGCGCTGGTCAAGACGCCGGGCCAGAACCCGGTGGTGCACGAGTACACCGCGGGATCGGGCCTGATGCAGGGCGTGACGCTCGACGCGTTCTCGGCGCCGGATACGTGGACGCTGGCGGGCAACGTGTTCGGATACGGCTTCATGGTTCACACGGATCAGAACGCCGCGACGCCGTGCAACTACTCGATGCTCGACCCGTTCTTCGAGAATCCGCAGGCGCCGGTGCGGCCGCTGCAACTCGAGTCGCTCCAGTTCCCCGCGGCACGGGTGTGGGAGGTGGCCTTCGGCGACATCGCGCTGCCGCTGGAGAGCCTGTGCACCGAGCCGCCGGCGTGCGTGTCGCAGTGCTCGCCCGCGGACATCGCCAACACCGACGGCGAGGTGTGCTCGACCTTCCCGTGCGGCACGCCCTCTGGCGGGCCGGACAACACGATCGATAACGGCGACTTCTCGGCGTTCTTCACGGCGTTTTTCTTCGACCCGAGCGACCCGTGCCACCTGGTGGCGGACATCGCCAACACCGATGGTGACACGGTGCTGACCGGCGGCGGACCGGACGGCGTTGTCGATAACGGCGACTTCACGGCGTTCTTCGCGTACTTCTTCCAGGGCTGCCTGTAAGCAGAGCGTGAACGGAAAGTGATAAACTCGACGCCCCGCCGACATTGAGCCGGCGGGGCGTCGATCTTTTTGGGGCGAATGACGGTCGCTCGATGGAAACCGCGCAGGGGTGGCGAGCGGACAGACCAAGGGTGATCAACGGAGTAGCGGCCGCGCTGCGGAGCGATGATGCCGTAGCCTGGGGAGGCGTGATGACGCGGGTGGAGACGCTTCGACGGCGCAGGAACTGGCTCAGCCTGAGCGTCGTCGTGCTGGTGTTGTGCGTGTGTGCCGCGGGGCTGTGGGGGGCCAGCAGGCAGCCTGATGCGCGAACGGTAATCGGGAACGTTCTCGGCGGATCGTCAATCGCAGGGCCAACACACTGGGTGAGTTTCTTCCTCGTCGGGCGGCGGAGTGGCGACGGGGCGGTCCAGGTGAGCATCACCGATGGGTCGCTGTTCTCGGGTGATGTGGAGGTGATCGGGAAGGCGCACCTGTTCCGGCCGCATGGCGGGAGCGGCTTCTGGGTTGGCTCGCAGATGCGAACACACATGTGGATGAAGGTCGCCGATGACTCGGGGACGCTGTCGCCGGGTGAGTTGTTGCAGGTTCGGCGATTGGTCTGCGATCTGTACCGGCCCGCGGCGACGGCCGCGGAGTTGCCATGGCTGGCGACGCTCGCGACCGTGGATGTGAACAACGAGACGATCGATCCGATCGGCGTGGTGCTGGAGGTGCTGATCACGCTGATGGTGGCCGCGGCGGTCGGGCTGGGTGTGTGGCGGTTCCGTGTCGGGCGGGAACTGACGCTGTGGAAACAGTTGGAACTGGATGGCGGCCGGTGGTGTCCCAAGTGCGGATATGAGGCGTGCGGGGCGCGGATCTGCCCCGAGTGCGGCCTGGTGATTCCGGTGGCGGCGGCGGGGTCGGGAGATGGAGTGCGGGGGTAGACTTGCCGATATGGGAGTGGGCGGGGGCATTTGGAGGCACAGGAATGTCGCGAGCGATGAGCGGTCGGAGCGTTTCGGCGTGGCTGGTGATGGCGGCGGGGCTTTGCGTGTCGGGCGTGGCGATCGGGCAGGTTGTGCCGCCGGTGCCGCCCGCGCCCGCGCCGACGCCCGCGTATGAGCCTCCGGCACCGCCGCCCCCGCCGCCGGTGCCGGTCGCGGCCAAGGTGGTGGAGACTCCGAACATCGTCGAGCGCGATGCGCAGGGGCGACTGGTGGTGCTGACGCAGACCAGCGATGAGGCCGCGTTGTCGAAGATGACGCTGGAAGCCGAGAAGTCCGGGCTGCGGGCGCAGGTGATCGAGGAGCGGCGAGCGCGTGTTCACGCGATGCTGAGCAAGCAGGCGACGACGGCGCTGTCGGTGCGCAAGGCGATGCCGACGATCGACGGCATGGAACTGCAGGAAGTGATGGAGCTTGCGCCGCAGGTGCGGCTGCTGAATGTGCAGCCGAGCCTGGGCACGATGATGATGCAGGCGGGGGGGATTTCGCAGCCGGAACTGGATGCGGTCAACCGCGCGGGCCAGGCGTACAACCAGGCGCTGGCGAAGGAAGCGGACCCGGACAACAAGGGCGGCGGCGGGGCGATGCAGGCGATCGCGCGGACGCAGATGCGCCGCGCGGTGTTCGAGGCGATGCGCGAATACGACGTGCTGCTGCTGAAGCTCGCGGGCCAGTGGGCGGGCGTGAAGGGGACGCTGGGCGAGTTCAGCGACGCGGCGGCGCTGGCCGCGGCGGAGGCGAAGGTCGCCTCGGCGACGAGCGACGGAGCGAAGATCGAGGCGATGCTCGGCGTGCTGAGCACGCTCAACGCCGAGCAGCAGGGCAAGGCGCTCAGCGCTGTGGCCACGCCGACCCCGGCCAACCCGGTGGTCCCGGCGAGCGCGCCGCCGGTGACGCGGCCCGCGGGCAGGTGAGCAATCGCGGGGCTCGTGCGCGACGGCGCACGAGCCCGGCTTGATCGGGGGCCATCGAGCACGGGCTCGGTGAATCGGGGAGGCGGTGGCGGGGATGTTGACTGATCTTGATCGGCTGCACACGCGCTTGTTCGTGTTGCTGTTGGCGCTTGTCGTCGCACTGGTCGCGTTGCTGACCGCGTGCGGGAGTTGGAGTCGTGAGTCCGGGAGTTTGGTGGGTGCGATCGTGACAGGCCAAGCCTTGGAGTGGGGACGGCACTGGTCGCGCCGTCCTCGGCACAACCTGACGATTTATCGACGGCTGAGCGACGGCGAAATTCGCGTGGACTATGGCACGCCGGATCCGGCTGACGCTTTAGGCCACGCTCGCGTGTGGGGCGGATACGGAGAAATGGGCTTCTGGTTGGAGTCGCTGCGATGGTTCAAGATGCGCATCGAGGTCTCGTCTTTCGGTGCGAACCTCACGCCCGAAGAAGAACTCGAAGCGCGGCGGCAAGCTCGTGACTACTTCGTGCTGCTCCGTGGTGCGCCGACATCGGCCGGACACTTGGATCGCCTGCGGCGGCTCGGGACGGAAGATATTGAGGACGCATGGTTCGATCCGCTCGGTGCGGCGCTGGAGATCATCGCATCGCTCCTCGCGATCGCGATCGTTGTGGTGGGTGCAAACTGGGCGGTTGCGGCAGTGCGAGTTGCCCGGACCCCTCGTGTGATCGCCGTCCGCCAGCCGCGTCGGGAAGTTTGCGGGCGATGCGGCTATGACGTTCGCGGGCTGAGCGTGTGTCCCGAGTGCGGCAACGGCCGACGCCGCGGCGATCCGACGCGGCGGGAGACGTGAGGGCGCAGCGCGACCGTGAAGTTTCACACTGAAGGAGTTCGGATGGAAGGGTGCCGCAGGCAGTGGGGGACGTGGGCTTTGTGTCGCTAGTCTCGGAACTCAAAGCTCGGGCGGGCCATGCGGGGCGGGGGGCGGAGGGCGATGGAGAGGGTCAGGCCGGTCATGATCCAGACGACGAGCATGGATGATCCGCCGTAGGACACGAACGGCAGTGTCAGGCCGACGATCGGCAGAACGCCGACGTTCATGCCGATGTTGATCGCGGCCTGTGCCGCGATGAAGGCGGAGAGGCCGACGATCGTCAGGCGGCCGAAGGGGTCTTTGCAGAGCGCGGCCGAGAGCAGCGCACCGGCGAGCCAGAGCATGTACAGGCCGGCGACGGCCAGACCGCCGAGCAGGCCGAAGCGGTTGACGACGACGGCGAAGATCATGTCGTTGTGCCGCTCGGGCAGGCGCGCGAAGCGGATGACGGCGCGGCTCTTGGCATCGGGGATGCCCGTCGTGCCGCCGGCGCCGATGAGCATCTGGGCGGTATAGGCCTGATAGTTCATGTCGTCGCGTGCGTGCTGGTCGCCGCGGACCTGGGCGATGAGGCCGAGGATGCGCTGCTGCTGATAGGGCTTGAGGAACGGGTAGGCCATGGGCGCGGCGAGCGTGGCGGCCAGAACGACGATGGCCAGGTGCTTCAATCGCGCCCCGGCGACGAGCAGCATGGCAAAGACGCTGGGGACAAAGAGCATGGCCGTGCCCAGATCGGGCTGGAGGAATATCAGGCCGATGGGCACTCCGGCGATGAGCGCGGGCGGCAGCAGGCCGAGGAACTCGCGGTGCGTGCGGCGGTAGCGGAGGTAGTCCGCGGCGGCCAGCACGAAGGCGATCTTGGCGAACTCGCCGGGCTGAAGGTCGATCGGCCCAAGGTCGATCCAGCCGCGGACGCCGTTGCGCGGCGTGACGATCCACGAGGGCACGGCGGGGATGAGCAGGAAGATCAGCAGCGCGATGCTCACGCCCATCGCGGGCCAGGCGAGGAAGCGGATGACCCGCTCGTGCGGCAGGGCGAGCAGGCCGGCGGCGAGCAAGCCTACGAAGAGGAAGACGAGCTGTTTGGCGGCGACCGGGGCAAGGTCCGCCGCGGTGGCGGGGGCGATGGTGCGCTCGCCGATGTCGATGGCGTAGATCCCGATGATCGACAGCAGCAGCCCGGCGAGCACGCAGAGCCACGCGGGGTTCGCCCAGTTGCGCTCGGTGGCGATGATGCTGGAGAACATCGAGCGGCTCACAGGTAGCCCTCGGCCTTCAGCGCGAGCAGGATCTGGTTGGTCAGCGGGCCGGCGATGCGGCCACCCGAGCCGCCGAACTCGACGAGCACGGCGACGGCGTAGCGCGGTCGATTCTCTCCCGCGCGTCCGGCGAGCACGACGAACCAGGCGTGATCAAGAGAGATGGCCTGGCCGCGGTCGTCGGCGAGCAGGCGGCCCTGTGCGTCGCGGGCCTTCTGGCCCGAGTCGGCGGTGCCGGACTTGCCCCAGACCTGCACGCCCGGGGCGGTGAAGATGTTCTCGCGGCGGGCGCCATCGGGCCAATCGACGGTGATGTGGTGGCCGGTGCCGCGTTCATCGTTGACGGCTTTGGACAGGCCCTCGAGCGCGATGGCGACCGAGCGCGGGTTCAGGCCGAGGTTGATCGAACGCAGCGGCTCATCCATGCGCAGGCGCGGGACGATGCGCAGACCCGAGCGTGCGAGCGTGGCATAGGCATCGGCCGCGTGAAGGGGTGTCCATGCGACCGGGCCCTGGCCGATGCCCATGAGCGTGGCCTCGCTGGGCGTGACGCCGCGGCGGGCGCGGGGCGGGGCGGTCTGCGTGACGGCGTTCGGCTCGCCCATTTCGATCTGGTCATCGGCGCTCAGGGGCGAGTCGGGCGAGATCGCGCCGGCGGAACCGGCGAAGACCGGCGAGCCGGTGAGCCGGAGTGTTGGCCGCGCGACGCGCGGGTCATTGCCGACGCCGAAACGACCGTACCACTCGCTGACACCATCCGGCCCGAGCGCGCGACCGACCTGATAGAAGTAGATGTTGCAGGAGACCGCGAGCGCTTCCTGTGCCGAGAGAGCCCCGCCGAGCAGCGCATCGTGCGTGGTGTTGAACGGGGGCTTGAAGACCCAGCAGCGGAAGAGGTTGGGGCGGTCGGGGAGCAGGTGGCCGTTGCAGGCGACGCGTCGGTCGGGTTCCCACACACCCGCGGAAACCGCGGCGCAGAAGAGCAGGGGCTTGACGATCGAACCCGGCGCGTACGGCTTTCCGGCGGCGCGGTTGACGGCGGGGCTGAGGATCGGGTCGTTGATGAAGACCGACTCGGGACGCTCGCGAACATCGTCGAGCGTGAAGGTCGGCGTGCTGACCATCGCGAGGATGTCGCCGGTATCGACCTCGACGATGACCGCGGCGGCGTTGAGGTTCGTGCCGACGGGCGTCGCGCGGTTACGCTGCCAAGGCTGGACGGTGGTCAGGCCGAGGTCGGGCGAGCAGAGCGCGGCGATACGGGCCTGCAGATTCGCATCGATGGTGAGCTTGATGTCCTTGCCGGGGGTGCGCGGCTCGGTGTCGATCTCGCTGGTGTCGAGCTGCTCGGTGATGAGCCCGCGCAGGCCGCGGAGTTCGTCCTCGTGCCCGCCCTCGATGCCCCAATGGCCGACGCTGTCGCCGGGCATGTAGAAGCCGCGGTCGACGCGGCCGTCGGCGGTGATGCGTGGCCTGCGCTGCTCATCCTCGGCGAAGACGCGGTCGCGCATCCAACCGACGATCTGCGTGAGGGATCCGAAGACGTTGATGGTGGCGGTTTGCTCGGAGCGGAGCGGGCCGGGAAAGCGGTCAGCCGGGACCTCGACGCTCAGGGCCTCCATCGGGTACAGGCGCAGGGCCGAGTCGACGACGCGCAAGGTCGGAAGGATGTCGCCCCTGGCCTCGGCCGCGCGGCGGGCGTCGCTGGTGCGCGCCGAGCGCAGGCCCGGCGCTTCGAGCACCTCCGGCGGCAGGCGGAACGCGGCTTCATCGGAGATGCCGCGGAGCACGGCGTGCGCGGAGACCTGCTCGCGAATGGGCCGCTCGAACTCGGCGATGGGCACATCAAGGCCGTCGATCGTGTCGATGGTCGGATCCCCGCTGAGGGCCAGGCCGCGGGCCAGGTCGTCCTCGCGGGCCTGGCGGCGGAGTTCCCACACGCGCGAGGCGGCGCGCGAGACCTGCTGCATGATGTCGCTGCGCCGTGCTTCGATTTCCTCGATGGGTGTTTCGGTGGCGCGGGCCAGGGCGGCCCAGCCATCGTCGAGTCGCTTGCGGTAGGTCGGGAGCAGTTGCTGGATGCGCTCCTCCCGCTGCACGGGGGAGAGCGATCGCCAGGTCTGGCCGCCGGCCTGTCGGCGTGCCTCGCGGGCGGCCTGGGCAAAGGCCCACTGGCCCGTGATGACGGAGTAGTCGACCATCACATCGAAAGACGGCTTGTCCTGGGCCAGAACGCGATCCTTGCGGTCGAGGATCCTGCCGCGGGTGGTGGGCTGCCAGCGCTGATCGAGCAGGCGGGACTCGGCCTCGGCCCGGAGGTCTTCGTTCTTGGCGATGGTCAATTGCAGGAGGCGGCCGGCCGGGAGCGCCGCGGGGATGAGCATCAGGCCGGCCAGAAGGGCCAGGCGACGGTGGAACATGCCCGGGCCCCAGCCCGATGAGCCCCGAGAGACGCCGGGGGCAGAGGAAAAGGGGGAACGGGATGATGGTGTGCTCGCCACTGAGGGATTATCGGCTGTCGGGGGGCATCGGGGCGTAATGCGCCTGGCGGGTTTGCACGATCGGGAACGACGCGAAGACCAACTGCAGCCCAAGGCCAAGAAGACCAGCCGGGGCGACCAGCGCCCGGCCGAACGCCGAGAGGCTCCTGCCCATGAGCAGCGAGAGCGCCAGTTCGGCCAGGAGCAGGAGCAGAAGGGCCATCCCGCCCAGAGCGCCCGCGGCGGGAACTGAGAGCGGCCTTGACCCGGCGGCGCAGCACTTCCAGAGAACCACTCGGCACGCCAGCCACGAGAGGAGCAGGATGAATGGGGCTTCGATGAGCACCGCGGTCAACGGGCCGACATTGGGCTCAAGCAGTGGCACACGGATGATCGCCAGGGCGAAGCCCGCCATGAAGGCGAGCAGCGCGTACGACGCCGAGGCGAGCGTGAGGCGGAACATGGTCGGAAGAATGGTAGTGGTCGGCGAGCGAATCCAGGCGAGCGGAGAGAGAGGCGGTGCGGGCGCGGTCAAATCGACCCCGCCGCCGAGCGCGGATGGAACGTCCCAAAACGCTGCGAGGTGCTGAGTTCCTCATGTCGCGTGCCCGCTTTGGCTCGCCGCGTGGTGTTCGCACGTCCGGATCGATCCTGACGGCGCGAATGTGGCGAATCTGTGCCGCGGGATCGGCGCGATGACCGAGCGAACGGGCTCGATTGCGGGCGACGAGCGCCGTGAATCGGATGCTTGGTGTGTCATCGGCATGCGGCCGAGACGGACGGCACACCGCACCGGTTCACCACCGGCGCATCACACTAGATCGCTCTCGCAGGATCGCACGCGGGGCGGGCACAACAGGAGAAGACCCATGATGACTGTCAAGAACATCGGAATGATGATCGTTGCCGGCTCGATGCTGAGCCTCGCGGCCGGCGCATCGGCGCAACTGATCGATCCCTCGAACCTTCGCCAGAGTCCTGATGGTGCCCGCAAGAGTGTTGCCGAACTGCTTCTGGCTCGCGGCTACACCACCAACGTCGGCACCACTGTCGGCGGCGAAGTGCTGAACTTCGGCGATCAGATCGCCAATGAGCTCTTCTCGCCGTGTTCCACCGCTTCGACGATGACCTGGTCGATCCAGTGGCAGGAAGCGGGGTACGGCCCCTGGCACAAGGTTGGCTACTACGTGCCGGGCGACCCCATGAGCGTGACGTGGATCGTCGGCGGTCGAAACTCGGGATTGGGTTCCTCCGCGACGTTCATCGCTCCCTCGGTCTTCGGATTGGCCGTGTACTCGGGCGACACGCGCAGCAACACGGGCGGCACGGTTTACTACAGCCAGTCGACGCTGAATCCGGGCGGGCTCGATCACCTGGCGTCGTTCGTTGAGCGCGGGCCGAACAAGCCGGAGGGGCTCTGCTCGATCATTGTTTCGTGGGAGGACCTGGCTCGCCTGGGCGACAAGGACTACAACGACATCGGCGTGCTGATGCGTGGCGTCGGCACGAGTGTGATCCCGACACCCGCCGCCGCGGCGCTGGCGCTCGCGGGCGGTGTGCTGGTGACGCGTCGACGCCGGATCAACTGACCGCGGTCTGGCGGCTCGGAACACGTGATGCGGGTGGCGCTCGTGCGCCGGGCATCACCGAACATCAAGCGGCCGGGCGGGGTCGAGCGCTTCGGCCCCGCTCAGCGCTGCGCACGCATCGCGGGCTCGAGCAAGCAGCAGCGCCTCCGCCTCGTCGGCGAGCGATGGCGAAGCGATGCCCGCTTCGCTCAGTGCGCTCCACCACTCACGAGCGGATGCACGCCAGGCCGCCGCGGCGGGGGCGTCCGGGTCGGGCTGCTGGCCCAGGCCCGAGACGACCGCCGAGAGCGCAGCGCCCGCCGCGCGATCAGGCAGAACCAACCGCGTGCGGCCGAGTTCGTTGTAGATCGCCATTCCGGCATCGACCGAAGACGTGATCGCGGCGCGCGTAGCCCAGGAGAACGCGCTGCTCTCCAGCCGGCCGGTCTCTCGCTGCGGGCTCAGGTCCAGGCCCGCTCGCCGACTCTCGGGCAGTGTCCGCGCTACGGCGAAGCCCCCGGAGATCACGCGAGCGGCACTTCGCGCCATGTCGGAATCGTTGCGGCTCATGCTCGAAGGTCGGCAGCGGTACGCGCAGACACGGGAATCGGCGTTTGTCCATGTCACGCCGGCGGCGGCCAGGCGGTACCACAGCTCATAATCCTCAACACGGCCGACACTCTCGCTGAAGCGGTGATGCGCCAGGGCATCTCGGTGATACATGGTGCTGTGAACGATGACAAAGTGCAGATCCAGCAACTGCGGGAGCGAGAACGCGGGCAAAGTCGGCTCGTGAAGCAGGATGCGGCGCGCCCCGCTCGAGTCGCGGAACTCGAAGGCTCCGAAGGACGCGCCGGTCCGCTCGCACGCCCGGGCGAGCGAATCCAGCCCGCCGGGCAGGACCCAGTCGTCGGCATCGAGAAAGTACAGCAGATCGCCGCGGGCGTGCTCGATGCCGGTGTTGCGTGCGCCAGCAAGGCCGCGGTTTGGCTGATGCACGACGCGGACCCGCGCATCACGCCGGGCCAGGTCGTCGGCGAGTGCGCGGGTGGAGTCGGTCGACCCATCGTTGACGATGATGCACTCGAACTTGGTGTCGCGCTCGCGGCCGAGGCTGGCGATGGTGAACGCGAGCGTCTGCTCGGCGTTATACGCGGGAACGACCACACTGATCAGCGGGCGAGCGTGCGCGTGGGTCATGCGGCCCTCGCTCAGGCGGCGCTGGCTATGGCGTCGCCCGCGCGGAAGCCGGGTTGGCCCTGCACGAGCCGCGCCTCGGCGCTCCGACGATGGGTGCTTGTAATCAGGTGAGTGCTCTCAAGGTGCGACCACCACTGGATGATCGACGGCACCCAGCATCCACGCTCGAGCGGGTCGTCGGGAGACACGGCGATGGTCATGAGCACCGCGCGCCGGGCGATGTGGTGAAGCAGCGCGCCGTCGAGTGTGACGGCATCGCGCTGAGTGTCCGTGGGCATCGCGTTGATGAAGGGTGCGAGCATCCCTTCGGCCTCGAGCAGCGCGCTCGGGCCACCCTGCAGCACGCGGCGCGTGGCGTAGCCCACAGCGCTCTTGAGCAACAGTGTGGCGAGACGCTCATCGGAGACATCGGTGTCCGCGGCGGTCGCGCCGGCGAGCCTCGCCGCGGCGTACGCATCGCGATACACGCGTGCCGTGCAGGCGAGCATGGTCGGCAGGTCGGCGCTGCGGGAAGACTGGCGGAGGCGATACGCGGCGACCAGCGCGGGCTCTTTCTGTTCATCACGGGCCCGCGTCCACCACACGCCGGCCAGAGCCAGGCGGAGCCACACGTCGGTGTCCTCGATGACCGCCAGGTCCTCGCGGAAACGCACGCCCGACCGCACGAGGACATCACGCCGGACCGCGTGGGCATGCGTGATGAAAAAGAGGCCGGCCAGATGCTCCCGCAGCGTGATGCGATCATGACGCACCGGCACTCGCTCCAGCAACCCCCCGAGTTCGTGATGGAGCGTGAAGTCGCCGACGCTCGCGGGGGCGTTGTCGCGCTGGGCCGAGTCGACCAGGGACGCGAGTGCACCGGGGTGCAGCGTGTCGTCGCTGTCCATGAACATCACAAACCGTCCCGCGGCGAGGTCCAGCCCGCGGTTGCGGGCGCGGGCCACGCCGCGCGGTGCGGATGCATCGGCGGGAACAAGACGAACGCGCGCATCGCTCGCGGCAATATCCGAAACGATCGTGCGCGAATCGTCGGTCGATGCGTCGTCCACAACGAGCACCTCGACCTCCGCCAGCGACTGATCGAGCACGCTGCGAATCGCGGCGGCGATCCAGGCGCGGGCGTTGAACATCGGGATGATGACCGTTATGGCGACACTCATGGCGTTCTTATCGGTCGATGCGCGGGCGAGGCTCAATGAAGAGAGTGGGCGTTTGCGTCGATGAGCCTGTGGCGCAGCGCCGCGCGGGTTCGGCGCGGTCCGACCACACCAAACGCGGGTTTACACCCCCCGCCGGCTGGCACTTCTTGCGCACCGGCCCGCCGCGACCGTGAGGCGTTGACCCCAAAGCGGCGGGCGATCACACCCGATGCTCGGCTGGTGTGAAAGTTCTCGGATCCTCCAGCCGATGAAATGGATGAAACGCCGGCTCATCGACGATGGCGTCGGCGTGTCCCGGACGGGTCTCTGTGCGGACAGGAGTTGATCATGCGTTCAGATCGTCGCCAGCATGCACGCATCGCTGTCTCTCGCCCGTGCAAGATGCTGCGTGTCAGCACGCAGCGGTACGAATCGGCCGTGACGACGAACGTCTCGGTGGGCGGAGCGCTGGTGGAGATCGCCGCGGATCGCGACTTCTCGCCCGGCGAGGAGCTGCTGGTGGCCATCGCGTGGAATGATGCGGCGGTGGTGCGGTCCAACGAGATGGTGCGCGCGGAGGTCGTGCGTGCGCTCCGCGGGCCGAGCGGACGGCAGACCGTGGCCCTGCGCTTCACGCAGGATGTCCGTGGTGCGATGGCGGCCTGAGTGGACCGAGCGCACCGCGATGCGGCGCTGCCGGGCCGAGCGTGCGCGGCATGTGTTTGACGATCTTCTATCCGGGTGTGCGCCGTCAGCGCGCGGGTGCTGGGGCTTTGCTGCGCATGACCAGTTCGAGCGTGGACTCGACCATGGCCCCGATACCGTCGAAGATCTCACCGGGTGAGGCGCGGTCGAACATGTACGCGCCCGTCGTGACCACGCGCGCTGCGCGATCGGTGTGAGCCTCGCGCACGCGAGTGACGATGTGTGTCGCGCCGAGCGCGCTGGCGACGTCGGCCGCGGGGCTGGGCGGGCCGAGGGTGATGCTCACGCCCGGACCGCCGGCGGCGGTGCCCAGCAGGCGCGCGGCGATCATCGGCGCGATGCAGCAGAACGCCATCGGCTTGCCCGCGGCATGAAACTCGTGCACCACGCGCGCCACATCGGGCTGCACGCCGTAGCCCGCGCCCTTGGCCGCGAAGTCGCAGAGGTTCTTCGCCGCGCCGAGGCCGCCGGGGAAGAACAGCGCATCCTCATCGCGCTCGATCAGTTCGGTGATGGGGCGGATCGCGCCGCGCGCGATACGCGCGGCCTCGATCAGGCCGTTGCGGGTTTCGCCCGTCGGTGCGCCGGTCAGGTGGTTGACGACATCGACCTGCGCACGATCGGGCGCGAAGCACTGCGTCTTTGCGCCCAGGCGCGAGAGATGAATCAGGATGCTGACCGCCTCCTGAATCTCCGACCCGTCGGCCCGGCCCGAACCAAAGAGCACGACGGCACACCGGGGCGAGTGTGAGTTGGACATGATGCACTCCGATCAATGGAGTCGTGCGAACTTCACGGTACCGCGTACAGGGGATTGTACAAGCCGCCGAATGATCGTGGAACCCACCGAGATGAGTGAGACTCGATGGCGGCACATTCGGAGAAGATCGGGGCCGAGCGTCGGATGACTGTTGCGACGCATCCGAGTACGCTGGTGGTTCACGTCGTCCCGTGCGTGCGGTCTGCACGCGGCCGGATCGGCAGAAGAGGAACTCCATGTCCGCGCTGGTGACGGGCTCGAAGCGACCGCGGGAACTTTCGTGGTATCACGCGGGGCCTCTGCTCTTCGGAGACTGGGGGACCAGCCGGCTGTATGTGCTGGGGCTGGCGTTCTACTACACGGGTCATGCCTCGCCGTTGTACCTGGCCGCGATGAGCGTGGTCATGATCGCCGTGGCGTGGGCGTACTCGGTGATCTGCAGGGTGTTCCCCGATGGCGGCGGCGTGTACGCGGCGGCGCGGCAGCTCTCGCCGACGCTGAGCGTGATCGGCGCGACGCTGCTGCTGTGCGACTACATCGTCACGGCGAGCCTGTCGGCGATCGAGGGCTTCCACTATCTCGGTGCGCACGAGTCATGGGTAGTTCCCTTGAGCATCGCGTGCATCCTGCTCATCGGTGTGGTGAACTGGCTCGGCGCACGCAGCGCCGGACGCTTTGCGCTGGTCATCGCGGTGGCGGCGATCGGAATGTCGGCGCTGGTCGCGCTGCTGTGCTTGCCGCTGCTGAAGGAAGGAATCGAGACAATCTCGACGGGTCACTCGTCGATCAGCGATCCGTGGACACGCTGGGAGAACTTCATCCGGGTGATTCTGGCTCTGTCGGGGCTCGAGGCGGTGGCGAACATGACCGGGCTCATGAAGCAGCCCGTAGCGCGGACGAGCAAGTTCACCATCTTCCCCGTGCTGGTGGAGGTCGTGGCGCTCAACCTGATCTTCGGCATCGCGCTCAACGCGCTGCCGGCGCTCAAGCCCGTCGACAAGCCGCACTATGTGCAGTACGAGATTGAGCAGGGACTCAAGCCCGAGCAGGTGCCCGACGAGATTCAGGCGTACCGCAACACCGCGATGAAGGAACTGGCCAGCCACGCGACGACGGAGGCGACGGGATCGCCGACGGCGGGGCGCGTGATGGGCATCGTCGCCGGCATCATTTTCGGGTTGCTGCTCATCAGCGCGGTGAACACGGCGATCATGGCGATGGTCGCGGTGCAGTACTCGATGGCGATGGACCGGGAACTGCCGGGCGGACTGACCAAACTGAACTACTCGGGCGTGCCATGGATCGCGCTGATATTGGCGTGCATCGCGCCGGGGGTGCTGCTTCTCTTTGAGGCCGACGTCAAGAGCCTTGGCGAGCTGTACGCCATCGGCGTCGTTGGAGCGATCACGATCAATGTGCTCTCGTGCGCGATCAACCGTGCAGCCCCGATCGGCCCGTGGGAACGCCGCGGCATGTGGGTGCTGGGCGTGTTCATGGCCGGCGTGTTCGTGACCATCTGCATCGCCAAGCACAACGCGTTCATCTTCGCGACGGCGATGGTCGGCGGGGTGCTGCTTGTGCGCTTCATGGTCACGACACGCAGGCGGATGGTCGAGGCCCGCGCGCTGCCGGTTCCGGCGATGGGCTGGATGGCCGAACTGACGCGCGAACCGACCGCGGCGAAGGCCGATGCCCCGCGCATCATGCTCGCGGCCCGCGGTCGCGCCCAGAGCGAGTACGCCGTGAACATGGCCAAGCAGCGCGGCGCGATGCTCTTTGCGATCTACGTCCGCACGCTGCGGCTGCTGGACGTGCAACCGGGCCAGATCCCGCAACTGGCCGATGACCCCTCAGCGCAGGAGGCGCTCGGCACCACCGCGGTGCTCGCGCACCAGGCCGGAGTCCCGTTTGTCCCGATCTACGTGACCGCGACGGACATCGCCGAGGAGATCCTGGACTACACCGTGACCTTCGGCTGCGACACGCTGATCATGGGCAAGACCAAGCGATCACTCTTTGCGAGAAAGCTCGAGGGCGATGTCGTAACGCGCGTGGCCGAACTGCTGCCTGAGGGCGTGAGCCTGCGGTCGCGCGAGGCACCGTAAGCGGTCTTCACGCGGCGTGGATGGGCCGCGGATGGCGATGAACCCGGCGTGCGCTCGCCTGTCTAAACTGCGATCGGAGGTGACGCGCGCGTGAGCAGTTGCGGCAGCGATGGTGAGTCCTGGGGATCGATCGATCCCGTCGAGCCCGAACCGACGCCGCAGATGCCGGCTCGGCCCGGGGTCGGGGCGCCGCGCGGCTTTGGCAATCCCTTCGCCGCCGACGGGAAGAGCACGCCGCTGCACCCGGCGCCCGCGGATCGCGCGGGCGGTCACGCCGCCGCGGGACGGGTCAGCAACGAGGCGTTCGCGCAGTCGCTGGTCGACGGGCTGACACCGTCGCAGGCGCAGGCGGTCCGGACCACCGAGGGCCCGCTGCTGGTGCTGGCGGGGCCGGGCTCGGGCAAGACGCGGGTGATCACGCGGCGGATCGCGTACCTGATCAGCCAGGGTGTGAGCCCGTGGCGGATTCTCGCGGTGACGTTCACGAATAAGGCCGCGGGTGAGATGCGCGATCGCGTCATGAGCCTGCTGGGCGGGCCGGAGTCGGCGCTGACACGCGGGCTGACGGTCACGACGTTCCACAGCCTGTGCGTGCGTCTGCTGCGCCGGTACTCGGAACTCGGCGGGCTCGGGGAGCGCGGCCTGCTGAAGCAGAACTTCAGCGTGTACGACGCGGATGATCAGGCCAAACTGATGAAGGGCATCATCACGCAGCTGGACCTGAGCACGCAGAACTTCGCGCCGCGCTCGGTGCTGAGCGAGATCTCCGCCGCGAAGAATGAACTCATCGACGAGTCTCGATTTCTGCAGGAGGCGGCGGACTTCCGCCAGCGCCAGGTCGCTCGGTGCTACACCGCGTACCAGCACGCGCTGCGTCTGGCCAACGCGTGCGACTTCGACGACCTGCTGATGCTCACGGCCCGGATGCTCAAGGACTCCGCGAGCGTGCGTGCCGAGGTTCAGTCGCGATTCCGGTACGTGCTCATCGACGAGTATCAGGACACCAACCGCGCTCAGTTCACCATCGCCTCGGCCATCGCCGGCGGCGGCGACGCGGGCGCCGCGGCGGGCGGCAAGCCCAACATCTGCGTCGTCGGCGATCCGGACCAGTCGATCTACGCCTGGCGCGGGGCGGACATCACGAACATCCTGCAGTTCGAGCAGCGGTACCCCGGCGCATCGGTCGTGCGGCTGAGCGAGAACTTCCGCTCGCGCGCACCGGTCCTGAAGGTCGCCGACAGACTCATCCAGCACAACACCCAGCGCAAGCACAAGCCGCTGACGCCCACCCGCGGCCCCGGTCGCGTCGTCGAATGCGTGCTGACGCGCGATGAGCATCACGAGGCGCGCCTTGTGCTCGACTGGCTCCGTGCGCGGCTGGGCGAAAGCCCGTCGCACTCGTGGAAGGACTGCGCGGTTTTCTACCGCACCAACGCCGCATCGCGCGTGCTTGAGGACTCGTTTCGCCGCGCCAACGTGCCGTACGTCCTGGTCCGCGGCACGGCGTACTACGAGCGCGAAGAGGTCCGCAACGCGATGGCGTACCTGCGCACGATCGCCAACCCGCTCGACTCGGTCTCGCTGGAGCGCATCATCAACACGCCCGCCCGAGGCATCAGCGACCAGACGGTCGCGCGATTCCGCGAGGCGGTGGAGTTGGGCGCGGCCCCGACACTGATCGATGCGCTCCGCTCGCCCGCCGCGGCAGCGGGGCTGAACGCCCGCGCTGTGCAGGCCGTCGCCCGGTTCGTGCAGCAGCTCGACGCGTGGCGCACGATCGAGCGCGAAGAGACCGAGGGTTTCATGGGCTCGGGCGTGGAAATCGCGCTGGCGGATCTCGTCGAACGCGTCATCAGCGAGAGCGGTCTGCGGCAGCACTACGCGCAGGAGCCCGAACGCCTGGAGAATCTCGACGAACTGGTTTCCTCAGCCCGGGAGTTCGAGAACGACTGGCTCGCCGGTGTCGGCGCGATCGATGGATCCGCGACGCCCGTCGACGACGATCCGTTCGGCGCGGCGGATCTGGCGCAGGCCTTCGCAGATGCTTCCGGCGACGCCGCGGCAACCGAGCCGGGCGCTGATGCCGGAGCCGAGGTGAACGAGGAAGCGCGCATCGTCCGGCCCGGCGTGCTGGAACTCCTCCGCGCGTTTCTTGAGAAGGCCGCGCTCGTGGCCGACTCCGATGCACTGGACCCCGAACGCGGCGCGGTCACGCTCATGACGCTCCACGCGGCCAAGGGCCTCGAGTATCCGTTCGTCTGCGTCGTCGGCTGGGAGGAGGGCATGCTCCCGCACATGCGCTCGCTCGATGGCGATGAGAAGATGATCGAGGAGGAGCGTCGCCTCGCATTCGTCGGCATCACCCGCGCGATGGAAGCGGTCATGCTCACCAGCAGCGCGTTCCGGACCATCCGCGGCCTGGCCGAGCGGCAATTGCCCAGCAGGTTTCTCGATGAGCTCAAGGGCACCGACGTGACCTTCAGCGACCAGAGTGACCCGTTCGCCGGCATGGGCCGCGATCGCGATGGTGACGGGGACATGGACAGCGACCTGGCGCGATTCGTGCAGGGAGGCCGCGGCCGCGGACCGGGACGTTCCGCGCCGGCGCACGATGAGTACTCGCAGTTGCCCGAAGATGAGGCTCTGGCCCGTGCTCGCGCAAAGGCAGCCTCGCTGGGCTCGAGCCCGGGCGGCACCGGCCGCCCGAACACACCCGTCGGCGACGACTACCGCCCCGGCGAGAGCGTTCGTCACCCGCAGTTCGGCCTGGGCACGGTCAAGAGTTTCTCCGGCGGTGTCAACGCCCGGATCGTCGTGGACTTCAAGGGTGTCGGCGTCAAGACGCTCGTGGTCGCGTACGCGCGGCTGACGCGAGCGTGATCCGGCGTCGGCGCTCGATCACTGGCCCGCGAGCATCTGCTCGGCGAGCAGTTCGGCCTCGTCCTTCGGCTTGGGCTCGGCGGGGGGCTTGGCGGCCATGGCGGCGATGCGGTGCTTCAGGTCGCCGATGTAGTTGATCTGCACGCCGAAGTTCTCGCCGACCTTCACCGCGTTGCCGGTGCCGATGACCTTGTTGTTGATCATCAGTTCGAGTTCCTCGTCGGCCTTCTTGGGCAGTTCGACGATGCTCCCGGGGCCGAGGGTCACGACATCGCCGACCTTGATCTCGCGCCGACCGAGCACGACGATGACGGGCACTTCGAGTTTCAGGATGGGCTTGATCGTGGAGGCCATGAAGGGGATATCGGCTCTCCCCGGGCCGATTCCGCAGTCGCCCGCGTGAGCACTCGAACAGCCCTTGAGCGTCCATGTGGCAGAAATGAACAAAACGCCCGGAATTCCGGGCGTTTCGAGAAGATCGCGTGGGTTCTCAGGAGGCGTCCCGGGGGCAAACGCCCCAGCGGAATCGGAGGGTGGGCTTACTCGTACCGACCGACGATCAGCGTGCAGTTGTGGCCGCCGAAGCCGAAAGTGTTGTTCATCGCGTAGCGGATGCGCTGCTCGCGGGCGTGGTGCGGGACCAGATCAACATCCATGCCCTCATCGGGCGTCTCAAGATTGATCGTCGGGGCGACGATGCCGTCGCGCACGGCGTGGATGCACGCGAGCATTTCCACCGCGCCGCTCGCGCCCAGGCAGTGCCCGTGCATGCTCTTGGTGCTGCTCATGAGGACCTTGCCGCCCGCGCTCTTGCGGGCGCGATCGCCGAAAACCTTGAGCACCGCGGCGACCTCGGCCTTGTCGCCCAGCGGCGTGCTGGTCCCGTGGGCGTTGATGTAGTCGATCTGATCGGTGTTCAGCCCGGCGTCGCGCAGCGCCCACTGCATGCTCCGCGCCGCACCCTTGCCGCCCTCATCCGGCGCGGTGATGTGGTACGCGTCGGAGCTGTTGGCGTAGCCGACCATCTCGGCCAGGATCGTCGCGCCGCGAGCCTTTGCGTGCTGCTCGGTCTCGAGCACCAGCACCGCCGCGCCCTCGGCCAGAACGAAACCGTCTCGCGCTTTGTCGAACGGACGCGAGGCGCGCGTCGGGTCTTCGTTGCGCGTGCTCAGGGCCTTCATCGCGTTGAACGCGGCGACGCAGATGGGGCTGACCGCGGCCTCCGCCCCGCCGACGATCATCACGTCGGCCTCGCCCCGTCGCATGATGTGCATCGCGTCGCCGATGGCGTGCCCGCTGCTGGCGCAGGCCGTCGCGTGCGTGCTCGCCGGGCCTTCGAGCCCCAGACGGATGGAGATGTTGCCCGCCGCGGCGTTGGCCATCAGACGCGGAACGGTGAACGGGCTGACGCGGTCCTGGCCCTTGTCCCGGAGGATGTCGACGCCTTCCTCGATCGTTCGGATGCCGCCGATGCCCGAGCCGATCACCACGCCGCAGCGCTCGCGGTCTTCCTGCTCGAAGTTGATGCCCGAACGCTCGACCGCCTCGAGCGCGGCGTAGAGGCCCAGCTGCGTGAAACGGTCGAGCCTCCGCGCCTCGCGATGCTCAATCCGGGCCACCGGGTCCCAGTTCTTGACCTGGCCGGCGATCTTCACTTCCCAGGGATTGGTGTGCCGAGCGAACTCGGCGCCCTCAATGGCCGTGATCCCGCTCCGCCCGTGACGCATCGCGTCCCAGGTCGAGGGGGCGTCGTGCCCGAGGTTTGTTACGGCGCCGGCGCCGGTGATGACGATCCGCACGGAATGCTGCGCGCTGCTGCGCATCGACGACTCCTGATCTGCGCCGCTGCGGCGCCGACAAGCCTCGTGTTGTCGCGTCCTGCGACCACACCCACCGCGCCGGAACCGAGCAACTCGGCCCCCGCGGCTGGTCCTGCGAACACCCTCTCACCCCGCGCCCGTTCCGGGCCGGACTCAGATGCCCTTGGCCTGCTTGATCAGATCGATCGTCTGGCCGACGGTCTGGATCTTCTCAGCCTGCTCATCGGGGATCTTCACATCGAACTCGTCCTCGAACTCCATCACCAGTTCGACCGTGTCCAGCGAGTCGGCGTTCAGGTCGCTGGTGAAGTTCGTCTCGCGCTTGATGGTCTTCTCATCAACGCCCATCTGCTTGGCGACGATCGCGATCACCTTGGCTTCGATTTCCTGGCCAGTCACTGGGCATTCTCCATCGGGCATGCGGGCGAAATCGGGCGGCCTTGCCGCTCCGGCCCCGCCACTGTTCACGCCCAGAGTCGCCGACGCGAGCGCGCCGCATCGGCTTGGGCTTTGCTCCTCATCCGCACAGGAACCAACCAGGCGGCCTGCAGAGCGTGGCCTCAAATATAGCGGGTCCCGGCCCCCCGGCCAACCCCCGCTCCGGCCATCGCGACGCTTGCCAGCCCGACCCTCACAGGAACCAACCGATACGATTACCAGTTTCCGAGCCGCTCGGCGACGAGCCGGCGACCAGCCACCAGCACATCGCGCACGTGCACAAACGCCTCGTGGTCCTTGGAGCGTTCCGCCGCGGAGCGCTTCTTCAGCGCGTTCATCGGCATGAACAGCCGCGGATTGCCCGCGAGCGTCTTCTCGTGTCGGGCCAGGAACGCCCAGTACAACCGCGTGATCGGGCAGGTCTTGCCCGGCGTCAGCGGGCAGTGCTCGCAGTAGTCGCTCATCTTGTCGATGTACGCGCTGCCGGCGACATACGGCTTGGTCGTCATGATCCCGCCGACGGCGTAGGTGCCCATGCCCAGGACGTTGGGCTCGACGACCCAGTCCCACGCATCGGTGAATGCGCACCAGAACCAGTCGGTCAGTTCGCGCGGGTTGATGTCCAGCAGCGTCGCGAGATTGCTCAGCACCATCAGCCGCGTGATGTGGTGGCTCCAGCCTTCGCTCATCACGCTGGAAACCACCTCGTCCAGACAGCGCATGCCGCTGGGCGCGCCCCAGAAGGCCGGCGGGAGCGGCGTATCGCCGCCCAGGTGCGCGGGAGTCGCGCCGCCGAGCCCCGATGCCCGACCCGGCGTCGTCCAGGTCTTGCCCGACCACCGCTCCAAGCCCGCGCTGCCCGGCGAATCGAGCGTCGTCACGGGCTTGCCGGCGATCGTGCGGAAGCCGTCCGTCGCGTCGTGCACATGCCGCACAAACTCACGCCAACCGAGCACCTGGCGGATGAAGCCCTCCTTGCTCGCCAGCGGGATGTTCATCTTCTCGACATCCTCGACGATCGTCCGCGGCAGGATGCGGTGCATGTTCACCAACGTGCTCACGCGGGTGTGGAAGAGCGTGCGCGAGCGCACACTCATCGCATCCTCGTACGCGCCGAAGTGCTCCATGCACTGTTTCTTGGCCCACGTCCACAGTGCCGCGGCGTCCTTCGGCGTCGCGGGTATCTGCGTCTCATCGAGCGTGCCGGGATGGTGCGCAAAGTCGCGGCGAACCATCTCGATCACCTCGCGCGTGACCTCATCGGGTGTGAACGAGAGCGGCTTGGCCGCCGGCGGCGTGCCGGGCCACGCCTTGCGATTCTCAGTATCGAAGCTGACCTTCCCGCCGACATACTCGCCCTCCGGCGTCATGAGCACCCCGGTGCGCTGACGGACGTGGCGATAGAACGAGTCCATTTTCCACGGGGTCTTGGGGCAGGACTTGCGGAAGTCCTCGGGCGTGGTGAGCCACCCATCGTGCGGCACGTACTCGATGACGCTGCGTTCAATAAGCCCCGCAAGATCCGCCCGCAGTTCCCGCTCGGCGGGCCGCATGCACACGAGCCGCTCGCACGCATCTCGCTTCATGCGCGTGCCGAGTTCGCCCTCCAGCGCTCGCTCGATCGCGATGGCGAACGGCTCATCGCTGATCAGGTACAGCACATCAACGCCCTCGCGAGCGAGTTCCAGCGCGAATTGCCGCTGGTTGCTCCACAGCACCGCCAGCCGCTGGATGTGATACGGACGCAGCGACGCTTTCCACCGACTCTCGATCATCACCGCGCCGCGAGGCCGCTTGGTATCGCTCAAGGGCCCGATCGCCGACGAGAGCTGATCCTCCGGAACGAACACCCATTTCCGCCGCGGCACCGCCCGGGACTCTCCCCGCGGCGAAGATCCACCCGCGCGAAGCGATTCCTTCAGGAGCCGGTCGAACACACGGCGTGATGAGTCAGGCATGCGGGAATTGTTCGCTCGCCAGTCAACTCCGGCGCGACCAAAGCGCTGTCGCTTGGTCGATGCACAACGTGTGCATGATGTGGGTACAACGCGCCGCATGAGTCTCGCAAGCGACAACCGACAGCTCCTTGCCGGCCGTCCAACCGACAGCGCACATCGTGCGCGCCTGTCGGTTGACCACGACCGACAGCGCAAGCGGCGCTTCGTCCACGCCTGCTAAAATGCGAATCCGCTCGACAATTCTCGATATGAGCGAGGCCCTTTGCGCGTTCTTTACACAAGCGCCAGCCTCCTGTATCCACCACCACCAAATCTCTCTCTGTACTTCAGAGAAGAGAAGAGCACCCTCCGGTCACGCACACGTTCATCCCCTTCGCACCATTCTCCACAACGTGGACAACTCTGTGGAAAGCGAGTCGGTCTTGATCACCGAGCAACACGCGGCCCGCCGATCCGCGACACTTGGTCCATGCCCATCCGCACGCCTCAGCGCTGGCACACCTTGCACCAGACCGTCGTCCGCTGGCCCAGCGTTCTGCTGGTCAGCACCCCGCCGCACCGAACGCACGCGGCACCGCCGCGGCCGTACACCTGGTGAAACTGCGCGTATCGCCCCGGCTGCTCGTCGGCGTTCTTGAAGTCCCGCAGCGTCGAGCCGCCGGCACCGACCGCGTTCTGCAGCACCTGACGGATCGCTCCGCAGAGCCTTTCAACTTCCGCGGTCTTGAGCGTGCGTGCCACGCGCGTCGGCTTGATCCCCGCGACAAAGAGCGACTCATCCGCGTAGATGTTGCCCACGCCCGCGAGCGCTCGCTGGTCCAGCAGCACGGCCTTGATCGCCCGTCGCGTGCCGCGAAGTATGGGCGACAACTGCGACGGCTCGATGGTCAGCGCATCGGGCCCCAGTTCGTTCCATCGCTGCTCCAGCAGCACGCGGGCGTCGCGATAGGTCGCGACCTCACCGAATCGCCGCGGGTCGCGGAAGATCAACAGGCCGGTCCCGGAGTCACCTCCGCCATTCACCGCGTCGCGTGCGGCGTTCTCGTCCGGCTCGATGCGCCATTGCAGGTGCACGTGGTCCGGCCGCGGGCCCGCGCTGACCGATGGCGAATGCCCGACGCCCTGCTTCCAGTACAACTGTCCCGACATGCCAAGGTGTACGCAAATCGCGCGGCGGTCGTAGGTCTCGATCGCCAGTTGCTTGCCCTTTCGCAGCAGCCTTCTGATCCGGCCCTGGTTGAGCAGGTCGTACGCCAGCGGAACGCCGTTGATCACATCCGGGCGATACACCCACACGCCGCGCACCCACCGATCCAGCAGGTGCGGCTCGAGCGTCCGGCGGACATTCTCGACCTCGGGCAGTTCGGGCATCAGCCGTTCCCCCGCCGCGCGCGGAAGAACGCGCGGAGCAGTTCCCCGGCCTCGTGCGCGAGCACGCCTGCCACGGGAGCCACGCGGTGGTTCAGCCGCGTGTCCTGAGTAAGGCTCATCAGCGAGCCGCACGCGCCGGCCTTTGGGTCGCTCGCGCCGAACACCACCCGCCCGAGCCGTGCGTTGACGATCGCTCCGGCGCACATCGGGCACGGCTCGAGCGTCACGACGAGTGTGCAGTGGTTCAGCCGCCAATCGCCGACGGCGCTGGCCGCGGCACGGATCGCGATGATCTCCGCATGGGCGGTCGGGTCGTTGTCGCGCTCGCGCAGGTTTGCTCCCTGGCCCAGCACGCGCCCGGTGTCAGTCTCGTAGATGATGCACCCCACCGGCGCCTCGCCCATCTCGGCCGCGTGCCGGGCCAGTTCGAGCGCACGGCGCATCATCAGCACGTCCGTGTCGGTCGGGCCGATGGGTTGTTGGGGATCGGGATCGCTCACGCGCGAGCGTAGGGGCGGCGCGATCAGCGCGAATCGACTAGACCGGCACTGATGGCGATGCGCGCCAGTTCAACGCGGTTCTTGGCCCCGAGTTTGCGACCGATGACCATCCGGTGCCACTCGATCGTCTTGGCCGAGCGGAAGAGTCGGGCGGCGATCTGCGCCGTGGTCAGTCCTTCACCGATGAGCCTCAGGATCTGCAATTCGCGCGTCGTCAGCGAGCCGATCGCACCCATGTCCTGATACTTGGCCCGAACGACCAGATCGCCGGCGTTGTCACCCGAACTCGTGCCCGCGGCCATGACCTGCGAATTCGGCATCGCGTCGGTCGCGGGAGCCGCGGCACGGATCGTGACCATCACCGTCGGGCTCGAGGCCGGATTGATCAAGCCGGCGACCACCGGCCGGATCGTCTGAACCTCCGCCCTGCCTCGAAAACTCGTGTGCACGACGATGGCCCGCTGTTCGCGGTGCGCCCGCCGATCCAGTTCGATGCACTCGCTGGCGAACCCCGGCGGGAGAATGTCCTCGAGCAACGTTCCGGAGAGATCCGCCCCTCGTCGGGTCAAGCCGCGCATCCGCGCGTAATCGTCGTTGGCGTACTCGATCCGTCCGGAAGCGACATTGACCAAAAGCACGCCGGCGCCAGCGTCCAACGTCAGCGCCTCCCAGCACGTTGCAAGGTCCCGGGGTGCCATTTCGCTCCGGATCCCCACTGGCTCATTCGAATCGGCTTGATTGTGCAAATAGGAAGAAATGGGTGCATCCGATACGAAGCACGTTGATCCACCCCGCGAGGGGCACGTCATACTCTGGACCCTCCCCCTCAACAGCTCAATGAAGATAATGGGTGATGGGGTATGGGGGTATGACCTAAGAGGGTGTAGAGCCAAAATACCAGTGGTTCCTCTGGCAAATGCCCCCGATGAACCCCCAAGACTGACTTCCGCACCCTATACTCGCGCTGTCCGCCCTGTGCGGCACCATGTCCATCCCCAGCACCCAGCAAGACTCGGCCGTGTGGTCACCAAAGGGTGAACTGGTCGCGGCGGTGATCATGGGGCTAGGACTGAGTCTCGGGCTCATTGCCTGGGCACTTGCGTTCGCCGGCGTCGAAGCGGCCTCCAGCCCGCTCACCGCCAGTATCGTCTTTGCCGGGCAGGTGCTCGCGCTCGGGATCGGTTTGGTCTATGGCGGTCGGGCGGCGCTGGATGCGCTCCGACACGGTGCGTTCGACATCGACGTGCTGATGTTCCTCGGAGCGCTCCTGGCCGCGATTGTTGGAGAGGTCGCCGATGGTGCCCTGCTGCTGTTCCTGTTCACACTCTCCGGCGCGCTGGAGGGGCTGGCGATGGAGCGCACAACGCGCGCCATCGAGGCCCTGAGCAAACTCATGCCGACGAGCGCTCTGCGGCTGAATGTTGCAACGGGCGCCTGGGAACAGGTCGAGCCGCACCTGCTGGTTCCGGGGGATCGGGTGCGCATCCTGCCGGGAGAAACGATCCCCGCGGACGCGACGCTCGACGCCGGTTCGACGAGCGTGAACCAGGCGACGCTGACCGGTGAGAGCATGCCGCGGGATGTTGATGCGGGCGATGAGCTTTTCGCCGGAACGATCAACGTGGGCAACCCGGTGGAGGCGACGGTGCTTCGTCGTGCGGGCGAGTCGAGCCTGCAGCGGATTCTGGATCTTGTGACCACGGCCCAGCAGCAGCGCGAGCCGGTGCAGCAGTTGCTCGATCGGCTCAGCCAGCCGTACGCCATCGGCGTCTTGATCATGAGTGTGATGGCGTTTCTGGGCTTTTGGCTTGTGGCCGGCGCGCCCTGGCGCGAGTCGCTGTACACGGGCATCACGCTGCTGATCGTCGCGTCGCCCTGTGCGCTGATCATCGCGACGCCCACGGCCACGCTCGCGGCCATCAGCCGCGGGGCGCGATCGGGCGTGCTGTTCAAGGGCGGGCAGTCGATCCAGCGTCTGGCGGGGCTCGGCGCGATCGCCTTCGACAAGACCGGCACGCTGACCGTCGGCAAGCCGCGGGTCAATCAGGTTCACCCCGTCGCGTGGAGCCACGGGCGCGAAGTGCTCGCCATCGCCGCGGGGCTCGAGGCCCACAGCACCCACCCGATCGCCGAGGCCATCATCGCCGCGGCCAGGCAGCGTGGGGTGGCTCCGGTGGAGCTGAGCGAAGTTGGCTACGTCGCCGGACGCGGCGTCAGCGGCTGGGCGGTGGGGGTGCCGGCCAGTGCGGAACTGGGTTCGGCTCTCGCCGGCCAGTCCCCCCGGCCCATCGAGGCCCGGCTGGGCAGCCTGGCGCACACGAGCGAACTGATCCCCGTGTGCCTGCGCTCCCGCGTGCGCGAACTGCTGGAACTGGTCCAGGGCCGCGGCCAGATCGCGGTGGTCTGCGCGTACAACGAGCAGGCGGTGGTCTTCATCCTCAGCGACACGGTCCGGCCCGGTGCCGAGTGCCTGGTCACGCGCTTGCACGAACTCGGCGTGCGGCCGGTCGTGATGCTCACCGGCGACAACCGCCTGACCGCGGCACGGGTGGGCGAGGCCCTGGGGCTCGACGAAGTTCACGCCGAACTGCTGCCCGAGCACAAAGTCGAGCACGTCCGTGCGCTTCGGACAGCGACGCACCGGCGCGAGTCGGCGCTCGACGACGTGACCGCGCCGGAAGCGACTCGCCGCGGCAAGCGCGCTCGGCTGCGCGATGCGATCAATGTTCTGCGCGGAGCGCTGAGCGTCGGCGGCGACCGCGGCGTGGGCGTGATCGGCGATGGTGTCAACGATGCGCCCGCGCTGGCCGCGAGCGATGTCTCGATCGCGATCGGCTCCATCGGCAGCGATGCGGCACTGGAGTCGGCCGACATCGTGCTGCTGAGCGATGATCTCTCGGCGGTGCCGTGGGCCGTCTCTCTGGCGCGCCGTACACGCCGCACGATCACGATCAACCTGCTCTTTGCCGTCTCGGCGATGCTCGTGATGGCCGTGACCGTCATCGTGAGCAAACTCCTGGGTGTGACGGTGCCCATGTGGGCCGGCGTGGTCGGTCACGAGGGCGGAACGCTCCTGGTCGTCGCGCACTCGCTGCTGCTGCTGGTGTATCCGGGCGTTCCGCTGTGCACGTGCCGCTCGCACGCGGCCGGCGAATCCGGCGGCGCACCCCATGCGAAGGCGGGCCATCGCGAGTCGTCGGCCGATGCGCGGAATGCGGGCGTTGACGCGGGAGTGGACGCGGGCTCGCGCGTGGCGGGAGTCTGAGCGTCGCCAGCGGGTTGCTCCAGCCGCAGGGACCGACCGATCCGGCCAATGATCAAGTTATGGCGGCCCATGTTCCGAACCCCGAGCCTGCTCTGCGACGCCCCGCTTCGCAGCGCTCATCGGCCGCGGTGGTCGTCGTGGCGGGCGGCGTGTCGCTGGCGGTGCACGCGGGCGTGCTGATGAGCATCTCAGGCCTGAACGTCGGCGGCGGTGCGCTCGCGGAGCCTGTTGAGGTTGGCGAGGCGTTCATCGAGCGCGCAGCGCGGCCGAATCGGCGGGTCGCCGATCGCGACCGGCGACCGACGCCCGAGCGGGCTCCGCCGCAAGCAAATGCCCGCGCTTCGGTCGATGGCGTGGTCGGGCCGGGGCCCGGAGCGCAGCTGCCGTCGAAAGCCGAGCCGACCGCATCGCCCGAGGCGACGGCCGAGAGCGAGCCGGTCGGCATCGCGAGCGGTGCGCTCGCCGGTGCGCTGCGAGCTCAGGGCCCGGGCGTGTCGTTCGCCGGGCTCAGCGCCAGCGGCGTGCGAGCCCGCAGCGTCGTGTATGTCGTTGACGCCAGCGGGCCGATGGTCTCGAGCATGCCCGATGTGCTCAGCGAACTTGAGCGTTCGATCGCCGGGCTCGCGCCCACGCAGCGCTTCGGCGTCGTGCTCTTCCGCGATCAGGGCGACACCGGCGGCGGCCCCGCGGCGGTTTCCTTCCGTCCGCGCCTGATCGACGCCAACCGAACCAACCGCGAGGCCCTCCGCGTGTGGCTCGACGATCAACGCATCGCCGGCAGGTCAAGCCCGATGGCCGGACTGCGCGCCGCTCTCGAACTGAGGCCCCAGGTCATCTTCCTGCTCTCGCGCTCGATCGACCGCACCGGCGGCGGCGCGTGGGATCTGGGTCTTGAAGCGACACTCGCGGAGCTCGACCGCCTGAATCCCGCCGACCCCGCAACGGGCAGGCGGCCGGTCATTATCAAGACCATCCAGTTCATCGACGAGGACCCCACCGGAATCATGCGGGCGATCGCCCGACAGCACGGTGCCGCGGCACAGACCGAGCCGATCACCCCAGGCGGTGAGTCGGCCCCGCGGAGTTCGCAGGACGATCACCGCGTGCTCCGCGCGCGGGACCTTGAGCGTTGAATCAATCCGGAGCGATCGACTCGATCACCCACAGCCAAAGATTCACGTTCAGTTCTGATCATGCTCGGGAACACGCGAGCGGATTGCAAGGAACAATCGCCGCAAGCCGTCGGCACGAGCCCCAATCAGGAACCACCCATGATCCGCTCCGCCCGCACCACGTTCATCCTTCTGGCCACTCTTTGCCCCTTGGCGCAGGGTGCATCCGCCGGCCAGAGCCAGCAAGCGAACCCCGACATCGCGCCGCCGCCGATCGTTACGCCGTCTCAGCGCGTGAGCCTCGACGATGCGATGGCCTTCGTTGCCGCCCTCGAGAAGGACAACGAGGATCTCAGTGCGCTCTGGGGCGTGCGTCCGTGGCCACAGGTCGAGACCGAGCGCACGCGGCGAGTCCGAAACTACCTTCGCACCGAGGGCGCAGCGCTGACGGACGACACGCAGCGTGCCAGCGCCCTGCTCATGCTGGCGCGGCTGGAACTTGTCAGACCTCCGATCCAGGCCGCCGCGATCATCAGCCCCGGCCAACTCGCGACGTACCTGCGCGCCGCCGAGGGACTCTCGACCGCGGCGGAGGGTCTTCGCCGCGTGACGCTAGCGCACGTGCTGATCCAACTGGGGGAGCGAGCGGAGGCGCGGGAACTGGCTGACTCGGTACTCGAACTGCCTGTCGGCGAGGACGCGACGCGCAGCGTCACGGCCCGAACGGGCTTGGAAGCCATCCTCGCACGCGCCAGGGCCGAGGACGATGATGTCGTGCGCGAGCGCCTGCTCGCGGCGGTGGAGCGAGCCGATGTCGCCGGTGTGGGCAAACGCCTCGCCGGCGAGGCGCGACTGGCCGCGACACAGCGCGCCCTGGCCACCGGCGGCGCGAGCGAGGTGCAGTTCGTCGAGGCCGCATTGGCGCTGTCGCCGTCGCCGCGCCAGTACGCGACGCTGTCGCGGAGCGCTCTGAAGGACAAGAACGCCGAGGCGATCCTCGGCTTCAAGTCTGCCGGCATCAACGATCTTTGGACTCTTCCGGCGTGGCTTCAGTCAGCGGATCCGACACCGAACGAGCCGCTCGCGCGTCGGCTTCGCGACCTGTTGATCGACGAGTCCGTCACCCATTCCCGTGTTGATCGTCAGCAGGTGGCGCGTGCCCGTGTCGGCCGCGCTCTTGTCGATGCGGACCTGCGTCCGCGATTGGCTTCGCTGCTGAAGTCCTATGCGGATGTGCTCGCATCGCATTCCGAACGCGCGGGTGGGTTGTTCCAGACTGGCAGTCTGCTCGACTTCATGGCTCCGCGGCTGGCCGAGTATCCGCCGCCGGCGCGCGAGCAGTTCTGGCGGTTGTTCGAGATCGCGCTCGCGAACGATCCGAACTTCATCAGCTCGGGCCTGGCGATGCGGATCCTCGAGCAGCGGCAGGCTCGCACGGACCTCCAGCAGTACGACAGCGCACTCTGGACCGTCGCTGCCGCCGCGCACACCAACGGCGACCGGGCATCGCTGTGGCAGGCGATGCGGTCCATCAACGCGCTCGATCGCTCAACAGGCGAGTTCGGCTACACCGCCCGCGGCGAGCTGGGGGTTCGCTCGGCCCTGGCGTGGTACACGATGCTCGCCGCGGCGGGTCAGGATGGTTCTGCATCAACAGATCCTAGGTCCGCCGAACAGATCCAATCGCGTATCGAACTGGCCATCATGCTGGACACCGCCGCCGGTTCAAAGCTCCCTGATGGCAGCGACCTTCGGCGAGATCTTGATGCCGCCCGGGCGGTCGCGTGGCTCGGCGCTCGCAGGCGCGACAAGGCCATCGCCCTCGCTCAGCCCATGACCGATGTCATGCCCAGCGATGCCGCCACGCCGCAGGCCCGCGCGCAGGCGTGGAACGCGTGGAGCGCGTATCTCGTCGCGCTCGCCAGCGCGCCGAGCGGTGCCGACGACGGCCCCCCTCGCGCCAACGCCGATGACCTGCGCCTCAGACTTCGGACGCTGCGAGCGATCGATCCGGAGTTCGGCGTCGAGGTCGCGCCCCGCGCCGCCGCGGCCCTGAAGGTGCTGTGGACCGAGTTGGAACTCTCTCGCCGCGTTCCCGCGGAGCCGGCTGCGCCCGACCAGCCCAACCCCCCCAGCCAGCCCGGCCAGCAGCCCTGAGCCGCTGCAAGTTCGGCCACTTGCGGCGCAGTGCCCGTCGCGTTGCCGCTCGCTCGCCCGGCCGCCCCGCCCGCCGTCCGGCGCACGCGGTACCATCGACCAGATGACTCCGCCCGCGCCAACGAGTATTCCCGCCGACCGCATCGCGCAGATCCTTGCGCGCTGGGCCGGGCGCTTCATCGTGTTTGAAGGCCCCGACGGCTCGGGCAAGAGCACGCAGTTCCGCCGCATGTGTGAGGCCCTCGACGCCAGCGGTGTCGCGTACGACAGCGTCCGCGAACCCGGCGGCACGACCACCGGAGAAGCGATCCGCGCGGTGCTGCTCGATCGCGCCAACACCGGCATGAGTCTGCGCTGCGAAATGCTCCTGTACATGGCCTCGCGTGCCGAGCTCGTCGAGCACCGCATCGTCCCGGCGCTGAACAAGGGGCGACTCGTCCTGGCCGATCGCTTCGTCAGCAGCACGCTGGCCTATCAGGGCTCCGCTGGCGGCCTGCCCGGTGCGGACATTTCCGCCGTCGCCCGGGTCGCGACCCGCGGCATCATGCCCGACCTCATCGTGCTCTTCGACATCGACAGCGACGCCGCCGCCAAGCGCCTCAATCCGCTGCTTGACCGCATGGAGGCCAAGGGTGCCGCGTTCCATCGGCGCGTGCGCGACGGCTACCTCCAGCAGGCCGCGCAGGACCCCCGCCGCTTCGCCGTGCTCGATGCGAGCAAGGATCAGGATCACGTCTGGTCGCAGCTCCTCGCCGCGCTCGATCAGCACGCCCGCGAGCGCGACGAGGACTGAGCCCCGGCGGCCGCCCGTCAGCATTCCCTCCCGCCGCGGCCGGGCACGCGTGTCGCCCGTGCGCCGCGTTTTGCGTATTCCAGGTGCGAACACATCCATGTCCCACACCACGCCGACCATCCCGCGTCGCACCCTTGAGCGCGATGTCCGCCTCTGCTCACCGGCGCTGTTCATCGATCGCTCGGCAACGCTGACCATCCGCCCCGCGCGCGCCGGCGAGGGCATCACTTTCACGCGTACGGACCTTCCCGCGGCCCATGCCGCACCGATCCCCGCGCTGGTCACGCACATCGCCAGCCAGGCGCGCTCGAGCATCCTGGTCCCCTCGAGCAACGCGAGTCCCGCCGTCGGCGTCGCGACGGTCGAGCACCTGCTCTCGGCCATGGCGGCCCTGGGCATCACCGATGCCCGCTGCGAGGTCGATGCTCCCGAGTTGCCCATGCTCGATGGTTCCGCCGCTCCGTTCCTTGCCGCGCTGGAGTCCGCCGGAGTGCGGACGCTCGATGCGACCATCGCGCCGATCGTCGTGCGCGAGCCCCTGCTGATCGAACTCGGCCGGGCTCGTCTGCAGGTTCTGCCGCTCGATGCCGCCGATGAGCCCGCGCTGCACATCGAGTACACGCTCGACTACGGACCCACCGCACCGGCCGCCTTGCGGCACAGCGTCGCGAGCTTCGCGATGCGCCCCTCGGGTCAGTCGCTCCATGAGTATCGCCAGCGCATCGCCCCGGCGCGAACATTCAGCACACTGCCCGAGGCCCGGGCCCTGGTCGCCGCGGGGTTCTGCACGCACCTGCGCCCGCCCGATGTGCTGATCTTCGACGAGCACGGCCCGATCGATACCGCGCTGCGCATGCCCGGCGAGCCCGCGACGCACAAGCTTCTTGATGTCATCGGCGACCTGTCCCTGTCCGGGCGGCCCATCCTCGCACGCATCATCGCATCGCTGAGCGGCCATCAGCTCAATCACCGCGCAGCGCACGCGCTCATCGCCGCCTCGACCTCGCACGCGCACCCGAGTTGAGCACAACCCATGTCGAACACAGCCGCACCAACGCGTCCGACCCTTGGCATTCATCACGTCACCGCCATCGCCAGCGATCCGCAGGCCAACATGGACTTCTACGCCGGGCTGCTCGGCCTGCGCCTTGTCAAGCGCACCGTGAACTTCGATGACCCCGGCTCGTATCACTTCTACTTCGGCGATTCCCACGGTTCGCCCGGCTCGCTGCTGACGTTCTTCCCATGGCCCGGCGCGCGCCCCGGCGTTGTTGGCGCGGGCCAGGTGACGGCCACGGCCTTCGGCGTTCCCCCCGGCTCGCTCGCACGCTGGCAGCGTCGCCTCGCATCGATCGCACGCATCAACGCCGAGTCCTTCGCGCGCCACAGCACATCGGGCCTGACCTTTCGCGATCATGACGGCATGGTCATCGAACTCATCGAGGACCCGCACGCTCCCGAAGCCACGCCGATCCCGGGCGTTCACGCGCTGGACCCGTCCATCGCCATCCGGCGCATCATGGGCATCACCATCACCGTGCGATCTCACCGCGACACCTGCGAGACATTCGCCGCGATGGGCATGATCCCCGCGCACACCACCGGCAACCGCACGCGGCTGACCTTCGCCGCCTCGCCGTCGCCATCACCCCAGCCCACCACGTCTACCACGTCCACCACGCCGACTTCTGCCGGGTCGTTCATCGACATCATCACCGACGATGCCGCGCCCGCCGGCAAGTCCGGCGCGGGCGTGGTGCACCATGTCGCCCTCCGCGCGGCGGATCTTTCGCATCAGGATTCGCTCCGTATCGCACTGGCCAGCCGCAGCCTGGCCAGCACGCCCGTGCAGGAACGCTCATACTTCCGCAGCATCTACAGCCGCGAACGCGGCGGGGTGCTGATCGAGGTCGCCACCGATGCGCCGGGGTTCGCGATCGATGAGCCGATCGAGTCGCTCGGACAGAGCCTCCGCCTGCCGCCGGGCCTGGAGCGGGCGCGCCAGCAGATCGAGTCCGCGCTCCCGCCCGTGACGGTGCGCACGCCGACACCCGAGCAGGTCTGATCGATTCGAAGCCCCGCTCGCGCACACGCCGCGTCGGTCGCGGCCGCCATGAACACCAGCACCATGAGCACACCCGTCACCCTCAACACGCACGTTCACGCTTTCGTCCCCGCCTCCGGCGGATCCGCGGCACCGCGCACGCTCATCATGCTCCACGGCACCGGCGGCAACGAGCGTGAGGTCCTCGAACTTGGCCGCGTGATCGATCCCGCCGCGGCGTTGCTCGCGCCCCGCGGCAACGTTCTCGAGGGTTCCATGCCGCGGTTCTTCCGCAGGCTGCGCGAGGGCGTCTTTGACATGGACGATGTCATCCGCCGATCACTCGAGCTCAGTGATTGGCTCGCGCTGGCGGTCGATCACTACGCCATCGACCCCACTCGTGCGGTGCTCGTGGGCTACAGCAACGGCGCGAACATCACCGCATCGATGCTCCTGCTGCGCCCCGGCGTGATCCGCCGCGCGGTGCTTCTTCGCGCGATGATGCCGCTGGATGCTCAATCGCTCGCGCGCGTCGCTCCGGCGCCGAGCCTCGCGGGCGTGCGCGTGGCCATGATCGCCGGCCGCGCCGATCCGATTCTCCCGCTGGCCAGCGCTCAGGTGCTCCGCGACACACTGGCCGGCCGCGGTGCGGACGCGACGCTCTCGATTCTCGAGACCGGGCACAACCTCACGCCGACGGACATCCGCCTGGCGCAGGACTTCATCAGCGATCCGCCCGGGCACAACTGACCACCGTCGAACACGCTCGATCGCGTGCGGTGCCCGTCATGTGCGCTCGCTGCGTTACCGCGTTACCGCGCCCCGGCGATCTTCGCCGGCACATCGGCAAGTCCCACGCGTTCCTGCGTGTTGGCGTCAAGGTTCTTCAGCGTCGCCTCGCTGGCCGACTCGATGATCACGGCGAAGCGGGCCCCGCAGTCGCTCGCGTCCTTGAGCAGTTTGCCGATGTTCTTGGTCGCCTTGCTGCTGCGCCGCGCGTGCAGCCTGGCCGCACGCAGCCGCGTCACGAGCCCGGTCAGTGCGCTGTCGCTCTCGGGTGTGCCGTTGCTGATGACAAACGCGTCGGGCCGCAGCCCGAGTTCCCCGGCGATCGCGCGGTCATCGGGCATCAGCCCGCGATCGCTCAGCACCAGCGAGAGCACGACATCGCCCATGCCGAAGCCCACCGCCGGCGTGGGCGGCCCGCCGAAGGTCTCGATCAGGTTGTCGTATCGCCCGCCCCCGGCGATCGCCCGCATCGCGCCGCTGGTCTCGTGCACCTCAAAGACCATTCCCGTGTAGTACGCAAGCCCGCGCGCGATGTTCAGGTCCACCTCGCACCACGCGCTCAGCCCCGCCTGTTCCAGCAGGGTCAGCAGCCTTCGCAGCGGCGCGACCACACCCTCCGCGGCCGCCGGCTCAAGGAAGGACAGCGCCTCCTCCATCCCGCGCTTGCCGCGCGGGCGCTTGAGAAACGCCAGGAATCCCGCCTCATGAATGCCGAACTCAAAGGCCATCGCCTCCAGGTCCGCATCATCGAGACGGTCGCGCCGGTCCAGCAGCACGAACGCGCTGCTCTCGTTCTCCGGGCTGACACCCAGCGCGCGGATGATGCTCCCCAGCACCGCCCTGCTGCTCAGCCGGACCTTGACCATCTCCGGCGTCAGGCCCACATCCTCCATCAGGCCCACGCAGGCCGCGATCGCATCGACATCCTGGGCCGCGAGGCTCTCGGCGTACGCCGCGGCGTCCGCCGGTTCGGCCGGCGTGCCGATGATGTCGCAGTTCCACTGCATGAACTCGCGCAGCCGCCCGCGCTGCGGCCGCTCGGCGCGGAAGCAGGTCTGCTGCCAGAACCAGCGCGTCGGCTTGGGCAGTTGCCCCGCCCGCGCCGCGTACATCCGCGCCAGCGTCGGCGTGAACTCGGGCCGCAACGCGAACGGCGCGGGCGCGTTCTCGCCCGATGCCAGCCGCTGGCCGAGTTCCTTCACCGCCGCCTCGTCCTTGCCCGAAAACACGCCGAAGATCTCCGAAACGATCCCATCGCCGCTCTTGAGCGTGTAGAGCTCGGTGTGCTCGAACGTCGGCCCATCGATTTCGTCGAACCCGTGCCGAATCGCGGCCGCGCGCCAGCGCTGCTCGATCCAGCGGCGACGGGAGAGTTCGGGCGGGTACATGTCGCGTGTGCCGGTGGGGGAAGCGATCGTTTTGCGTGTCGGAGGCATAGGTCCAAGAGGGTAGATCGTGCGGCACCGCGATGCCGTTGATGGGTGGCCGGACCAGAGGCGCCCCGGATACTCGGCAATTCGGACAGCGGCCGCGGCCCACTGCGGTTCATCGCCGCGCCACGGGCAACACTCGTGCGCACTTCGTGCGGGAGGCATGGGGACCCCAGCCGTGGCCGAATTGCCGCAAGCGCGACACTGCCTCCATGGGCTCTGGCCCAGAGTCGGTGTTTCTGGTCCGCCGCACAAGGCAAGTAGCTCTCGGATGATCGGAGGCACAGGTGGCCCTGAACCCCTCTCCGCCGCCCCGATCGCCTTCCGCTCTGCTTTGGTCTTTCCCCAATCTGAACTTCGAACTCTCGCGCAGCGTTCCCCCATACGCTCCGCCCATGCCCCCCGCCCCGGCCAACCTCGTGGTCTTTGACCACCCGCTGATCCAGCACAAACTCTCGTACATCCGCGATCGCTCACTCTCCCATCGCCCGTTCCGCGCGCTGCTCTATCAGATCGCCGGGCTCATGGTCTTCGAGGCTACTCGCTCGTTCCCGACCGTCGAGATCGATGTCGACACGCCGCTCGAGCGCACGCGATGCCGTCGCCTCAAGGACAACGGCTCGACCATCACCGTCGTTCCCGTGCTGAGGTCCGGTCTGGTCATGAGCGAGGGCATCCTCGAAATGATGCCCGAGGCCCGCGTCGGCCACCTGGGCCTGGCGCGCGATGAGCACTCGCTCAAGCCCGTGACGTACCTCAAGCGGCTGCCGCGCGATCTCGCTGCGGGGCCGGTGCTCCTTGTCGACCCGATGCTCGCCACCGGCGGCTCGGCCAGTTCGGCGCTGAGCATTCTCAAGGCCGAGGGCGCACGCGATGTCCGCATGCTCTGCCTGGTCGCCAGCCCCGAGGGCATCGCGCGGCTCGCCAAGGACCATCCCGATGTGTGGATTTACGCCGCGGCGGTCGATCGTGAACTCAACAGCGTCGGCTACATCCTGCCCGGACTCGGCGACGCCGGCGACCGAATGTACGGCACAACCTGACGGCCGCCGGCGCGGCGTCACTTCTGCTTCGGTTCAAGCTCGCCCACGCGCCAGTCGGCCGGCAGCGACCACGAGTACGCGCCGCTCTCCAGCGGCGCGTTGACCTGCACGCGGCCGAGCGAAAGCACCGCAAAGCCCTCGCCGCGCTCGCTGAACACCCGAACCTCCAGCCGACGCGGGAACCGGTCGGTCCGCGCGATCGACCACCACGTCGTGTACGCGCTCCCGTCGGCCAGCGTCGTCTCGGCCTTGATCACGTCGCACGTCACGCCGTCGATCTGCCGCACGCCGTCCAGCGAGAGCGCCAGCGACGATCCGGGCTTCGGCCGCGGCTGGTCGGCCGCGGCACCCTTCGTCCCGGCCTTGCCCGCCTCGGTCCTGTCCGCGGCGCGGCCCTGCTGCTCGAGCATGGGCAGCACAACCAGCCGTCGCCACTCCTGGATCCAGCCGACGACGTATCCCGGCCCCAGGTCCATCGCCGTCGGCAGCGCAAGGTTGGAGACGCTGAGCACCTCCTTGCGATCGGGCAGGATGAGCACATCCTCATCGACCATGCGGTAGAACTCGAACGGCCGCTCGCGCAGCGCCGATTCGCCGCTGGCCTCGGCCGGATCGCTCAGCCGCCCGCGCACCGAGACCCGCCAAACACCGCCCTGCCCGAACCACCCCGGCTCATCGCGGTCCATCGCGACCCTGGCGACCACCGTCGGAATCGTCCCGCCCAGTGCGCCGACACCCTCCGCCCGCGCCTCAAACTGCACACTCCGATTGGCCGCCATCAGCGCATCGGCCACCGCGACGAGCCGATACGGATCCGCGATCGCCTGCCCGGCCTCCAAGCCGGCAGTCGTGCCGCCGGGAGTTGCCGCGGCCGCGGGCGTTTCGGCGGGCTTCGCGCCCTCCTGAGCCCACGTCAGCGCGACGATCGCGCCGAACAGACCGACGGCCGGAATCGTGCTGCGGATGTTCATGTTCGTGGTCTCCGTGCCCTACAAGCCATCGGCACACAGCCCGAGGATCATCGCCGAGAACGCCTCCTGAGCCTCCGATTGCGGAACCTGCCGCAGCGCCAGCGCGTTGAGCGCACCGCTGAGCATCGTCGTCAGCAGTGCCGGCGTGCGCCCAAAGCGCATCCGCTTGCTGGCCATCGCCCGGTTGACCCCTTCGCCCAGCAGGCGATCGCCGTGGGCCCGCTCCAGGGCATCCCACGCGGCGGCGCCGAGGACGTTCGGGCCGTCGATGATCATGATTTGCCGCACGCCGGGCTGATTCATGAAGGCGATCCACGCCCGCCCGCCCTTGATCAGCGCCTCAATCGGATCGCCTTCATTGGCGGTGGCGGCGGTGATGGCCGCGGCGGCATCTTGGCTGATCATGCCGCAAACGGCGGCAAAAAGCTCGGCTTTGTCCTCGAAGTGGTGGTACATCGCCCCGCGCTGAATCCCCGACTTGTCGAGGATCGCCGCGGTGGATGTGCCGACGTACCCATCGCGGCCGAAGAGTTCGCGCGCGGCATCGAGGAGGCGGGTGCGGGTGCGCTGGGAGCGTTCGGCGTTGGTGGCCATAGGTCATGCTCAAAGTTGACTATCAGTCTATTTTCTATAAACTGACTGTCAGTCGGTTTCTTTGGAGTGTAGCCCGCCAAGCCCCGTGGAGACCCCGATCATGAAGTGTGTGGACCGTTATCCGATCATCGTGACCGACCAAAAGTCGGCCTGTGAGACCTTCTGGACCAAAGTTTGTAGACTGACAGTCGGTTTTTCGAGCTCATGGTTCGTCTACCTCACCGCGGCGGACGGCTCGGCATCGATCGCGTTCATGACCCCCGACCACCCATCCGCGCCGCCCGGCCCCGAGAAGTTCGGCGGCCAAGGGATGTGTCTGGAACTCCAGGTTGAAGACGCCGGCGCCGCGCTCGCGGAACTCACGGCCAGGGGGCTGAACGTGGAGTATCCGTTGACGGATGAGCCGTTCGGCCAGAGGCGATTCGGCTTCCGCGATCCATCGGGATTGTGGGTGGATGTGGTCCAGCAGACGCAGCCCAGGGAGGGCTGGTGGGACCGGTACATGGTCGCGGGCGGCGCGGCGGATGCCGCGGCGGGCCAGCGCGAATCTGAAAGCGGAAAGGGGGGGATTCGAACCCCCGATACGCGCTTAACGCACGTATAACGGTTTAGCAAACCGTCGCCTTCAGCCTCTCGGCCACCTTTCCGGCGGGAGCATGATAGCCGACCGCCGCGGCGAGGCCACCGGGGCTCGGGGCTACGCTGGTGGCATGAGCCGATACGAGCAGTTTCAGGACTTTCGCACCCGACTCAACGAGCGAATCCTCGGGAACCAGCCCGGGTCGGGGACGCAGGTGACCAAGCGGTTCTTCTCGCTGGATGGCCAGGCGTACAGGGCCGGGGCGCTGAACGAGAAGACCAAGGAGCTGCTGGGGCTGTGCGCGTCGATGGTCCTGCGCTGCGATGACTGCGTGTCGTACCACATCGACCAGTGCATCAAGCAGGGGTGCAGCGACGAGGAACTCTGGGAGTGCTTCGACGTTGCGCTGATCGTCGGCGGGTCGATCGTCATTCCGCACCTGCGCCGCGCGGTGGAGTTTGTTGACGAGTGCCGCAAGCGAGGGGTTCAGGGCGCCTGAAGCGCTTCGTAGAGATCCTTGACCACCCAGCTCATGTTCTTCTGGGCCAGGTCGGTCGAACTGGCGATGTGCGGGCTGAGGTGGACGTTCTCGATTTCCAGCAGCGGGTACGTCGCGTCGAAGGGCTCGGGCTCGTGAACATCCAGCAGCGCGCTGGCGGCGGGGTGGGCGATCATGAAGTCAGCCAGCGCGATCGTGTCGACCACGAAGCCGCGGGAGGTGTTGATGAAGATCACGTCGCTTCGCAGGCGGTTGATCGCATCGGCATTGACGGCGTGGCGGTTGCTCTTGCGCCCGTCGATGTGCACGGTGAGGATGTCGCTCTGCGCGCAGAGGTCCTCTCTGCTGACCGGCTCGGCCCCGAACCGGCGCGGGCCGTCGAAGGTGAGCAGGTCGTGGTAGATCACGCGCATGCCCAGCGCGGCCCCGACGCGTGCGACGCCGGAGCCGATGCGGCCCAGGCCCCAGATGCCCAGGGTCAGTTCGCGGAGTTGCTTGCGGGCGCGGAGTTCCTGGCGGAGTTCCTTCCAGCGTGCGGGTTCGACGGCTTCGCTCAGGAACAGCCGCGGACGCGTCGCATCGAGCATCAGCGCGGTGACGAACTCGATGACGGCGGAGGTGTTGGCGTCGGGCGTGTTGAGCACGCGGATGTTTCGGGCGGCGCAGGCGTCCTGATCGACGTTGTCCAGGCCCACGCCGGCACGGGCGACGACGCGCAGGCGCGGCAGGCGGTCGAGCAGTGCCGCATCGACGCGTGTGTACGTGCGGACCAGGAGCGCGCTGGCGGTGCCCGCGGCGGCGGCGAACTCGGGGCTGTCGGGCGCAGCGGCGATGACGGTGCAGCGTTCGCGCAGCCACGCCGCGGGCTCATCATCGAGATGCTCGGTGAGCAGGACGATGGGGCGAGGAGCGGCCTCGGCGTCGGCGGGGTTGCCGCCGGGGGCGGGCTGGCCCGGGCTCACTTGCGCCCCATGAGTTTCTGGAGTTCGGGAGACTGCGCGACCAGATCGCCGATGCCCAGGTCGTTGGCCTCGCGGAGGATCTCGTCCTTGAGGATGTCGGCGGCGCGGGCCTGCGCGGCGTTCATCGCGCCGGCGATGAGGCCCTGGAGCTTCTCGCGCGTGGCCGCGTCGGTGCCGGCGCGGGAGAGCATGGCGGGGTCGAGCGTGACGGAAAGGACCTTGAGTTTGGCATTGGTCACGATCGCGACGGCCTTGTCGGGCGAGGCGACGTTGATGGTGCGCTGATCCAGGTTGTTCTGCACGCGCTGGACGGCCTCGGCGATGGCGTCCTTCTTCTTGGCCAGGCTGGCGATGGCTCCGAGGCTCTTGAGGCTGTCGAACATGGGTGGGGTCTCCGTTGGAAGATGGTAAACACGCTCACAGGCCCGGGGGCGGAGTGCGGAGGGGCGAACGAGGCTTGAGCGCGCGGCGGCGGAACCGTGCCACCGACTCCCCGAGCTTTGGCGGGGAGTCGGTGAGGTTGGACCCGCGGACAAGGAACTGAGGCCGTGCCTATTGGGTGCCCGAGCAAGATCGCACCGACTCGTCGCCAAAGCCCGCCGAGCCGGTGGAACGCCGGAGGAACCAACCGGTGCCACGCCCCCGCAAAAACGAACCGACTCCCCGCGGCGTGCCGCCGCGGGGAGTCGGAGAAGGACCGATCGCTGGTTACTGATCGCCCGCGCCGCCGCCACCGGCACCGCCAACGAAGATCTCGGGCATGATGGTCTGAACATCCTGCAGGGTGATCGGCCGCCCGAGGCCGCGCAGTTGTTCCAGCCGCGCGGAGAGCTCGGCGCTGGTCAGGGCTGAGAGGTTGATCGCTTGGCCCCCGGCGGTTGCCGAGAGCGCCGCGAGCATGGACTCGCCGCCGCCGAGTGCGGAGGAGGAGCAGCCATCAAAGAACGCGTCGAAGAACGCCGTGAAGTCGCCGTTGTCAATCTGGCCGTCGGGACCGCCGTCGGCCGTTCCGCCCGGCCAGCCCGATGCAACCTTGCCATCGGTGTTGGCGATATCTGCATAGAAGCGATTGAGGTCCGGAGCGGTCAGGAAGAACGCCGTGAAGAACGTGCTGAAGTCGCCGTTATCAATGACGCCGTCCGGGACGTAGTCACCGTCGGTGTTGGCGATATCCGCGGGAGAGCACCCATCGATGATCGTGAACTCAAAGGGTGAATTGACCTCGTTGAGAACCGCGGGAGCGGGGGTGCCGCTGACCAGGTCGCATTCCAGCCGTGCCGTTGCCCAAGCGCGGTACTGGCCCGGGAGCAGGCGTGCCGCGGGTGGACGATTGATCTGCGGCGAGACGGACCCGTTCTACGCGAAGATCCGCACGCGGCGATCGAACGCGCCGTCATCGATGATCGTAAACGCCACCGCCTCGCTCAGGTTTACCGCCACGAAGTCCGCTGTTGCGCCGACGCGCCGCTGGAGATTGAACAGCGGCGTTGAACCCGTTCCCGGCTTGACAGGGCCGTAGAACGCCACGGCGGGAGACTCGTAAGCCGGCCCGATCTTGGATGTGTTGTTGATCTTGCCCGAACCGGTGCCGGAGTACGCCGGCGTGCTCGCGGTGCGGTGCATCCGGAACGGGGCAAGGCCGATCGAGCCACCGCCTATTTGCGTCGGCGTAGAAAGGTACGAGGGAACGGGTTCGAGCGCAGTCGGGTTGGTCGCACCGATCTGCACCGGGCCAATCCACTGACCGTTGTTGGTAGGCTGGCCGTTGACGATGACCTGACCGGAGATGGTTGCAGCGCGGATGCGGCTTGGGGCTGTCAGCGTTCTGTTGATACGCACCGTTCCGGCGAGATCGCCAGCGACGACGATGCCATTGCCCAGCGATGCGGAGGTCAGATCGACGCACTCGATGCTGGCGGACGGTGCCATCGAGTTGGCGGAGACAAAGCCGATGTTTCCGGTGGTGACAATGGATGAACGCAGCGTCCCTGCAAGAACGTTGTTGATCGTGCTCTGAGCCTGCACAACGCTGCCTGACGGGGAGCCGAGGATCCCGCCCACGTTGAGTTCGAGGATCGTGCCAGAGGAGGTGACCGAGCCGAGAACATCACCGCCGACTCGAATATTCTCAATGACACCAATGCTCTGAGCCACGTTATTAAATTGAGCCTGAAGATTGCCAGTTACGGAACCAGCAACATTAAGATTGAGAATATTGTCAACAACGATTGAACCGACGCTCTCTTCTACTGCGCAATTTACGATAACCACTCTCGCCCGCTGATTTGCCGCCGATGGCCCCTTGGCGATTGTCCCGACGGATCGGAACTGAAATGCGGTTGAAAATTGATCGCTGGGAGATCCATTAATGTACAGTTCTAATGTCGGACTAGAGGTTGCCGACTGCGACAAGATCGTTAAGTTCCGAATACGAGTACTGCGGGTCGTCAGGTTG
>ERZ1066130.55-NODE-55-length-66148-cov-11.607160_pt1 | contig 66148 bp, 51 predicted proteins | sample MGYA00382777_ERZ1066130 | MGnify/ENA primary metagenome ERZ1066130 (study PRJEB33369, sample SAMEA5778360) | biofilm metagenome | biome: Industrial cooling water; feature: Water cooling tower basin; material: Biofilm | place: United Arab Emirates | collected...
GAATATATCCTCTGATAAAATATCAGAAACTTCCGGAGAAAATTCGTAGGGGACTGGCGTCTGAAATACCGAATCCAGCCGATGCACCACCAGCGTGCTATCCGAGGGACCAGCTGCGGCCAGGAAGGGAAGCAGGGATAATATGCAGAGTAAGTATTTCATTCCATTATTTTAGGGATTGGGTATTTAGGGATTGGGGATTGGGTGTTAGGTATTAGGGGTTAGGGATTGTGAATTAGGGGTTAGGGATTGGGCGTTAGGGGTTAGGTCGTTGGTACTGTAATGAGCTTCAGGTTCACTGACTCGATTTTCCATCGACTGGATATAGCCGTTAATCATTCGCCCAATCTCATCGATTTTGCGGATAAGCTCTGCACGTGTTTCGGTCGCAATCAGGTTTCGGCTGGCTGCTTTGGTGAGCCATGTTTTGGTTTCAAATGCAGAACCACGGGCGTAAAATGTAATATTTCGCACATCTTTGGAATGATATCGGCCAAGCCCCTCGGATAAGTTAGCCGCGATGGAATCACAAGAGCGAACCAATTGTTTACCAATGGTATCCTTCTCAAAAAAACTCCACTTAGCAACCTCCTGCCAAACAATCTCCCCAACCTCCATGGCTTTATTGTATGTTTTAAAATCTTCCAACCCCTGAATCATACATCTATCAATAATTTAACTTTGCATCTAACCCTCATGCCTATTCCCTAATGCCTAACCCCCAATGCCTATTTACTAATGCCAAATGCCCAGTCCCAATCCCTAACCCCTAATATCTAGTATTTGTCATCCAATATCTTAAATTCTTTGTTCACTTGAAACCATTCTCTCACTTGTGCCAGCGCAGCAGGATAGTCTGATGTGACCACATCTCCACTATCACTTAACTTCAACGGATAATTTCCGATGGCGGGAGCCAGCATCTCCATCACACGATAGGCGCACGGTATGCGCGAAGGCCGCTCGGGGTCTGCCGACTCACAATTCTTTGCATCACTATTAAGCGTTTCCAGCAAATAGCTGAAAGCTTCCCTCCTTCTCGTATACACCAAGTCCGGGAACACTTCATACACCAACGCATCACTCACGGGCATGCGCTTCACGCGGTTCATTACATCATTGATAGCCTGCTCATCACCCATGCGACTGAGCGCCAGCAGGGCGGCCCAACGGTCCTTACGACCAGCCGCACCATCTTGCGACAAAGCAAAGAGCTCGTTCTTTGCTTTTTGTACGTTCAGATAGCCAAGGAGCCGGATGAGCGTGTTTATATTACCCGATTTGCGTTGAAAATACGCATACAAGGAATCTTTGGCTGCTGCTGAAAAATCATTCTTACGGAAGCCAGTAAGGTAGTTGAGCACTACGCCTGCATTGCCCGTATCTTTGTCTTTGGCGGCAGCCACCAACTGCTGCACGGCTTGCGTGCGTACTGTGGCGACTTTGGACTGCAACCCAATGGTGCGCACCAGCCCGGCCGCGCGAGCACGCACAGAGGGCAACGTATCTGAGGCATAAACACCCAGCGACTTCAACAACCCACTCGCCAACTCCGGCTTGCTTACCTCGGCCGGTACGTTGGCATAATTACCCGCGCGCACCTGGGCAAAGTAATTATCCAGGCTCTTGGTTTGAGCAAGGGCGTTGGTGATGAGGAGGAGAAGCAATATGGTAAAGCGAGTGGTCATTGGTTTAAAATTCTCTTGGTATACCTCTATTTTTTTATCAACATGCTTTCTTATTTATTCTAAATTACGCCTTCATCTACTATCCTAGTTCATCATGTTTGTTGGTGAAGAACACCAACAAAGAATTAAGGTCTCTATTTTTACAATCGAGCTGCTCTTATCAGTTTGCCAAATCTACCGGTCACTAGATCGAATTCTCTTACCTCATACCAATCGTAGCCGAAGCCTATCCAAAATGCAAACAATTCTTTTGGGCCTTGTTTAATAATCTCCGGTTGTACAAATCTTACCTCGCTTAGTGCTTCTTTACTACCTACCTTCTTTTCATACCTAGCAAAGCTATCTGAAATAGGCATTGGTGGGCATAATTTATGACGTAAGCTACCATCACCGTTTAATATGATTACGTTACATGGCGATTCATACTCAATATATCCTTTACAAAAGCATATAAGTTCTTTCTTATTTTGGGAAAGGAACAATACAAACTGCTGTTCTCTGTTTGCAACTTTAAATTCCCTAATCACGCTATCAAATTTCCACGTTGCTTTTTGAGCTCGAATCGGTTTACTCCCCGGTTTATCTATCTCGTGGAAATCCCCCCTTATATCTACTATTTTCAGTTCCTCTATTTCCATTTTACAAACGTCTGCTATTTTAACTGGTAGGTATCTTTGTAGATCATAAAATCCTCGAATGAATTAAATTGATCCCATTTGCCTTCCAAAAATTCAAATTGATGCCCACCACCTTCAAAGGTTTTACCCTTGTACAATCCTATCTCTTCAATTTGAGGCCCAATTAGTCCGTCTCTGACCCTTAATGGATTTGTTACCTCATACTCCCTCACAACTAAGAAGCCAGCATCTTCGTCCTTCCATGGCTTAATTACCGCTAGCTTCTGTCTTAGCTCTGATATTGTTGAAATTCTATCTTTTGAAGCAAAAGCACCTGGCTGCAATTGACCTGCATACTCTACTATAAAGAATCTCTCACCAGGCTTAAGAACTCTATCGACAACTTTGCTGTTGGATAAATAAGGTTCATAACCCTTCCTCCCAAGTTTCCAATATGCATTTACCTCTGAACCATCTAAAATCCTTTTGTCTTTAAATCCTAAGTCAATTCCAATCACATCATCTCCATCTTTCACCACCCAATAACCTTCAGAGGTTTCAATCTTTGTGTATGGCGTTTTATAGAAGCTCCATCTGGATGGTGTCAATTTACTATTTGACATTGTTGCAATCTCATCACCATTTTTTGAAAGAAATGCAACCATGTCACCGCTTCGGGAAACTGGTTTTAAACCTGAGCTTATCAATTCATCATATGCCTTTCTTAGGCTTCCTGTCAATTTCAATGCGAACTTCTCAAGGTCATCAGATTTCTCTCCTGCCTTAACTAACCCAAAATGCTCATCAAGATCGCTTCTGGCTTTCGGGTCATCAATTAAATGCCGTTTCTCTACATGAATATTTTTGGCGTTATCAAAAGCTGTCCGCAACTGGGCTTTATACACCGCACTTAATAATTCACCACCCATCAATCCCAATTGAAGATACATATTGTATTCCTGTAAGGCCTTACAGTAGTCCGGATCCTTACAGAAATTCGTATAACGTAGGAGAATGTCAAGTGAAGAACTTCCTATCTCAATAGATGCTAAAACAATCTTACCAGCCTTCTGCAATTTTGTTAAATGTCTAAGCTTGGTAAGATTCCCTATTGCGGTAAATGTTAACACCACATCAACAGTTAGACCGATTTTGGTCATTGTCTTCTCAATATTCTCAGACTCAATTAATCCTGCAACTACAATTGCAGGGAGATCTGTTGGCAACGACATTATCTCATTTTTAGAATTTTCTTTCAGAACATAAATAGGTTGGAAGTAGTGATACTCTTGAGATCCTTGTTTTGTTCCAGCATTTGTTAAAAATTTAACCCGATCATTAGTAACGACTGGTTTGTAGGTGACTTTAGGAAAGAAAAAACTACCATCAATAGCTATTGTATATGGTGCTGTATTGCCGGAGAAAGAATATTCAATGTATTGATAGTTTGCAATCGAAGTAAGGCTTTTTGAGCTACTCCAAAGGCTTGTAATTTCGCTGAGAAAGCGTTGAAAGTTATCTTCTCTTTTCCATAACGTTGCATTATCAACTTGACGGAATAGGGTTGATAGAAGTCCGCTTTTAGAAGCTAAGCATGTGAGTAACTCATTTGCATATAACTCTTTGCTAGCGCCACTATAGTTGGATATCAGATCAAGAATCAGGTCTTCTCTATCTTCAGCAATGGCAAATCCATATTCTACAAGTGCTTGTACGATGTTGCACTTTTCTTTCGCAGAAAAGAACTCGCTACCACAATTTGCAATTCCTCGAATTGACTCTATGTCTTCAGAAGATAAACTACTTTTACCAACCAAATTGTTATAGACTTGAACAAAGTCTTTCCTTCTTTCGTCTTTGTCTTTCGGGAAAAGAAAATCTTGTAGCTTAAGAAGTCTTTCACTAGATGATGGAGCACTTATAGTTATTCCACCGTAATTCAAGTCATATTGAGTAATTTTGAAAGATCGATAATCAGCAGTCTGGGTTACTTGGCGACTAGTTGGCGATGTCGCAACGAGGTTCATGGGCTCGTCACCAATCTTTAATATAATTCTCCCATATTCATTAGATTCTGAAATGAATGTGCCCTTCTTTAAAAAATCATCGTAAAACTGTTCTTTTCCGTTGATGTAAGCACATCGTATTTGTTGAAACACCTTTTGAGTATATGTGTTATCGGTATACTTTCCCATTTCATCGCTTTCAGCACCAAATAATTCAAATAAAATCTCCTTGTATCGCATCTGATCCCACTGATGTTTGAATAAGCTTGTCCCAAATGCTTGACCATAGTCCATCAAATTATTTGTACTCCCTTTCGGTTGTATAGTATACTTTTCATCAGAAAAAGTATGCCTTAGATTAAAAGCACCGTGTCCAAGCTCATGTGCAATCACCTTTAGAGCTGATTGCTCTGTTTCCAGAAGATCAATAAAAAGAAATCCGAATTGGCGATTTCTAGGTAAGTAGCCAACTAGACTTGATGAGATAGGTTTTTTAACTAAAAAAAGGTAGTAAGTGTCAGGTGAGGGCTTGACTCCAAATGCTTCAATTACCTTCAACATGTGCGGTCCATAACTACTTTCTGGTCCACTGGGCGAATCATTAAAAGGATCAATATCGGGCACCAATAAATTATCATTGGCCATCTGCACATTCCACTTCACCACCGCCTGGCCATAAATCTTGTTGAGTTGGGTACGCAAGTTGGCTTCGCTGTAAGGGTACTTGTTGCCGTTCACTGGCACGATGACCACCGTCTTTTGGATTTCATCGTAGGTGGCTACGTTCAGCTTACCCAGTACTTGCTCCTTTTTAGTGGTGTCGGGGGGCGTGTATAATGCTAACAGGCCTTCTTCTATTCCATCGGCTGTTCCTCTCACCGTTAGGTCAAAGGCATTGGGCATTGGGGTAGTAGTGGCATTGGGCATTGAGGCATTGGGGATGCCTACCCCCGCCTGTTCAAAACGGATTTTGGATTTATCAAACCCGGTGCCTTCCAGAATAGCAAGCACGGCATCGGTGCGGCCGGTGGCCACGGATTTCCATGAAGCATATTTATCACCCTCTAGCCTTTCGTATTTCGCGGCCAGCGGGTCATGCTTTACATCAAAACCAAAAGCTTGATTAGGCGAGGCATCAAACTTCAGCGCCAGGTTATACTCGCGGTTGCCGGCTTTGGCGGCTACGTCTGCTGAAGTTTTGTGGATATTACCTTTCTTATCTACAAGGTATCCATTACCGGCACTGTCGGTTATCGCTGCGGACGTGCCCGCTGGTACCGTAGTGCGTGTACCACTGGCATCCACAATCACCACATTGCCGCTTTCGTCCTTAGTTACACTGGCAATGGTGCCATTCACCCTAATGGCGGTGTCGGCTACAAACGAACCAGGATCAAACTGCTGTGGCAGGTTGGCTTCGTATTCGTTCAACAAGGAATCTACCTGAGCCAACGTCTCATCCAGTTTATCCATAAAGTCCATCACCCCGGCCGGGATGATTTCCACGCCTGCGCCCGTCACGTTCATAAAGCCGTTTACCATGCGCAGCTCTTTGTTCACCACAATGTTGGTAAACTCGGCTTTCACTTTGGCCTTGTTGAAATACGATACCTCAATGACGCCTTCACCCGAAAACGTGCCGGCACTGCCCGTCACTTTGCTGATCTTCACGTCAAAGTCGCCTGCCCTGATCACATCGCCTACCTTAATTACATCGATCAATTGCGATGGATCGAGGTTGAAAGGCGCCATCGGCAAGCCGCAGGAGTAGGCAATGCCTTCCACATCGGGTGTGGTGATGGAGGCTACTGTTGACCACGTGCTTTCAAACGTGCCACAGGTAGCGGCTATCTGATACTCGTAGCGAGTATTGGGTTGCAGCGATTTGATTTCATGGTCGGTGAGAAAGATGTTGTCGGTATACCAAACCGAATTATCAGATGAGGCAGGACGATATCGTACTTTGTAAGCAGTTTCGTTCAGGCCACCATTCCAACTCAACGCAATGCGGCTGGGGCCGGGGGCCTCACCTACAATATTGGTGGGGGCATTACAGGCATCACCATATTGAAAGGTGTAGACCTGACTAAGACCATTGTTTTTAAACAGGTTCAATTCTTCCACTCCCGTGACGCTGCGCGCCTTCAACTGAATGGCATAGCGTCTGCCGGGCTCCAACGGTGTTTCGGCCGGACCGTAAATTAAGGTAGTGGCATTCGTAGTGGTTTCGAATACCGAAGGTGAAGTAAGGATGGCATCATTAGGATTACGTGTGGGTGGCCATATCTCCACCATCTTAAAATCATACTCGGTGCTGAAGGCACTGTTAGGCGAACCGGTGTGGCGCGGTGTCCATTGGAAGATAACTTGCTGTGGCTCCTGGATGCGTACCTTCTCGCCATCGCGCGGCAGGTTAACGATCGGTGGATCGTTCAAAATCAACCAGGCGGCTGCACATGACGTATTGGAAATTTTCACCCCCCGGTTGTATTCCAGCACTTCGAAGCAAAACTGATAGAGCCCTTCAGGCAAGGCACCGCGCTGTTCGTATTCGCGCTGAGAGATGCCGGTGAAATTCAGGTTACGCGACTCAAAGTAGGGTGCGAGGTCGGCACTGATCAGTTGCAGCGGCACACCACCGGTAAGTGAAGTAGGTGGCGGCAAAAACTCGGGTTTGGTTTCGATGCGAATCCCCTGCCCTTCGATGCGCAAACGGAATCGAACATTCAGTTCGGGCCGGCCCGCATCTACCAGGAATACATTCAATGCCAACCGTTCTGAACCGGGAGCCGCATAGTCAGATAAAAACAACGAGTATGGAGGGCGCAGCTGGGTGGTGGCCTGAACAGGGAAGACCTGAGACACTCCCTTCACAGAAATGAGAGTGAGTAAAAGGAATAATATGGTGTTAACTACGCGCAATTTTCTATATATTAGGTATTAGGCATCAGGCATTAGGTCTCCCCATCTCCATCGCTTTGTGATGCATCTTAAAACCGTCCAATCTCTGAGTCATACATTTATTATTAGCCATTTATCACAATCTCCCAACTAACTCTCCAATACCCATTTCCCAATGCCTATTCTCCCAACACCTAATCCCTCATGCCCCATGCCTAATGCCCAACACCTAACCCCTAATACCTCATGCCTAACCCCTATGCCCAATTCCCAAAATCAAAACGAGTAAGAGTACCCCAGCGTCCCGGTAAATTCTGTGAATTCCTTTGCTCCTCCCTCCTGTTTACTTTTCCGGTTCACCAGCACCAGCCCTAAGTTAATGTTGTGTTTTTTCTTGACGGATACTATTCCCGAAATACGTCCATTCAAAATACTGTTCGTGTGTACACCATTAGCATAAGATTCATTTTTAGAAACCGAGGCGGTCGTCCGGAATTTTTTATCAAAAAGTTGTTTGCTGGCAGAAATCGTGGGGCCTAGTGTGCGTGAATCAAGGGCGGCTCCATCGCTGATATTCATGTTAAAGGCCGCGGAAAGAGTAAGGCTTTGTGGTGTAAGTGAAATACTATAGGAGGTATTGATATTGTAAAACTGCAACCCACTGTTCTGCTCGACTCCCCCCTGTTTATCGGCAGCATCTTGCACCGTCAGGTTCATGTTGATCGATTGCCGTCTGTTTTTGTTATTCCCCAACAAATACATGGCGTTAGCTGATACGTTTTGGGATATCTGGGTAAAGTTTAAGGTGTCTAAATTATCAAAGGGAGTGAGTTGGTTGATGTCCACAAACTGTGAGCGGATGTTGGTAAATGTTTGAAAGCTGGAATAGGCAAACGCCAGGTTGAGTTTAGGTGACGGAGCCACGGCTACATTGGCCGATGCCACCAATCTGCGCATGGTGCTGATCTTGCTGTCGTCCAGATTATCGCGCTGGGTACCCACGTTGGCTGCCACGTTTACTTTCCCCTGAAACAGAGCCGTGGCGGCATTGACTGTGATATTTTCAAGATCGTTGTTAAAGAAATATCCTCCCAGCGTCCGGTATTGCGGATCGATGCGTTCATATCCTACCCCTACCGAATAGGCTTCGGCCTGATAGGTCATGTTTGCCTTGTAGGCATGATAATAAGAAGATGAACCCCTGGGGGTAAATAATCCGCCCATCTTACCTAAAATATTTTGCGTTTCTGCTTCCTCTGCCCGTGTATCACGAGTGATGGCACTGGTAGCCCATTCAGCCCTGAGTTGAACCCGGTCGAATAACATCTTGCCGCCTGTTAATCCGAGCACCAGGTTTTCCTGGGGCAGGATGCCTTCTTCTTCAGGAACGTAGCTGATGGAATTTACTTCATCTTCGGCCCTAAAAAGAATGGCCTCCACAAAGTCTTTGTTGTCACCGTAACCAACTTTCATTCCATATCCATATCTGTCAAAAGACGGTAATACAGAATTGGCCGAAAGGCTGTCGGGCTCCACGGCTTTTAGGAATCGACCATACATAGCGCTGATCTTCCATTTGGGTGAGGGAGCCAAATCGGCCCCAATACCATTAAAAAGATGGCCGCTCAGTGTGTACTGTGAAAAAGACATGCTGGTAAAACCCAGGTGAAGGGTGGCCCACTTATACGTAGGGTGTAAGGTGAACTGATTGAAAGGCTGCTGAAAGGTGACGTTCTGGTTGGAAAGAGAAAAACTAAGTGGGATACTCCAGCCATACAAACTAAAGTTCAAATTGCCGGTAGCAAAATAAGAGTACGGATCGCGTCTGCTGTCGATACCGCTGGCCGTATAAAAAATCTGGTTCAAAGAAATGCCTCCATTGATCTTGACCGGAGGTTCCTTGCCAATGCTTTCCAGATTTTGGGCTGTCACCCCACTCGTGCTCAATCCTGAGACTAAACAAAAGAAAATGGCGAATACCTTATTCCGGATAAGTAGATGTAAAAATCTTTCCAAATGCCTAGGTTAACGGTTAAATAAAAATAACCAATACTTGATCAAAATAGCAAATTCAGGGGCTTATTTTTTTGCTGGAGTTACGCAACGGTTAGGCGTCAAGACTTCTTACAGGTGTCAGACTCCTTCAAAAACGAGCTTGATGCGGTAAGTCCGGTTTTTAGGTAAAAAAGCTAAATCCTTACATGGAAATTCATCATCCAAAAGGATCATCGCTTTCTTTTAACTTCTGATGTTACGCAGATTTACTAAAGTGTATCAGGTTAATCCCGATCAGCTAGATTACACTATGACTTCCGCATTTTTTAATTAGCCCACTAGCAAAAAAAAAGACACCCGTGAGGATGTCTTTTCATGATACTTATATGTCTATCAGTGTTCGTGATGTTTATGCTCTCCGCCTCCGTGCCAGGCTTCCATGATCTCATGGAAATGGGTGTGGGCATTTTCCAGGGCCGCCCCAAAGGCCGTGTCATCGGCCGCTGACTTCATGGCCTCCACATCTGTCTTCAGTGCAGCGAACGATGCTTTCACTTCGTCTGTATCAACCTTGCCAGGTAAAGATGCATCGGCAAAAGTATTGACGGCTGCTTCAAAGGATGCCAGACCCGTACGGGCTGGTTCCAGATTAGCCGAATCTTTAAAAGGATGATATATATCCGCCATCACCATGTGAAAGTCATCCATGGCTTTCCATTCGTCTGAATCTGAAGAAACTGATTCAACATTTTCTGCTTTTTTCTGGCATGCGGTGAAGATCAGCACAGCTACCAACGTTACATATGAAATTCGCTTGATCATGAGTTAAATTGTTTTAATGTTCTAACACAAAAATACAAACAAAACAAGACATAACCAGCAGAGGCTATTTGTCTTTGCTTTTGTATTTGCGTTGCATCTCCAGTCGATGCACCAGTTTTTTGAGCCATTGGAAATAGAGAGCTGCGTATAAGAATATGGTCATGACCCAAATCACAGCTACATTAAAATACAACGTATCAAAAACCTGACCTAGGAATGGTTTCCCCGGAGTAAAGAAAACGGTCCGAAAGTCTAGCATCGAATGAGGACGATACTCATTGATGTAGACCGGATAAATTTTCTGAATCAATGCCCCCCCCCACTTGACAATCCGATTCATCGTGTTAGAATTTTCTACCATGTCAGTCACTGCCTCGTTTTTATTTCTCAGACGCAACTCTTCAAAAGCTGTTTTCTTTTCAGGGGTATTGGTCAATTGATCCGTGAGGTGCTCCCGCTGCAGCATGGCATCGTTCATCCGAATGGCATAGTACTCCTTCAAAACAGTTAGGAATTTCCGGGTTTTTTCAAAAGTTGCCGAATCAAAAGAACCAATTTTTATTTTTTCAAATTCTGGAAATCGGTTTTCACCGATTCGCTTCAATTCATATGCAATCTCTGTCCGAAGCAAATCCATGGAAGTTTTGACTTCATTGTTCTCGCTTTTATCACGCCATTTGCTTTTGTGATTGCCGATATAAGCCAACTCCGACTCCAGCGTTGGAATGTGATAGATACGTTTATACTCGGCCAATGCCCGCTTTTGCTCCAACGGATAAAATTGCCGTTCATAGGCGTTGTCTTTAAACTGGGTAACCATGAAAGCTTCAAAGGCCCAGCGCGAAGCCATGATTTCACCTAAAATCGGAATCCCTTTGGGTGTACCTACATATGGATTTACCCGATCAAAACTGATGACCACACCGCTCAGCAATAACTGCGGAATGATTAAAATAGGTATCAGAATATAAATAGTTACGGCTGAATTAAAGGCTGACGAAATATTAAGACCCAATACATTGGCAAAGCAGGAACAGGAAAAAAGGATAAGCCAATAGCGCAACTCTGTTAATGGTATTTCCGTAATCAGATTTCCTACCAACACAAACGAGAGTGTCTGAATACCTGAAAGAAAAAACAAGATGACTATCTTAGACATGAAGTAGCTGCTGCGACTCAGGTTTAAAAACTGTTCACGTTTGATAATCTTTCGGTCACGGAAAATCTCCTCGGCACTGACAATCAGGCCGACAAACAAAGCCACCACAATGGCCATGAAGAAGTACACGGGCACATTTGTATTGTGGTAAAAAGTATAGGTAGGATTCTCCACTCCTACTTCATTATAATACTTGACAAAAAATGAAATAAAAAGAGCTAAAATGGGGGTCAACAAGGTATTGATAATAATATACTGGCGGTTTGCCAGTTTTGAAAGGGCATCTCGCTGAATGAACGTTTTTAATTGCGAGAACCAACTGGGGATTTTTTGAGTGACCGGCAAAGCATCCGTGGCCGGTTGAATTTTAGGAATTTTGATTTTTTGCTTGAAATATTGATACCATTGTCCGGGTGATATTTTCCGGGTATGCGTAAACCGTCCAAATTCATTAACTACCCGTGTCTCAATAATATTGAATATCTGTTCCGGATTGATATTCCCGCACTCGGGGCAGGCACCGGGAGTTTTATTGGCGGCATTAATAATTTGCTGGAAATAATTAACAGATTCTGAAGGATTGCCATAGTATATCTGAAATCCACCAACATCCAGGATGATAAGGGTATCAAACATTTTAAAAATGTCTGATGACGGCTGATGGATGACTACAAAAACCATTTTGCCCCGCAACGCAAGTTCTTTCAGCAGGTCCATGATGTTTTCAGAATCGCGTGAGGAAAGTCCTGAGGTGGGCTCATCCACAAAAAGAATGGCGGGTTCCCTGATGAGTTCCAATCCGATGTTTAGTCGCTTGCGCTGGCCACCACTAATGGTCTTTTCCAGACTTGACCCTACTTTCAAATGAGCGATTTCAGCCAAGCCTAGCTCTGTCAGCACCCGACTGACCAATTCATCTATTTGCTTTTTGGAATAATGGCCAAAACACAACCGGGCTGCGTAGAAAAGGTTTTCGTACACGCTCAGGTCTTCCATCAAAAGATCATCCTGAGGGATAAATCCGATGACCCCTTCCACTTTCCGGGGCTGCTCATGGATATTAATTCCATTCACTAGAATCCGCCCGCTCGATGGACTTTCCGATCCATTAAGTACATTGAGCAACGTTGACTTACCAGAGCCGCTGGCACCCATCAAACCGATCAGCTTTCCTCCTTGTTCGGAAATATTAATGTTTTGTAATCCGGCTTTTCCTGATTTAAAATGATAAAAAAGATGTTCGGCCTGAAAGCTAATGTCGGCTTCGCTGTCTTCCATCAAAAATTTACGCACCACATCGCTGTAGTAGATGGACTCTATCTTGCTGCTACGGATCGTACTTCCGGCACCGAACACATCTACTTTCCGGCTTTTCAGCGGAATGCTATTGATGTACAGGCTGGAGATACCTAAATACTTGATGAAGTAGGTTTCAAAATCAGGTAGTCGAAGGATGGCTACCAATCCATTCAGATTGCGGGATGTAAGCCAGGGCCCCTGATGACCGTAATGATTATCGCCCTCATCAATCAATAATATATTTTTAGAATTCAGCTCTTCAATCTCCTGCCCCATCACAAACGACCGCATGGCCCGCAGATCTTTTTGTGAAATCTTTAACGCTTCTCCGATATAATAAATCAAATTACTCTGACGCTCCGAAAGCTGACCATCGGCAAAGACCAACTCAATAATCTTCACCACCAGCACTGCCTTTTGTTGCGTGGTTAATGCCTGATTCACTTTCTTGACAATCTGCATGATCTGAGCCCAGTCATCCAAAAATTCCTGCGTGGCATCATCTACGCTGAGTCCTGCCAAGGCTACCCGTTTGTTGGATTTGCAGTAATCATCAAAGAGATTGAGGTAATAGCGGGTAGATTCCTGGTTCAGGTGCAATGACAAAAATTCTTTGATATTGGAGCGTTCATCTTCCGTGATACGTTCCTTTGCCACGATGGCAAATAATTGAACAATTGCTTTTAGCAGTTCTTCACTCATGGGTAGCGATGTGCGCTATAGGCGCGACTCAGGGTTTACCTGCAAAATACACCAAAAACATCAGAAAAACGGATGAATCAACCATTTCTGCAGATGATCCGTGGCCGTTTTCTATTTGTCTGGAATTCACTTTTCTTTGTGCATCTAAAATATTACTTCCATGTTCAAAAAATTCTCCAGCGTAGTTCTTTTTCTCTCTTTTTTGGCGACCGGGTTACTGGCTCAGAATTCTGTCATCTGGGAGGTAACCGGCAATAACCTGACCAGTGCTTCCTATCTGATGGGCACACTCAAATTTATCGGAGAAAAGGAATATTACCTTCCGGCAAATGTACCGGGTCTTTTACAAGAATGCTCCGTATTTGCTATCGAAGACCGGGTGGATCATCATGCTCAACATGAACTCAATAAAGCCCTGCATTTCCCTAAAGGGCAGTCACTGGAAACATTGTCGCCTGACGTATATGCCAAGACGCAGTCCTTTTTTTCGACCGAGTTTGGCATTGAAAAATCGGTTTTTAACGCCAAGTATGCCCGCCTAAAACCGTTAGCGATCTCCATGACCATGATCCGGTTATCGCTGGGTGAAAAGGTTCGTTTTTATGATATTGAGTTATTAAAGCTGGCCAAGAAGAATAAACTTAAAACCTATAGCCTCGAGACCATTGAACGCGAAGCGCAGGCATTGAATGCATACCCCATTCAGGATCAATTGATTGCCTTGACTCATAGTCTGGACAATTTTGCTACGCTCAAAGAAGAGTTCCGCAAGCTTATGGCCGATTATCCAAAAGGAGAGTTGGAAGAGATCTTTCAATATACCCTTCATCCGATTGAACAAAACCCTCAATTTGTAGAAGAGTTTTATACCAAACGCAATCAGGAATGGATGGTCAAGATAAAAAAGATGATGGCCTCCAATCCTTCATTTATTGCAGTTGGCGTGTCTCACCTCGAAGGGGAAAAAGGTTTATTGGAATTACTTAAAAAAGAAGGCTACACGCTCACACCCCTTCCGGTGGAATAACATCATCCGATCCGTTTTGTGACTAATTCACTAAGGATCAATAAACCTTCGCGTAGAAATTCGTCCTTCAGTTTAGTCAGATCCGTGGCTGGGAGTCCCTCTTTTCCGGTCAGTTGAGTATTCATTTCTTCCTGACCTGTCTTTTTCTCCTGTTCTGCCAACTGCGATTTACGCTTCTGTTCGTTAAGAGAAATTTTACCATCGTTCAGGCTTTTCTTCAGTTGTTCAGTCTCAGAGATATACGTTTTTAAAGCCCCGTCTATCTTTGCCCGCGAGGCAAAATTTTTATTCAGTTCAGCAATCACTTTCCCATCCACAGCGGTTGACTTTTGATAAGGTGTGCTCCGGATCACATCCCACGGCAAGGCGCTGGCATTAGCGCTCTCTCCAAACAAGTTGGCATCAAAGGCTGACGGAAGCTGCACATCCGGTGTGACTCCTTTGTGCTGCGTGCTGCTTCCGGTAACCCGGTAGAATTTCTGGAAGGTAATCTTCAGGGAACCAATGTCATCTTTGCCATCACTTTGAACGTAGCGATCCAGATCCACAACCGACTGAACGGTACCTTTACCATAGCTGGATTCTCCTACAATTACCCCACGCTGATAATCCTGAATGGCACCTGCAAAAATTTCAGAGGCGGAAGCACTAAATCGGTTGATCATTACGACCAGGGGGCCATTATAAACAACCCCGGTATCATCATCCCGATATACTTCCACTTTATTCTGGGAGTTCTTAACTTGGACAACAGGCCCATTTTTTATAAACAAGCCCGTCAGATCAATCGCCTCGGGTAATGAACCACCACCGTTGTTGCGCAAATCCACCACCAACCCATCAATCCCTTCCGCTTGTAACTCCAAGATCAACTTTTTGACATCTCGCGTAGTGCTTCGGAAATCCGGATCTTTCCGCTGATACGCTTCAAAATCCATATAAAAACTGGGCAGCATGATTACACCTAGCTTCATCGTCTTGCCGTCCTGTTGATAATTAATGATTTTCTTTTTAGCTGCCTGATCTTCCAGTTTGACCTTCTCCCGAACCAACGTGATCTCCACCGGTTTACCGCTTACCCCGGTCTTAGCTGGGATTACATTCAGCCTGACCACAGTACCTTTGGGACCTTTGATCAGCTTAACAACATCGTCTATCCGCCAACCGATCACATCCACCATTTCACCTTCCAGCCCCTGGGCTACTCCGGCAATCAAATCATTTACCTGAAATTTAGCCGATTTGTCAGCAGGACCTCCGGGAACAATCTCGATAATTTTTGTATAATCGTTGTCGGTTTGCAGACGTGCGCCAATCCCCTCCAGCGACAAACTCATGCCTTCATTAAAAACTGATGTCTGACGAGGAGATAAATAGTTGGTGTGCGGATCATAGGCAGAGGTAATGGCATTCATATACTCGCCAAACACATCCTCGCTATTCGTCTGTCCGAAGGATTTGACAATCCGTTCAAACCGTGTCCGTAAGGTTTTTTGAATTTCTTCCGGTTTCTTGCCAGCCAGTTTCAGACTCAGGGCCTGGTTCTTGATAATTTTGCGCCAGATATCATTCAACTCACCAGATGAAGATGCCCAGGGTGATTTGGTGCGGTCTGACTCATAGTACTCATCTGCCGAGTAATCAAAATTCTGAGCCACCAGGGTATTTAATACATAATCCATCCGCTGCTGATACCGTTGACGAAAGACTTTATAAATTTCAAATGCGGGTTCAACGTTCTCATTTCGGGTGAGGTCATCGATGATAAAGCGATACTTCTCAAAAGACTTGATGTCGGAGGCCAGAAAGTAAGCTTTGCTGTTGTCTAATTCGGTCAGATACTGATCCAGAATAGCCGAAGACAATGAATCGTTCAGCGATATTTTTCGATAGTGATTGTTATCGAGGATGGCTGCGATTACACGCGCCTCTTTTCCAAAAACGGGTTTGGCCTTTAGGACAAGCGTGTCTTTTCCACCCCCCCAAGCTACCATGGCAATGCCTATCAATAGCCAAAACAATGTCAAACGTTTCATTCAGGTAAACCGATTAGTGAAATACTGCTTACTATTAACGGGAGTCCATACCAAATGGATGCCAGGTTTTCTGATCAGGCTGCCTTTTCAGGATCAAATTCTTCCATAAATTTTTGAGCTTCCTCCAATGTGCCAAACTCAAAATTCATCTTGCCCGTAAGCGCTGAGTAGATTTCTACCTTCACCACCTCAATTCCCTTGGTATTCCGTTTGGTTCCCGGTTTCAGGTTTCGGTAGTCCTGCTCTTCTCTTTTCGAAACATGAAAAGCCGTAGCGCGTACGGTTTTACAATATTCACAACGGTAATGCTTAATGATTTCATTGGGAGTACCGTCTTCGTTTTTCTCAGACACTTCCTCTTTCCATATTCGCATGGTATAAAAGCCGCAGTTACCACATTGAGAAGCAATCAACCGGCCATTGTATTTTTCAATTTTCACATCTCCGGTCTTTTCATCAATCCAAACATCATAGTCAATTGAAAAGATATTCTCTTCTGATTGCATTCCCTCGGAAAGGTGTACATCTTCCTCTTCTTCCGTCAGCAATCTCATTTTGTTGCCTGTTTTAGGGTTAACCCGCGGTAAGTAACGCCACCGTCTCAATTTGTAATTAAGCATGGTGGGATAATAGTACTTCAGGATCATGCTGGCTACATAAGCGATTAACACTGCTCCTGCCAGTGAAAAGAAAATCCTGACAAAAAACCAGAGGCCCAATGTCTCTGTGAAAGACTGACCTAAACCATAGAGATTGATGCCCATGGCTGCTCCGGCCCCTAATGCAATAAAAGACCATCGGTACCACCGCACCTCATTCGCATTGATGTAGTCATGTTTCTCTTTCGGGTCCTGGATAGCCGAGACCCTCATCTTATGAAGAAGATAAATAAGCAAACTGGTTGCTGTCATAACGATGGCACCAATAATCATGACATTGTGCCAAACCAAAAGAAAACGAATACTATCCATCGGGTCTATTTGAGGTTATTATTTTGGTAAACATACGCTACCAAAATGGGATGTAAAAATTTGAACAAAAGCTCGTTTAGCCAAATCGGAGTGGCCAGCGAACATATTTTTAAGCGCTGAAACCTTCGAAAAAATGCCAAAAACGTAGAAAATAAAATAAATGTGTAATTTTGCACACATATACTTGCTTTATTATTACAAAATATACTATCATTGTGTAATAATACACAATGCTATGAGCGAATTTGATCAAAAAAGAATCGACCTGGAGCTTAAATCATTTACCCATCGTCATTTCGAAAGACCTGCTGAGTGCCGGAATGCCCAGCAAATCAGATTTTATGTGCAGGAACTTTGCGCTAAAATTGAAATCTATGAAAAGGAGTACAACTATGCTCCAGGATGGGCCTACACACTCTTGGCTCAATACAACGGAGTCTATAACCGTCTGATTCACAAAGAATTCGTTGCTTCTTATTGTTAGTCGAGATGAAGTATATCCCCTCTCCTATTCCCATCCAGTACGACTTTGCCTATGTGGCCACGGCCAATAGATCGGGCCGAATGCAATATCACAAGGTGCGACCGGGGGTTAGCAAACTTCGGATCAGTCGGCAGGAATTTATCAAAGCCTACAACGAGCTACCGCTGTTGGCCATCCGGCCTATGCCCATGAAGGGAAACGAGGTAGTATTTCAGTTGGAGTTCTATGTGTAAAATCGTACAAATCAGGATTCAATAATACGCTTCAAATCGGCAGGACTATATTCAACTGATTTTAAGGTTTTATTATCTGACTTTCTGTAAACCAGAAACTTATCATCCTCTTTCACGATATAACTTTCCGTTCCATCCTTTTTATTGTAGTAAGCCACCGTGCGCCTGGCTTCCTCTTCCGTTTTACACGTTTTGCTCATGTTACTGCGCTGCACTTCATCAAAGAGGGCTTTAAACTTCCCGGCTAAGCCAAATTCCAGAATAGCACCTGCCAGCACATACTGAATATCGCATAATGCATCGGCCACAGCCACAATATCCTTGTGAGCAATACCTTCCTCCAGCTCTTTTAATTCTTCAGCGATCAAGTCTACGCGTAGCTGACATCGCTTCGCATCGGGTATGGTTGGGACAGGAAGAATGGGATGTTTAAAGGTGCGATGAAATTCGGCTACCTGATTAAGCGTGTCGGGTTGTTGCATATATTGATTTAGAAGAGCTCAAAGGAATACTGTTTTTATGAATTCTCAAACCAAGAAGCCCCTGGGGCGAGTATATTTGAGCTTGAAATATGAAAAAGAATTTTATTGAAGAATTGCGTTGGCGTGGCATGATCCATGACCTCATGCCGGGAACAGAAGAACTCTTGTCAAAAGAGGTCACCTCCGGATACATTGGATTTGATCCGACTGCCGACTCATTACATATTGGTCACCTGGTACAGATAATGACCCTGGTTCATTTTCAGGAATGTGGCCACAAGCCAGTGGCACTGGTGGGTGGCGCTACCGGTATGGTTGGAGACCCCTCCGGAAAATCTGCTGAACGGAATTTATTGTCAGAAGAGCAACTCCGGTACAATGAGTCCTGCGTTAAAAAGCAACTGGAGAAATTCCTTGACTTTCAGTCGGGAGGCGCAGAAATGGTAAACAACTACGATTGGTTTAAGGGGTTCTATTTTCTTGACTTTATTCGGGATGTTGGAAAACACATTACGGTCAATTACATGATGGCAAAAGACTCCGTACAAAAAAGACTAGAGACCGGCTTATCTTTTACGGAGTTTACCTACCAGTTGGTTCAAGGATATGATTTTTACTGGCTCTATACGAACAAAGGCTGCAAACTACAGATGGGTGGATCCGATCAATGGGGAAACATTGTCACCGGTACAGAACTCATCCGTAGAAAATCCGGAGGAGATGCGTTTGCATTGACCACCCCGCTGGTGAAGAAAGCAGACGGAACCAAATTCGGTAAAACGGAGAAAGGAAATGTATGGCTTGACCCCACCAAAACTTCGCCCTACCAGTTTTATCAGTTCTGGCTTAATGTGTCTGATGCGGATGCGCCAAATTTTCTGAGGTGCTTTACAACCAAAACCCGTGAGGAAGTAGAAAGTCTCATGGCCGAGCATGAGAAAACTCCTCATTTGCGTTTGTTACAGAAGGCGTTGGCCGATGAAGTCACCAGCCGGGTGCATAGCCTGGCTGACTTGGCAAAAGCAAAAGAAACAACCGATATTCTGTTTGGTAGCTCGTTTGAAGATTTCAGAAAACTAACACCAGAAGAGATTGAAGATGCTTTTGACAGTTCATTGACTTATTCCATCGCCCGCGAGTTATTAGATCAGGGCCTGGATATTGTAAGTCTGTTAGGCGAGCGCACTTCGGTGTACCCATCCAAGGGAGAAGCCCGTAAAGCGATTCAGGGAAATGGAGTAAGTCTGAATAAGATGAAAGTAGCCATCGATAAAAAGATTGCCACCACCGATCTGTTATATGGAAAATATTTGCTGGCGCAAAAGGGCAAGAAAAATTATTATCTGATTAAGGTTATCTGATCAGAATTTGCCTCGCGTCACACCATTGACGGTGAAAAGTCCATCCTCTCCGACTTCAAGAACAATTTTGCTTTGAGGGTTTTTGGTGTCATCCAGAAAAAAAAGCGTGTACTGATGCGCGGTGACACGGTCTTTCATGTCGTCCGTAAAACCCAACTCCAACTTCAAGAGGTCGCCAGACTTGATTTTCCGCTGAAGCACCTGATCATCCTCGTTGCTGGCAATCCTGATTCTCTTTTCTTTGTCGGTCAGCAACAGAAACTTAAATACCACTACCACGTGAGGCAGCAGCCCCGTGGCAGGCTGTTTCTTGGAGTGATCGAGATTCACCTGAGTTACCGGAGGTGCCTGACGTTGTTGAACCGTATATTCCAGCTTGAGCTCCACCTGCTCAACAGGTTTTAAAGGAACATCCTGAAGAAATAGCCAGCCCAACAAAAATAGAATGGTACATTTCATGTGCTATTTTAGAGACCCATCCCTGCGCTTGACAAGAGAATTCACATATTGAAATTTACGCCTTTTACCAGATTCTCAGATGAACATCCTATCCGGTATGGTTTTGGAATGCTCACTTCATCACCCTAAAGTAATGAAATCTATCGTTTGGATCAATTCAGAGTTTTTCGTTTAAAACCAGTCACCATCCTTGGTCAACAGATAATCTTTGACTTTCGCCATTCCGGTCGAAGCTTTTTCCGAAAAAAACTTCACGCCTGGATAATGACCTAACGCATGAGCTTGTGGATCAACGATTATTTTGAGCGACTGCCGTGGCGCATAATCGATTAAACCGGCTGCCGGGTAAACCTGAAGAGAAGTGCCCACCACAATAAAAATATCAGCTTGTGAAACCAAACGGACGGCTTGATCCATTAACGGAACGGCCTCTCCAAACCAAACAATGTTGGGTCGCAATTGCGAGCCTCTTTCACATGTATCTCCTATGTTTAATTCTGCTCCGATGATGGGATAAACCAGCCGTTGATCTAACGTGCTCCGGGCTTCAAACAGACTTCCGTGTAAATGAATTACTTGCGATGATCCGGCACGTTCGTGCAGATTATCAACGTTTTGGGTAACCACGGTTACTAAAAAATGCTCTTCTAATTCCGCCACTATCTCGTGGCCCCGATTAGGAAGAACCTCTCGTGCTTTCCTTCTCCGTTGATTGTAAAAGTTAAGCACCAAGGAAGGATTTCGCACCCACGCTTCCGGGGTAGCCACATCTTCCACCCGATGACCTTCCCACAAACCACCAGCATCACGAAAAGTGGGGATGCCACTTTCGGCACTGATGCCTGCTCCGGTTAAAACAACCACCTTTTTCATCAGGACCTAAAGTTACAGGATTAAACGAACGGGTTTGTCCTGCTTGGCATACTCAAATCTGGCTATTTTTTTGGTTTCATAATAGCTATCCAAACCCAGGGAGGTAACGGAATTAGCTGCCTCAAGATCAATGAATCCATCCGGTTGAAGAACTCCTTCTTCCAGCCACACTTCCTGAACAGCGCCTATCACCAAAAAGGTTTGGTTATGCCGGATGGGAATCACTTCTACAAGCTTCATCGCATATTGCACAGCACTTTCACGAACAAATGGAACGGGAAAGGAAGACCGATACAACGGCTGGAGACCCACGGCATCAAATTCACTTTTGTCTGGCGGGTATTTAGCGCTGGTCTGATGCGCTTGAGCTATAAAAGATGAAGGAATATGATTGATGGTGTATTGTCCAGTTGCTTCTATGTTGGTCAAGGTATGGGGCGAGGCTTCTCTAGGGCGGTTGATAAACCCAATCAAGGCAGGATCTGCCCCAATGTGGACGAGATTGCTAAAAATAGCCAGATTTGGATTGCCTTCAGCGGATTGGGAGGCGATGAGGCTGGCAGACTTAAAACCGCTTAGGGTATTGATAAAGTTACCCCGATAAAATCGTTCCCACGATTGTATGAGGTCGAGACTGAAATGTTGCATCTGTTTAATTTAACAACAAATGGCAACAGTAGTTTAAGAATTGTCGGCATATGACTGCCATTGATATAAGTTGCGTTTTGATCCCATGACGATATCCTTATCTTTCGAATATTAAAATCCATGGTATGAAAAATCTCACCACCCAATGCCTTCCTTTCATCAAGAGTCGTAAGAATCCTCATGGTCTATGGATGCGTGGAAACTCGCCAATAACTTTTGTGGTAGGTTTGATGATGGTATCCATTGCCAGTCACGGACAATCATTCAACAATTTACCTGTGCTGACCCAAAAACCTCCATTGCATGGCAGGCATTGGATGGCGATCACGGGCAAACCACTGGCAGCCACGGCCGGGGCTATGATTTTCCAGAAAGGCGGTAATGCGGTAGATGCTTCCTGCGCCATGCTGGCGGCCACGTGCACCATGTTTGACGTGCTTAGCTGGGGTGGCGAAACACAAGCTCTTTTATATCACCCTAAGACTAAAAAGGTAATTGCCATTAACGGGCTGGGCGTAGCCCCCACCGGGGCTACTGCAGATTTTTTTAAAAGCAAAGGCATGAACTATCCACCTCAATACGGTCCACTGGCAGCTGTTACGCCCGGCACTCCGGGGGCGTTAATGACCATGTTGGCTGAATATGGCACATTAAGTTTGAAAGAGGTATTGGCCCCCGCCATGCAACTGGCCGATGGCTATCCTATCGAGGCGCAAACAGCCAACAGCTTTGAACGCGAGAAAGAACGTTTAAAGCAATGGCCATATTCAAAAAATGTGTTTCTTCCACACTTGGGTGAAAACCGTGAAGCACCACATGCCGGTGAAATCTTTCGCCAGGCCGACTTACTTGCCACACTTCAAAAACTGGTAGAGACCGAGCAGCAGGCAATCAAAAAAGGTAGATCAAGAAAGGAAGCCATCTATGCCGCGTATGAACGATTTTATAAAGGAGATATCGCCAAAGAATTTGCCCGTGGAAGCCAGGAACAAGGTGGGCTGATCACAGAAAAGGATTTGGCCAACTGGAAAGTGATTATTGAGGAACCCGTGATGGTCAACTATAAAGGAATAGATGTCTATAAGATGCAACCCTGGACGCAAGGTCCGGTGATGCTGCAGGCTTTGAATATGCTAGAAAACTTAAACCTGAAGGAGATGGGTTTTAACTCAGCTCGCTACATTCATACGCTGTATCAGGTCATGAATCTCACTTTTGCTGACCGCGATTTTTACTACGGTGATCCGTATCTGGCACCCGAAGAACCGATCAAAGGATTGCTATCAAAAGAATATGCCAAAGAGAGGATCAAGTCTATTAATTGGGAAAAAAACGATCCGAAAGCAGCACCCGGTGACCCCTACCCTTTCGAAGGAAAAATCAATCCTTATAAAGACTATCTGAAGGCCTGGTCGCAAGCCTCCCTCATGAAGCCTTCGGGCTCACTGGATGAAGAGTATTTAAAAAATGTTTTTCTGGGAACCACCTCCATCGAAGCAGCCGACAAAGAAGGATGGGTTGTTTCCATTACTCCCAGCGGTGGATGGAACCCTGCCTGCATAGCCGGGAAGACAGGTATCGGAATGAGTCAACGAATGCAGAGTTTTGTCACTGACCCTAAGGAAAATCCTTTCAACGTAGTGGAACCGGGTAAACGCCCTCGGGTGACGCTCACCCCCAGCCTGGCACTCAAAGACGGAAAGCCGTTTTTATCATTTGCTGTTCAGGGCGGTGACACACAAGACCAGAATTTACTTCAGTTCTTTTTGAACGTGGTGGAATTTGGGATGACGGTTCAGGAAGCAACGGAAGCACCCAACATTAATACTGATCAATTATACCTGTCACTGGGTGGTGAAGATCGTAAACCGAAGGCTGGTTTTATTCTGTTACATGAAAGTACCCCTCCCTATGTGCGAAAAGAACTACAGCGAATGGGATATCGGATGCGCTTTGATGATCGTACGTCTGGCCCCATTAATGCCATTTGGTTTGATTGGGCTCACGGGACGCTATGGGGTGGTTCCAGTAACCACGGAGAAGATTATGGAATCGGATGGTGATTTGTGGCTACCATTTCGAATACTAGTGTCGGACAGAGGATTGCTTGGTACGATGCATCCAATCCCGCAACAGGAATTGCAACAACACAATTGAGCTTAAAATAATCGCAATAATCATATTTACTTTTTAATTCAGGTAAATATAGATAACTACAATATAATCAATTGCTTATTTGTATGATTCAGGTAAGTTTAGTAGTCTTTTTAAAGAATTTCTCAATAGTATTACCCTTCCATGATTGTTTCCAACACCAGCCACCGATCAGTTTTAATATCCAATAGCTGGTTAACCTCCTGAAAACGAACTGATAATCGTTCAATTTCGGCAGGAGATTCAGTACCGCTGGACAATCTGGTGGTGATACTGGCCTTTTCCTTTTCCAGATTTTCAATTTCCAGCTGAATGGCCTCGTATTCTTGCTTTTCCTTAAAGGTAACCTTGCGTGCAGAAGGTTCAGATTTGACGGGTGACTTAGTCGCTTCTATTCGGACTGGTGACGCAGCAACTTTCTCTTTTTCTTCCAGCCATTCCCGATAATCGGTATAGTTGCCGTTGAATGGCTGAATTTTTCCTTCGCCTTCAAATACAAAAAGCTCATCTACCAGATGATCCATAAAGTAACGATCGTGCGACACCAGAATGAGACATCCGTTAAATTGGTCCAAAAAATCTTCCAGGACATTCAGAGTATCGATATCAAAGTCATTGGTTGGTTCATCTAATACCAGGAAGTTAGGATTGGTTACCAATATTTTAAGCAACTGGAGTCGCTTACGCTCTCCTCCACTGAGTTTATCGATAAATGTGTATTGTTTCTCCGGAGGAAACAGAAACTGATCCAAAAATTTAGAGGCAGATATCGAACTACCATCCGAAAGGGTGATAAACTCTGCAATATTTTTTACTTCCTCTATGATTCGGTTTGCAGGATTGAGATCTTCTACTTCTTGTGTAAAGTATCCGATCTTCGTGGTTACTCCGGGAATGACCTCACCGCTATCGGGTTGTATTTTTCCTGTAATCAGATTTAAAAAAGTAGATTTGCCAATCCCATTTTTACCGACAATTCCAATTCTGTCTTTCTTCTTAAAAACATAACTAAAGTCTTTCACCATGGCTGCTCCTCCATAGCTTTTGGTGGCATGATGGAGTTCCATGATTTTACCACCCTGGCGGGCTTCCTTGATGTCCAATTCTAACTTTTCTTTTTTCAAATTCTGGGAGGCCACTTCCTGCAGATCATAAAAAGCATCCACTCTGTATTTAGCCTTGGTACCCCGGGCACGAGGCTGCTTTCGCATCCATTCCAATTCCTTTTTTAACAGGCTCTTGGCTTTGGTTACCTCAATCTTTAACAGTTCTTCGCGCAGGGCCTTTTTCTCTAAAAAATAGGCGTAATTACCCTTATATCTATAAAGTTTACCCCGGTCAAGTTCCAATATCTCATTCGCCACGTTGTCCAGAAAGTACCGGTCATGCGTGACCATGATAAGCGTAATGCTCTTGCCATTCAGGTAGTTTTCCAGCCATTCAATGGCATCCAGATCAAGGTGATTGGTGGGTTCATCCAGGATAATCAAATCCGGATTATTCAAAAGTAGCTGAGCCAAAAATACACGCTTTCGTTGCCCACCCGATAGTTGTTCAAATCGTTGTTCCAGATCCAGGATACCGAGCTTCGCAGTAATCTCCTGAACCTGCGCATCATACTCCCACGCATTCAGTTCATCCATCCGCTCTAGTACACGCTGCATTCGGTTGGGATCTGTTTCCGGGTGGTGAATACATATTTCATATTCTTTTACCACGCGGGCTACTTCATTTGCATCATCAAACAAAATCTGATTGACCGTCAGATTACCTGCCACCACTGGTTGTTGAGTCAGATAGCCAAGTTTAATTCCTTGTGCGATGGCAACCAATCCGGAATCTGATTCGATCTGTCCGGTCAGTATTTTAAGCAACGTGGATTTTCCGGCACCATTTTCGCCAACCAACGCTAGCTTCTCACCTTGCGAAATCCCAAGGGATACATCACGAAAAAGCCAACGATCATGAAAGGTTTTGGATAGGTTCTCAGCTGAAAGATAGTTCACAAGGGGACATTTAGAGAAAGAGCCGCAAGTTAGCAGATCACAATCCTATTTCGGAAGATTGCCAAAAATAAAGAATCACTAACCTGATTTCAGGTAAGTCTGTTTTACCAACGTTCAGGATTCTCTACGCGTGTTTACCTTGCTTGAGATAGCAAAACAAACAGATACCCAGTTGAAAAATCATAGTAGCACTGATGGCAAAAAATACTAACATAAAGCACATCATTTTAGGTGAAGTTTAAAATTAATAATAGGTATTTATATATCCTAATTATCAATGAGTTATATTTAAAAAAGTATGTAACTGGTTGATTCTTAATTTGGTAAATTTTCGATGAAAGATCATTCCAAGACCGTCTGTCAACGGAAATTACGTTACGCATATTACAATTCATCTCTGTTCCCAGGCCGCATCAGGTATTACCAGTCAGATTTGTTTTGACTCCCTTCAAAACCGGAAAGATACCATCGCTGTCAGCGTTTTTTTTCTGACTATGTTAGCAAATCAGTTTGAATAACCAACTCAGGTTTCTGCGTTAAGGAACCTCATGTATGATGAACTACGCTGTGGCAGTGCCGGGTTTTTATCCAGAGAGAAAAATTGAAGAGACTAAAGGACTAACTTTGCAAAGAATATCACTTCCATGCCCGATATAGAAACTGAACACATTTGTAAAAGTTGTGGAAATCGATTCACGGGTATTTACTGTAATCAGTGCGGGGAAAAGATATTGCTTCCCTCCGATCGATCATTTAAAACTTTCGTAAGCAATATTTTAATTGCCATTACTTTTGCCGATAGCAAGTTTATCCAAACCCTTGGACTGGTCTTGAAAAATCCGGGGTTTGTCTCGTACGAATTTGCCGAAGGCCGAAGGATAAAATACCTCAAGCCTATTTCATTATTTTTTGTCCTTAACCTGGTTTATTTTCTATTCCCGGTCATCCAACTCTTCAATGCCACGCTTGACACCCAGCTAGGCTCCGCCTATGGACATTGGATTCAGGAGACGGTGGCGCATAAGGCCGTTTCCATGGGATATTCACTGGATGCTTTTAAAGTCGTATATAACACGCGCACCACCGGCCTGGCCAAATTAATGGTGATGGTCTTTGTCGTGATCAGTTGTTTACCCCTTAACCTGCTTTACGCCAAACGAAATCGTTTCTTTACCGATCATGTCGGATACATGGTAGAAGCGGCCTGCTTCAATCTGTTCGTCAATGCTATCTTATTAACACTTATCGTCAGGATCTTCGGATTAGGATTTTATCTGGATGAAACAGCTTTAACGATTATCTTCATTGCTACCAATTTGTATTTTTTTCTGCGCTCAGGGGCCACCTTTTACCATGAAAGAAGTTGGCGGTTGATCATCAAAGCCTTGGTCATGATTCTATTTCTGAAAATAACCTTGGAAATATATCGGCTCATCCTATTTTTTATTACCGTTTGGGTCTTATAGAACTTTGCTGCCCAGGCTGAACTAACCTAAACTTCCTAGACGCGGGCATTCAGCAACGATTGTATGAGATGGTCAGCCTGCTGCCTTTCCTGTTGATTTACCATCGTCCGATACGTATTCAATGTAATAATAGCCTCTTCCACCTCTCGAAGCATGGCCTGAGTTAAGGCCAGATTAAAAAAACTGTTGGGAAATTCCGGCTCGATCTCGATGGAAAACTGATAGTGAATCTTTGCCAGCGGAAAGTTTCCGATTTCGGCATATAGATTGGCCAGATTGTAATGCGCTTCAAAATGACGGGGTGATTCTGCCAGACATTTGGTAAAACAGTCAATCGCCCGGGTGTAGTTTTGATCCTTTGACTCCAGAATGCCCAGGTTGCAGTAAGCGTCAGAAGGGCTGTCGCCTAAAGCAATGGCCTTTTCATATAACACCCTGGCATGTTTATCTCCTAAATCATCGAGATACAACGCTTCTTCAAAGGGGCTTCTCGCACTTAGGTTTACAAGTTTACCTCCTGAAAACAGGTTTAGCTGCCCTAGTTTTTCCTGTTGCTCAGCTTTACGTCTGCGTGCCGGTCGAAATCCAAATTTTTCAGCCGGGGGAACCGGAAACTTAATCACCTTGGCCATCGTGCAAATATAGATTCATTTCGGGGTAATCTGGTGGTACGCACGCATAACAGTTTTGCAAAGGGATTATCAAAAATACGTTGAGAATTATATCTAATACGTAAACCTGTCGGACACCACAGATGATAAAGAGTCGTTTCAGGTCATCAAAATCTACCATGCATAGATGGAAAGTAACTAGTCATTCAAATGGCGTGAAATAGCTATCAGAACTTCTCAACTCAGGTAAAAATCATTTGGCAACTCTATATTTTCATGTGGATACTTCCTGCTTTTGTAAATTTGCTGTTTAGCCATTTCTCAATGACACCAAATAGGTACTTCGTAATCGATTTCGATAGCACTTTTACAAAAGTGGAAGCGTTTGATCTGTTAGCCGAAATTACGCTGGCAGACCATCCTGAACGGGAAAAATTAGCGGCCAGCATCAAAGAAATCACCGATCAGGGGATGAATGGCTCTCTGTCATTCCGGGAGTCACTAGAGCAGCGCATCGGCATCTTACAACCTACACGCAAACAACTTCAACAATTGGTACTTGCCTTGCGGGATAAAGTATCAGAGTCGTTCAAACGAAATAAGGATTTTTTGCTGGCTCATGCCGAATACATTTACATTATCTCGAACGGCTTTCATGCTTTTATCGATCCCATCGTCACGGAATTCGGGATCAAACCTGAGAACATCTTCGCCAACAGATTCATTTTCGATGATTCCGGAAAGGTCATTGGCTTCGATAAAGAAAACCCGCTTTCTTCCAACAATGGAAAGGTGGAACAACTCAAACGTCTCAACTTACCAGGAGATGTTTATGTCATTGGGGATGGATATACCGACTATGAGATCAAGCATTCAGGACTGGCCAATAAGTTTTATGCTTTTACTGAAAATGTAGAACGTGAGAGTGTTCTTCGAAATGCCGACCATGTAGCGCCCAGTCTGGACGAATTTCTCTACTTGAACAAACTCAATACCGCCATCTCTTATCCCAAAAACAGGATTAATGTTCTTTTGCTAGAGAATGTGCACCCCGTGGCAGTTGAACTAATGCGGAATGAAGGGTTTAATGTTGAAACGTACCCGGCCGGGCTGGATGAGGATGAACTTTGTGAGAAGATTAGGAACGTCTCAGTTTTAGGAATCCGCTCCAAAACTCAGGTGACAGCTAAAGTATTGGAAAATGCTAATCGTTTGATGGTGATCGGTGCCTTCTGCATAGGCACTAACCAAATCAACTTAAAGGCCGCCACTCAAAAGGGTGTGGCTGTATTTAACGCCCCGTTTAGCAACACGCGGTCAGTTGTGGAATTAGCCCTGGCAGAAATCATTATGCTGATCCGGAATATTCCTGATAAATCTTCACGCATGCATCAAGGGGTATGGGACAAGTCTGCTGCCGGAAGTTTTGAGATCCGGGGAAAAAAACTTGGAATCATTGGCTATGGGAACATTGGAACACAACTTTCGGTGTTGGCTGAAAATCTGGGGATGAATGTACTCTACTATGACCGGGAAGAAAAACTGGCCCTCTCCAATGCGACTAAATGTAAATCACTAAAAGACCTACTCACCCAGTCTGATATTGTATCCCTTCATGTGGATGGCCGCGAGTCAAACAAACATCTGATTGGTAAAGAAGAGTTTGACCTCATGAAAAAGGGGGTTATTTTTCTTAACTTAAGTCGAGGACATATAGTTGATATTCAGGCTCTTAAAGAAAATGTGATTTCTGGTAAAGTTGCTGGTTGTGCGGTGGATGTGTTTCCATATGAGCCCATCAGCAATCAGGAAGAATTTATTTCTGAGTTGAGGGGGTTACCAAATACCCTTTTGACCCCACATATTGGGGGAAGTACCTTAGAAGCACAAGAAAACATCGGAACGTTTGTACCTGGCAAAATGATGGACTATATCAATACCGGAAGCACTTCGGTCAGTGTCAATTTTCCTAACCTTACCCTCCCCACACTGGAGAACGCGCATAGGCTTATTCATATCCATAATAACGTTCCAGGTATTTTAGCTCAGATTAATCAGGTGCTGGCCGAGCATGGAATAAACATTGTCGGTCAGTATCTTAAAACGAATGAACACATCGGGTACGTCATTACTGACATCAATAAACAGTACAACAAAGATGTGATCAAAAAACTCAGATCCATCGAGCAAACCATCAAATTCAGAGTTTTGTACTAGCGATTGAACGAAATAACCCTGAAAAATTGAAGATAATCCCTACTTTTGCAACCGTGAATAAACCTGAATCTATGAATATCCTGAAGGCATCCCCACTTTTTGCCTTTTTACTATTTTTTGGCCACTTGAGCCAAGCTCAAACTGGCCCTGGAGGCGTTGGAAATACCCTTGGCACTGGCCAGCCCCGCAACGTACTGTGGCTCGAAGCCAATAGCCTTAGTTTGGCAGATGGAGCTAATATCCTTACCTGGACTGACCGGTCAGGTAATAACAATAACCTGACCGCAGCGGCCGCCACCAGTCCTGTCTTTAACAACACGACTACCCCACCAAATGGGTTGGGATATGCCCGTTTTAATAAAACTGATAATAGGATTGTTATCAATTCATTTACGGACATGCCTCAATCGGGGCTGACCACAATTATTGTTTACCGCACCTCGGTGGCGGGAACAGGCCTGGTTTCCTATGCCTTTAGCGATGCTCAGGCTGATGAATATCTGCTTAGAAACAGCGATGCACTTCGCACCACTATTGATGGGTTAACAGACCAATCAACCATTGCTACTAATAATAATAACTGGCGAATCGTTTTGAATAGTTGGGAAAACATTGACGGACGCCTTAATTATCATGTCGATGGTGCCGAGTCAGGTGGATCATTTCGGTTAACAAACGGCTTTCAGGTGGGTGACAATATTGAAAATGGAGGTACCCTTGCCATTGGTAATGATCAGGATTTGTTAAATGGTGGTTATCAGACGGCTGATGCCCTGCAAGGGGACATCGCGGAAGTAATCATGTATGACAGAAAACTTAATGATGCTCAGGTCAGAATTATTAACAATTATTTGAGCTCCAAATACGGGGTAACTATAGCTAACGATATTTATGTTGGAGACACACCGGCCAACGGAAACTTTGACTTTCAGGTGGGGGGTGTCGGTCAGATCAATGGAACCATTCATGGAGAGGCCAATTCTGCCGGACTTATCCTAACAGGGGTTACCTATGCCGCTACGTCATTCGTTATGCATGGACATAACAATGTCGCTAACAGTGTCTCCACAGCCAACTTACCCGGTGGAGTCGCGCAACGATGGAACAGGTCTTGGTTTATAGATCGCACAGGTACTATTACTGTCAACCTGGCCTTCGATATCGGTGAAGGTATTGGAGGAGGTGTTCCCGTTAATAAAGATAACTACGTATTGTTACGCAGGGCAACACCCGGTACCGGTACCTATGTGGACCAAGCTGTGAGTAGCGCCAATAAATCAATTGTCGGTGACCGGATTATATTTCAGGTGGCGAATATTAATGACGGTGGAGAATATACATTAGGTACCATAGATGCCGCAGTAAGCCCCGTTAATGGTATCAATGTACAAACGTGGTACAGCTATCAAACTGGAAACTGGAACGATCCCAACGTATGGACGTTGGACGGTGGCGTGGTACCTCTTTTGGAAAATCCCTCGAATGAAATCCCTGATCCTTCGGATTTTGTGGTAATCACCAATGGCCGTACCATTAACATGAATATCAACAACGTGACCGTGGCAAATATGACGGTTGGTGGTGTGTTGAATATGGGTACATCTTCAGGTCATAATTTTAACGAGATTAACGGAAACGGAAGAATCAGGATGTCGGGAGCAGCCGGAGTGGATAACTTTCCAGCGGGGGTTACCAACGGAAGCGCCAATGGCTTTGCGGACGCTACCAATGGTGGAATTGTAGAGTTAACAGGTACAGCCATTTCACTTAACCAGAACAGAGTCTTTAATGATGTTTTGGTGAACTTAAACAGTTCTTCAACTGCCGCGGCAGTTTTAGCAACAATCACCATCAATGGAGACCTTAGTATCGAAAACGGGACCTGGCAATTTGGAGATAATGCCTCCACTGTCAACCGTACGGTAGCTGTCGTTGGTAAGGTACAGGTAGAAACCAACGGTCGCATACGCGTAGGCACCGGAAATGCGCGTCATGAGTTTAATCTACAAGGTGACTTTAATAATAATGGAGGAGATGTCCAGTTTACTAACCGGACCTCAGCCGGACTTAGTACGGAGGCTACCGATGGCATTGTTGATTTTAACCTTTTAAGTGCTACTCAAAATCAATCGGTTATTTGTAACGGTCCTACCCGTTTTTACCGGATAGAAGTGAGTAAAGGGTTAGACGCTACTTATATCGCTACCATCACCGCCTCCAGTGCTGCTAACTTCGAGTTATTTGGATTTGCCAATGAGAATCACGGATCAGTAGCCCAGTTGGCCGCTAATAATAACGCTATTGGATTGATTTACGGAACGCTAGAATTGCGGACCAATGTTAATGTTCCATCTATTGGTATTACCGGAAACTACAACGTGTCAGCAGGAGCTACGCTGTGGGTAAATGGTGGACAAGTGACTATGCCCACTGGAAATGCCATCGTAGTTTATGGTAAAGTTCAGGTAAGTGCCGGTACGCTCACAGTAAATGTTACTAGTGGACTAACTTATCGGGATGCCGGAACGATAGAAATTGAAGGGGGAGTCTCTAATGTTCGTCAAATCCGAACCTCCGTTTTGGGAGTAGATAATATCGGAGGATACATTCAATCGGGCGGCATTATGAATGTCGGTGGCGGGACCATCAATAACGATTATTATACATTCAGCCTGACATATGCAGATAATGTTTTCCGGATGAGTGGAGGAACCTTAACGATCTCTCACCCCTCTACCACCGCCAGTCGCGGATTGTTTTACGTCAATTCCGACCCTAAAAACGTAAGCATCACAGGCGGTACGGTCGTTTTTGTCATTAACAACAATCAGAATAACCACAAAATTACTTCACGGGCACCCGTTTGGAATGCGGTGTTCAGAAAAATTAGTGGAACGGCCACTACCTTCATATTGGACGGAGGCACCAGCGGTAACCCAGGTGATGATACCACCCTGCCGGCACTTCCGCTGGTGGTCAGCAATGATTTGACAATTGAGGGTGCCAACTCTCCTATTTTCAATGCGAACGGAAATGATGTTTTGATTACCAAAGATTTAATCATTGAAACAAATGCCACCTATACCTCTGGATTAAATACGACTGAGTTTAATGGTAGTGCTGTTTCCATCGTGAATGGAGGTGGTGTTTTGCGTCAGTTTAACAATCTTCGGATCAACAAACCAACACAAGCGCTGGAGCTTAATATTGTAAATGGTCCGGCTACAGCCATTCAGGTAAACGGAACATTAACAGTAGAGAGAGGAACCATTGACTTAAGTACTTTAAATGTTTCTGCTAAAGGCAATATTGTCAATAAAGGCACCATCGGCATTACCGGAAATAGCGGAAGACTTTTGGTAGATGGCACTTCTGCTCAAACGATTTCCTCAACAGATGGTCAGTTTAGAAATATTGAAATTAATAACACCGCTGGCGCAAACCTGAATACAGGACAAATGTTTGTGAACGGTACTCTTACCTTAAGCGCAGGTGTATTCAATATCGGTATTGAGACGCTCACACTTCAGGGAGCAAGTGCGGCTCTTGCCGGAGCGCCTTTTAGCGTCACTAAAATGATTCAGACGGCAGGAAATGTATCTGACGGAGGATTAGAGCTTTATTACAATGCCAATGAAGGATTTACATTCCCCTTGGGAACTAATGCCAATAGTAGTGTACGTTACACCCCTGTGGTAGCTCAAATTTCGGGATTTGCAGATGATGGATATATCCGGATCATTCCAGTAGATCAAATATTGCAAACTACTAACCTCGCAGGAGGGGCCGATATCCTTTCATACTACTGGAAAGTTACTCATCGTGACTTCACCACACTTCCTACGGTACGTTACCAAATGACCTACGCGGATGGTGATATTGGAGGAACAGAGACCAACTACGTCCCGGGTCGTGTCATTGACAATGCTCCCTTTACCCGTTCTACGGATGGAGCCGCTGATGATATGAATTTTACAACCAATCTTATCACTTTTAACGGAACCAGTACGGGCTCCACTTTCCCAGGCACTGGGTTTGTGCTCGAAATTGCAAATTACACAGCCGGAGCTACCACCCGATTCACCGGAGCGCCCACTGTTTATTATAGCAGGAGCGCAACGGCTACTGGCTTCCCTGGACTCGATTGGCATACAGCAGCAAGTTGGTCCACCGTTTCTCATGTGGGTGCTGCCGCAACTAATTTCCCACAAGCTGGTGATATCGCCATCATTGGCTCGGGAAATACCGGAGCTAATAATCACCATGCTATCTTTGCTCAGAATGCTGATGTTAATGTAGCCGAACTTCGGTTTGCAACGGTTCCAGGCGGAACGTTTAGTCCTCGTGTAACGATCAGGCAGGATCGGGATTTCACAGCTATACGTGTCAGTGGTCCAGGGACTTTCATGACTCAGATACAAGCTGGAGCAGGAAACACTCCCATTATTTTAGGTGATTTTGGAGATTTTGCAGAAGAAATTACGAGTAACTATATCTATATACAGACAGCAGATAGCGGAACACCATTAGCGATCCCCACCAATCCTACTATTTATCCAAACCTGCGTTTTGAGGCGGGTAATGGCGGCATCAATGATCGAATCATGACTAACACAGTGCCCATCACTGTCAGAAGAGATCTCCGCATTGATTGGGAGGCTACTTTTCAAGTAGGCGCCAATGTGAGCGTAGGACAAGATTTGCGTTTGCAACCGGCTGATGGCGGTAATGGAGGACGGTTAACTTTTGGAACCGGTTCTGGAAATATCACTGTGTCAATTGCTCGCGATGTTCAACTAAATGACCGTGCCAATACAGGTATTTTTGTTTCCAATAGCAATCCATCTTTTAGAGTACACACTCTTCAGGTGGGTCGTAACATCACCCACTCCGTGGGAACGATTGATTTATACAATGGAGGAGCAGCAAGTGCCAACCACGCCATACTTGAATTGACGGGGGTTGACAATGGTACCTATACCAATACTTCTGGCAACGTGCCTGATTTGTTCCGCATCAAAATGAACAAAGGGACCAGCATCGCTACAACGTTTTCATTTAATAACAACTTTGTTCTCAATGGACCAACCAACACGGCTACCAAAGCTCTTGAGATTAATAATGGGCTACTGATTCTCAACGACCCTGGTATATCATTTGCGCTAACTACCGGAGGAGGTAACTTTTTGATTCCTGCCAGTGGGGGGCTTCAAATGACGCAAGGAATTGTCAACGTTTCGGGTGCCACGACAGGTATTATTCTGGATGGGTTGCTTCGGATTAATGGCGGTACGGTCAATATGGATGGCGGAGCCAACGTAGATAACTTCATTGAGTACTCTGCTTCTGGCGCAGCCACGATTGAAGTCACATCAGGAGGGTTGGTGGTAGGTTCGCAAATCCGCAGGGGCCTTGCCTCTACGGAAGGCATTTTAAGATTCACACAATCCGGTGGTGTAGTTACTCTTGCTAAAAATGCTGCTCCTCAGGTCACCCGAGGAGTTTTTGAAGTTGCCAATACGGGAAGTTCGTTTACCCTCAGCGGTGGTACTTTCACCATTGTACGTGGAATCAACAGTACCATCGTTCCTTCCTTACTTCTGGAGCCAGCTACTTCTTCCGTTTCAACCACATCTACCATCACTATTGGTAATGTCGACACTCCGGCTGGTGTAAATAGTCAGAATATTGGTATTAAATCAAGTATTAGTCTGGGAAATCTGGTGATGGACAATAGCAGTGGAAACGACCCTTTGGTGAAACAGTACATCCTTCCGCTCACTATTGCCGGAGACTTAACACAAGCCACAGGCTGTACCTTGAACTCACAGGGTCTTGATTTGACATTACGAGGCAATTGGACCAATAATGGCTCTTATCTGGCTTCGGGCAATAAACTGATTTTGAATCCAACGGCTACCCGTACAATTTCTGGATCCGGAACTTTCAGCATTTTCAGAATGGATAAAATTGGGACACAGCGATCAACCCTCAATACGAACCTAACCGTAAATAACGAACTCCGGGTTTTGCAAGGACGAGTACAAACATCAACTAATTTTTTGGCAGCTCGATCGAACGTTGTTTTTGATGCTATCCTCGAAACTACGGGAGGCATTGGTCTGGTCTTTGACGGTTCTACACCGCAGGTTCTCAGTCGTACAACCAATGTGGGATCTTCGACTCTTTCTGTCATCACCATTCGAAACTCCAACGGAGTATCTATTCCGGATGGTCTTGGATACAATTTTATTATATCTGGTTTCCTACGATTAGAAACAGGTGTTTTTGATATTGGGGGAAATCTGGTAACCCTCAGTAACAATGCGGTTCCTGTTCCTGTAAATCCATTTAATTCACTCAATATGGTGAAAACAAACAATTCATTTACAGATAGCGGTTTAAAGAAAATTTTCCCGGCTAACTATACGACTGATTTTATCTTCCCGGTAGGTCAGGATTTGTACACACCGGTTCGCTTTAACTTTGGAACTCCCGGAAATACCTCGGGCACAGTCGTTAGCGAAATTATTGTTCGCACTGCAAAAGAAGTTCATCCTTCCATTGTTGAAGACTTTGAAGCACCAGATCCTGAAATAGTGGATAGGGATAATGTTCTTCAATATTATTGGGTACTGGATGCTAATGGAGTTCCTTCCACCTTTCAGGCAGATGCCATCATGTCCTATGACCAATCTTATGTAGAAGTCACAGGAACGAATACAGAGGCTGATTACATTGCAGCACGGATTCGCAGCGAAAACAATCCTTTGGAAGATATTGACAAATTCTCCACGTTGGATGTAAACGAATCTACGAATGAGGTTACCTTCAGATTCACAGGTGTGACTGACGAGGGTATTTCGGGAAATTACTTTGCTGGGATTGAAAATGCCATCCCTGACAGGGTTCCTGTGTACACTACTGTCACTTCCGGAAATGTTAATACGGCTATTTATGACATACCGGTTCCCGGAGGTGGGGCTCCTATTGGAGCCGTTATTGTTGTTGATACGGGTGACGAACTTACTTTAAACATCAATTCCGTTCGGTTATACAGAACGGAAATAAGGCCCGGTGGTATTTTAAACATCAATGGTACCTTTGGGCATCGGCTCGGAAGTATAACAGGGTCAGGTACACTGAGAATCACCAGCAACACTGGAAGTGCTGTACTGCCAGCCGGTTTTTATGATGACTTCTTTGGTTGCGGAGGAGGAACGCTTGAATATGCCGGATCAGGCAGCTATGACGTTCTCGGTGGCATCTCCACCGTACGTCAGGTTTCATTTATTGGCTCCGGAAACAGAGACATGGCCAATAATGATTTGACCACTTGTGACGACCTCTTAGTCAGCGGGCCTACAGTACGCAATCTGAATAACCGAACCATTACCGTTGGTAGAGATATGCTTATTTCCGGAGGTTCCTTTAGCAAGGGAAATAACAACCGTACACTAACCATCACTCGCGATCTTAACGTCAGCGGAGGTACATTTGTCGGAGTATCTGATGGTATTCGTTCTATTGGACGCGACTTACTTGTGTCTGGTGGTAGTTTTGAAACAGGTTCAGGAGGCACCGTTGATATCGAACGGAACCTTACGTTTACATCAGGTACTTTTAATGGTGGATCCGGAACCGTAAGACTCTTGTTCTCTGGGACTACTCAGCAACAAATCAACGGAACCTTTACAGGGGCCGCCCAATGGCACCGCATGGAAATCAATAATCCAGCCGGCATGCGCCTGAATGGAAATGTAACATTAACCACCGAATTGCTCCTTTCCCTGGGACTTATTACCCCCAATACTGGTGTTCAGTTCACGATGGGTGCTACGGCAGTCAGTACCCCTGAAAAGGGTTCTCCTACATCATTAGTTTCAGGTCGATTATTTAAAGTAATGAACGCTGGTTCTTCTTTCTATTTCCCGATAGGTCTTGGTTCCTTGTGGAGATACGGTCTAATCCAAAATACAAGCGCTGGCCCCAGAACCTGGAGCTTCGAATATTTTGCATCGAATGTAGATACAACAGAGCCGCTGGTTGATAATCTTCTTCCAGCAGATCCGGTAGCCATCAAAACCATTTCCAGTGGCGAGTACTGGAAGGTGTCTGACGGAAGCCCTACTCCTAGCGGAGTAACAGCTCGTATCGGTTTAAGTTGGGGCATTGAAAGCGATGTGTCTGTCAATGTTATCGAGAGAGAAAAGCTTAAAGTAGTGGCCTGGAATGACGGTACCTCCCGTTGGGATAACTATGGTGGTACTACCTTCCTCGCTGGCCATTCTCAATCCCAGGGTGATTTTGTAGCTACCACGAACCTCAGTTTTAGCGAACAGATTGTTACACTCGGTTCTGGTGATTTTAATAATCCCCTACCGGTAACGTTTACCAGCTTTACAGGCGAAACTGTCAACGGTGTAAACATTCTGAAATGGGAGACTGCTACAGAAATAAATAACGATCGCTTTGTATTGGAGCGATCAACGGATGGTGAAAAATTTGTGGTCGTTGGTGAGGTAATCGGTGCAGGTAATAAGACTACCACTTCTAGATACTCATTTACCGATCAAAGTCCGCTCAGTGGTAAAAACTACTATCGCTTGAAGCAGATTGATTTTGACAAAACAACTGCTTATCATGATAAAGTTGTGCTACTGACGGTTGAACCAGGAACAACACCTATGTCGGCAACCTTGTATCCTAACCCTGTCATGGGAGATCTCTTTAAGGTTCGCATCAGTAATGGAAATGATTCTGAAGTTTATGTCCGGGTAACCAATCTGAGTGGAAAAGTCATTCGTACACTTCAATACTCAGATGTTCGGTCTGGATCCGATCTGGAGGTACTTCTCAGCAATGATGCTTCTCCAGGAATTTATCTGGTCGAAATCGTCCAAGGCAAGTCAAGGGTTGTCCACCGATTGATAGTACAATAAAATAAAAGAGGAGCTTTAGGCTCCTCTTTTATTTTGTAAAAACCACCGGATTTGGTGAGGTGTTTCTGAACCCCAGAAAGACAAGTTTTGAGCTGCCGTCTATCGCAATCTTCTTCTGTTAACCTGCTTTTTGGGCGAGGTCTCGCCTTAGGCGAGATGAGGCCTGATTTTGACTGAAAGCTTCACTCGGTATTGTATTATTGTTAGGTTCAGCAAACGTGTCCCAAATCCAGGTGGATTTAAAAGCGAGTTACACAAATTCGGGGATGCGCATACTATTGACATTCAGGAATTTTTTGTGTAGGACATAGCTCCAACATATTAGCTTTGTCTTTTCAAATTTGTCAACTACCAAATGAAAAATCAAAGCATCTGCCTGGCACCCGGGCCTTCTGAGTTGTATTTTACAGCCGAGGATCATCTGAAGAAAGCTTTTCGAGAAGGGATTCCATCGCTCTCTCATCGTTCCTCCTCTTTTGAGCGTCACTACCAGACGGTAGTCGATGGTTTGCGTCAATTGTTAAACTTACCGACCGATTATACTGTTGCATTTACTTCGTCTGCTACTGAGATCTGGGAACGATCCATCCAAAGTATGGTCGATGAGCGTTGCCATCACTTTGTGAATGGAGCCTTTTCAAAACGTTACTTTGAAATTGCCAAACTTTGTGGTAAAGAGGCTGTGGCCAGTATTGTGCCGGACGGGTCCGGATTTACATCGGCAGAAATGTGTGAAGGGTCTCCTGAAGTTATCGCCCTCACACATAACGAAACCAGCACGGGTGTCTCGATGCCGATGGAACCTATTCATCAGATGCGCATCAAAAATCCAACCGTATTAGTTATAGTAGATGCCGTATCCTCGCTGCCCTACCCTGACTTTGACTATACAAAAGTGGATTCTGTTTTCTTCTCTGTGCAAAAGGGGTTTGGCTTACCCGCAGGGCTAGGTGTATGGTTGTTCAACAGCCGATGTGTTGAAAAAGCAAAACATCTCCAATCGCAAGGAAAACTGTCAGGGACGTATCACACCCTACTCTCTCTGGCTGATTACGCTAAAAAGAATCAAACACCCTCCACACCCAATGTCCTTGGTATTTATTTGCTTGGAAAGGTCATTCAGGACATGCTTCAAAAAGGAATTCAGGCTATCCGGAAGGAAACAGAGTATAAATCGGCCGTTCTTTATCAGGCATTGGAGCAAAGTTCGGTTTTAAAGCCATTTGTGAAGGATGCTACTCTACGATCCAGGACGGTAATCGTGGCTGATGCCGGTAACGAGCGGGATCGCGTCATGCATGCCCTCCGGCAGATAGGATTCGAGCCAGGAGAAGGCTACGGAGTCTACAAAAAATCACATCTCCGATTTGCCAATTTTCCGACCCACTCAAGAGAGCAAATAGAACGATTGGCCGATGCTATTGCCAGCTTGTCATGATTAAACCTTGCTGGTTAAAATTAGTCTAATCATCAGTTTTCGCCATGGTGGAAGACAAAGACCTGTTAGTCAAAATCCGGAATCCAGAAACGGCAAGTTATGGTTTCAACTTACTGGTACGTGCGTATCAGCAGCGGGTTTATTGGCTGGTTCGAAAAATGGTGATCGACCACGATGATGCCAATGACCTCACACAAGAGGTTTTTATCAAGGTCCACAAGTACATTCCAGGATTTAGGGAAGATTCACAATTGTATACCTGGATATTCCGGATCGCTACCAACGAATGCCTTACTTTTTTGAACAAAAAGCGGAAACGCTTCTTTTTACCGATCGAAGATGTCAGCAAAGAGTTAACTCAAAAAATCGAAACCTCCCCTGATCTTTCCGGTGATGAAATTCAGAAAAAACTACAAAAAGCAATCGTTCAATTACCTGATAAACAGAGACTTGTGTTCAATATGAAATATTTCGATGAAATGAGCTATGAAGATATTTCAGAGGTGACCAATACCAGTGTCGGAGCCCTCAAAGCAAGTTATCATCATGCCGTAAAAAAGATTGAAGATTTTCTCTCCCAATAATTAAACTTTCAAAGACAATTAAAGTCCAAGCGCTATGAAATTGGAAGATATACCCAAAAAGAATATGTTTAAAGTACCGGATGGCTACTTTGATCAATTACCGGGTATTATCCAGACCCGGACGAATGCGGCACCTAAAAATCCGGTTTTCCTGTGGAGTATGGGCTGGAAACTTGCTCTTCCGGTGGCTCTAATAGCTGTTGTAGGTGTTCTGTGGTTCTCGAATATTACAACAACGGTAGAGGATGAGTTAGTAACGATTGATACATCCGATCTGGTGGCCTACCTTGAACAAACTGAATTAGAGCATGAGGACTTAATGGAATCTTTGAATTGGACAGTAGAGGATACAAACGAACTGGAAGAAATGGTTTTTGAAGAATTGATCCCATCTGAAAATCTGGATGCTCTTCTGCTTGAATATGACAATGAATTTTAGGTTTTTAACGAAACAATATGAAAACGTTTAATAAAACTTTACTTAATCTGGCGTTCTGGACTGTTCTGATAGCCAGCTCTCCTCTGGCTTCTGCTCAAGACACCGATGTCTCCGAGGATGTTGCACAAGATCCAAAAGCTCAGGAAAAGATTAAAAACCTTCGGATTGCCTATCTCTCCGAAAAACTAGGGTTAAGTACGGAGCAAGCAGAAAAGTTCTGGCCGCTATACCGCGAATATTCAGAACGCAGAAGGGAAATTCGGCAAAAATTTGTGAATGCCCGCAAAGAAATTGACCCCAACAATCCCAATCCCGATAAACAAAAAGAAGTGATTGAATTGGGGCTTCGTGTAAAACAACAAGAACTGGATCTGGAAAAGGACTATTCTAACCGAATACTCAAGGTTATATCCGCTCAACAAATGCTGGCCCTTCGTAAAGCGGAAGGAGATTTCAATAAATTAATCATCGATCAAATTCAACAACGAAGAATCATGCAGCAACGAAGAGAAAATGTTCAGCAGCGACAACGAATCAGGCAACGGAATTAGATTTATCATTTGACGGATGGTCTGCCGCTGGACGATAGTAATCTTCCTGATCATCGGGGTTTATCCTTTGTTTGCACAAAGGATAAACCCTGATTCAATGGCCTATTTACTGAAACAAGACAAGGAATTGGCTGAATTAGACTCCCTTCTCCATTCCGGGGATCGCTCTGATTTGCTGTCGCTTATCGATAGTCTGGTGAACGTACCCGAAATTTCATTACCTTCTCAATTGGTACTGCGGGTAGGATATAACAGCAATCTTACTTCACAAAGTCGCACCCTTGGATTTGATCAGTTTGGACTGATCTATGGAGCAAGTTATTATCATTCCTCCGGTTTTTATCTGGACGGTTCTGCATACTGGAGTCAGGAGTTTGAACCCAAACATTACCTCACGATCGCTTCGGGGGGATATATTTACCCCTGGAGCAAGCGATTGATGAGTGTCATCGAATATAGTCATCTGTTTTATTCCTACCGCGGACAAGAGGCTGACGTTCCTTTTTCCAATAATATTCAAGTATCGAATTTTGCTGATTTTAAGTATGTAAGTCTCCGGCTGGACTATTCTTTTTTGTTTGGTAACGAAAGTGGCCATCGGATTATCCCTGGGATACTGTTCAACCTAAAGATTGAAAAAGTTATGGGCTTAGAACGTATCACATTCAATCCCGGATATACTGCTGTCTTTGGAAATGATAGTTATACCGAACAAATTCCCTATACAACTAACCCGTTGGAAGTCATTTTCAGAATCCGAAGACAACTTCCGTTGTATTATGATTCTACCACGCAAGGATTTGGTGTTATGAGTCATAACTTCGTATTCCCGCTTTCCATCCACTGGAAAAAGTGGAACCTGCTTTGTAGTTATTCGTTCATTTTGCCTCGTAAAGTGGCAGAACCGATAGATACTGATCCTTCCGGGTTTTTCTCTTTTGGCTTATCCAAAACCATCAACTTAAAATAACAGGCTTTTGTAAGCTAGCGGGCTTTTAATACATTCGTGTTTTACATAAACCGATGAAAACTCGTCTGCTAGCCACTTTCTTTTTCGTTTCCACTTTTCTGAATGCCCAACCTCGATGGCAACAACAGGCAGATTATCAAATGGAGGTATCCTTAGACCCTCAAAAACACCTGATCAAAGGACGGGAGTTCATTACGTATACCAATAATTCACCAGACACACTTTCCAAAGTGTACTTCCACTTGTACTGGAATGCATTCCAACCAGGAAGCATGATGGATGTGCGTTCACGTTCGCTGCCTGATCCTGACCGGAGAGTACAGGATCGGATCAGTAAGCTCAGCGAAAAAGAAATCGGCTACCAGAAAATTGTAAGTTTCATCCAAAATGGCAGGCAGGCCACTACGCGAGTTATTGGAACTATTTTGGAGGTACAGCTCCCTTCACTCCTCCTTCCCCATTCTAAAACCACTTTTGAGGTAACTTTTGAGAGTCAGGTGCCCATTCAAATCAGAAGGTCAGGTCGGGATAACCGGGAAGGCATTGCATACTCCATGACTCAATGGTACCCTAAAATTGCCGAGTATGACCATCAAGGCTGGCATCCCTACCAGTACGTTGCCCGGGAGTTTCATGGTGTGTGGGGTAACTACGATGTAACTATCAATATTCCACCCGAATTTGTGGTCGCTGGCACGGGCAAGCTTCAAAATGCTTTGGAAGTAGGTCATGGATACGAAGATGTTGGTGCGAAAGTTAGTCGCCCCAAAGGAAACTTGAAATGGCATTTCGTTGCTCCTAATGTTATTGACTTTGCCTGGGCGGCTGACCCTCAGTATAAGCATGAACGCATCCGCGTGCCTGGAGGCCCGGAGCTTCATTTCTTTTATCAACCAGGCGAAAAGACCAAACATTGGCCAGACTTAATGCCGGTGGGTGTTAAATTATTTCAGTTTATGAACACACGGTTTGGCGCCTACCCTTTTGATACCTATTCAATTATTCAGGGTGGAGACGGTGGTATGGAGTATCCCATGTGTACACTCATTCTGGGCGAGGTAGGGTTTCAAGGTACTGCAGGCACCATGATCCACGAAGTCGCGCATAGCTGGTTTCAAATGACTTTAGCTTCAAACGAAGCTTTATATGCCTGGATGGATGAAGGATTCACCACTTTTGCTACAGCGGAAGCTGGCAGCTTTGTATTCGATCGGAAGTTAATTAACCCACAAGGGTCTACGATGGACGGCTTTGAGAAATTTGTAAAGTCAGGTATAGATGAGCCCGCCACTCAACACAGTGACGTTTTTACGACCAATGCCGCCTATACTGTTTCTTCTTATACAAAGGGTTCAATCATGCTTACCCATCTCCGCTATATTATGGGAGAAAAACTCTTTTGGAAAGGAATGCAACAATATTATAACACCTGGAAATTCAAACATCCGGAACCCAATGACTTCATTCGCACCATGGAAAAGGTATCTGGTATGCAATTGAAGTGGCATCTAAATTACCTTATTGGCTCCGTCAAACATGTGGACTACGCAATAAAATCAGTTAATCCAGAAAATGGTTTTGAGATTATTCTTGAGCGAAAAGGTGAATTTCCAATGCCGGTAGAGATTACCATTACCTATGCCGATGGAAGCAGCGATTTAGTATACATTCCAACCAATGAGACATTGGCAGATAAGAATTTTGAAGGCTCAGTCACCAAACTTGCCCCGTGGTATTGGGTGGCAAAAGAGTATGCATTCAAGTGGTCTAAGAATACGTTAAAAATAATCTCCATTGAGATTGATTCTAAACACGAAACGGCAGAGGTAGAACGTTCTAACAATAAATGGAGTGTCGAAGACTAATTCCATGGAAGAGCATACAAGCATACTTGTTAAGGCTTAATCCCGTTGAGTAATCAAGCGATCGGGGTAATCTATCTTATTTTTTGAAGAACAACCCTAAGTTCATTCAGCATCATGGCGGTAGCACCCCAAACAATTTCATTTTGAATTTCAAAATGAGGGGCACGCATTTTAAATTTTCCAGCAGCCACAATCTCTTTCGTCCGGATGGCATTTGGATCCAGAAGTTGACGCAGATCTCCTAAAAGAATGTTTTCCACCTCACGCTTATCGGGTCGAAGGAGTGGCGTATGTTGAGCGATGGCAACCACTGGTGTCACCATAAAGTTGCTGGGGATTACAAAAAAATTGCTCAAATGCCCAATCACATCAATCTCTGAACGATCAATGCCTATTTCCTCCTCCCCTTCTCGTAAGGCTGTTTCAACAAAAGTTTCGCCTGACTCGGCCTTCCCTCCAGGCAAACTTATCTGACCGCTATGAGCACCCGAATAGGTCGGTCGTTTGATCAGCGGAAAACGGATCAGACCATTTTCTTCGTATAAAAGTATTAGAACACTGCCAGGTTTAGGTGGAAGAGCATGCTTGAAATCAGGTAGGAGATCCCCAATAGGGGTCGCCCTCATCGGCTCGTGTGCTAGTTTACCTGGGAGCGGCTCAGCTAAAGCCTTTGTCAGTTGGGCGCGTAAAGTCTGGATGGTAAGGGCTATTGATTGCACTTGTCAAGATACTCCTTTTCAATGGTGATACCAATAGCCTGAGCCCGTGTAAAGGCCACACACGCCTCCTTAATTTTTCCTGTTTTGAAATAGGCCACCCCCAGGTGGTAATCGATTTTATCAATAAACTCATCCCGTGAGTAGGCCTGAACAAGCAGACGTTCAGCATCTGCAAATTGATTTTTAGCCAAAAAATAAAGGCCTTTATTTCGATAAGCCCATCCATTGGTGGGATCAGAAATGATAGCATCGTCAATATCTGTTAAGGCTTTTTCGGTCTCCCCCAATTGCAAATAAAAGTAACCACGATTATTAACAAAATACGGATCTCCAGGCTTTAGGAGAAGGGCCTTGTTCACCAGTCTGATGGCCTCCAAAAAATTGTTATCCTCAGCCTCTATCAGTGCCAGCGTATTATATATGTTCGGTTCGTCTGGATTAATTTGTTCTGCCTTTTTCAAGTCCATCCGGGCATCTTCAAAAGCCCGTTGATAATACCATACTGTTGCCCGGTTAACCCAAAGTTCCGCATTGGAACTATCTCGTTTAATGGCCTCACCAAAGGCCTCCAAACCGCCTGAAAAGTCCCTCATTCGGGTTTTGATCAAACCTTCTACAAAAAAAGCCACTGATGTATCGCTTTTAAGACGTTTGATTCGCTCAATGTCACTTAAAGCGCTATACAGTTCTCTTAATTCGTACAAAGTGTTGGCCCGATTAATAAGGGCTCCCAGAAAAGCAGAATCGCAGGCAATCGCCTTTTCATAGTGAATCAATGCTTCAGTATACCGACCGGCACGATAGTGAACAGTCCCCATATTATTCCATGCTTCCACAAAACATGGATCAAGTTTTGCGGCCTGTTCAAAGTAATGCAAGGCTTGCTCTGTGTTTAGGTCTTTTACTGCCAGGTTACCTTTTAACAAGAACTGCTCTAGTCGCTTTTCTTTGCTTTCGCAAGAAAAAAGGCAAAGCAAGATTCCAACATAAATCCAATTTTTCATTCACACAGTGTTTCAAACTGCAATTTAAACCAGAAAAGGGTGAAATGGTTTGTGGAAGATGATTTCCAGCCTTTGACGATGCATTTGATCGTTTTAGCAATTTATCGGCTTCATGTCGGCAATCAAAAGTGCCTGGTTTTAAACAAATCCTAAACTATTTTGAAATTCGGAGTTGAAGGTGTTTATTTGTGAGACAAAATGAAAAACAACGCTTACATCCTGCATCATCACCATTTTTTCACCGAAGAAATGGCAGGTCTGTAATTGTTACTATAAAACTATTAAAAGGCTTGTCAGATATGGCAGGCCTTTTTTATTGATATATTTTTAAATCATGCTTCGAATTGCAATTCAAAAGTCCGGGCGGCTACAAGAAAGTTCGCTTCAGCTACTGAAGGAAAGTGGTCTTTCGTTCACCAATGGAAAAGATCAACTAAAAACTCAGGTCAGGAATTTCCCGGTGGAAGTACTTTTTCTCCGGGATGATGATATTCCACAATATGTGGAGGATCGGGTGGCCGATGTTGGCATCGTTGGCGAAAACGTCTGGGTGGAGAAACAAAAGAATAATGATCTGATCAAGCGATTGGATTTTGCCAAATGCCGGTTGTCCATCGCTATCCCCCGGTCGGAAACCTACTCTGACATCAAGTATTTACAAGGTAAAAATATTGCTACATCTTATCCGGTTATTGTTCAGCAGTTTTTGGATCAGAAGGGCATACAAGCCGGAATTCACGAAATCAGCGGGTCAGTAGAAATTGCCCCTGGAATAGGCCTTGCCGATGCAATCTGCGATATTGTCAGCACAGGAAGCACCCTTCTGAGTAATGGATTGAAAGAAGTTGAAATTGTCATGCATTCAGAAGCGGTACTCATTGCTACGCCTGGTCTTGATCCAGCAAAAAAAACAATCCTCGATCAGCTTTTGTTTCGCATGGAGGCCGTTCAATCTGCCAAAAACAATAAGTACATCCTTTTGAATTGCCCTAATAGTTCGATTGAAAAGATTACTAATGTTATCCCCGGAATGAAAAGCCCCACGATTATGCCCTTGAGTCGGGAGGGCTGGTCATCGCTACACTCCGTAGTAAATGAAAATGACTTCTGGGAAAAAATCGGGCTATTGAAGTCTCTCGGTGCCGAAGGGATATTGGTAATACCTATTGAAAAAATGATCGCATAGTATGAAAGTAGTGATTAACCCTGCCCGGGCTGACTGGAGGCCATTATGTGAGCGACCCGGTTTAGAAATGGAGTTTTTGGAAAGCGCTGTTAAGAATGTTTTAACACGCGTAAAGAGTTCCGGTGATGCAGCCCTTCGTGCATTGACACAGCAATTTGACCAAGTGATCGTAGACAAACTTGCCGTTTCATCAAGTGAAATAGAATCTGCTGAAAAAACACTGAATGAAGATTTAAAAGATGCCATCCGGATAGCTGCTGCTAACATTGAAAAGTTTCACGAGGCACAGAAGAGGTCCTTTTTGGAAATCGAGACCATGCCGGGTGTTCGATGCTGGCGCAAAGCCGTCCCCATCGGAAAAGTAGGAATCTATATTCCTGGCGGAACCGCTCCTCTGTTTTCCACTGTCTTAATGCTTGCGATTCCTGCACGTTTAGCCGGATGCGAAGAAATTGTTCTTTGCAGCCCACCGGATCAAACCGGAAATATTCACCCTGCTATTTTATTTACCGCTTCTCTTACAGGAGTAAAAAAAATTTTTAAGGTAGGTGGTGCGCAGGCCATTGCGGCCATGGCCTATGGTACGGAAACGATTCCTGCCGTGTATAAAATATTTGGACCAGGAAATCAATATGTAACTCAAGCCAAACAAATGGTGAATCAACAAGGCACAGCCATTGATATGCCAGCCGGGCCCTCTGAGGTTTTGGTAATTGGTGATGAATATGCCAATGCTTCTTTTATAGCAGCTGATTTATTATCACAGGCCGAGCATGGCGTTGATAGCCAGGTGATATTTGTAACGACCAGCGAAAAAATGGTTCATCAAGTCAAAGAAGAGATTGAAAAACAAGTACAATTGCTTCCGCGAAAGGCCATCGCTCAGCAAGCTTTGGAAAATAGCATTTCTATTGTATTTCATTCCTGGGAGGATATAGCCGATTTTACCAACGAGTATGCCCCAGAACATCTCATTATCAACACTCAGAATTGCGAGGCATTCAGCGAGTCGATTAAAACAGCCGGTTCGGTATTTCTGGGGCCTTATACACCTGAGTCTGTTGGGGATTATGCGTCTGGAACCAATCATACCCTACCTACCAATGGTTTTGCCAAAGCTTACAGCGGGGTGTCCTTAGAGAGTTTTACCCGATTGATGACATTTCAAAAAATTACTTCGGATGGCATTCAGAAAATAGGACCTGTGGTTGAAAAGATGGCCGCTGCGGAAGAACTCATTGGGCATCAACAATCTGTTAGTATACGTTTACGATCGCTTTCATGAACGCATTTGATCTATCAAAAATTATTCGCACGAATGTGAAGTTATTGAAACCATATTCGTCCGCCCGAGATGACTTTAAGGGAGACCATGCATCTGTTTTTCTGGATGCCAATGAAAATCCATTTCCGTCAGATTATAATCGGTATCCAGATCCACATCAAAAAAATCTAAAAGACACGCTGTCCGCATTAAAAAACATCTCTGCTGATCAAATTTTTCTAGGCAATGGAAGTGATGAGGTAATAGATTTGCTCATTCGCGCCTTTTGTGAACCCGCTCATTCTAACGTAATCATACCTCAACCCACCTACGGAATGTATTCGGTAAGTGCTTCCGTCAATGATGTTAGGATAAAAAATGTTTTGCTGACAGATCAATTCGATGTCGATGTGCCAGCCATCCGGAACGAAATAAACTCTGAAACCCGGCTCATCTTTCTATGTAGTCCAAATAATCCAACGGGCAATCTACTGACAGAAAGTAAAATGGAAGAACTCCTTCAATCGTTTATCGGTTTGATTGTCGTGGACGAAGCTTATATTGATTTCGCAGATACCAGAGGATTTGTTCCGCTGTTAGATAAGTTTCCCAATTTGGTGGTTATCCAAACGCTCTCTAAAGCATGGGGACTGGCCTCCATTCGCCTGGGTATTTGTTTCGCCAGCATGGAGATCATTCAAGTTCTGAACAAAATTAAGCCACCTTATAATATTAGTAGCCTGACGCAAAGCACCGCTCAGCGATACCTTGAAAATCCGACCCAAAAAGAAAATTGGGTTCGATTGATCCGGCAGGAAAGGGAGTCCTTGCGGAACAAACTATCGCAGTTATCAGTGGTAAGGCAGGTATATCCTTCCGAGGCCAATTTTTTGCTTGTTCGGGTAACTGATGCCGGGCAAGTATATCAAGAATTAATTGCCAAAGGCGTGGTTGTGCGAGATCGCTCACAGGTTCAATTATGTGGTCAATGTCTTCGTATTACGGTAGGAACACCTCAGGAAAATGATGTATTGGTTAAAGAGATGAGTCAACTATGAAAAAAGCACTTTTTATCGATCGGGATGGTACCTTGATACTTGAACCCACTGATGAACAAATTGACAATCTTGAAAAACTTGAGTTTTATCCAGGGGTTTTTCGGGGGCTAGGAAAAATTGCCCGACACCTCGACTATGAACTGGTTATGGTAACCAATCAGGATGGCCTAGGCACAGATCGATTTCCGGAGAGCACGTTTTGGCCTGCACACCAAAAGATGATGCGTGCCCTAGAAGGTGAAGGCATTAAATTTTCCGAGATATTGATTGATCGTTCTTTTCCTCATGAAAACAAACCCACCCGTAAGCCTGGAACAGGCCTCTTGAATAACTACCTCAATGGGGACTATGATTTAAGTCAATCGTACGTCATTGGTGACAGAATAACGGATATACAACTCGCCAAAAACATTGGCGCCAAGGGGATACTGATTAACAACGGTAGTTTGGAGACTACTCTCCAAAAAGCTGGTTTGGAAGGTAATTGTTCTAAAATTACAACTTCGTGGGATGAAATTTATCAAGTTGTTTTAGGTGAACGTCTGGCTCGCGTAACGCGCATCACCAAGGAAACAGATATCCATGTGGTTATCAATTTGGATGGAACCGGGCAAAGTAAAATTGCAACAGGACTGGGATTCTTTGATCACATGCTGGATCAGATAGCTAAACATGGCCAGATCGATTTACAGATTTCTGTGAAAGGTGATTTACATATTGACGAACATCACACCATCGAAGATACTGCGCTGGCCCTGGGTGAAGCATTTGGAAAGGCGCTCGGAAACAAAATCGGGCTGGAACGATATGGATTCCTCCTTCCCATGGATGATTGCCTGGCGCAAGTAGCTATTGACTTTGGCGGAAGACCCTGGCTGGTATGGGAAGCTGACTTCAAACGTGAAAAAATAGGTGAAATGCCTACAGAAATGTTTTATCATTTCTTCAAATCCTTTACTGACACCGCACGTTGTAACTTAAACATTCAAGCCCAGGGCACAAATGAGCATCATAAGATTGAAGCGATTTTCAAAGGATTTGCCAAAGCGATCAGGCAAGCCATAAAACGAAACGACAGCAATCAACTGCCTAGCACAAAAGGAACTTTATGAAAGTGGCCATTATTAAGTACAATGCTGGAAACATTCAGTCGGTTCGCTTCGCGATGGAGCGAATGAATGTGAAGTTCAATGTCACGGATGACCTTGAGGAAATACAATCGGCCGATAAAGTCATTTTTCCAGGCGTAGGAGAAGCCCGAACAACCATGACGTATCTTCGGGAGAAAAAACTGGATCAGTTAATCACAAATCTCAAACAGCCTGTTTTAGGTATTTGTTTAGGGATGCAACTCATGTGTCAGCATTCGGATGAAAATGATACTCCGTGTCTGGGAATTTTTGATGAGACGGTGCAAAAATTTGAAACGTTGAATGGTTTAAAAGTCCCACACATGGGCTGGAATAATCTACAACTTTGCAATGGTTGGCTCCCTGAAAGTCTTCAGCAGAAGTATGTTTACTTTGTTCATAGTTACTATGTTCCGGTCAGCAGGTATTCAACCGCTGTATGCACGTATGGCATTGATTTTAGCGCGTCCCTTCGAAAGGACAATTTCTTTGCCGTACAGTTTCATCCCGAAAAATCCGCAGAAGCGGGAGAACTCGTACTTCAATCATTCTTTCAAACCAAATAACCATGAGAATTATCCCCGCGATAGATATCATTGAAGGTAAGTGTGTGCGCCTGACGCAAGGCGATTATCAAAAAAAGAAAGTTTACCGGGAAAACCCAGTAGAAGTAGCCAAGGAATTCGAAGATGCCGGTCTTGAATATCTTCATTTAGTTGATTTGGACGGAGCCAAAAAAGGGATGGTCGTAAACTGGGAAGTGATTGAGGACATACAGGCAGAAACGGCTTTAAATGTTGATTTTGGAGGGGGTGTCAAAACTGAACGCGAAGTAGAAGATTTGTTAGAATTGGGCGTCAATCAAATTAACATTGGAAGTTTGGCTGTTCAATCGCCTGCCATCTTTGCGGATTGGATTGATCGCTATGGAAAAGAAAATTTTATTCTGAGCGCAGACGTGATCGGGGAAAAAGTTAAAGTGGCGGGATGGCAAGAAGATGGAAACGTAAATTTATTTGATTTGACAACTCAATTAACCGAGGCCGGATTGAAATACATTACATGTACTGACATCAGCACAGATGGTATGCTTCAAGGCCCTAATTTCAATCTCTACCGGAAGCTACGAAACCGATTCCCAGAGTTAAAAATTATTGCCAGCGGGGGAATTACCTCCTGTGATGACATCGAAGAATTGAAGTATATGAAGCTTCATGGCGCTATTATCGGAAAAGCGATCTATGAGGGAAAAATTACTTTGAATGAATTAAAATCAGTGATCTGATGCTCACTAAACGAATCATACCCTGTCTGGATATCAAAAATGGTCGTACCGTGAAAGGTATTAACTTTTTAGACCTGCGCGATGCCGGTGATCCAGTTGCATTAGGTGCCAGGTATGCACAACAGGGAGCTGACGAACTTGTATTTCTGGATATTTCAGCCACCAGTGAAAACCGTAAAACATTTGCCGACCTGGTGAAAAAGATTTCCCGGCATGTAAACATACCCTTTACTGTAGGCGGAGGCATTAGCTCCGTTCAAGATGTAGCGGCATTGCTTGATTCAGGAGCTGACAAAGTCAGCATTAACTCAGCAGCCGTGCGTGATCCGCAATTGATCGATGATTTGTCCAAGGCCTTTGGTTCTCAATTTGTTGTAGTAGCCATCGATGCCAGGAAAGCAGATAACCAATGGTGGGTTCATACTCACGGGGGAAGCAGAATCACAAATAAAAAACTCTTTTCCTGGGCAAAAGAGGCTCAAGAAAGGGGTGCGGGTGAAATATTGTTTACCAGTATGGATCATGATGGCACAAAAAAAGGATTCGCTCTTGACCCCCTGGCTAAACTTCATGAGCTACTCTCCATTCCGGTAATTGCTTCTGGAGGCGCAGGTCGTCCGGAACACTTTGCTGAAGCTTTCACACTAGGCAAGGCCGATGCAGCTCTGGCGGCCAGTTTATTTCACTTTGCAGAACTAGGTATTCCTGATTTGAAGAAATATCTGCACCATTTGAATATCCCTGTTCGCATCCCATTGGAAAATAGCATAAATCACTCCGAAATTATTTCTACAATCAACGGCATAGATAACTGACAAATGAAAGAAAGTATACAATTTGATAAAGGGAATGGATTAGTGCCGGTGATTATCCAAGACAACACTACACATAAAGTTTTGATGCTGGGCTTTATGAATGAGGAAGCTTTGACCCGGACACGAATGGAAAAAAAAGTCACTTTCTTTAGCCGGAGCAAAGGGCGACTATGGACCAAAGGAGAAACCAGTGGTCACTATTTATTGGTGGATGACATTTTGATTGATTGTGATCAGGACACACTATTGATTAAAGTCACTCCTACCGGACCGGTTTGCCATACCGGAAGTGACACCTGCTTCCATGAATCAAACGACTCATTTACGCTGGACTATCTGGAAAAAATCATTCAGATACGTAAAGTTGAACCTTTATCCGGATCGTACACATATTCTCTTTTTCAAAAAGGAATCAACAAAATCGCTCAAAAAGTAGGTGAAGAAGCAGTAGAACTAGTGATTGAGGCCAAAGATCATGACCCGGAAAAATTTCTGGGTGAAGCTGCTGATTTGATGTTTCACTATCTTATTCTGCTCAACGCTAAAGGTTATAGACTAGCTGATGTGATAGCCATTTTGAAGCAACGTCATCGCTCATAACTGGCTTAATTGTTAGCTTCCCGACATTCTTTTCTGGAAGACCCGGATTAAGAATTCCGAAATTTCCCTTTACCTTTCCTCATGGAATCAAAAGATGTTCAATGGGTGGGAGGCTACCCTTTTCTGGCTTATCAACCAGACGTGTATGCTCCTGATGAAATGAAAAAGCGGAGTCATGAATATTTGTCTCTTCTTCAAAAACGCAGAAGCATTCGTGAATTTTCTGATGAGCCTGTATCTATAGAAATCATTCATAATTGCATCCTGGCTGCCTCCAGCGCTCCATCCGGAGCCAATAAACAGCCCTATACGTTTTGTGTGGTAGCAGACCCTATGATGAAAGCTCAAATACGCGAGGCTGCGGAAAAAGAAGAATATGAGAGTTATACTCACCGGATGAGTGAAGAATGGCTAGCGGACTTAAAGGCATTTCAAACAGATTGGCACAAACCTTTTTTAGAAATAGCGCCTTACATCATTGTTGTTTTTAAGAAAGCTTATGACCTGACAGAAGACGGCACAAAAAAGAATAACTATTACGTGGCGGAGTCTGTCGGTCTGGCCTGTGGCTTTCTTCTGGCAGCCCTTCACTATTCAGGACTTAGTGCACTCACTCATACACCAAGTCCTATGAATTTTCTGACTGCATTATTAAAAAGACCTGAAAACGAGCGACCCTTTCTACTCATTCCCGTTGGCCATGCATCTCCAGACGCCCGGGTACCCGATCAAAGCCGAAAAAAATTAGAAGAGATTCTGGTCCAATATTAAAAAATGATATCAGCATAAGCTCCGGAAGCGTAGGTTCGGCACGAGATTCTTCCTCTCAAAGCAGTGGGCTTGAAAAGTGATTTCCCCATGAGCATGCGTACACATTCCTGTATCCCTTCGGTAATGGATGGGTGCGGATGCACGCATTCTGCCAACTCTTCTATGCCTTTATCCATGGAAATCAAAACCGCTACCGCCTGAATAGCGCTGGATGCATGATTCCCCACCACCTTCATTCCCAGGATTTTCATTTGCTCATCATTAGTTACCAACAACTTGATAAAGCCCTGTGTATTTCGCTTGGCGATGGCCCGGGGAATAACACTATAGTCCAGTGTAACGACTTTATAATCCATTCCCTTCTCACGCGCTTGAATTTCATTTAGTCCAACACCCGCAACCTCTGGGCTTAAAAACATAATGTTACTGATGTTTTCGTACACCAACTTTCGCTGTGGGTTTCCAAACATTTTTTCAACTGCGTAGCGTCCTTCCAACTCGCCCACATTTACCAATGAAATATCTGCTGTTAAATCCCCCACCGCATAGATGTTGGAGATAGTTGTTTGTGTATCGTTATCTTCAATGCCGCGTTTGGAAATATGAATACCTACGCGGTCATCCCATAAATCTTCCAGATTGGGGATTCGCCCTACCGAAACCAGCGCTTTCTCTACATTAAAAGTCTCCTTGGATCCATCCGTATATTCCAACTCATACTCTACCCTGCCATGCAAAATTTCCATACGGATTAACTTGGAATTTCGGTGGATCAGGACACCATTGTTTTCCATGTTACGCTCAATGATTTTTACCACATCTTCATCTTCAAATGGAAGAATCCGACTGCCCTTATCGATAAGATGAACTTTTGTTTTACCGAATCCGGAAAAGATGGTGGCATATTCGCACCCGATGACCCCGGCCCCTACAATCACCATGCTTTCCGGAAAGTCCGTCATACTCTCAATACCCTCGCTGGTCATGACAATCTTCTCATCGATGGGGAGTTCAGGCAGATAACGGGGCCGACTTCCGGTGGCCAAAATAACATAATCGGTTTCAACCTCTTCGGTGCGCATCCCGTTGGATATTTCGACCCGATGGGAGGTCAACAAACGGGCGGTACCTGTCTTAAAATCCAGCAGGCTATGATAGTTGGATTCCCGGAGCATAACCATGTGTTCTTCAAGCATCTGCTTTCGCTCAAGCACCGCCCTTCGAACTTCATTTTGAATTTCCTGATAGTTGATGGAAGGGGCTTGAATATTGAATCTTTTCAGGTTTTTCCGAAAAGCAGCAGTTTCGCGGGATAACTCCCACCATGTCTTGGAGGAAAGTGCGCCATTGGTGACACCGGCTCCTCCCACATGAGACTTTTCAATTAACAGAACTTTCTTTTTAAAATCCAGCGCGCGCATGGCAGCGGCATATCCGGAGGGGCCAGCCCCTATCACAACCAAATCGTACTTCATAGAATTAAAGCCTTTGGCTTAAAGATAACTAGTCCAGAGGCGAAATTCAACGTCTGGGAGGCAAATGAATGTCTGCCACCATGCAACGGATGCCGCCACCCCCCACGGATTGGATGGTTGGAATGGAAACTGTCAGCAAATCGCCCAGTAATTCCAATGCTTTTACTTGTCCGGCATGAAGTGACCGAAGAGCCGTATCGGACATTAAAAAATGGTTAATCCCTGATCGGTCAAAAACCTCAATCACATTACCAGCAAAGGCCCTCACCTGCACATGACTCAAAGCTATTACTTTGCGTTGTGTACGTTCAAAAAAATCCAATAACTGATCCTGCTCGGTTTCGCTAGAAATAGAATCCAGGCAAATACACGCCACCTGCTTACCCATCCAAAGCATCACATTGGTGTGGTAAATCGGAATTTCTGCTTCGTCATGTGCCTGAAAAAGAATATAATCGTATCCAACTTTCTGACACAGGTCTCTCAAGACCGTCTCATGTGTGCGCCCCGATATATTCGCTAAAGCCGTCTTATTCACGTGATCAAAACAAATGCTCCCGGTACCTTCTAAAAACAGATTTTTCTCCTCGTAATGAGCTAAATCAATGACGTCTGAAACATGGAAGTTTTTTTTCAGCCAATCCAAGATATCTAACCGCCTTTCTGGTCTGCGGTTGGGTGCCATCATCGGATATAAAATCACTCTGCCATCTGGATGAGCAGAAAACCAATTATTAGGAAAAATGGCATCGGGCTTTACTGGATGGGGAGTATCAATAAAACACTCCATGGCGATGTCATTCTGCTGCAAGAGATAAACCACCTGGTCAAATTCTTTGAGCGAAGCCTTCAATATCTCGTCTGTCCAATCTTTCTGCTGAAAGGCATTTGAGGCGGCTGTTTCCTGATTAAAGCCAAAATGGCGTGGCTTGACCATCAGCAAAGTCATATCTATCATCATCTAAAAGTATTACTTTTGAACCTCATGAAAAAGAACATTAAATGAGTTCAATTCTGGAATGGGATCGTGACTTGCTTTTGTGGCTCAACAGCTTCCATACGGATTGGCTGGATTCAATTATGTATTGGATCACCAAGACATTCGTCTGGGCTCCATTGTATGTATTTTTGATTGTTCTCGTCATCAAAAACTATAAAAAGGAAAGCTGGATAATCTTGCTGGGAGCTGCACTGGTTGTGATCTTATGTGATCAGACTACCTCCACACTTATGAAGCCCTTTTTCGCCCGCTTAAGGCCCTCCCAAGAGCCATCGCTGCAGGGAATTATTCACCTCGTCAACGGATACACTGGGGGTAAATACGGTTTCGCCTCTGGTCACGCAGCCAATACCTCTGGAACAGCCTTGTTTGTTTGGCTTGCCCTTCGCAGTTATTACAAATGGATAGCTCTGATTTTTATTTGGGCGATGCTTATGACGTACACCCGTATCTATCTGGGGGTTCATTATCCTACTGATATTCTGGTAGGAGGCGCTATCGGATTGTTTTATGGATGGCTCAGTTTTAAGTTGACCCAGTGGGTGATTCAGAAAAAAAGGGCTCGACAATCGCGAGCCCCACTATTGTGATCGTCATTACCTCTCCAGAGTGTTACTTTTTCCCAAACAGCTTTCCTGCCAGTCCACCTAACGCTCCCAAAGGGTTAGACTTGGCATTACCACCTGTCACCTGACCGATCAAACTGCCTACATCCAGGCTATTATTGCCACTGACGGTTTTCATGATATTCCCCAAATCAAAAGAGTTATCCTTGGGATCGTTTGTCTTCTTTACCAATTGGTTCATAACCACTGGCAAAAGGCTGGTGGCCATACTCGTGGCTGCTTGTTGCGAAATACCGAACTTTGACGCCACGGTTCCTGCGACAGATGAAATCAATTGATTAACAATCGGATTGTTGGAGGACAATGACTTGCCTCCCTGAAACATCCCCGCCAGTTGCTGTAAGTTGCCCTGTTGCGCCTGAGACTGAAGTCCGCTGAAGATTTGCTGCGCCACGGTTTGAATGGCTGCGCTGTTTTGTTCGTTGGGAATCGCCTTATTATTAATAATAGCGCTCCCGGCATTCTGTTCTACTAACTTTACTAATTGATCTAACATAAAATTTAGGTTAAGGTGGATGATTATTTTTGAAGCAGCCTTTTCACGTATTTTCCAATGATATCAAATTCCAAATTCACGGTATCTCCGATGCTTAGTTGGTGAAAGTTAGTAAATTCATACGTGTAAGGGATGATGGCAACTGAGAAACGACCGTCACCCGATCGAAAACAGGTTAGACTGACCCCATTCACAGAAATCGAGCCTTTTTCAACGGTTATGTTGCCTGGCCCGGGATCATATTGAAACGTGAACAACCAACTACCATTTTGATCTTCAATCGATTCTATCTTCCCAGTCTGATCCACATGCCCTTGAACAATGTGACCATCAAAACGACCATTGGCAATCATACATCGTTCCAGGTTAACAAGGTCATTGACTTTCCAGCTTCCTGTATTCGATTTTATAAGCGTTTCATGAATGGCGGTCACCCAATGTCCTTTTTCGTCTGCTTGGGTAACGGTTAAGCATACTCCATTATGAGATAAGCTTTGATCGGTTTTTAACATCTGAGAAATCGGGCTGGAGAAACGGAAGTGCTTATTGGTACCCTCCAAAACGATTTCTTCCACTTTGCCAATCGCCTCAATAATGCCTGTAAACATGTTTCTCTCGACTTTTCATCAAAAGTAAGGAAATTCACGCTTGCCCGCGACTCAGTCTAACGGGTGCGAAGGACAAATACTACTTTGCCTTTGGAGCGCTCAGGAACTTTACCTGAAGATGTTCGAATGAGCGAGTTTTTCCGTATTTCTTCCTTTAACAACTGCTCGGCCTTGATGCTTAGACCCCGATTTAGAGTTTTGATACCTATAATCTCTCCGTTTTCATCACACTCAATTTCAAATTCGATTCGCCCATCCTCGTTATCCGGAAGTTCAGGAATCGTAGGGTCATCCGCCCATTCCCAACCACTCATAGACAAGGCATAGCCGTTCCCTCCACCACCCCCCCCGGGTGTGCCGGTGTATTGAGCATTGGGGTCTAGCGTGCCCTCCGGTTTGCCCTTATCCCCTGATTTTTTTGAATCATCACCTTGATTGGCTGTCTCCTTACTCTTACTCGATCCTTCGGATGTTTTGATGTCGGATTTTGTGGTGGCCTCCGTCTTTTGTTCCTTTTTCTCCGGAGCTGTTTTATCGGCAGGTTGGATGATAGTCTTTTTCTCCTCTACCGTCTTTTTGGTGGGCTCCTCTTTCTTATCCTCTTTTACAGCCACCGGGCTTTCTTCGGATGACATTGCCTGGGTGGTGGGCTCTGATGACGTCTCTGTTTGCTTTTCCTGAGGGCTTTCCGTAACAGGATCGTCCTGTTGTACTGGTTCCTGTGCGCTTGGTTCAGCTCCGGTTTCATTCACCGGTTGTTCAGTGCCCTGCCCTTCGTCTGTGACCCCAAAATTCACTTCTATCCCATACACGGGTGCCGGAGGATTAGGCGCTTTCCAGGCCATTAAAAAAATAAATAACAAGAGGATGATCGCATGTATGCCCACGGAAGTAGCCATGCCGACTAGCTGATTTTTACGTTCCTTGCTGGTTTCCATAAATCATTATTTGGGCTTGGTGGCGATGGTTACTTTAGCCTTAAGTGAAGTAGCAATGCCGGCAACGTATACCATTTCCCGGGTGGGAACGCTCTCATCAATGTGGAGAATGACAGCTCCTTCCTGTGTTTTTAAGCTGCGCTTTAACTCATTTTCCAGCGAAGATTTGGAGACCAATTTATCATTCACATAAAACTTTAATTCCTTTGTGATGGTGACCGAAACTTTTTGCACTTCGATGGTGCTCGCCTTACTGGATGGAAGACTGACCGGCAAACCCGAGGGGGTTATGAATGAACTGGTCAACATAAAGAAGATCAATAACAGAAAAATAAGATCCGTCATGGAGGACATGTTAAAAGCCGGATCAACCTTATTTCGTGTTTGTAAATTCATCGATAGAACTATTTTGATTCCTGTAACAGATCAACAAAATCGATAGCCGAATATTCCATTTTATGCACCACTTTGGAGACGCGGGTCACCAGATAGTTATAACCCAGATAAGCAATGATACCCACCACCAATCCCGCCACCGTTGTAATCATGGCCGTATAGATACCGCTGGATAGCAATTTCGGGCTCACGGTGCCCTCTTCCTGAGCTATGGCGATAAAGGCACTCACCATTCCTAAGACCGTTCCTAAGAAACCCATCATGGGTGCCGCTCCTGCTATGGTAGCCAATACCGACAAGTTCTTTTCTAATTTGAAGAGCTCGATTTTTCCCACATTTTCAATCGATGCTTCAATATTCTTTAAGGGGCTCCCTATGCGCGAAACACCTTTTTCAATCATACGCGCGACCGGAGTATCAAACTGGGCACATAATATTTTGGCTCCGTTGATGTCTCCCTTCTGAACCAATTCTTTAATCTTCCCCATAAAAATCTCCGGGCTTTGATTGGCGCGGTTAATGGTCAACACGCGTTCCACAAAGATGTAAATGGCAATAAATGAACTAAGAACAATCGGAATCATTAAGGGACCACCAGCTTTTGCTAAATCTAACACCGATAAAGCATCATTAGCCGAGGGACCAGTCACCGGAGAGTTTTGAATAATTTGTGCAATCAACATATTAAAAAATATAGGGTCGAAAAAAATGTTACAATAATCAGACCAGTGTATCAACAAAAAAGAGGCGGGCATTTGACACCCGCCTTTTCACATACCTAATACTTAATCACCCACAAGTCAGCGCCAAACTCTCCTTTTTTAGCATCAGCATCCGCCTGTGCGCTGGCAAAATCCGGATGATCCGCCACCGCTAAGCGGTTGTATTTCCATTTTCCAAAAGGTGGGATCAGTTTGGTGCTAACTCCTTTTGCAGACAATTTTTTGGCATAATCCATGGATAAATCACCATCTACCGCACTCGAAATCACCACATAGTAACGTCCGGTGCGTGCGGTTAGTGTCTCGATTGCACCTACCGGAGGATTTTCTTTTGCTTTAGCTGCCGCTGCTTCTGCTTCCTGACGGATACGTTCTTCTTCTGCCAAACGGTCTTTTTCGGCTGCCTCAGCTTCTTTCTTTGCCTGTTCCTTTTTTATCCGCTCCTGCTCTATCCTTGCTTTTTCAGCTTGTTGTGGACGAATGACATAATAATAAATTAATGACGCTGCCAATACAATCACCAAACCGATGATGACGCCTATGATCAGCGGAGCATTAGACTTCTCTTCAGGTACCTTGTAAGCAGAAGTGTAGGTAGTGGGTTCGGTTGGCTTATTTTCGGTGGGACTTTCTTCTGAACGATCCAGAGGCTTATATTCCAAATCGGGCAACCCGAAGTTATCTTCAGAGTCGTTGCCGTCTTGGGGCTTTTCATCGTTGGTATCTTTCATTGCCATAGGTGTTTGGTTTAACGGGTTAACACAAAATTAATGTAAAAAACGATACTTATTCACGTCTAAAATGTCCAGGTAAGCCCTCCCAGGAGTTGTATACCCCGCACCGGGTATCCCAAAAAGGATGGATACTCCTGCCCCATCAGATTCTCACCCTTGGCAAAAACGCTGAACCTGGGTGACAATACATAATCCAACCGGAGTCCTACATCCCATGCATTGTCCAAAGTGACCGTCTTTCCTAAATCGGCATCGAATGCTTTCATGCCCCCTTGAGCTATCAGGTCGGTTCGGATAATGATTTTTTCAACCAGTGTATACAACACATTTACTCTCAACCGATAGGTAGGCCGGTGCCATACTTCGGGCAATTCATCAACAAAGTAGCTATAGTAATCAGCTCTAATACCCAACTTTAATTTTTCAGACTGATCATAGGCCAATGAAGCAAACAGATTCGATCGTTTTACATTTCCCAGGTCATAGAGCACATCAAATTTTTCTGGTTGGACAGCTTTATTCTGGAAGAAATAAAAGTTTTTAAGATTAGCCCAGGAAAGTCCAGCTTCATAGTTTAATTTTTTAGCCAATTTACCTTGAATGCCTCCTGAGAAATCAATGGAACGATTGGTATGATAGATGCCGATATTTGAAGCTACCCAACGGTTTTCTGCTGCCAATCCATGAAGATTGACTTTGTCCATATCTCCGGAAAACTGGGCATAGATGACAGTGTTGCCTCCGGTAAGGGCATAAGTGGCCCGCACATGAGGATAGATGTGAACAGATTTATCTTTACCTAATGTATCATCTTCCATCGCTATATTAAAGCCAGCTTGCATGACCAGATTTTCAAGAATATTAAACTCGTAAGCCGGCTTAAGACGCAAAAGATTACGCGGCTTGGCATCAATCGCCTGATCCTTTCGTGCGATAAGGGAATAATCGGCATCCAAGCGCAACCGATGGTCTTTCACTTTGTAATCGGATTGAAACCGAAGCGTAACATCGCTTTCAGCTGCCTCCAGCCTGTCTTGCAGATAACTAAACGTACCTGACAATGCGTAGTTAAAATCTGCCGGTTTGGTATTCTCAAATCGAACAGATAAATCAAAAATGCCATACCGTTGCCGCAAGGTATCCCGGTTGACCGGTTCGGTCGGGTCATATCCATAAAAATAAGTTCCAACATCCTGATAATTGAATTCTCCGGTAGTAGTTACCGACTTTCCAAAAGATGTCCCAAATAACCCGAGAGATGACTGGGAACTGGCGGAATTCTTATCATCTACCGGACCTGTCGAAAATCCTCGATGATAAATTTTAGCACCATACCATTTATTTCGGTCGCGTTTGGTTGTCAGATAACTTTCCACGTATAAGGAACCAAAATTACCAACACCCGCAGCCACGTAGTTGCCATTTAACCTGGGTAATACTTCCGACTGAGCGCGTAAGGGGCGGATGGATGGATTATATTCTGAAATCGTAAACGGAATATTGACCAGATCATAGGTAATAGCTGGTTTTATCGGTTCCGCAGGACGTGGAGGGATTTTCTCAAAGTTACGTTCAGCCTTTTTGAGGGTGATCTGCTTATCCCGGATAATTTCAATTTCAACTTTTTCAATTTCTCCTTGCCCATCCGGAGGTTGGGCCTGAGAATACAGGGCTGTCAACAGCAAAATTGCGAGCAAAAGATTTCTTAAAACTATCATTCTTTTGGATTATCAATGGTATCGCTGGCTATTGTTTTGTTTGTCACCGACTGTTCAACTAATCGTAATTTTTCCCGGGCTACTTTTTTTACCGATTCATCAGGAAAGTTATCAATCAATGATTGAAGCGTACCCCTCGCCTGAAAGGCATCTCCCATCGCCAGATAATTATCAGAAAGCAACAAATAGGATTTAGCGCGCCAGGCTTGATACGTAGTAAAATCTTTGTTGAGTTCCACCAATGTCTCGTAACACGCTTTATAATCTTTGGTCAGGTAAAAGATCTCACCTAACAAATATTTTGCTTCAGCTCCGTACTCATCCTGGGCACTGTTTAAGGCAGCTACAAATTCATCTTTGGCGGTCTCATAATCACCACGGGCCATAGCCGTTTTTCCGAGATACAATAAAGACTTGTTTTGAGCGCCTGCATGCACACTTCCTTTCTCGAGGATTAATCGAGCATACATATCAGCTGAATCATAGGAAGCCAAGAGATAATACGATTCCATCAGACCCGACCAGGCCACGTATTGGTCCTTCTTATTGGATGCTGTTTTCGCCAGTGACGAATAGGCTTCCAGCGCTTTTTCAATTCGATTTGACTTAAATTCCAATTCGGCCACTCGTGCAGTTACACGGGTGCTGAAAGAAAAAGTGGGATCATTATAGATTTGATGATAGGCTGTCAAGGCCTTATCAAAGTTCTTAAGCCGATAATGACATTCGGCCTGGTAGTAGATTACTTCTTGCCTCCGTGGACTAGCAGGGTAATTGACGACATACGTTGTCAGATGTTGAAGAGCTTTTGAATATTCCTGATTCAAATACAGATTTTTTGCCACCTCAAATTCGACTGATTCCACCCCTTTGGCGTCAGGGTGAGTCTGTTTTATTTTTGTCAGATGAGAATCAAATTCATCCTGACGGCCAGCCAGATTAAGTGCTTCTTGCAGGGGCAGCACGATATCCTTTCCTGCCGGATGGCCCGGATATTGATTGATTAAGGTAATGTAATCATCGGCTGTCTTTCCATATTCCTTTAAATTGAAATTAGCAGCCGCCCTGCGCACATAAGCATAAGGCACATACCGGGAAGTCCGATGCTGGGTTACCAATTGAGAATATGATTCGGTAGCGGATGCATAGTTGCCAAGGGTAAAGTCCAATTGTCCACGTTCAAAAATAGCTTCATCCACCAATGTAGATTGTGGATAGTTTTTGACAACAAAGTCCAGTTCTCTCCTGCCTTCAGCATAATTTTTTTCCAATGCGTTGACAATCCCCAGTTGCAAATGGGCATAATCTGCATCGGGTGTTCTCAGTTGCAGTGCTTTTCGATAGGTCACCAATGCATCTGGGTATTTTTTGGCTATGTAAAAGCAATCGGCTAGCCTTAGATAACCATCTGATTTGTTAGGATCCGTATCCGGAGTACTCTGTACATACTCACGAAAATTGGGCAGAGCCTGATCATACTGTTTTTGGTCATACCAGGCATAACCCAATCCGTAATACGCTTTAGCTCGAACCAATCGATTCTCCAGGTCAGGAATGGCTAAAACCTGTTGGTATTTAGGAATCGCTAAGTCTTGCTTTTTTAAGATAGCATACGATTCTCCCGCCCAAAAAGCAGCTTCAGCCAGATACCCTTTATCAACATAGGATTGAATGGATTTCTCAAAAAGTAATTGGGCTTGATAATGGTCTTCTTTATTAAAATAGTCCATTCCCTTTAACAAGGTAGCCTTTTGATAGGCACGGATTATCGCCTGATTTTTAGTGGCTAAAGATTCAATGTACTCAATGGCCTTATTATAGTTATTAGCATTCACGTAGGCTTGCGAGAGGAGTTCTTTCACCTCGGAGGTATGGATTCCTTTGGGATACTCGATCAATAAATTTTCAAACTCATGGATCGCTCCATCTGCATTACCTAGTTCATACGATAGCTTAGCAAAGGCAAAAGCGCTCTCTTCTGCCATTCGTTTGTCCTTTTTATATTTTCGTGCATAATCAAAGGCTGTTAACGCCAATGGTTTTTGATTTGACTTTAAATAAAGAGATCCTAAATAATAGGAGGCAAAATACCCGGTCGAGTCTGTCGCTAAGGCAGCTTGTTTTAGATACGCGGCCGCCTTCTCAGAACTGCTGGATAAATAGGCTGAATGTCCAGCTCGTAACAGCACACCTTTATCCGATTGAAGCTCTTTACCAGTCAGGTATTGTTCATAACTAATCGTTGCCGTCTTAAAGTCTTTTTTTCGATAATGAGCTTCGGCCACCAACAGCGCTAGTTCATCAGCATTCTTGATCCCATTTCTGGACTTTATTGATGCAGCATACGAAATTACTTCATCATACTTTCGCTGCCGGTAAAGAACATTTCCAATGAGGGATGGAACAACCGTAGCATAGGCAGGGTTGCCTTCTGCTCGTTTAAAATCAATTAATGCATTCTCGTAGTCGCCTTGTTGGTACTCTGCAAAGCCTGCGTAATAGCTGGCAGCAGGTCCGTAGGTGCCGCCTTGTGCTTTGATGTTATTGAATTGATCGTTTGACTCTTTTAAATTCTTAAGATTAAAATGACTGTAGCC